>Ga0187855_10003756_pt1 | contig 11102 bp, 5 predicted proteins | sample June2016WEW_8_10_2_FD_132969 | JGI IMG/M metagenome (GOLD analysis project Ga0187855, IMG submission 132969) | Peatland microbial communities from SPRUCE experiment site at the Marcell Experimental Forest, Minnesota, USA - June2016WEW_8_10 | ecosystem: Environmental > Terrestrial > Soil >...
GTGCGGGCGCAGATCGAGAAGATTTTGCCGGACGCGCAGGTGACGGATTTTCGCGAGACGAGCCCAACGCTGACGCAGGGCGTGGATCGGGCGACGGGGCTGCTGAGTTTGATCTGCCTGGTAGCGATGGTGCTGGGCGCGATTGGGGTGGCGATGGCGATGCGGGCCCATTTGCAGCAGCGGATCGAGATTCTGGCGATCATGAAGTCGATTGGGGCGCGGTCGGCGGATATTCTGCGCATCTATTTGTTACAGACACTGTTGCTTGGCGTGGGCGGAGCGCTGATCGGGGTGGTGCTGGGGCTGGGCGTGGAGTATGCGTTCCCGACGGTGCTGGGCCGGCTGCTGCCGCTGCGGCCGGAGATCCGGCTGCCGCTGAATCCGGTGCTGGCGGCGCTGGGGACGGGGATTCTGACGACGCTGCTGTTTTGTTTGCCGCCGCTGCTGGATGTGCGGAACGTGCGGCCGAGCCTGGTGCTGCGGAGGATGGTGGAGTCGGGCGATGGGGCGGGATGGATCGGCTGGCTGAAGGAACACAAGCTGCAACTGGGTTCGGTGGTGGTGATTCTCGCCGGGCTGGGCGGGATCGCGGCGGCGCTGTCGGATTCGATGCTGGTGGGGAAGTGGTTTACAGTTTGCCTGACTGCACTGCTGGTGTTCATTCTGGGGCTTTCGGCGGTGACATTGCGAACGCTGCGCGCCTTTTTGTCACGGACACGGTTACATTTACATTCGGCGCTGCGGCACGGGCTGGCGAACCTTTACCGGCCGGGAAACCAGTCAGCGGCGGTGCTGGCCGCGCTGGGCACGGGAGTAATGCTGATCCTAAGCGTTTTCCTGATGCAGAGGTCGATTGTGAATGCGTTACATGAAGATGTAAAAGCAGATACGCCGAACCTGTTTTTGATTGATATGAGCACGCAGGAGCTGCCGGGGATTCGCGCGGAACTGGCGAAGCAGGCGGGGGTGATGGGTGGCCTCGAGGCGGTTCCTATTGTGTCGGCGCGAGTAGAGTCGATTGACGGGACGGCGGTCGACGATCTGCAGGTGAAGAATTATCCGAAACGGCTGCTGCGGAACGTGACGTTGTCGTGGGCCGAAGCTGTGCCGGAGGGAACGAAGGTTGCGGAAGGGAAGTGGTGGCTACCACCCCAGAATGCCAAACCCGGGCATGCTGGGGGCCCCGGGGAAGGAACCGGAGCCGGCGGCAGCGGATTCGCGGTTGTGGATCATGTGGCGAAGCGGCTGAACCTGAAAATCGGATCGGAGGTGACTTTCGTTGCCGGGGACAAAGAGATTCCGGTGAAGGTCGCGGCAATTTACAAGATCGTGGGCGAGCACGCGTTTGCGCGGAGCGAGTTTATTTTGCCCAAGGCGCTGCTGGAGGATCAGCCGGCGGTTTGGTACGGGGACATTCACGTGCGGCCGACGGCGATTCCGGAGATCGAGCGGGCGCTGTTCGCGACATACCCGACGGTGACGGTGATCAACATTGCGGACATTTTGCAGACGATTACGGGGGTGGTGGATCAGATCACCCTGGTGATTCGGTTTCTGGCTGGATTTTCGATTCTGTCGGGGCTGATTATTCTGGCGTCGAGCGTGGCGAGCACACGGTTCCGGCGGATACGCGAGGTGGTGGTGCTGAAGACGCTGGGCGCGACGCGGAATCGGATTGCGACGGTGTTCAGCGTGGAGTTTGTGGTGCTGGGACTGCTCGCCGGGGCCGTGGGGACGCTGTTCGCGAATGTGCTGTCGCGGATTCTGCTGCACCGGATGGATGTGGTATTCCAGCGCGACGTGCGGGGATCGCTGACGGCGGTGGTGGGGACGGCGGTGCTGGCAGTGGCGACGGGATGGATCGCAAGCTTCCGGCTTCTGGGGCAGAAGCCGCTGGAAGTTTTGAGAGAAGAGTGAAGAAGCAGCCGGTAGCCTGGAGCTGGGAGCCTGGAGCTGGTGGGATTGAAGCGTTATTGACCGTCCAGGGCGGGGCCGATAGTATGAAAAGGCGGCGTTTGGAGCCGCGACCCACCTTCTACTGCCCCCTCGTTCAACGGCAGGACAGCTGACTCTGGATCAGCATATCGGGGTTCGAATCCCTGGGGGGCAGCCAACTGAAAACAAAGCAGTTGTTCATCTTCGATGTCTCCTTCAAAACCCCGAACGTGACGTGAAACGTGACGCGTCGCGTCACGGTAACCCGTATCCGCGCATAGAGTATTGCGTTGGTTGACGAGTTCCGCGAGCCTTTTCAGCTCCGGATGCAGGGCGCGTTGCGCGGTTGTGACGCTCCGGTGGCCGAGCATTTTTCCCACCAGGGCGGTTGAGCAGATCGGTCGCAAAATGAGTGCCGGGGATCTAGCTAGTCGTCGGGGATGCCATCGTTTTCACCCCGTTGGCACTCGGATGGAGTTGACCACGGCGAAGCTCTCTTCGCTTCATCAGCAGGAAGAACACCGGAACCAGGATCAGGACGTGAATCGTTGAGGTGATCATGCCGCCGACGATGGGAGCGGCGATGGGCTTCATCACGTCCGAGCCGATGCCGGACTCCCAGAGGATAGGCGCCAGGCTGAGGATCACAGCGGTCACGGTCATGAGTTTCGGGCGCAGCCTCTGAACGGCGCCCTCGATGGTGGCTTGTTCGAGGTCGGATTCGGTGAGGGGCGCAGCGCGGGCGAGTCGATGCTCCAGCGCTTCGTGCAGGTAGACGACCATGACGACGCCGGTTTCAACAGCGATGCCAAACAGGGCGATGTAGCCGACCCAGACTGCGACGCTGAAGTTGTAACCGAGGATCCACTGCAGCAGGAGTCCTCCGGACATGGCGTAGAGGGTGGGGAAAATGAGGACGGCGGCTTCTGTTGCGGATTTGAAGACGAGATATAGCAGCAGAAAGATGACGAAGAAGACGATGGGCAGGATGAGGGCGAGACGCTGTTTCGCGCGCAATTCGAATTCATACTCCCCGGCCCACCGCCATGTGTAGCCCGCCGGCAACGCGAGCTCTTGTTGCAGCAGGCGGGTCGCTCGATTCACGAAATCACCATAGTTGCTGGTCTTCAGGGTCAGATAAACGTATCCGGTGAGAGCGCCGTCTTCGTCGCGGATCATCGCGGGGCCACGCGAGAAATAGACGCGCGCCACTTCGCCAATGGGGATCTGTTCTCCGGAGGGAGTGGGAATGAGGACCTGCGAGATGGCTTCCGGGTGGTCGCGGAAGTCGCGCTGATAGCGGACGGCGATGGGGAAGCGTTGGCGGCCCTCGATGTTCTCGGCAATATCGGCGCCGCCGATTTCAGAAGTGATGGTCTGCTGCACATCGGCAACGGTGAGCCCATAGCGGGCAGCTGCGGGACGGTTCACGTCCACGTTGAGGTAGAAACCCTGGGAGACGCGCTCGGCAAAGACCGACGTAGCCTGGGGCATTGCGGAGAGGATCTGCTGCATCTGCGATCCGATGTCCTGAATGCGGGCGAGGTCAGGGCCCTGAATCTTGATGCCGATGGGGGTCTTGATGCCGGTGAGTTCCATGTCGAGACGATTCTCGACGGGCATGGTCCAGGTGTTGGCGAGGCCGGGAAACTGTAGTTGCTGATCCATCTCGGCGATGAGTTTGGTGTAGGTCATGCCGGGACGCCACTGCTCGCGCGGCCGCAGCATGATCGTAGTGTCGTACATGTCGAGAGGAGCATTGTCTGTTGCGGAGTCGGAGCGGCCGACGGTCCCGAAGACTGTTGCCACTTCAGGAAAGGAGCGGATGATGCGATCCTGCTCCTGCATGAGCGAGACGGCCTGGGTGATGGAGATGCCGGGCAGCGCACTGGGCATGTAGAGCGCTGAGCCTTCATAGAGCGCAGGCATGAACTGGCTGCCGATGCGGAAGTAGAGCGGAATTGTGACCGCCAGAAAGGCCAGATTCAGCGCGATCACCAGCTTCCAGTGGCGCAAGCACCAACGCAGGATGGGCAGATAAATCCCCTGCGTGATGCGCGCTGCGGGGTTCCGCGACTCGGGGCGCAGCTTGCCGCGCAGACAAAGCGGCATAAGCGCGGGCACCAGGGTGATGGAGAGGAGCGAGGAGAAGATGAGGGCCAGAGTTTTGGTCCAGGCGAGTGGGCGAAACATGCGGCCTTCCTGCGCTTCCAGAAGGAAGACAGGGAGAAACGAGACGATGATGATGAGGAGCGAGTAGAAGAGAGCGGGACCGACCTGTTGCGCGGCGTGGACAAGAATGCCGCGGCGCTCCGCTCCGGTGGCAGGAACCTGCCGTTCGGCGAGATGACGGTAGCCGTTTTCCACCATGACGATGGCGGCGTCGACGAGCACTCCGATGGCGAGCGCCAGTCCGCCCAGCGACATGATGTTGGAGCTGACGTGCAGGTAATACATGGGAATGAATGCGGCCAGCACTGCGATCGGCAGAGTGAGAATGGGCACGAGCGCGGAGCGGAAGTGAAACAAGAACACGATACTGACGAAGCTGACAATGATGGCTTCAAAGATCAGATCGCGTTTAAGTGTGTGGATGGACTGATTGATGAGCCAGGAACGGTCGTAGCCGGTGACGATTTCAACGCCGGGCGGCAGGGCAGGTGCAATCTCGCGGAGTTTGGCTTTGACGCCGTCGATGACATTGAGCGCGTTGCTGCCGTAGCGCATCACTACGATGCCGCCGACGGTTTCTCCCTGGCCCTGCCAGTCGGCAGCGCCGCGGCGCACATCGGGGCCGAAGGAGACGGTACCGAGGTCGCGCACCAGAACCGCCGTGCCATTCTTCGTCGCGACCGGAACATTCTCGAGATCGGAAAGCGAACGCACATAACCCAGGCCGCGGATCATGTATTCCGCGCCGTTCATATCGAGCACGTCGCCTCCGACTTCGTTGGTGCTTTGCCGCACGCGGTCGATCACGGTGGAGGCGGGAATGCCATAGGAGAAGAGCTTGTTGGGATCGAGGTTCACCTGGTACTGACGCACGAATCCGCCGATACTGGCCACTTCCGACACGCCCTGAACGGTTTCGATCTGATAGCGCAGGTACCAGTCCTGGAGCGCGCGCAGATCGGCCAGGTTCTTCGTATGGCTGCGATCGACGATGGCGTATTCGTAGACCCAGCCTGCTCCCGTGGCATCGGGTCCGATGGCGGGGTGTACGTCCGCGGGGAGGCGACCGGCAATCTGCTGGAGGTATTCGGTCACGCGCGAACGCGCCCAGTAGAGGTCGTTGCGGTCCTCGAAGACGACGAAGACGTATGAGTCGCCGAACATGGTCTGCGCGCGCACACCCTTCACTTGCGGCGCAGAAAGCAGCGCGGAGACGATGGGGTAGGTCACCTGATCTTCAATGACATTGGGCGGCTCGCCCGGCCAGGGCGTATGAATGATGACCTGGACATCGCTGATGTCGGGCAGCGCGTCCAGGGGGACCCGCTGCATGGACCACGCGCCAGCGACCACGAGCAGAATGGCGGCCGTGAATACGATGAAGGGATTGCGCGAGCACCACTCGATCGTCTTCGCGATCATCACAAGCCTCCGGCGGCGCTGACGCTGAGTTGCTTCGTGGCCACCGTCTGGCCGTGGCGGGCCACGACAATGGTGACCTGCCAGGTCCCCCCCGTGTCCAGTTGCAGCGGGCCTTCATACAGGCCCTGGCCCTTATCGGCGAGCGTGGCGACCGCGTGCATCGAAGGCATGCCCATGCCCAGCATGGCCGGCATGAAGAAGGTCGCCGTCAGCTGGGCCCCGACCACGGGTTTGCCGTCGGCGCCGGTGATTCGCACGCGCACGGTGTTGGCTCCTTTGCGCGCAGGCGATGGGTCGGTCGTCATGTCGATTTGCATTGACTGCGCAGCCGGCGCGCCGGATGCAGGTCCAGCCGGTTGCGGCAATGGAGAAAACGAGCTCATCGCCGACTGCAGTTGCGCTTCGGAGTCCACGAGGAAGTTGGCCGAGCTGACGATGCGGTCTCCCGCCTGCAACCCTTTCAGGACGACGACAGAATCGTCGAGACGCGGGCCGGTCTGGACTTCGCGTGGCTCAAGATTGCCCTGGCCGTGATCGATGAAGGCGATTTCGTGCGTGCCTGCCTGGAGCACGCCCGATGAAGGAATGACCAGTTGCCGCCCGAGTGAAATAGCAATGTTCACGTTGACGTACATGCCGGGCTTGAGCACGACTCCCGGATTCTGGAGGACCAGGCGAACGCGCACGGTGCGCGTGGCGGGATCGACCTCGGGAAGGATCTGGTCGATGCGGCCATGGAAGGAGCGACCGGGATAGGCATCGACAGTCACCTGAGCGGGATCGCCAGGCCGGAGCCGCCCTACATCGGTTTGAAAAACGTTGGCGTAGACCCACACCGTCGAAAGATCGGCGATGGTGTAAAGCTTCGTGTCCGGCTGCACGTAGGCGTTGGGCAGTGCGTTGCGCTCGGTGATGTAACCCGAGGCCGGCGACTCGACGGCGATGTCGCGCTGCACCGTGCCGCTCTGTTCGAGGGCAGTAATCTCCGCAGCCGGAACATCGAACTGACGCAGCCTCTCTGTTGCCGCCTGCAGCAGCCAGCCGCCTTCCTGCGCGGCCATGCCGTGCATGTCGGGCGGGAAGGACTTCTGATTCTGCTTCGCGAGCAGATACTCCTGTTCGGTGCTGACGAGGTCGGGGCTGTAAATGGTGAAGAGCCGCTGCCCCTTGTGAACGTACTGCCAGGTCGCGTTCGCAAAAACGTTCTGGATCCATCCGGGAAAGCGCGTTTGCACATACGAAATGTGCTGCTCGTCGATGTCGACATTGCCGGGAGCCTGCAACTCGTCGCTTACATCCTTAAGCTGCGCGACGGCAGTGGTGACGCCAATCTGCTGCAGGCGCTGCGGCGAGAGCTGGAGCGGCGCGAGGGCTGGGTCGCTGGCTTGTGCCGGATCACCCGCCGATGCCGCGGGCTGAGATGCGGCTTTTGGTCCCCGCGCCACGACGGGATCAGAATCATCCTGCGCCTTCACCGGCGCTGTACGATTCCGATGCAGGATGGCGAACGCGAGTCCGCCGGAGAGAACAATGCAAACACCAAGAGCTGCGAAAAATGCCTTGCGATACTTACGCTCGTTCATTGCTGTCCCTCCTGCGCGGATGTTGCTGCCGCTGGTTGCGTCGGGTCGATCGGCGCACCGACGGCGAGTTCGAGGTCCGACATACGCATGCTGAAATCGCCCATGGCCTGAATGGCGGCCAGCTGGATGTCGACAACCGCCATCTGGCTGTCGAGCAAATTCAGAAAGTCCGTTTGGTTGTTTTCGTAGGCGATGACGGCCGCATGCAGCGTTGCTTCGGCCTGAGGGCGCAGCGAGTCCTGATAAAGCGCGGCGAATTTCTGCGCGGCCCGTGCTTCGGCCAGCGACTCCTGAATCTGACCGAACGCTGCTGTGCGCATCGCGGCCAGTTCGGCATCCTGTTCGGTGACCGCGGAATCGGCCTCGGCAATGTCCGCATCGTGCTTGCGATGGTTCAGCCAGGGCAGCGTCATAGAGCCCTCCAGCATGTAGTCGTTCCGCGTCGTGGAACCCGACGGCATGAGCATGTAGCCCGCCGACGCGGTGAAGTCGGGAACGTACGCCTTCTTCGCCAGACTCTGCTGGCGGCGGCTCTTCTCCACCGCGGCTTCGGCTGCGAGCAGATCTGGCCGCGACTGCAGGGCCAGCTGTTCCAGGCTCGCCGCAGAAGGCAGCGGCGCAACGAGGCCGTAGTCGCCACGAACCTCGAGCGACGCAGCGGGATCGCGCCCGACGAGCGTGTTGAGCTGCGCGCGGGCCACTTCCACGTCGCGGTCGAAGCGAATCATATGCTCGCCCAGACGCGTCAGCCCGAGCTGCGCTTTTAGCAGATCCTGCTGCGGCACCTGGCCGACCGTGTAGCGAATGCGGGCTGCTTCGATTGCCTGGCGCGCGATCGCCACATGCTCGTCGTGAACGCGAAGCTCGTCCTGGGCACTGAGCAGACCGTAAAACGCCTTGCCCACCTCGACGCGAACGCGCAATCTGGTCCCCGCCAGCTCGTCCTTTGCTTCCGCCACATCCGAGTTCGCCACGCTGGTACGCAGACTTCGTTTTCCGGGGCCGGGCAGCGCCTGCGTCACCATGAACATGTTCTGCGCGGCGTTGTAGTTCCAGGGCTGGCTCAGCGGTACGCCCCATCCCCGATACATGAGCTCCGGATCGTCCAGCGCTCCGGCTGCGGGCACGCTCGCCTCGGCCATCACCACGCGGCGCACCGCGACCGCGATTTCCGGATTCCGGGCGAGCGCCATCCGTTCGACTTCGTCGAGAGTGAGTGCCGGTCCCGCATTCTCCGGCGCATGACGATCCTCGATCAGCGCATTCAGATCCGGCAGGCCATCAGCCTGATCGGGCTTTTGCGCGCGAATCGTGGTCGCAGGCCAACAGAGCGCACAGACGCAGAGCACAACAGTGAGAACTTTCATCGTTTCCTCGCGTGAGTGGAGAATTCAACGCGCGATCATGCATCCGCGAAGCAGACACACGACCCCTGAGTGAGCGAGGAAAGAAAGCTAGATGCGAAGGATGGAGTTATTGCCCGGTAAAGATTCCGGAGGAGGCGCGCCGGTGATCCGGTTGCTCACGGTGGTCGAAGACGGCGGAGCCAGTGTTGCCACGCGAACCGGAAGCTGCGCGCATTGGAAGGCATGATCGGCCGCACTGGCCGCACCCGAAGGGTCGGCGGGTGCGGGAGGCTGCACGCGGCAGCAGGCGTGATTGGTCATCATCGGAGATGAGCCGCAACCCTGCATCATCCCCTGACAACAGGCGTGCTGCGCTGCGGGCGTAAGACACGCGAGCGCGGGGGTCGCGGCCCAGAGGACCACGACTGCCAGCAATACGAGCGCGCCTTTTCTGCCCACACGCATAGTCTAACCCGAGCCTCAGTATCAGCATCAGCCTGCGGTCCCCGGTCCGGCAGTGATCGAGATCACATGCAAATCGCGACACGCCTATCGCCGATCGGTCCTCTCCCAGGCCTACCTGGATTGGGGGCGCCGCACGGCGTCAATAAGTACCTTATCGCCAATGCGCTCAACGAGCAATTCAGGCACTGTCGAACTCCAGATTTCCGGCTTATGGCCGTATCGGCGGCAAACCAGAAATAGCGGGCCGGAGTGACGGGATTGGGTTAAAGGTCCGGGTTGCCGACCATCGGCCAGAACTCGGACGGAGGCCCACAATGAGGGCCCTGGGCTTTCATCTGAAGTGAGAATTGGCTTATTTCTCGAATACCGCATTAGATCGAAGATGGTGGCTGCGCAATCGAGGGCGTTTCCATACTGGCATGCTTATTCCACCCGTGGAAACGTGAGAAGTCACCCACATTCCATGCCTCACGGAGTCCAGGAGAACTCAGATCCCAGTCTGGGCGGATTTCACTCGTCACGGCGAGCAGATCGTGCCAAAGATCGATGACCGATGGACGCCCCCAGAACCAGTAGCCGTTATAGATGCCGAAAATCACGAGGCTCGGCTTGAGCACGAGCGTATGCGGGATCATCGGATTGTGCTCGGGGTCGGTGTACTCCAGGATGTCGAGATCCTTTTGAATTGTTCGGTCGGGATCTGGTCCTGCTTGAATCGGATGTGGGCGGGCGTTTGATTTTCCGGTGAATCGCTCTTCGGATCGAGAGATGAACGATGGTTGAAAATCTCATCCGCCAGGTCTACGGATTCCTCAATCGCATGCCGCGTGGAAATCACCTGAGTGTTCACCTGTCGTTCCCTCGCCCGACGCAGTCAATGATGCACGCGCCCAAATAGACAAGCGTCCGGTTGATTCGTGGGATTCTCGCGTCAAAATCAAACGTCAGTACAGAAAGGACAAGCAAAAGACGATTGTCATCCACAGGAGATTCGTGCTGGTATTGATAGGGAGTGTAGTCTGCGCGTGGCCCCCTTAAGAGTGCTACGATCGGTCGAACGAGCGTGTTCACCCGTCGTGCACGGGCCGACACTGCGCAGGCCCCTCCAGCCCAAATATCTAAGAAAGGATGGCAAGGACATGCCGGAAGCGACCTGGAAACCTCACGAGAAACACGGAGAGCTGACGACGCAGAGCGACTTACCTGACAGCGTCTACGCGTTTCCGAAGCAGCGTAAAGAACCACTGACCGACGCACAGCATGTGCGTAACGCGGTCGCGCGGTTCGATCAAGTCACTGACGTCTCCGATTCCGACCGTGCTTTGGCGTTCGCGAACATCGAGAAAGCTGCAAAGCACTACGGCGTCAACCTCGCGGAAACGTCATGGCACGACCTGGGCGTTCATCCTCAAAAGAAATAAAAGGAGAGGCCGGCGCCGCGAGCGCGGTGACGCGCGAACGCCGAGCGCTCACCTAAGTTTCGTTAGTGACCGTGTGCGCACCATAACAAGGAGCTGAAATATGAAAGCAATTGTCGTCCACCAGTATGGCGGTCCGGAAGTGCTGAAGTTCGAGGATTACCCTGACCCGGTTCCGGGTCCGGGGGAGGTGCTGGTGCGGGTCGCTGCCACGAGCGTGAATCCGATCGACTACAAACGGCGTGCAGGATTAACGAAGGATTTTTATCCCATGCACTTCCCGGGACTCATAGGCGTCGATATGGCGGGGACCGCGGTCAAGCTTGGGCCGGGAGTGGAAGGCTTTGCCGTCGGCGACCGGGTGTTCGCTATGGCGGACAATACTTACGCCCAACTTTGCGTCGTGAAGGCAGCGGTCCTGGCTAAGGTACCCGACGGGCTCGATTTGATTCAGGCGGCAGCACTGCCACTGGTGACGGTGACCGGCAACCAGCTCCTTGCAGCTACGGGAATCAAAGCGGGCCAGACGGTTTTGGTCGTAGGTGCCGCAGGAAATGTTGGTCGTTCGGCGGTATTCACTGCGAAGGATCGCGGCGCGACTGTAATTGCAGGAGTATTGAAGAGGCAGACGGATGAGGCGAAGACTGTCGGCGCGGATCAGGTGGTCGCAACCGACGACGACACCGCGATTGCGAGTCTTCCGTCGCTCGATGCGGTGGCGGATACGGTGGGCGGAAGAACCGCCGAGAAGCTGATCGCCA
>Ga0187855_10003757_pt1 | contig 11100 bp, 8 predicted proteins | sample June2016WEW_8_10_2_FD_132969 | JGI IMG/M metagenome (GOLD analysis project Ga0187855, IMG submission 132969) | Peatland microbial communities from SPRUCE experiment site at the Marcell Experimental Forest, Minnesota, USA - June2016WEW_8_10 | ecosystem: Environmental > Terrestrial > Soil >...
CCTTCTGGCACCCCAACGTCCACTCCATGCTGACCGAAGTGACGTTCTGTATTAGCTGCTATCTCACCGTCTTATTCATCGAGTACATCCCCATCGTTTTGAAGAACCGCAAGCTGCGCCAGGTCCCGTCGTTCCTGGTGTTCGAATTTGAACTGCACAAGCTGATGCCTGTGCTGGCCGGTGTGGGCACGTTCCTGTCGTTCTTCCATCAGGGCTCCCTGGGCGGATTGTACGGTGTGCTGCGCGGGCGCCCGTTCGCTTTCCGGGAAGGGTTCGCCATCTGGCCGTCCACGTTTTTCCTTTTCATCCTCTCGGCCGCGGCCGCCGGACCCGCCTTCATTCTGCTCACGACCTGGCTGGTTTCAAACATCTCGGGCAAGCGCCTGGTGCGTCCCGAAGTGCTGCCGCTGCTGGGCCGCATCTCGGGCTTCCTGCTACTTCCCTATATTCTGCTGAAGTCCATCGATACGCTGATCTGGATCAACAGCACTTCCCCGGCGCGCGGGTTCGCGGCACAGCAGTTTTATGCCTGGAAACCCTTTGGCGAGTGGATACTGTTCGTTGAGATCGTGGCCTTCGGATTGTTGCCCGCCTTGATTCTGCTGCGCCGCAAGTTGCGTGAAAGTACGGGCTGGCTCATCTTCGCGGCCACCCTGGTCTGCATGGGAATTGCCATGAACCGTTTCGTGTTCACCATTCAGACCCTGGCCCTGCCCACGCTGCCCTTCGATCCTTTCATGTCCTACCTGCCAAGCTGGCAGGAAACCGCCACCTTCCTTGCCGTGGTGGCCTACGGTGTCCTCATCTATTCATTCTCATTCCGTTATCTGACGCTCTTCCCGCAGGAAAAGGATCTGTCATGCTAAGCCACATCGTCTTTCTCGGCCTCTTCTACGCCGTGCTGGCGGTCGTTTCCACCACCGTCGCGTTATCCCTCTTCCGCGCGGCCAGGGATTTCCGCGCCCGCCGCGCCGAAGCCATCTGCTGGCAGCAGACCTTTCCCGACCTGCCGGCCGCCGAACGCGCCTGCCGCCATCAGTTCACCGGCGAACTTCCCTCGCGCATCTGCGACAGGGCCTTTGACTGCCGCGAGTGCCGGAAGCATGCCGCGCTGCTCGCCAAGCAGCCGGCGGACGCCGTGCCGCAACTGCACGAAGCCGAGGTGTTCGGCCTGGACTTCCCGCTCGACCGCTTCTACCATCGCGGCCATGCCTGGGCGCATCCCGAGCCGGATGGCACTGTAACGGTGGGGCTCGACCCGCTGGGCGCCCGCCTGGTCGCCGGCCCCGAAGCCATCGAACTTCCCGTAGTCGGCGCGCGCCTCCAAACCAATGGAACCGCCTGGCACGTACGCAAGCGATCCGCGGACGTGCGCATTCTATCGCCGCTCGATGGCGAAGTGGTGGCCACGGGGAGCGCGCAAGACGGCTGGTATCTCAAAATGAAACCCGACGGCGGCCAACTGGACGCCCGCCACCTCCTACGCGGCGCCGAGATCCGCCCCTGGATCGCCCGCGAGATGGAGCGCCTGCAATCCTCTCTGGCCCCCGCCGGCCAGGCGCCGACCATGGCCGATGGCGGTGTGCCCCTGGACGATATCGCCGCCGCCTACCCCACAGCCGACTGGGACGCCATCTGCGCGGAAATCTTCCTGCAACCTTAAGAGCCGGCCGCTCCCTAGCGCATTTTCCGCTTTCTGCCGATAAGGTGCTGAGGAGTTCATTGTGACGGCGTCGCGTAAACGCCAATCCGGCCAAGCCGTGGTAGAGGTGACGCTGCTGGTTCCCTGGGTTGTTTTCTCCTTTGTGGCGGCATTCAACTTCGGCATCTTCGCCTATGCGCTGATTTCCACCCAGAATGCCGCCCGCTCGGCCGCCATGTACGCCGCCCAATCCCTTACAGTCGCGCAAAGCGGCAGCATCGTGTCGCAGGTCTGCCCCTACGCGTTGGGCGAACTGGTAGACGCGCCGGGTGTCGGTACAGGCGTCAACACATGCACCGGTACGCCGGTCACGGTGACCGTGACCGCCAAAACACCGGGCGCCGGCAACATGAACACCGTACAAGTGTCGGTCACCTATAATACGATGCAACTGATTCCCCTGCCCGGATTGATGGCCGGCTCGCTCTCCATCACCCGGGCCGTCGAAATGCCGATTCGAAACTGATATGCGCACGTGCCGGCCGAGAAGAGGCAACGCCATTATCGAGTTCACGCTGGTGGCCATCCCGCTGGTGTTTATCCAGGTCTCTATCGTCGAGATCTGCCGCGGCATGTGGGATTATCACAGCCTGGCCCAGGCCGTCAAAGGAGCCTGCCGGGCCGCGGCCACGCGCGGGGCGGGCTGCGCGGGAAGCGGCTGCGCGATGACTGTCGGCCAGATCGCCACTACCATTTCCGGTTACGCCATTGGCATGCCCGCATCGGCGCTGAACGTCACGCTGACCTCTAACGCGGGCAGTGTCTCCTGCAATCCTTTAAGCTCCTGCGCCGGCAGCAGCACTATATGGCCGCCCGCGGGCGGCAATGCGGCGGGATCGGACATCGTCATTTCGGGGTCGTACAATTTCACTTCCATGCTGATGATGTTCGTGCCCGGAACCCATGGCATGCAGTTTTCCGGGGTGACGTTCACCGCCCAATCCCGGCAGATACTCCTATTCTGATATGCGGAAATCGAATGACACGCAGTGCGGGCAAGCGGCCCTGATGATGACGCTCTCGCTGACCGTGATTCTGGGAATGCTGGGGCTGGCCGTCGATCTGGGCTGGGCGTATTACCGGCAGCAGGCTGCGCAGGCGGCCGCCGATGCCGCCGCGATTGCCGCCGTGCGCGCCGCTCTCACGTCCGATCCCACGGGCCCGGCGTGCGCCAATAAGGTTTTTTGCGGCGCGGCCACCAACTGTCCGTCCGTCGCGCCCACTTCGCCCTCCACCAGCTTCGATAACGCCTGCATGCTGGCGGCGGTCAATGGCTTCACCACCTCGGGCATCGACACGGTCAGTGTGCAGGCGGGCATTTCCAGCCCGGTTCCCACCGTTTCCGGACCGGCGGCCAGCTATTGGGCGGTAGTGCGCGTCAATGAAGCCTTGCCGGCACTCTTCGGGGCCGCCTTTGCGCGCGGCGGGCTCACCCCCGGCGCCATAGCGACCGCCGGAGCCATGGGCAGCGCCGGCAGCGGATCCTGCCTCTACGTCCTCGATCCCAACGCCGCCGACGCCTTCGAGGCGGCCAACGGCGCCGCGGTGACGGTGGGTTGCGGCGTCTATGTGGATTCCAACAATTCCACGGCGGCCATGTATGTCACCGGCGGAGCCACCGTTACCGCGCCCACCATCAATGTGGTGGGTGCCTTCAAGAAAGATAACGGCGGCACCACCAGCGTCGTGCCTACTACCGGAGCTATCTCAGCCGTCGACCCGTTTGTGAATCTGCCCTCGCCCACACCCGCCGGAAGCTGCCAGTCCGGTGATTTTACTGCGTGGCAGGCCAGTCCCTACACGCCCGCGCCCGGCACGTACTGCGGCTTCTCCCTGGGAAACGGCATGTCTCTCCAGATGAGCGGAGGCACCTATATTATCGACGGAGGCTCCTTCAGCATTCAAGGCGGCTCCACGGTCACATCCACCGGCGGCGTGCTCATCTACCTTACCGGCGGCGCTACCGTGAATATCGCCAACGGGTCTACAGTTACGCTTTCGGCGCAATCCTCGGGCAGCTATCAAGGCGTGCTCTTTTATCAGGACCGCTCCATGGCCGCGCCCGGCGCCAGCACCTTCGCGGGCGGCGCGACCATGAACCTTACGGGATCGCTGTACATGCCGCACGCCACGCTCAACGTGAATAACGGCTCTACATCCACGACCATGGCGATCGTGGCCGACATGGTCGACTTTCAAGGCGGCGCACATCTCCTGGCCGACGCCGGCGGCACTAAAACGGGACTTACCGGCGGCTTTACCGTCTCCATGATTCAGTAGCGATTCAGTAGCGGTGGAGCGGGCCGTAGCCCGTGGCGCACGCTTCAGCGTGCCGGCGGGACTTTCAAGTCCCGCTTTGGCGAGCGTGAGCCCGCTTTGGCGACTGTAAGCTCGCCGGCCGCATCACCGGCACTTGGCAACGATCAGGGTGATATCGTCGTACTGTTCGCGAGCGCCGAACTCGCGCACTTCGTCCACAATCGCCGCAACCATGGCTTGCGATTCCCGCTTGCGATGCCGCCGCAGCGCAGCGATCAAACGCTTCTCTCCGTATTCTTCTTCCGCGTCGTTAAACGCTTCCGTGACGCCGTCGGTGTAAACCGCCAATGTATCTCCTGGAAAGAGGGCGCGCTCGTCGATCGCGCAATCCCACGCCTCGAAGAGCCCCAGCACCGGACACGTAGAATCCAACCGCTCCAGAGTGCCGTCGCGCCTTAACAAGAGCGCGCACAGATGCCCGCAATTCGCATAACGCAGGCGTCCCGTGCGGTCGTCGTATTCCGCGAAGAAGAGCGTGGCATAAGCGCTATCCACCGTGTTCTCGAAAAACAGTTGGTTGACCGACCGCAGGAAGCGCTGCGGCTGATCGAGCGCCATGGCGCACTGGCTGCGCAGGTTCGCTTGCAGATTGGCCATCAGGAGCGCCCCCGCGATCCCCTTGCCCGCGATATCTCCGAGCACCAGGCCGATGCGGTCCTGCCCCAGGCTCAGGAAATCGTAGTAATCGCCGCCCACCTGGCGGGCCTGCACGCAGGATCCCCAGTATTCCAGTGTTTTGAGCGCCGGCAGTTCCTGCGGAAAGAGGCGGGCCTGCACCTGTTTCGCGATTTCGAGCTCCTGCGCGGCGCGCCGCTCCGCCTCCACCCGTTCCGCCAGCGCGCGGCGTTGCGCCTCGATTTCCCGGCTCATCTCGTCGAACCCCACCAGCGCGAAGGAGTTGCCGTCCACGTCCTTGAAACGCGTGAACACGGCGCCCCAGATAGGCGGAGCCTCGCCAGGAACCGGTGCCGGCGCGCCGGCGGGACGTTCGTATTTGAAACGCCTCAGGCGCGGCGGATGACCGAAACGAACCCCGCGGTTGCGCCATTCGTGGAACTTGGCCAGCACGTCTTCGGTCACGAAGGAGACTTGCGTGGCGCGGCCGATCATCTTGTGCTCCTGCGTGCCCGGCTTGGGCGCGATCAGCATGAGCACCGTAGAACCGTCCGGAGGCGACACGGCGATCCAGCGTCCGGCGGAGCCCATCCGCGCATCAAACGCCAGGTTGAACCCAAGCTGATCCACATAGAAGCGCAGGCTGCGGTCCTGGTCGCGGACATAGATATTGACGGCGTGGATTCGCAGGTAGGGCTGCGGCGCGGCGGAGTTGCCCATCGCTGTGATTATAACGGCTTCAATCCGGCCGGACTACGAAGGCGCGTCGGGGCCGCCGGTTGTCACGCGGCCCCCGCGATTTAGAACGTATACAGCGGCACGCCTGCCGCAAGCTCCGCCGGTTCCGCTCCCGCGGCCACCGGCTGTGCCTCGGCGTTGATGGGCCGGTAATAGATGCCCGTGTCGCCCAGGTAAACTTCCAATTCGGCGGGGCGCGGCAGCGAGCCCTGAATCAGGGCTTCCGAGAGCGGGTCCTCGATGAACTTCTGCAAGGCCCTGCGCAGCGGACGCGCGCCGTAACTGCGATCGGCGCACGTCTTCTCCAGCAGGTACTTGGCGGCGTCCGGCATCAGCTTGATCTTGAGCTGTTTGGCTTCCAGGTTCACGTTGATCATGTTCACCATCAAGTCGATGATCTTCAACAGATCGTCGTCGGTGAGCGACGTGAATAGGATGATGTCGTCCAGCCGGTTCAGGAACTCGGGGTTGAAGGCGCGCTTCACTTCCGCGCGCACCATGTCCTCAATCTTTGAAGGAATGCCCTCGCCCATCGGCGCCGAGAAGCCCAGGTGGCCGCGCTTCTCGAGGAACCGCGCGCCCAGGTTGGAGGTCATGATGATGATGGTGTTCTTGAAATCCACCTGGTTGCCCAGGCCATCCGTCAGTTGGCCGTCTTCAAAGACCTGCAGCAGGATGTTGTAAATGTCCGGATGGGCCTTCTCGATTTCGTCGAGCAGGATGATGGAATAGGGCGAACGCTTCACGCGCTCCGTCAACTGGCCGCCCTCTTCGTATCCCACGTATCCCGGAGGCGAACCGATCAGCTTTGAAACCGAGTGCTTCTCCATGAACTCCGACATATCGAAGCGGATGAGCGATTTCTCGCTGCCGAACAGGAACGAGGCCAGCGCGCGCGCCACTTCGGTCTTGCCCACGCCCGTAGGCCCCAGGAACAGGAAGGAGCCGGCCGGCCGGGCGCTGGCCTTCAATCCGGCGCGGGAGCGGCGAATGGCCCGCGCCAGCACGGAAATGGCTTTCTCCTGGCTCACCACGCGCCGGTGCAACTATTCCTCGATCCGCAACAGCTTGGTGATCTCTTCTTCCTTGATGGCGGTCATGGGCACGCCCGTCCAGCGCGCCACCACGTCCTCGATATCGTCCTTGGTGACGATGCCCGTGGAGGAATCGTCCAGATTGTATTTCTCCCGCAACTGGCGCATGTTCTCGCGCTCTTTGCGCTCCTCGTCCGAGTAGAAGCGGGCTTTCTCGAATTCGTGGTTCGCGATGGCGTTCTCCATGCGATGCACGATGAACTTGATGCGCTTCTGAATGTCCGCCAGATCGCTCGGCAGGGTGGTCTGGCGCAGCTTGACGCGCGCGCCGGCCTCGTCGATCAGGTCGATCGCCTTGTCCGGCAGGAAGCGATCCGGAATGTAGCGGCTGGAGGTGAAGACCGCGGTTTCAATGGCGTCGTCGGTGTAGCCCACCGCGTGGAATTTCTCGTAGCGGTCCTTGATGCCAAACAGGATCTTCACGGCATCCTGCTCGCTGGGCGGCGGCACCTTGACGGCCTGGAAGCGGCGTTCGAGCGAGCGGTCCTTTTCGATGGACTTGCGGAACTCGCCCGGGGTGGTCGCGCCGATGCACTGGATTTCCCCGCGCGACAGCGCCGGCTTCAGGATATTGGCGGCGTCCAGCGAACCTTCCGCCGACCCGGCTCCCACCAGCGTGTGCAACTCGTCGATGAAGATGATGGCGTTCTGGTTCTCCATCAGCTCCTTCATGATGGTTTTCAGCCGCTCCTCAAACTGGCCGCGATACTTGGTGCCGGCCACGATCAGCGAAAGGTCCAGCGCCAGGATGCGCTTGTCGGCCAGAAACGACGGCACGTCGCCCTCGGCGATGCGTTGCGCCAGGCCTTCTACAATGGCGGTCTTGCCCACGCCCGGCTCGCCGATCAGGACGGGATTGTTCTTGGTGCGGCGGCACAGAATTTGAACCACGCGCTCCAGTTCGTAATCGCGGCCGATTAGCGGATCGAGAGAATTGTCCATGGCGGCCTGTGTCAGGTCGCGCGAGAATTCCGCCAGCAGTGAGCTTTCTTTGGGGCGGTTGGAGGCCACCTTTTCGGATTGGGAACGCGCCAGTTCTTCGCGAATCGTCGAAAGGCGCAATCCGCGCTCGTGCAGGATCTCCGCGGCAAAGCACTTCTCTTCGCGCAGCAGCCCCAACAGCAGGTGCTCGGTGCCGATGTGCTTGTGGTTCAGGCGCTCGGCCTCTTCGGCCCCATAAGCCAGGACGCGCTTGCACTCGTGGCTCAACGGCAGGTCCACGGAGGTGGAAACCTTTTCGCGAATCGTGGTGTGGCCTTCGATCTGCTTGCGAATGGATTCGACCGCCGCGTGCGACCGCAGAAAACGGTTGGCCAGCGCTTTATCCTCGCGCAGCAAACCCAAAAGCAGATGCTCGGTTTCAATATAAGGGCTGCCGAACTGGCTGGCCTCGTAGCGGGCGAAAAAAATTACCCGGCGGGCCTTTTCCGTATAACGTTCAAACATGACCGTGACGCTCCCTATTATTAAAGATACTACCCATCCTCACGCGGATGCACATTACCCGGACTGGAACCCGGACCGGCATCGGCAAGCAGTGTGCCGCCTTCCATCATCAGGATTCGATCGCATCTCCTGGCGAATGTGAGATTGTGCGTAACTAAAACCGAAGTGAGCGTATGAGAACGATGGAGGCGTTCCAGCAAATCGAAGATCATTTCGCCGGTCCTGAAGTCGAGGTTTCCCGTGGGTTCGTCGGCCAGCAGCACAGAGGGTTCGCCCACCAGAGCCCTGGCCAGCACGACGCGCTGCTGTTCCCCCCCGGATAGTTCCCCTGCGCGGTGTGTAGCACGCGCGTGCAGCCCGACTTCATCCAACCTCGCTAGCGAATCCGCAGCCGCTTTGCTGTGCGGCACCCCCCGGATCAGCAGGGGCATCATCACATTTTCGAGCGCCGTAAACTCCGGCAGCAGGTAGTGAATCTGCCAAACAAACCCAATCTCGCGGTTCCGGAAATCGGCAAGCTCCGCATCGGCGAGTCGAGAAATGTCTATCGAACCGTAGTATATCGTACCACTGGTAGGCCTGTCCAGACCGCCCAATAAATGCAACAAGGTGGACTTGCCCGCGCCGGACTCGCCGACCAGCGCCAGCATCTCGCCGCGGCGCACCTCCAGGTCGATGGCGTCGAAAATCACCAGGTCGGCATCGCCGGAACGGTAGATCTTGGTGAGTTTCTCGGCGCGAAGGGCGGGGGCGGACATGGTTTTAGGGTAACGCACGACGCTGACGCGACGGGGCGCCCCAGATTTAGGCGACAATCGACATATGTGGCCTGTGGCCTTAGCCTTAGTGCTGGCCCTGCTCTCTTGTGGTTCCGCGGCCGCCCAATCCCCCGGCCTGCCCGAAACCAAGCCGTTCGTCCGTTGCGACAACGCGGAACTCCTGCGCGCCGTTCCTGACTTGGCGGGCATCCAGTTCGACGCGCGGCAGGATGGCCTGGACGCGCTTCTCGCGGCTGCGGGCGGGAATCTCGCCGCCGGCTTCTCCAGCATCGACGACCTTTCCGCGGCCGAGGAAGTCCACGAGATGCGCTTCGAAAACAGTGTTGCCAGAATCAGCCGGCGCGAGACCTTCCGCTATCTGGTCCAGCGCGGCGAAGTCGAGGCGCACGAGCAATTTACGGAGGGTCGTGTGGATCCTGCCACGGGCCACCCCGCGCCTGCTCCCGAGGGCGGCTTTCTGGTGACCGGACACTTCTTCGACCTGCTCCGCTACCTGGCGCCGGAGAATCGCGAACGTTCCAGTTTCCGTTACCTGGGCCGCGCCAAGATGTCCGGCGCGGATTGCTTTGTCGTAGCGTTTGCCCAACTCCCGGAAAGCACCGATAGCCACGACCCTTTGCAGGGCATTGTCTGGCTGGCCGCCGCCAACCACCAGATCGTACGCCTCCGCACCGGCCTCCTGCGGCCGCTGCCGGACTCTCCGCTCCAAAGCTTGACCACCGATATCACGGTGCTGCCCGTGAAGTTTCCGCACTTCGAAGGCCCTCTCTGGCTGCCCGCCAGGATCACCGTTCACGCACTTTATGCCGGAGGTGACCTGGACAGCGTGCATCGTTACTCGAATTACCACTTGAACGGAGACGACCAGGCAGGCATCCCAGGGGCAGGCACAACCGATTCCGAGACGGCCTGGGAACTGCTCGACCGCGGCGGCTCCCTGGTGGATCGGAATCTACCCGGCGAGGCGCTGCCGGTCCTACGCGAGGCGGTGCGGCTCAACCCGGAAGCCGCCGTCGCGCATTCCTACCTGGCGGCCGCGATGTACACTACCAACGATCTGGCGGGCGCGGAACCGGAACTGCAAGCTGCCCTCAAACTCGCGCCCGATTGCGGGCCGGTCCACAACCTGTTGGGCATTCTGTTATTCAAGCGCGGGGACTTTCCCGCCGCCGTGACCGAACTGCGGGCCAGCGCCCGGTTGCAGCCCAAGGATGCGACTGTGCACTTCAACTTCGCCCAGACGCTGGAGAAGTCCGGCGACCGGCAGGCCGCCCTTGAGCAGTATCGGGCGGCCATGGCCCTGGCGCCCGATAATGCCAAATTCAAGGCCCGCTATGAGCAACTGGCGCGCGCCGCGAACGCTCCCTCCTCCGCCCTGCCGGGCGAGGCAACCATCAAGGTTGAAGTGCGGCAAGTGTTGGTTCCCGTCGTGGTGCGGGATAAAGAAGGGCATCACGTCAGCGGTCTGACCCAGGCCGACTTCCACGTCTTCGAGGATGGCGTGGAACAGAAAATCTCGGGTTTTAGCGTGGAGAACGCCGGAGTCGCCGGCCCTGCCCCTCCCGCCGCGCCAGAGCCGTCTCCCGGAATCGCAACGCCCGCCGCAGCCACGCCGAAGCCGGTTCCCATCCGCCGGACTTATCTGATCTGCATAGACGCTTTGCATACCCAATTTGCCAACCTGGTGCATATTCGCCAGGCCCTCTCCAAGCTCTTTCAAACCGAACAGGCAGGCGATGCGCAATATCTCGTCGTCTCCGTGGGAACCTCGATGCAAGTGATCGAAAACTCCACTACCGATCCTGCCTCAGTGCTGAAAATAGTCGATGGCAAAGATTTCGAGAAACTGTTTCTGGGCAGCCGGAAGAGTTCCATGGAATCCGATCTGCGTGACTTCCGGCGCCTGCTCGACGAGGCGCGCGCCGCTTGCGATGCCGGCGACCCCGCTTGCCGCTCCCTCAAGGGCCGCCTGCCGGCGGAGGCGAATCGGATCGAAGAGCAGGACCGCATGTATACGCGCGCGTTTCTGTCTCAATTTCGCTCGCTGATCGAACAACTGGCGCGCGGCTCTGGCCGCCGCACGATCGTTCTCTTCTCCGATGGCTTCCAGCTTGTGCCCGGCAAACTGGCCTTCGAATTGTTAGTGGCTTATTTCCCGGAACTGCGTGCGTACTCCCTCCGCACGGTGGACCGTTTGCCCGATTTGGAACCCGTGCTGCGGCTGGCCGCGAACAGCAACATTCCGGTCTACACGATCGACGCGCGCGGGCTGTACACCTCCCCGTTTTTCGACGCCGCCAATTCCGGAGGCGTCGCGCGCCTGGCGCCGGACGTGCTGCGCGCCATGGAGAGCAACGCTACGGACGCCGGTCAAACGCTCGGCGAAATCGCGGCCGCCACCGGCGGC
>Ga0187855_10003760_pt1 | contig 11095 bp, 7 predicted proteins | sample June2016WEW_8_10_2_FD_132969 | JGI IMG/M metagenome (GOLD analysis project Ga0187855, IMG submission 132969) | Peatland microbial communities from SPRUCE experiment site at the Marcell Experimental Forest, Minnesota, USA - June2016WEW_8_10 | ecosystem: Environmental > Terrestrial > Soil >...
AACAAGGACGACATCACCAACCGCCTGCCCAAGGCCCCGGCCAAGAGCAACGGCAAGCGCGTGGCGCTGATCGGCGCCGGGCCGGCCTCGCTCACCGTGGCGCGCGATTTGGCGCCGCTCGGCTATCACATCGTCATCTATGACGGCGACCCCAAGGCGGGCGGCATGATGCGGACCCAGATCCCGCGCTTCCGCCTGCCCGAAAGCGTCACCGACGAGGAAATCGCCTACATCACCGGCATCGGCGGGATGGAACTGCGCCTGGGAAAACGCATCGCCAGCCTGAAGGCGCTGCTGGCCGAGAATTACGACGCCATCTTCGTCGGTTCGGGCGCGCCCAGGGGCCGCGAACTCGACATTCCCGGCCGGCAAGAGGCCAAGGCCCACATCCATATCGGCCTCGATTGGCTTTCCAGCGTGTCCTTCGGCCATGTCGACCGGATCGGCAAGCGCGTGATCGTGCTGGGCGGCGGCAACACCGCGATGGATTGCTGCCGCACCTCGCGCCGCTTGGGCGGCGAGGACGTGAAGGTGATCGTGCGTTCGGGCTTCGAGGAGATGAAGGCGAGCCCGTGGGAAAAAGAAGACGCGATGCACGAGGACATCCCGATCATCAACTATCTCGTGCCCAAGGAATTCACCCATAACAAGGGCAAGCTCACCGGCGTCACCTTCGAGAAGGTCAAGGCCGTATACGACGACAAGGGCAAGCGCAGCCTGGTGCCCACCGGCGAGCCCGACCCGCATTACGACTGCGACGACGTGCTGGTGGCGGTGGGCCAGGAGAACGCCTTTCCCTGGATCGAGCGCGACATCGGCATCGAATTCGACAAGTGGGATATGCCCAAGGTCGATCCCAAGACCATGCGCTCGACCCATCCCAAGGTGTTCTTCGGCGGCGACGCCGCCTTCGGCCCCAAGAACATCATCTGGGCGGTAGCGCACGGCCACGACGCGGCGATCTCGATCGACAAGCTGCTCCACGGCGAGGACATATCCGCGCGCCCGCCGCCTGACGTGGCGCGCATCAGCCAGAAGATGGGCATCCACGAATGGAGCTACGACAACGACATCTCCAACGACCTGCGCTACCGGGTGCCGCACCGCGACAAGGAACTGGCGCTCAAGGACGTGCGCATCGAGGTGGAGCTGGGCTTCGATCAAAAGCTCGGTTATCTCGAGGCCGAACGCTGCCTCAATTGCGACATTCAGACGGTGTTCAACGCGCCCTTGTGCATCGAATGCGACGCCTGCGTCGATATCTGCCCGATGGATTGCATCACCTTCACCGCCAATGGCGAGGAGGGCGAGCTGCGTCAGCGGCTCAGCGCGCCCGCGAAGAATGAGTCGCAAGACTTGTACGTATCGGGCACGCTCAAGACCGGCCGCATCATGGCGAAGGACGAGGACGTCTGCCTGCATTGCGGCCTGTGCGCCGAACGCTGTCCCACCGGCGCGTGGGACATGCAGAAATTCCTGTTGGACATGACCCTGGCCGGACCCGCATGCCGAACCCGATAAACAGCACCAACGACTTCGTCGTCAAATTCGCCAACGTCAACGGTTCGGGCTCGGCCTCGGCCAATCTGCTGTTCGCGAAGTCCATCCTCCGCATGGGCGTGCCGGTGGCGACGCGCAACATCTTTCCCTCGAACATCCAGGGCCTGCCGACCTGGTACGAGGTTCGCGTTTCCGAAGCCGGGCATTTGGGCCGGCGCGGCGGCGTCGATCTGATGGTGGCCATGAACCCGCAGACCTGGGCGCAGGACGTGGCCTCGATCGATCCCGGCGGTTATCTCTTCTATGACTCGACCAAGCCGATGCCGCCTTCCAAGTTCCGCGACGACGTCAACGTCATCGGCATGCCGTTGACGGAGATCTGCAACCAGAAATACACCGATCCGCGCCAAAGGCAGCTGTTCAAGAACATCATCTATGTGGGATCGCTGGCGGCGCTGCTCGGCGTGGAATTGCCGGCGGTCGAGAAGCTGATCGGCGAGCAATACCAGGGCAAGGAGAAGCTGCTGACGCCCAATATCGAGGCGCTGCATCTGGGCCACGACTATGCGTTGAAGCATCTCAAGCCGATCGGTCTCAAGGTCAAGCGAGCCGACGCGGTGGGCGACCGCATCTTCATCGAGGGCAATAACGCCGCCGCGCTGGGCGCGGTCTATGGCGGCGCCACGGTGGCGGCGTGGTATCCGATCACGCCGTCGACCTCGATGGCCGAGGCGTTCGAGCGCCATTGCCGGCGCTACCGCGTCGATCCGGCGACCGGCAAGCATCGCTATGCCGTGGTCCAGGCCGAGGACGAACTGGCGTCGATCGGCATCGTCATCGGCGCGGCGTGGAACGGCGCGCGCGCCTTCACCTGCACGTCCGGCCCGGGCCTTTCGCTGATGCAGGAATTCCTGGGCTTGGCCTATTTCGCGGAAATTCCGGCGGTGGTGTTCGACGTCCAACGGGCGGGGCCGTCGACCGGCATGCCGACGCGCACCCAGCAGGCCGATATTCTCTCGGCCGCCTATGCCAGCCACGGCGACACCAAGCACGTGCTGCTCTTCCCGGAAGATCCCCATGAATGCTTCGAGATGGGCGCGCTGGCCTTGGATCTCGCCGACCGGCTGCAAACGCCGGTGTTCGTCATGCTCGATCTCGACATCGGCATGAACGAGTGGCTGTCGAAGCCCTTCGCCTGGGACGACACGCGGCGGCTCGACCGCGGCAAGGTGATGAGCGCCGCCGATCTCGATGCGGCCAAGGAGTTCGGCCGTTATCTCGACGTCGACGGCGACGGCATTCCCTATCGCACATATCCCGGCACGCACCCGACCAAGGGCGTGTATTTCACCCGCGGCACCTCGCGCGACCGCTATGCGCGCTATACCGAGGAAGGCCCGGCCTATGTCGACAACATGCAGCGGCTGTTGCGCAAGTTCGAGACCGCGAAGAAGCTGGTGCCGGCGCCGTTGCGCACCGACGCCAAGCAGAAGACCAGGCGCGGCGCGATATATTTCGGCTCGACCTCGGCGGCGATGCGCGAGGCGCTCGTGGCGCTGGAAGGGCAGGGGATCCATCTCGATGCGCTGCGGATCAGGGGCTTTCCCTTCGCCAAGGAAGTGCTCGACTTCATCGCCGCGCACGAGCAGGTCTTCGTGGTCGAGCAGAACCGCGACGCGCAATTGCGGACGCTGATCGTGACCGAAGGCGGCGTCGATCCCGCCAAGCTCGTCCCGGTGCTGCATTACGACGGCACGCCGATCACCGAACGTTTCATCAGCGGCGCGATCTCCGCGCTGCTGCGCGCCGAAAAACCGCTGCGAGAGGTGGCGTCATGACCTACATCGCCAAGCCCAAGCTTCATCACCCCGGTCTGCCGGTCAACAAGCTGGGATTCACCCACCGCGACTATGAAGGCGCGGTGTCGACGCTCTGCGCCGGTTGCGGTCACGATTCGATCAGCGCCGCGATCATCCAAGCCTGTTTCGATCTCGATCTGCAGCCGCACCGCATCGCCAAGCTGTCGGGCATCGGCTGCTCGTCCAAGACGCCCACGTATTTCCTGGGCAATTCGCACGGGTTCAACTCGGTCCACGGACGCATGCCGTCGGTGCTGACCGGCGCCAATCTCGCCAACCGCGATCTCATCTACATGGGCGTGTCGGGCGACGGCGACAGCGCCTCGATCGGCATCGGCCAGTTCGCCCACGTGCTCCGGCGCGGCGTCAACATGGTCTATATCGTCGAAAATAACGGCGTCTACGGCCTCACCAAGGGCCAGTTCTCGGCCACCAGCGACAAGGGCTCGAAGAGCAAGCGCGGCGTCTTGAACATGGACGAGCCGATCGACTTGATCGGCATGGCGTTGCAACTGGGCGCCACATTCGTCGCGCGCAGCTTCTCCGGCGACAAGGCGCAATTGGTGCCGCTGATCGCCGGCGCCATCCGCCACCACGGCGCTTCCTTCATCGACGTGATCTCGCCTTGCGTCGCCTTCAACAACCACGTGGGCTCGACCAAGAGCTTCGATTACGTGCGCGAGCACAATGAATCGGTGAACCGGCTCGACATCATCGAGGCGCGCGCGCCGATTACCGCCGATTACGCGCCCGGCACGGTCGAGACCATCACCCAGCATGACGGCTCGGTGCTGCGCTTCCGCAAGCTGCACGCCGATTACGATCCGCAGGACCGCATCCAGGCCATGACCTATCTCCAGCAGCGCCACGCCGCGGGCGAGATCGTCACCGGCCTGCTCTATGTCGAGCCCGAGGCGCACGATCTGCACGATCATTTCGAGACGGTGGAAAAGCCGCTGAACGAGCTGGCCGATTCCGAGCTGGTGCCCGGCAACGCGGCGTTGCAGAAGCTGAACGCCAGTTTGCGCTAGCCGGCCGGCGTTATTCCGCAACCCCGCAGCGGAGCTCGGTTAATATCCCTTAATTTCCACTAACAATTGCGCCGGCCGTAAGTTTTGGGAAACCATTACGCGGCTAGATTGGTCCCTATACCAACGAGGGGCCGGACCCGGTTCATGCGCAAGCCCACTTTAACCTTCGCCGTGCTGAGCGCGGTCGTGATGTTGACCGCGGTTTTGGTCATTTCCTACGCGCACCGGCTTTACACCGTTAACCAAGTGGGCGCGATGGCCGAGCGCAACAACGCGGCGCTGGCGCAAATCATCGCCAACGCCACCTTGCCCGATTTCCAGGCGCTCACACCCGCCACCGAGGCGGCCGAAGGGCAGGCCTCGGGCGACATCGCCGCCAATCCCACCTACGCCGATCTCCGCGCCAAGGCCTTGAAGCTGATATCCGGCTCGCCGGTGGTGCGGCTCGACATTCTCGACCGCGACGGCCGCGCCATTTTCTCGACTGAATCCTCCGCCGTCGGCCAGGCCGGCGGCGACGGGGCCGCGTTCCAGCAGGCCTGGTCCGGCCGCGCCGGCAGCCGCATGCAAGGAGGCGGGCGCGACATCGTCGCCAGTTACGTGCCGGCCTTCGATCCGGCGGAACCCGGCAAGGTGGTCGCGGTCTTCCAGATCGATACCGACGTGACCGCGGATTTCGCCGAGCTCGACAGCTATCACCGCAGCGTCATGCTGCTCATCTGGATCGCCTTCGCGGTCACGTATTGCGGGCTGATCTGGATCGTCTCGCGCACCAACCGCACCGCGAGCCGCCAGAACGAGGCCAATCTCAAGCTGGCCGCCGCGGTGGCGCGCAGCGAAGCCGCCAACCAGTCGAAAAGCGACTTCCTGGCCGCCATGAGCCACGAGCTGCGCACGCCCCTGAACGCCGTCATCGGCTTCTCGGAGATCATGAAGAGCGAGCTGTTGGGTCCGGTGGCGGTGCCGGCCTATCGGGATTACGTCACCAACATTCACGCATCGGGCACGCATCTCTTGTCGATCGTCAACGACATCCTCGACATGGCCAAGACCGAGACCGGCAGCGTGCCGCTCGATCGCGAGGAATTCGCCATCAAGGAGATGCTGGAGCAGACCATGGCCATGGTGGAGGAACGCGCCGCCTCGGCCGGGCTGGCGATCCATCTCGACATCGCGCCCGAACTCGGCACCATGGTTTCCGACCGGCGCCGCATCAAGCAGGTGCTGTTGAACCTGCTTTCAAACGCGATCAAATTCACGCCGGCGGGCGGATCCATCACCGTCACCGCGCGCCGCATCCTCAACAAGGTCGCGCTCGAAGTGGCCGATACCGGCGTCGGCATAGCCGAACAGGACATGCCGACGGCGTTGGCGCCGTTCGGCCAGGTCGATTCCTCCCTGGCCCGCAAGCACGAGGGCACCGGGCTGGGCCTGCCGCTGGCCAAGAAATTCGTCGAGCTGTTGGGCGGCACCTTTCACATCGACAGCAAGCCGGGCGAAGGGACCCATGTCGGCATGTCGCTGCCGGTGGCGCCGCCCGCGCCGGGCGAAATGCCGCCGGCCGAAGCGCCGGTGCGCATCCAGCCGCGGGTCAGGAACCCCAGCCGCCGCTTCCGCGTCGCCGCCCAATAAGGCTTAGTGTTTCAGCCGGCCGAGCACGAAGGTCCGGCCGCGCGCGATCTCGTCATAGGCCGGCGGGGCCGCCATCTCCTCCGGCCGGATCAACAGCACGTAATCGAAATAGGGCGCCAACGCCGCCGACGGCAGCTGGGTCGCAAGATCGCGATAGGGTTCGCGATAGACCAGTAATTGATGCCCGAGATCGGCGAAGAGCGAAGGGATGAGCGCGCCGCGCAGCGTGACGGCGAGCGCGGCCATGTGCGCCAGCGGCGGATGCTGTTCGGGCTCGACCAGATCGGGATCGGCCGACAGCGGCAGCAGCTTCGCGCCCTCGGGCAATTGGGCGAAGGCGGCGCGGTATTGGGCGTAATCCTCCTGCCAGCTTTGCCATTGCACCACGGTCATGCCCCAGCGCAGCAGGAACAGCGCCAGGATAAAGGCCTCGACGCTGCGCCGGCGGGGCGCCGCCCCCACGCGCCAATCGAGCGATCCGGCCAGCAGCAGCGCCGTCATGGCGGGCATGCGGTAATCGACGAAAGTGCCTTCGCCCAATTGATGCGGCAGCAGGACATAGGCGAGAACGAGCACGGCCAGCGGCAGAACCAGATCGCGGTCGATCTCGATCCGCCGCAGCACCGCGAGCGAGAAGAGCAGCAACACCAGCAGCGACAGGGAATCGAAAAGGGGATTGTAGAATCCCACGGCGCTGCGCAGCTCGGCGAATTTCAGCAGCAACGGCGCGTAGTAGAAGCCGCCCACCGTGACCTCGCGCGGCATCAGCCCCCAATAAATCGCCAGCGGCGCCAGCAGATGCAGCAGCGGCAGCCGGTCGGGCAAATGGGATTTCCATGCCCGCCGTCTGGTCTTGAGCAGCAACCCGGCCTCGTAAGCCAGGACCACCAGCGCATAGACGGCGAAGGCGAAGAGATGCGCGACCAGAATCAGGCTCGCCAGCGCGGCGAAGACGGGCAGGGCCCAGGCCCGATCGCGCCAGCTTATCCACAGCGCGAATACCCACAACGCCATGCCTAGGCCGAAGCACAGATTGACGAATCCCAGCATGAACGGGCCGTTGTAGACGAACAGCGCGGCCAAAACGCCGAGGCGCGAAATCTTGCCGTGCAGCGCTCGGTTGACCGCCAGCGCGCCCCAGAAAAGTTGCGCCGCCGTCAATGCCAGGAACAGGCGCACGGCGCCTTCGACTCCGATCAAGCGGTGGAACAGAAAGACGAATCCTTCCATCGCCAGATTGGGCAACAGCCGCCAATGTGCTTCGTAATATTGCGCGGCCCCGGGCGCGCCCTCGCCGAAGAGTATGTGCTGGCGGGCGATGTGATCGGGCAGGTCGTAAAGCGGCAGGTCGCGAAAGACGAAGAACGGCGCGATCAGCAACAGGGTGACAAGCCCAAGGATGGTGTCTTCATGGGTCAGAAATCGCCGCATGTCCCCCCGCCGCGCCCCTTGTCGTACCCGCTTCCATCCGCTTCGGCAAACGCCGGGTAATAATCGTTCTCGCTTGCTTCGCGGGCATCGAGCGTACCGTGCGGTCCCGCCATGGACACCGGTTGATCTAAATCAATGCCGGAATGGCGGATTATTTCTCTAAGTAACGGCGCCGCGTGGCACTTCTGCCTCGTCCGGGAGTTTGTCATGTATGGAATACAAGCTGCAACGCGCACGCGGTCATCGTCGTTCCATAAGGCTGGCGTCGCGGCGCGCTGAGGCCGGCGCAGTCAACGGGCAGGGGCGGGACCGTTGGAAATGCAACACCGATAAACGGAGGAAACCATGGCCGCGACGCATCATTCCTGGAACCGGTGGTGGATCGTCTTCGCCTCCATATTGGGTCTCATCGTCGGGCAAGGCTCGATCAACGTTTTCGCCGCCGGCGTATTCTTGAAGCCGGTGGCGCAGGAGCTTGGCTTCGGGCGCGGCGAAATCTCCAGCGCGATCGGCCTATCCTCGGTGGTAACGGCTCTGATGATACCGTTCTTCGGCCGGCTGGTGGACCGGTTCGGCGTCCGTCCCATGCTGCTGGGATCGATCGCGCTGTTCGCCTGCGCGACCGCGGCTTTGTCGTTGCTCACGGCTTCGACCACCATGCTCTTACTGTTGTTCGCGATCTCCGGCGTCATGTCTGTGGGGCAGACCCCCACCGCCTATTGCAAGGTGATCACCGAATGGTTCGACCGGCAGCGCGGCCTGGCGCTCGGCCTGGCGCTCGCCGGGGTCGGGCTCGGGACCGCGCTGATCCCGCAAATCTCGAACGCGCTGATCGGAAATTTCGGCTGGCGCATGGGCTATGTCGGGCTCGGCGTCACGATCCTCGTCCTGGCTTTTCTGCCGGTTGCGCTGTTCGTGCGCGAGCATCCCAGGGCCGAAGCGGCGCGGGCGTCGCATCACGCCGCGCGCGAGATATCCTCGCTTCCGGGCATCGGCTTTGCCGAGGCGATCCGCACCTGGCGTTATTGGGCCATGATGCTCACCTTCTTTTTCGCCGCGACGACGATCAACGGAACGCTCATTCACGTCGTGCCGCTGCTCACCGACCGCGGCATTCCCGTCGGCGTGGCCATCGGCGCGCTTTCGGCGGCGGGCCTTGCGCTCATCGGCGGCCGGGTCGTCGCCGGCTATTTCATCGACAAGATCTTCGCGCCCTATATCGCGCTCATCTTCCTGATCTCGCCGATGGTTGGAATCGCCATTCTCGCGACCGGCATGGCTTCGCCGCTCATTGGAACCGTTCTGCTCGGGCTCGGAATCGGCGCCGAGATCGATCTGATGTCGTTCATCATCAGCCGCTATTTCGGCGTTCGTTTCTTCGGCAGCCTCCACGGATTCATGTTCGGGCCGGTGCTGCTGGGTAACGCCGTGGGCGCGAGCATCCTCGGCTGGTGCTTCCAGCTGATGCACAGCTACACGCCCGGCTTCGCGCTGTTCGAGGCTCTGTTGGCGGTCGCCTGTGTTCTGATCATGACGCTCGGGCGCTATCGCTACCCGGCCGTGCCCGAACCGATAGCGGGCGAGATCACGGCTCTGCAAGCGCGGCCGCTGCCTCACTGACCGTCTGGCGCTCGGGAGCGTTGGCGGCCGCGGCGCTGCGGCATTAAGTCACAGCCGATCGCGGCGCGGAGCCGCGCCCGAAATCGGATGCCGCCCGCGGCCACGGAACTGCGGCAATTTGCCCCCACTCCATCGGCGTTAATTTACCGTACGATAAATACAGATTGATGGAGGGCAGAATGTTGGACCAATCATTCCCGCTGACGCTTGATCGTCCGTTTGCGTTGCTCGATGAGAAGGCGATTGCCGCCGCGGATGTGCGGCATGATCCCTACGATTTCACATTCGTCGAACACGCGATCCCGCAGCGCTACAAGGACGAGGTACTGGCCGATGCGCCGCCCATCCCCGACCGCGGCAGCTACGGCTTGCCCAGCCTGCGTTATGGGAAGCGTTTCGGAGACGCGGTCAGCGATCTGCTCAGCGAGCGCTTCCGTAAAATCGTCGAGAAAAAATTCGACATGGATCTGAGCGCCTGCCCGCCGGTCATCGTGATGATGGGCAACACCACCGGCCATTACAACGAAGGCTATGCGCACCCCGATTCCAAGCACAAGATCGTCACCGTGCTGGTCGGGTTCAGCCGCGAATGGCCCTACGAAAAGGGCCGGTTGCGCGTGTTGCGGAGTTCCGATCGCAGCGACTACGCCTTCGAATTCGCGCCGGAATTCGGGCGGATGCTCATGTTCCGCGTCTGCGACCATTCCTGGCACGGCTTCCTGCCCCAGAAGGGGCAGCGCATGAGCCTGCAACTGTGCTACGTGGATTCGGACTGGTACGTCCGGCGCGAATATCTGCGCCACAGCGTCAGCGCCTTCGCCAAGTCGGTTCCGCTCCTGCGCAAGGCGATCGAGTGGGCGCCGCGGTGACGGACGCCGCAACGCGCCTGGCGCCGGAGCGCGCGGCCGCGGATTTTCCTCCCGTGCCCGATGCGGCCGCGATAGCCCGGCATTTCGGCCGCGCCCTGCGGCAGGCCAGCCGCGACGACCGGCCGTACCGCCATTGGAATCTCGACGCGGTTCTGCCCGAAAGCCTCGCGGTCGGCGTGCTCCTGTTGCCGATCGCGCCGCCGCTGGTCGGCGACAATGAAGGCGTGCGCGACCGCGACAACGGCAAGCGGACTTTCTTCACGCCGCGGCTGCGTTCGCGTTTTCCGGTTTGCGCGCAATTCGCCGAAGCGATGCAGCGTCCGGAGATCGCGCGGCTGTTCGAGGAAGTCTGCGCGATCAAGGTCGCCGGCGGCTTTTTGCGCATGGAATACATCCAGGACACCGACGGCGCGTGGCTCGAGCCGCACCGCGACATCCCCGAAAAGCTGTTCTCGATGGTGATCTATTTCTGCACCGGTCCCGAGGCGAAGGAATGGGGCACCGACATCTACGACGACCAGAAGAAATGGATCGGCCGCACCTCGGCGGAATTCAACAGCGCGGTGATTTTCGTCCCGGGCCCCAATACCTGGCACGGCTTCGACCGCCGCCCGATCGACGGCGTGCGCCGCCTGATGGAGATCAACTACGTCCGGCCAAGCTGGCGCGACCGCGACCAGCTTGCATTTCCCGACCGGCCGATCACCCTGGAGTAGGAGTTTCGCGGTTCATGTACGACTTGCGCGTTGCCGGCGGCCATTCGGCACAAGCCGATCGCGGCTTCACCACCAAGAGTTTCTACGGCGCCAAAGGAGGCGCCGAACATTTCATCGCGGTGGTGGTTCCCACGGACCTCGATCTGAACATGCAGATCGGATTCGTCGAGGAACGTTACACGGCGGCCCGCCGCTCGCTCGGCCTGGCTCCCGATACCGCGGTATTCCGGCGCATCTTCCTGAGCGACGTGCTCAACCAAGCTCCGCTGATACGCAATAGCGGCCTCGCGCTCGATCCTCCCGACAATCCGGTCGCCACCTCCATCGTGCAGCAGGCGCCGCTGTCCGGCGCGAAACTGGCGCTGCTCGCGTATCATGTCGACGGCGGCAAACCGCTCGTCCGGCGCCGTCTGTCGCCCAAGCACCTGTTGATCGAG
>Ga0187855_10003763_pt1 | contig 11093 bp, 6 predicted proteins | sample June2016WEW_8_10_2_FD_132969 | JGI IMG/M metagenome (GOLD analysis project Ga0187855, IMG submission 132969) | Peatland microbial communities from SPRUCE experiment site at the Marcell Experimental Forest, Minnesota, USA - June2016WEW_8_10 | ecosystem: Environmental > Terrestrial > Soil >...
GAAGAATCCTGGCCCGGCGACGCATCGCGCGGCCAGGACATGCTCGGCGCGCCGCCGCACTGGACCGAGGCCAATCAGCGGTTTCTGTTTCTGGCCGATCTCAAGGCGATCGAGGGCGAGGAAGGCGCGCGCGCGGCGCGCGAATGGACATCCGACTGGCTCCGGCGTTTCGACCGCATCGACGAGGTTTCGTGGCGTCCGGACATCATCGGCGACCGGCTTTATTCCTGGATCGCGTTCTACGAATTCCTCGCCGGAAGCCCGGGCGAGGCGGCGCTGCGCCAGGCGTTGCTGCAAAGCCTGGCGCGGCAGATGCGCCATCTCTTCCGGGTGTGGAAGCGTACGTTCGGCCTGGCGCGGCTCAAGGCGCTGCGCGGGCTGGTGGCGGCCGCGGCCGCGGTGGAGGACAAGGGGCGGCTCAGGATTGCCTGCGGGAAGCTCGCGGAAGAGTGCAAGGCCCAGATTCTGCCCGATGGCGGCCACCCGTCGCGCGATCCGGGCGCGGTGCTGGCGGCGCTCGCCATTCTGATCGAGGCGCGCGACGCGCTGGCGGCGGCGAGCGCCGAAATACCGGCCGCGCTGCTGGCGGCGATCGACCGGGCGGCGCCGTTGCTGCGCTTCTTCCGTCACGGCGACGGCAGGCTCGCCTTGTTCAACGGTTCGTCGGAAGGCGCGGCCGGCTTGGTCGCGCTTGTCCTGCAACGCGCCGGATTGGAGGCCAAGCCGCCGTTGCGCGCGCCGCATATGGGCTATGAGCGGCTCCAGGCGGGCGAGAGCCTGGTGATCCTGGATTGCGGCGCGCAGCCGCCGCGCGCCTGGGACGAGAACGCCCATGCCGGCGCGCTGGCGCTGGAGATGAGCGCCGGGAGCGAGCGGCTTCTGGTCAATTGCGGCGCCCGGCTTAGCGGCGAGACGTCCAATGGAGAACGGGGCCATGGGGAGCGAGGCGAGGCGGATTCCTGGCTTCTCGCCATGCGCGCCACCGCGGCGCATTCGACGCTTATTGTTGCCGACACGAGTTCCGCCGAGATCGGTCCCGACGGGCATTTCACCGGCCCCGCTTTCGTGATCGCGTCCAAGCGCAGCGAGGAGAACGGGGATCAATATGTGTGGGCGAGCCATGACGGCTACCGGGCAGCTTTCGGCCTGAGCCACAGCCGCGAGATCTACTTGGCGGCCGACGGCGAGGATCTGCGCGGCGAGGACCGGCTCGAATCCGCCGGAAATGATGGCGCGGGCAGGGGTTTCGCCATCCGCTTCCATCTCCACCCTGAAATCCAGGCGTCGGCCAATGCTTCGGGGGACGGCGTCGATCTCCGCCTGCCCGGCGGCGCCTTGTGGCGCTTCCAGGCGACCGGCGCGGCGATCAACCTGGCCGAGAGCGTCTATCTCGGAACCGGCGTCTTGCGCCGCAGCCAGCAGGTGATTCTGAGCGGTTTCGCCGACGCGGCGGGCGTTTCGGTCAAATGGGCCATGCGGCGCGAGCGCGGCACGGACGCGGAATAGCGGGTTGATCGCCCGGTCCATCGGCTCTATGGTCCGGCCCTGCTCTCGATTCGCAGGACATCGATGCCTGACGCCAATCTTCGTCCCGTCAAGCGGGCGCTGATCTCGGTTTCCGATAAGAGCGGTCTCATACCCTTTGCCCAGGCGCTCGCGCGCCACGGCGTGACGCTGATATCGACCGGCGGCACGGCCAAGGCGCTGGCCGAGGCGGGCCTCAAGGTCGAAGAGGTGGCCGCGGTCACCCAATTCCCCGAAATGCTCGATGGAAGGGTCAAGACCCTCCACCCGGCGGTGCATGGCGGAATCCTGGCCAAGCGCGGCGACAAATCGCACATGGATGCCATAGCCAAGCACGGCATTCATCCGATCGACCTGGTGGTGGTGAATCTCTATCCCTTCGCCGCCACCGTGGCCAAGGGCGCGCCCTTTGACGCGTGCGTGGAGAATATCGACATCGGCGGGCCGTCGCTGATCCGGGCCGCCGCCAAGAATCACCAGGATGTCGCGGTGGTGACGGATCCGGCGGATTACGACAATGTTCTGAAGGAGATGGCGGCGCATCAGGGCGCGACCGGCCTCGAGTTTCGCCTATCGTTGGCGCGCGCGGCGTTTGCCCGGACCGCGGCCTATGATTCCGCGGTGGCGCAGTGGTTTGCGCGCGAGGCGGGCGAGGTATTTCCCGAGGCGCTGATCGTCGCCGCGGCGCGCAAACAGTTGCTGCGTTACGGCGAAAACCCGCATCAACAGGCCGCTTTCTACGTCGGCGGCAACGCCAGGCCGGGGGTGGCGACATCGAGGCAACTCCAAGGCAAGGAGCTGAGCTACAACAACCTCAACGACACCGACGCGGCCTTCGAGCTGGCGGCCGAGTTCGCCGAGCCGGCCCTGGTCATCGTCAAGCACGCCAATCCCTGCGGCGTGGCGGTGGCGGCGAGCCTGCGCGAGGCCTGGGACAAGGCCTTGGCCTGCGACCCGGTCAGCGCCTTCGGCGGCATCGTCGCCTGCAACCGGCCCTTGGACGCCGCCACGGCCGAGGCGGCATCGAGGTTATTCCTCGAAGTGGTGATCGCGCCCGAGGTAAAACCCGAGGCGCTCGAGGTTCTGAAGAAGAAAACCGCGCTCCGGGTGCTGGCGGCGGGGTCGATGCCCGACCCGGCGGGGAGCGGCATGACGCTCAAATCGCTGGCCGGGGGTTATCTGGTGCAGAACCGCGATGCCGGGCGGGTCTCGGCCAATGAGCTCAAGACCGTGACCCAACGCGCGCCCAGCCAGGCTGAAATCGCCGACATGCTGTTCGCCTTCAAGGTGGCCAAGCACGTCAAATCCAACGCCATCGTCTTCGCCAAGGACGGCGCGACCGTGGGCATCGGCGCCGGACAGATGAGCCGGGTCGACAGCGTGCGGATCGCGGCGCAGAAGGGCGCCGACGCCGCCAAGGCGGCGGGCAAGGCGGAATCGGCGCTCAAGGGCTCGGTGGTCGCCTCCGACGCCTTCTTCCCCTTCGCCGACGGGCTCGAAGCCGCGATTGCCGCCGGCGCCACATCCGCGATCCAGCCCGGCGGCTCGGTGAGGGATAAAGAGGTGATCGCCGCAGCCGACAAGGCCGGGATCGCCATGGTGTTCACGTCCATGCGGCATTTCCGCCACTGACCTTGCCCCGCGCCCGGCACAAACCGGCGCATGCGATGCGCCCGCGCGACATGGCGCTCGCCGCCTTCACCTCGGTGATCTGGGGCTTCGCCTTCCCCGCCATCAAGATCGCGCTGGTTGACTTCTCCGCGCCGCAGCTGACCGCGTTGCGCTTCATCGTGGCGCTGCTGCCGGTGTTCTTCGTCAAGCGGCCGCGCTTGCCCTGGACGGACATCGTGCTCATCGGACTCACGCTGTTCACCGGCCAGTTCCTGCTCATATTCTTCTCCTACCGGCTCGGCATGCCGCCCGGCCTCGCCTCGGTGACGCAGCAGATCCAGGTGTTCATCACCGTGCTGTTGTCGGCGGCTTTCCTGGGCGACCATCCGACGCGCCGCCAGATTGCCGGCATGGCGGTGGCGTTCGCGGGATTGGCGCTGATCGCCTTCACCATCGGCGGCGATCTGCGCCCGGCGGCGCTGGGACTGGCGCTGGGCGCCGCCTTCAGCTGGTCGGTCGGCAACGTGCTGGTGAAGCGCGCGCACCGGGCGCCGATCTTCGCCCTGCTCGCCTGGTGCAGCCTGGTGCCGCCCTTGCCGTCGCTGGCGATTTCAGCCGCCGTGGATCCGGTGCCGATCTGGACCGCGCTCGCCCATGCCTCCTGGCCGAGCCTGCTGGCGGTGATCTATCTCGGCGCCATCACAACCAATATCGGCTATGCCGCCTGGGGCTATCTGTTGCAGCGCTACAAGGCCGGGGTGGTCGCGCCCTTCGCGCTCTTGTCGCCCTGCACCGGCATAATCGCGTCGGCCTGGCTGTTCGGCGAGGTCTTTCCCCCGGCGCGTTACGCCGGCATGGCGCTGATCCTGGCCGGGCTCGCGGTGATATTGCTTCCGGGCGCCAAGCCGCCGGCGCAAACCGAGCCGTTCGCGTGATTGCAGGTATTGGGTAGCGAACGCGCCCAGGAAATTTTCTAGCCCAATTCGACCGGATGGCCTGCGATAAGCGACAGGGCCACGGTGATAACGAGCAAGAACAGAATCATGGCGAGATAATACATGACCCTGCTTGCCGGTTTGTCCTTGGCCGGGCGGAAAACGATCATCCCGATTATCGAGGCCGCCAGCAGCCCTGAAAGAAAAACCAAATAACGATTTGGCCCATTACGTACAAAGTCATGTCGCGCCCCCAGCTCATGGCTAAGGATAGGGCGGCTTCGCGACAGGGACAAACGCGCCTAGGCTTTGGGCGCTTTCCGCGATGCGATTTGCCGCCGGCGCAATTCGAGCTTGCGGCGCTTCTTTCTTAGCTGACCTTTGCGATGAGCCTTTTTCATACTCTCTCCTGTCGGTTCCTGATTAATACTCCGCAGGATAGCCCATATTCCCCGGCCAAGGTTACGGCGGCTTCGTTATGCCGCCGAATACCGCCGGTAATCGCCCGATAACCGCCTGATAACCGTTCGCGTCCGGCGGTCTTGTCCCGCCGCCCTAGGCCGAATAGATTAATCGAAACAATAGGTTTTCCAGGGAGCTCCGCGATGCCGGACAACGAACTCTTCCCGATCCCCCGCCAGATGGCGCAAAGCGCCTGGGTCAACGAGACCCAGTATTTCAAGATGTACGAGGATTCGATCAAGCATCCCGACAAGTTCTGGGGCGAGGCCGCCAAGCGCGTCGACTGGATCAAGCCCTTTTCCAAGGTCAGGAACGCGAGCTTCACCGGCAACGTTTCGATCAAATGGTACGAGGACGGCACGCTCAACGCGTCCTCCAACTGCATCGACCGGCATTTGAACCTGCGCGCCGACCAGACCGCGATATTGTGGGAAGGCGATGATCCGAAGGAAAGCCGCCACGTCAGCTACAGCGAGCTCCATGAAAGCGTCTCGAAGCTCGGCAACGTCTTGAAAAGCCTGGGCGTCAAGAAAGGCGACCGTGTCACCATCTACATGCCGATGATTCCCGAGGCGGCCTTCGCCATGCTCGCCTGCGCGCGGATCGGCGCGGTGCATTCGGTGGTGTTCGGCGGCTTCTCGCCCGAAAGCCTGGTCGGCCGCATCAAGGATTGCGGCTCGACCATCATCATCACCGCCGACGAAGGCGTGCGCGGCGGCCGCAGGGTGCCCTTGAAGGCCAACACCGACGAGGCCTTGAAGCAATGCCCCGAGGTCAAGAACGTGCTGGTGGTGCGCCGCACCGGCGGCGACGTGGGGTGGAAAGCGGGCCGCGACCGCTGGTACCACGAGGAAATGTCCAAGGCGGCCAAGGAATGCAAGCCCGCCGAAATGAGCGCCGAGGACCCGCTGTTCATCCTTTACACGTCGGGCTCGACGGGGAAGCCCAAGGGCGTGCTGCACACCACCGGGGGTTACCTGGTGTTCGCCGCCATGACCCACCAATACGTGTTCGATTATCACGACGGCGAGATTTATTGGTGCACGGCGGATGTCGGCTGGGTCACCGGCCACAGCTATATCGTCTACGGGCCCTTGGCCAACGGCGCCACCACGGTGATGTTCGAGGGCCTCCCCAATTATCCCGACGCCTCGCGCTTCTGGCAGGTGATCGACAAGCACAAGGTGAACATCTTCTACACCGCGCCGACCGCGATCCGCGCGCTGATGCGCGAAGGCGACGCGCCGGTGGCCAAGACCTCGCGCAAATCCTTGAAGCTTCTGGGCACGGTGGGCGAGCCGATCAACCCCGAGGCCTGGCTGTGGTATCACCGCGTGGTCGGCGGCGGGCGCGTGCCGATCGTCGACACCTGGTGGCAGACCGAGACCGGCGGAATTTTGATCACGCCGCTCCCGGGCGCCACGGCGTTGAAGCCCGGCTCGGCGACGCGGCCCTTCTTCGGCATCGTGCCGGCGATCGTGGATCAGTCCGGTAAGGCGATCGAGGGCGAGGCCACCGGCAATCTCTGCATCCTCGAAGCCTGGCCGGGAATGATGCGCACCGTCTATGGCGACCATAAGCGCTTCATCGACACCTATTTCTCGACCTATAAGGGCAAGTATTTCACCGGCGACGGCGCGCGGCGCGACAAGGACGGCTATTACTGGATCACCGGCCGGGTCGACGACGTGATCAACGTGGCCGGCCACCGCATCGGCACGGCCGAGGTCGAAAGCGCGCTGGTGGCGCACCCCATGGTGGCCGAGGCCGCGGTGGTGGGCTTTCCGCACGACATCAAGGGGCAAGGCATCTACGCCTATGTGACCTTGAAGCTCGGCAGCGAGCCGCAGGAGGAGCTGCGCAAGGAGCTGGTGCAGTGGGTGCGGAAACAGATCGGGCCGATCGCCCAGCCGGACATGCTGCAATGGGCGCCGGGCTTGCCCAAGACCCGCTCGGGCAAGATCATGCGCCGCATCCTGCGCAAGATCGCCGCCAACGAATCCGAACAGCTGGGCGACACCTCGACGCTGGCCGACCCGGCGGTGGTCAAGGATCTGGTGAGCAACCGGCTGAATAGAGGATAGGGCCGGGCCAAGCCCGGTCCGGGCGGGGGTAGGGCGCACGCTTCCCGCCCGCGGTTTCGCGACAACCCCGCCCTCTGCTATCGTCCACGCCGTTCCGGGGTTCATCGGGGGAGTGCCGAATCATGAGATTGGCGATGCTGGGCGCGGCCCTGGCTCTCCTGATTGGCGGCTGGAGCGCCGAGGCCCGGGCCGACAAGACGTTGCTCAACGCGTCCTACGATTCGACGCGCGAATTTTATGCCGAATTCGATCAGGCCTTCGCCATCTATTGGAAAGAGAACGCCGGCGAGAGCGTTTCGATCAACACCGTCCATGACGGATCGGGCGCCGAGTCGCGCGCCGTCATCAACGGGTGGCTCGATGCCGACGTCGTCACCTTGGCGCTCGCCTACGACATCGACGCCATCGCGCAAAAGGCGAAGCTGCTGTCGCCGAATTGGCAAAAGCGCCTGCCCGGCAACAGCGCGCCCTACACCTCGACCGTCGTGTTCCTGGTCCGCAAGGGCAATCCGAAACACATCCATGACTGGCCGGATTTGATCCGTCCCGACGTCAAAATCATCACGCCCAACCCGAAATACTCGGGCGCCGCGCGCTGGGCCTATCTCGCCGCCTGGGGCTACGTGCTCAAGAACGGCGGCGGCGCCGACGCGGCGCGCGATTTCGTCACCAAGCTCTACCGCAACGTGCCGGCGCTCGATTCCAGCAGCCGCGCCGCCACCACCACCTTCGTGCAGCACGGCCAGGGCGACGTTTTGCTGTCCTGGGAGAACGAGGCGCTGCTCGCCGTCGACGTGTTCGGCAAGGACAAGTACGAGATCGTCGCGCCCTCGATCAGCATCCTGGCCGAGCCTCCGGTCGCGGTGCTCGACGTCAACGTAAAAAAGCACGACACCGCCCAGGTGGCCGAGGCCTATCTGCGCCACCTCTATTCGCCCGCGGGCCAGGAGCTCGCCGCCAAGCACTTTTTCCGTCCCCGCCTGGCCGAGACGGCGGCGCGTTACGCGCCCGCCTTCCCGCACATCAGGCTCTTCACGATCGACGAGGTATTCGGCGGCTGGGCCAAGGCGCAGGCGACGCATTTCGCCGATGGCGGCGTATTCGACCAGATCCGGTTGTGTCTCGATTACAACATGCATTGCGTAGGCGGGAGCCAAAACGGCTCGCCGTAAGGGGCGGCGTCCCGGACAGGCCGGGCCGGGTTTAAGGATTTTTCAACCCGGACGCGCAACGCATAAATCCGGCGTTAACCATTCTTCGTCAGCATGGACGCCCATGTCCGACGAATCCCTCATCGACCCAGCCGAAGCCGCCGCCCCCGCGCCCGCGCGCAAGGTTTATCCGCCGCGCGTGCCGACCTTGTGCCGGCTCACCTGCCAGGGTTTCGAGATGTTCTTTTCCGACCGCGCGGACGATCCGCGCATGCCGGGCCTGATCCCGCGCGCCATCATCGCGCCGTGGTGGAACGGCGTGACGGCTTTGTGCGGCGCCGAGATGGAGAAATACGAGCGCCGGCTCAAGACCCTGATCGGCACCGGCGAATTCAGCGAGGCCGACCAGCTCGCGATCGAGCTGCAAAAGCAGGCGATCGGCTGGACCAACCGGTTGTTGGAGGAACTCGACCGAGCCGAGGGCGACAAGAGCCTGAAGCAGGCGTTCGAGAACCCGCTTTTGATCGCCGACGTGCGCGAGATCGCGCGCATCCTGCCCTTGAGCGCCGCGCTCAAATCGCAACTCGCGATATGCTACGCGCTCTTGGACGAGGCCGACCAGATGGAAGGCCAACGCATCCTCGATCTTTCGCCCGACACGGTGGCGATGCTGAAGGGCCAATATCTGTCCTTCGCCGAGAAATGCGGGCCGGAGGCGCGTTACCTGGCGCTGGCGCTGATGAACCGTTTGGCGCGGCCGTGGCAGATTTTGATGCTCGCCCGGACGCTCGCCTGGCGGCCGAACGATTCCGGTTCGCCTTACGCCGAATTCGACGCGATTGCATCGCGCCTGGTGCTGGAATTGCAGCGCCTCGCCCACGCCATGATCGATCTCTCCAAGAGCGCGGACCTTGCCGGGGACATGGACCAACTCCAGGCCCTGACCGCGCGCTATCTCGACATCGCCGTGGGCGTGGCCGGCATAATGAGCTTGCGCGCCGATTCTCCCTGGGCCGAGGCGATCGCGGATTCGCACCGGCGCCTGGCCGCCGCCTTCGACCGCCCGTTCCTCGACCGCGTCGCCGCCGTCGTGCTCGACGCCGAGCGCCTGGCCGACCCGGAATCGGTCGAGACCGCGACCGCGGGCGCGCGTTTCCTGGCGCAGCTGTTGGAACCCGGCGGACGTTTCGGCCTGGACAATGCGGCGCGCGACGCGACTTCCGATCTGGCGCGGCGCATCGGCGATTCTTCCCAGTCCCTGATCGAGGCCATGCGTTCCGCCTCGAATTATTCCCTGTTCAACGCGCAGCTCCAGGTGCTGTTGACCGTCACCGAGATCATCTTCAAGGACGGCCCGGGCGCGCAGCTGGCGCGCTCCCTGCGCATGGCGCGGCAGAGCAGCGCGGCCTGAGTTTCCCTTTAGCTTCGCACGACGCCGATACGCCAGATTCGCGTATCGGCTGTGCTACGCGTGCTTGACCCCTTCGCCGATTGTCCGTAGTTAGGGCCGGTTCAAGGGAGGGGTTTTATGCAAATCGGATTTTGCGGCATCGGGCGCATGGGCGCGGCGATGGTGGCGCGGCTTCTGGACCAGGGGCAAAAGCCCGTGATCTGGAACCGCAGCGCCGGAAAGGCGAAGCCGCTTTTGGAGCGCGGCGCCAAATGGGCCGAAAGCCCGGCCAAGCTGGCGGCGCAATCCGACATCATCATCACCATCCTGATCGACGATAACGCGGTGCGCCAGGTCTATGAGGGGAAGGACGGGTTGTTCTCGGGCGACGTGAAGGGCAAGCTGTTCGTGGAAATGAGCACGGTTTCGCCCGAATTGCCGCAGGCGCTGGCGAAAGCCGCCAAGGCCAAGGGCGCGGCGCTGCTCGAATGCCCCGTCGGCGGCACCGTGGGCCCCGCGCGCGAGGGCAAGCTTCTGGGCATGGCCGGGGGGGATGCCTCCGATTTCGCCCGCGCCAAGCCGGTGCTGGATCTGCTTTGCCGCCGCGCCGAGCACATGGGGCCCAACGGCGCGGGGGCGGCGATGAAGCTCGCCATCAATTTGCCGTTGTCGATCTATTGGGAGGCGCTGGGCGAGGCGATTTCCTTGACGCGCGGCTTCGCCATTCCGCCCGCCAAGATGATGGAAATATTCGGCGAAAGCTCGGGCGGCATCAACGGCCTCAAGGGGCGCGGGCCCGCCATCGTGGCGTCGTTCGAGACCGGCAAGCGGCCGCCCCAGGGTTTCACCATCGACGGCGTGCGCAAGGATTTGGCCATCATGCTCGGCTGGGCCAAGCACGAGGGCGTCACGCTGCCGGTCTTGGAACGCGCGCTCGAATGCTACGACCAGGCCGCGCGCGACGGCTGGAGCCAGGACGACAACTGCACCGTGCTGTTCCACCGTTTGGAACAGGGGAAAAAGCGCTAGGGCCTATTCCGCCGGCTGGGTGTCGGGGACGACGGGCGGCGACGCGGGCGGCCGGGCGCGCGGCCAGAGTTTCTCGAACAGCCCGACGATGCCGCGCGGCATGAAGATGATGAACGCCACCAGCATCGCGCCGTAGATGGTGTTGGAGGCGCCGATGAAATGGGTTCCGAACAGCACGCGCAGGCCTTCGTTCAAGCCGATGGTGAAGACGGCGCCGACGGTCGGACCGAGCATGCTGTACATGCCGCCCGCGATCGCCGCGAACACGATCTGGAGCGAGATGCCGACGCCCGACATCGCGTCGGGGCTCAGATACATCAGGTATTGGGCGTAGAGCGCGCCGCCCAAGGCGGTGAGCCCGGTCGAGAGCGCGGTGATCTTGAGCTTTTCGCGCAAGACGTCGACGCCGGCGGATTCGGCGGCGTCCTCGTCCTCGGCGATCGATTCGAGCGCGAAGCGGATCATGCTGCGGTCGACCCAGCGCCAAACCGCCAGCCCCAGGAACCACGCCGCCAGCGCGAGCGCGTAGAACTGCGCCCGGTCGGGGATTTGCAGCGCGTACCAGGAATAACCGACGGGATGCGGCGTCATGCCGAGCGAGCCGCCGGTGACCTCGCGCGCGGCCACGATCACCAGCAGCACCACCTGGCCCAAGGCCAAGGTCACCAGCGCGAAGTAATGGCCGATCACCTTCTGGCGCGAGCACGGATAGCCGATGATCAAGCCCAGGGCGACCGCGAGCGCCATCGCCACGGGAATCCCGAGCCAGGGCGAAACGCCGTAATTGTTCCACAGCAATGTCGGCACATAGGCGCCCACGCCCAGGAACGCGCCGTGGCCGAGCGAGGTCAGCCGGAACCGGCCCATCAGCGCCCAGGATGTATAGATCAGGCTCCAGATCGCGATC
>Ga0187855_10003764_pt1 | contig 11090 bp, 14 predicted proteins | sample June2016WEW_8_10_2_FD_132969 | JGI IMG/M metagenome (GOLD analysis project Ga0187855, IMG submission 132969) | Peatland microbial communities from SPRUCE experiment site at the Marcell Experimental Forest, Minnesota, USA - June2016WEW_8_10 | ecosystem: Environmental > Terrestrial > Soil >...
AAAGACCTCGCCATGATGGCCATGAACTACGGCACCGCATACGTGGCGAAGGTGGCCATGGGCGGCAACGACAGCCACACCATCAAGGCTTTCGTGGAGGCCGAGTCATACAACGGCCCGTCGATCATCATCGCCTACAGTCACTGCATCGCACATGGTTACGACATGGTTTACGGGCTCGATCAGCAGAAGGCCGCCATGCAGTCGGGTTACTGGCCGCTATTCCGATATGACCCGCGCCTGGCGGCCGAGGGCAAAAATCCCTTCCAGCTAGATTCGCGCCCGCCCAGCATCAAGCTGAAGGATTACGTCTACAACGAGACGCGCTACACCATGCTGGCCAAGAGCAATCCCGAAGAAGCTCATCGGCTGCTTGATCTGGCGCAGAAGGATGTGCTCGACCGCTGGAAGATTTACGAAAACATGGTCAACATGCCCACCAACGGCACGCCGGCGGAGAAGGAGGCAAAGCAATGATCGACCTATCCAAAACCATCGACCTTTCGACCACTTATCTGGGGTTGAAACTGAAGAATCCGCTGGTGCCATCGGCCGGCCCCATGTGCGAGGATATCGGTAACATACGGCGTATGGAAGACGCAGGCGCGTCGGCCGTGGTACTGCATTCGCTGTTCGAAGAGCAGATCACTCTGGAAAGCAACGAGCTCGACCGCTTCATCTCGGCGGCGGAGGAAGTCGGCGCGGAATCCACCACGCACTTCCCCGACATGCTCGGCTACAACCGCGGTCCGGAAGGCTACCTGAAGCATATACGCAAGGCCAAAGAAGCGGTCGGGATTCCCATCGTCGCCAGCCTGAACGGCACTTCCGTGGGCGGCTGGCTCAAGTACGCGAAGGAGATGGAACAGGCCGGCGCCGATGCGCTGGAGCTGAACATCTATTACATCCCGGTGGACGCGGATTTCACCAGCGAGCAGGTCGAGCGTCAGTATTGCGACCTGGTGCGCGAAGTGAAATCGGTGGTGCACATCCCCGTGGCAGTCAAGCTGGGGCCCTACTTCAGCTCGATGGTGAACATGGCGCGCAAGCTGGAGGCGTCGGGCGCCGATGGCCTCGTGCTGTTCAACCGTTTCTACCAACCCGACTTCGACCTGGAAGCGCTGGAAGTGGTGCCCAACCTGATCCTCAGCAGCCAGCATGAATTGCTGCTGCGCCTGAACTGGATCGCAGTGCTCTACGGCAACATCAAGCCCGACCTAGCACTCACCGGCGGGGTCCACACGGCTACCGACGTGGTGAAAGCCATGATGGCCGGCGCCAAAGTCGCCATGATGACTTCCGCGTTGCTTAGGAAGGGCATCAGCCATCTCGACACAGTCCTGACCGAACTCCTGATCTGGCTGGGCGATCACGAATACGATTCCATCCGCCAGATGCAAGGCAGCATGAGCAGGAATGCCGTGCCGCAGCCGCAAGCGTTCGAACGCGCGAATTACATGAAGGTGCTGAGTTCTTACGCTATGCGATAGCTTTCCTGAGTCCCAAAGACATGTGCATGATCGCCGAGTTGCACGGAAAAGCCGAGCCGAGCGAAGACCTGCTCACTTCCTACGTATTCGGCATGATTGCAAGCCACGGCATCCTCCCCGCATTTCACGAGTGGTTTGCGACCGCAGTAATGGTCAGCGACGGCGACTTTCGGAAGAATGTGCTTCTACCGCGCGATGGTCACTCACACGTAGCCCTCTGGCCGTCGTACGGAGAATACGGCATTCCTGACGCGACGCTGATTGTCGACAACACCAAGGGGCGCACGCTCATTGGTGTTGAAGTGAAATACCATTCCGGTCTCAGCGGAAAGCAACAACTCGGCGAGTACGCCGAGGCGCTCGCGCTGCCGACCAGCTTACATCTCGATAAGTGGCGAGTTCGACCGCGATTCAGCTCTTTCCGCCAACCGGATCACACGGCGCTTCTATACATCACGCGCGATTTGCGGATCCCAGGAGATGACGTGCAAAGTTGTTGCGAGTCCAAGATCCCGGTTTACTGGCTTTCATGGCGAGGGTTGTTGCGCTGCCTGAGGAAGCAAGGGCCGCTCTCTTGTGTACCCTGTCAAGCGCAAATAGACGACCTTTGCGCCGTCCTTAGACGGCGTGACCTAATTGCGTTCGAAGGCTTCGGCATCCTGAAGGCCTGGTCAGGCCGCACCAACTTCTATACTCGGAGGTAGACCCCAGATGGCAACAGGCACGGAACTCTTTTCGTTGATGACTTCATGTCGCGACTACTTCGCGCAAATCAGTGCACTGATCTGCGACGTTGACAGCACTCTCGCGGAGTCCGGTTTTCCGGTGCCGAAACAGTTCGCAAACCTGGCCTGTTTCCTCCTCAACGGGAATCCAAGGCAACCCACGCATTGGGGACCAAGGTACCTTGTCCGTGCGTATGCCAGAAGCGAATGGAACGATGATTACAATCATGCCTTCTGGGGGTTCTTCTGCATCTATCCCAACCCCGATGAATTCACGGAACCCGTCGCGGCTTGGGGCACAGCGGAGCCAAAAGATGTTGGCGAATACAGAAATAAAACGATGAAGGTTCTAGGCATAATATCAAAACCTCGATTTCTAAAAGAGCTCAAATATGAGCAGTGGGTCCGCTCCCCATTTGCCCCAGATGTTGGAAGAGTCTGCTATCGTGCGTGCCCCCTCGTCGCGCTATCGAGTCCGGATGTGGTAGAAAAACTCGTCATCCAGCCCCTCCGCGAAAGGCTAGTGGAGCTAAACAGGCTGCACCCCTAACGAACATCGCGGCCTCCGCAATAGCCATCGCCGGCAGCCGCTCCACGCACCACCATCGCGTCGCCGTGGACTCATCGCCGTGGACTCCTCTGCGCACCGAGCCCCCCCACCGGAGTAAAATGAATGCGTGCGGACCCTCGAAACTCCGAAACGACCGAAACCGAAGGTAGACCGTCATCTGCAGGCAGCCGCCGAGCGCGTCAAGGCGGCGGCAGAAGAACTGGAACGTCGCGAGATCGCCCGTAAAGACGGCACACGCATTCGCACCGACTTACCCGAAGACATGCAGGAAGGCGCGGACCGCGACTTTGGCGGCTGATGTCGCCCAGAATGTTCCTTGTTGCCGGGCCTCCGGGGAGCGGCAAATCCACAGCGTTCCCGGTTTCCGGGTTTGGCGTGGATTCCTTCAATGCCGACAATCGCGCGGCCGCACTCAACCAGGGCTCCTACCTGCATATCCCACGCACAATTCGCGACCGCGTCAACCATCTGTTCGAAGCGTTCGTGGCAGACCACATCGAACGTCGAGTGAGTTGTGCTTTCGAAACCACCCTGCGAAGCAGCATTACCTTTGAGCAGGCCGCTCTCGCGCGGCGAGCCGGTTTCGTGGTCGACATGCGATATCTGGCCCTGCAAACATTCGCGATGCATCTTGAGAGAATCAAGATGCGTGCGGACATGGGAGGCCACAGCGCCCCGGTGTCAATCTTGCAAGCTATCTACGAATCGAGCATCGGAAATCTTCCGCGTGCGGTTCGGGAGATGGATCTCATCCGCGTCTACGACAACAGCGGCTGGGGTGCTTCGCCCGCGCTGATGCTGCAGGCTGAGAAAGGCGAGATCATCTATCGAGCAGCAAAGATCCCCGCCTGGCTAATGGAGACACTGAGCCGACTCTAACACTTGAGCGACCGGCACGAGTTTCTCGCGTGTCTGAACACGCTGCCGCGGCCGAGCGCCGATGGCGAAGAACCGCGCGGAGTGGATCAGCAGGGCCTGCAAACGCGGCGCTAAGATCTAAGAGAATCGGAAACTGCTATGCAATCCAACGAACCTCAATCACAGCAAGGCGGCATCCTTCGCGTCCTGCAATCGAAGGACGAGACCCGTGCCTTCTACAACAAAATCAGCGCCGTCTACGACCTCCTCGCCGAACACAGCGAAGGGCCGGTCCGTCAAGCCGGCCTTGACAAGCTGGCCCTGGCGCCAGGCGAACGTGTCCTTGAGATCGGCTTTGGAACCGGGCATTGCCTGGTCGAAATGGCCCGCGCGGTTGGACCCGAAGGCAAGATATTCGGCATTGATCTTTCGGAAGGGATGCGGGCTCAGGCGAAAGACCGCTTGGAGAAAGAACATCTCAAAGATCGGGCCGCGCTATCCTGCGGCGATGCGACGCATCTTCCGTATTCTGACGGCACTATGGACGCGGTCTTCATGAGTTTCACCCTCGAGCTCTTAGACACCCCCGAAATTCCCAAGGTGCTGGCCGAGTCGAAGCGTGTCCTGCGCGCTGGCGGACGGATCGGCGTGGTTGGGCTCACCAGGGAAGGCAAGGATTCCCTTGCGGTCGAAGCTTACGAATGGACGCACCAACACTTCCCCAACTTGCTCGACTGCCGGCCGATCTTCGTCCGCCGCGCGCTGGAGGATGCCGGCTTCTCGATCAGCGACGCAACGATCACGCACATGTGGGTGCCCGTGGAGATCGTTGTCGCGCAAAAGATCGGGAACCGCAGCCGCTAACGGTTCTCGCCCCCACCTTCCAGCGGCGAGAGTTCATAAACCTGCGCCAGCGCGTTCAAATCCGACCGGAGCAGGTCCCAATCGCGCTGTAACTTGTCGGTAAAGCGGTGCGCGATCATCACGCGATTCAGCTCGCTGGCGGCCGCGATGGTCTTGTCGACCTGATCGCGGACAGCCGGGTTGTTCTTGTCCCGCTTGTCGTGAAAGACATCGCCCAGCCGATTCGCGGCATCGTGCAAATCGTCGGCCCGATGCTTGGCGTTTTCTTCGAGTCGCGTGCCGTCTATCATGCTGTGTTCGACCGCATGGTCGAAAGCCTCCTTGAATGTGCCGGAGCTCTTTTGCACCCGGTCCACGATTGACCCAACGTCGCTGCGGGTCGTCACCACATCGCGATTCGCATCCTGTGCGCGCGCAGTAGCGAGCGACCCTCCGAGGAACAGCAAACCGGCCACCAGACATACACACTGTGAGCATCTTGACAACATGAAATACCTCCGCCGATACTGTCGCAATCGTGTCGCCACAGGGGAGCCCATCACACGGCAAGCGTGGAAAACGTTACGCAAGAGCCCGCCTAACAGCTAAAATGTAAGTTACATCTCCCCACGCGCACATGATCCAACTCACCGGGGCCGCCAAACGGTTCGGTCCCAAGACACTCTTCGAGAACTTCGACTGGATGGTCACGCCCAACGAGCGCGCCGGCATCGTGGGCGCCAACGTCGGCTACCTGCCGCAGGAGGGGCTTTCGATCTCCGGCCGCACGGTCTTAGCCGAAAGCATGACCGTTTTCGCCGATCTGCTGTCCGAAGCACTGCTGGACGAACTTGTCCAAGGGGCCGCGAAGTGAGCGACGAGAACCCCCTCCCCCCGCCCCTGCCGCCGGAGGGAACAGGGCAACTGGTGCTTTACCGCACCGAGGATGGGCGAACCCGGATCAATGTCAGGCTGATAGGGGAATCCGTCTGGCTGACCCTCAATCAGATCGCGGACCTCTTTCAGCGCGATAAGTCGGTCATCTCAAAACACATTAAGAACATCTTCGAAACCGGCGAGCTCGACCCGGACCGAACTGTTGCAAAATTTGCAACAGTTCAAACCGAGGGTGGCCGGTCCGTCACGCGAGAAATCGAATTCTACCGTCTGGAGGTGATCCTGGCCGTCGGCTACCGCGTGAAGTCGGCGCGCGGCACGCAGTTCCGCCAATGGGCGACCGCCCAGTTACAGCAGTACCTGGTCAAAGGCTTCGCCATGGATGACGAACGCCTCAAGCAGGCCGGCGGCGGCAACTACTTCGACGAACTGCTCGCCCGCATCCGCGACATCCGCTCCTCAGAGAGAGTGTTCTGGCGGAAGGTCCTCGACATCTACGCAACGAGCGTGGACTACGATCCGGGCGCGGAGGCCTCGCAGAAATTCTTTGCCGTGGTTCAGAACAAGATGCACTGGGCGGCCCACGGCCACACTGCCGCCGAAGTAATCGTCCGGCGCGCCGATTCAGCCAAGCCCAACATGGGTCTGACCACCTGGGCCGGCAGCCGGCCGCGCCGTGAGGATGTCGGTATCGCCAAGAACTATCTGAGCCACGAGGAAATTGAAACGCTCAACCTGATCGTCTCGGCCTATCTCGACTTCGCCGAGCTGCAAGCGCGCAGCCGCAAGCCCATGACGATGCGCGATTGGATCGCCAGACTCGACAGTTTCCTAACGCTGAGCGACCGCGACCTCCTGACACATGCGGGGAGTATCACCCACGACGCCGCGCTTGCCAAAGCGCGATCCGAATTCGACAAGTTCCAGGTAATCGAGGATGCGAAGCCTCGGCCCGTAGATGTGGATTTCGAGAACGCCATAGAGCGGGCCAAGCAGGTTGCCGCAGCGAAGGCGAAGCGGAAACCGAAGAAGGGGGCAGGATGATCGAGGGGCCGACGCCGCTCTACGTCTTTACCTTGGTCTGGATAGCTTCCGATAATGAACGGTACGAGATCGTTAGGAATGGCTAGGCGGTACTAGAGGTCGAAGAAAAGGATCAAACACGACGGAATAACTCTAATCCGACAAAGTATCGGCATAGACCAGCAGCGTCAGTCCGAAGATCTTGTCAGTGAGGGAACTTGCAAAACTATCTGAATGCCGGGACACAGGCGCAGTCGGTGAGCGAAGCAACCTGGGCGGGGTCGTGGGGCGCACCCCATGTCTGGACTGGTCAAGACAAGCACAAGCGTAGGTATGCAGATCTGTCGCGAACAACACCAGCGGCGGGAAGTACGCGGGTGCGCCTGCTTTTGTGTTCCTCCAATTGGCGCCCAGCGGGACCTCCCCAGCGGTCGTCAGCATTCCGTAACAGAGGCAAGGCGCATGCGCATGTAAAGGAGAAAACAATGAACTTCAAATACAGCGCCGTGACAGTTATCCTGCTTGGCGTTTTCATCAACGGGTCTGCCCTTGCCGCGCAAACCGCGGAGGAAGTAGCTGGCCCGCGACCAAATCCTGTGTATCGGACGTTGAACTGCGCTGACACGGTTGGGTCGGACATTCGCTAGGTCACGCGCCGGTATCTGCCCCCTCCCTCTGACAACAGGCGCAAACGTTGGGTAAACAAAACGGCAGCCGCAGATGCTGTGGCTCTGCCAGCGACAGAAAATCGACACAATTCGACACTTTCGACACCATCGTGGAACCGTCGTCTGTCGAGGTGCAGTTACGGCCGCGCCGCCCGAAACAGCCGTGTTCGTCCATTTCCTTGTACCGCCTCCGCCCAGGGGATGGCGCGCCGCACGCGAGACGTTAAGCAAAATCAATAGGATGGGCTTTGTCCATTCCGAAACCGTATCGCCGCGCATGGCCACCAATCGCCCGCCGCGAGACACCCGCCACCAACCAGCTACAATTGTTCTTTACACCTCTGCGCGCCGCGCAGACCCCCAGCCCAACATGATCCAACTCACCGGGGCCGCCAAACGCTACGGTCCCAAAACACTCTTCGAAAACTTCGACTGGATGGTCACGCCCAACGAGCGCGCCGGCATCGTGGGCGCCAATGGCACCGGCAAATCCACGCTGCTGAAAATCCTGGCCGGCATGGAAGGCCTCGATGCCGGCTCCATTACGGTCATGAAGGGCGCCAGCGTCGGCTACCTGCCGCAGGAAGGCCTCTCGCTCTCCGGCCGCACCGTCTTTGCCGAATGCATGACCGTCTTCGCCGATCTGTTGGGCCTCGAGCAGGAACAGGAAGAACTGGCGCACAAGATGTCCGAGCTCGACCCGGCCGGCCCCGAGTACGCGCAAGTGGCCGACCGCTTCCATCGCGCCGAAGGTGAATTCCGCGCGCGCGACGGTTTCGCCATTGAAGCGCAAGTCGGCATGGTGCTCTCCGGCCTGGGATTCCCGCAACGCGAATGGACCAAGCGCACCGAACAGTTCTCCGGCGGCTGGCAGATGCGTATCGCGCTCGCCAAGCTGCTCCTCGAAAAACCCAACCTGCTGCTGCTCGACGAACCCACCAATCACCTCGATCTGGAAGCCCGCAACTGGCTGGAAAGCTACTTGGCAGCTTATCCGCACGCTTTCGTGCTGGTATCCCACGACCGCTATTTCCTCGACGTCACCGTGCGCAAGCTGCTCGAGCTGTGGAACAAGGGCGTGCACTTCTATACCGGCGGCTACACGCGCTACGAGCAGCAGAAGGCCGAGCGGCGCGCGCAGCTCGAAGCCGCGTACGCCAACCAGCAGGATCGCATACGCCAACTGGAAGCCTTCATCAATCGCTTCCGCTACCAGGCCACCAAGGCCAAACAGGTGCAGAGCCGCATCAAGGAACTGGAGCGCATCGAGAAAATCGAGATCCCGCCCGAAGAGAAAACCATACACTTCAGCTTCCCGCAGCCCAAGCCCAGCGGACGCATCGTAGCCGAGTTCAAGAACGTCGCGAAGAGCTACGGCGAAACACACGTCTTCGCGAACGTGAATTTCGTCATCGAGCGCGGCGATCGCGTGGCGCTGGTGGGCGTCAACGGCGCGGGCAAATCCACACTCATCAAGATTCTGGCCGGCGCCGAACCCGTCACTTCCGGCGAGTACACGCTAGGCCACAACGCCGAGCCGGATTATTTCGCGCAGGATCAGTACAAGGAGCTGGATACCGCCGCGCGCATGATCGACGATCTGGAACAAGTTGCCCCGCGCGCCACCAACACCGAGCTGCGGTCAATATTGGGCTGCTTCCTGTTCTCCGCCGACGATGTGTTCAAGACCATCGGAGTGCTCTCCGGCGGCGAGCGCAACCGTTACGCGCTGGCCCGCATGCTGATGCAGCCTTCGAATTTCCTGCTGCTCGACGAGCCGACGAACCACCTGGATCTGCGCGCCAAGGAAGTCTTGCTGGAATCGCTCGAGGACTTCACCGGCACCGTGGTCTTCGTCTCCCACGACCGCTATTTCATAGACAAGCTCGCCACGCGCGTCTTCGAAGTGGCCGACGGCGCGGTGCAAGTCTTTCCCGGCAACTACGAAGATTACATGTGGCGCAAAGAAGGCAATAAGATCGAAGCCGCCAAGCCCAAACCGGATCCGGCCAAACACAGCCCCAGTCCCCAGCCCCTAGCCCCTAGCCCCGGCGGCCGAAGGCCGATCCCCAGCCCCCAGCCCCCATCCCCTAGCCCCGCGGCGCGCGAGCGCCGCCTCAATCCCATCAAACTCCGCCAAATGAAGCAACGCCGCCGCGAGATCGAAGACGAAGTCACCCGCCTGGAAGTAGAAATCGCCGACTACGAACGCGCCTTGGCGAACTTCACGAGCGCGGATGAAACCATGCGCGTAAACGACCTTCTGAATGCCCGCCGCACCGATCTCATCGATCTGATGACGGAGTGGGAGGACGTAGCGCAAACCATCGAGGCCCACAAGTGAGCATACTTTACCTGACCGAGAAAGACGTACGCGATCTGTTGCCCATGCCGGAGTGTATCGAGCTGATGCAGACGGCCTTCACGCGCCTGGCCAGTGGCGAGGCCGTCAACCAACCGCGGCGGCGCTTGATCCTGCCCACCGGATCGGTGCTGCACTATATGGCCGCCGGCGATGGCGAATACTTCGGCGCGAAAGTCTACTCCACGAATCCCCGATACGGCGCGCATTTCCTGTTCCTGCTCTACCGCGCCGTGGATGCCCAGCCGCTGGCGTTGGTGGAAGCTAGCCATCTTGGGCAGATTCGCACCGGAGCTGCCAGCGGACTCGCCACAAAGTTCTTGGCGCGCGAGGATGCCCGCACGCTAGCCATTATCGGCAGCGGATTTCAGGCCCGCACGCAGCTCGAGGCCATGCTCGCCGTGCGAAAGATCGCGGAAGTGCGTGTCTGGAGTCGCGATCCCGCCGAACGCACCGCATTCGCCGAGGAGACCACCGCCGGCACCGGCCTGCCAGTCCACGCCATCGAGACCGCCGAGCAGGCCGTGCGCGGCGCCCAAATTGTGGTCACCGCCACGTTCGCCAAGGAACCGGTTCTGGCGGCGGAATGGATCGCTCCGGGAGCCCACATCAATGCCATGGGTTCCAATCAAGCCAACCGCCGCGAGATCCCCGCGGAACTGGTTCGGCAGGCCGATTGGATTGTAGTGGATTCCATCGAGCAGGCGCGTCTGGAATCGGGCGATCTCCTGATGGCGCTCGACGACAAGGATTGGAGCAGCCCGCGGATCGTCGAACTAAAGGACATCGTATCGGGCCGCACACAAACCCGCACCGGGCCGGAACAGATTACATTATTCAAATCGAATGGATTAGCGGTGGAAGATGTGATTGCGGCCGGTTTCGTTTACCAGCGGGCGCTGGCCGCCGGCCGCGGGAGCCCGGTCGCAGCCGGTCACTCCTGAACGGGCATCTGCTGTTCGATATCGCGCCAGGCGCTGATCTTCAGACGCCGGCACACCCAGCACAGCGGTTCGCCCGGGCCGCCGGAAGTCTCCGCCCCGCACACCGAGCACTTGCCGGGCTTCTTGAATTTGTCGACCATCAGAGACCTTCTGGCCTGCTCCAGAATCTCGGGGTCGATGACCGCATCGGATTTGAGTGGCAGCTTCCGTTTCATTTCGGTTCCCAGTCCGTATACACACTATACCTCGGAGCGCGCCCGAGCGCCATTCCTAAAAAGTACTGCGAGGTATATCAGGCCGCCTCTGGTATCTGCATAACTACCGCGACATCCAACGAAGCCTGACAGCGCGGGCATTTTTGCCCGGGCGATACTCTCGCCCGCTTCCCGACTATAGTTATGACCGCCGGCACCGTGTGGGTGCAGATCGGGCAATGTGCCTGGCCGCTGACGCCGTTCTCAACAAGTGCTTTCATCGCCGTGCCCTCTCAACACATCGGACGCTGAAAATCCGGCGAGGTTGCGCCAATTTACAAAAATTTTCAAACGGCGGCCCCGGTCTCCCGGCCCAGGCGTCGAAAGGCCGCCAGTTATGTCACCATGGCTCTATGAGCCAGCAGCCGCAACCGCCCAAGATCCAGATGAATAACACACCCGAATACCGGGAGAACTACGCCAACAGCGTGCAGATCCGCGTCAACCTGTGGGAT
>Ga0187855_10003767_pt1 | contig 11088 bp, 7 predicted proteins | sample June2016WEW_8_10_2_FD_132969 | JGI IMG/M metagenome (GOLD analysis project Ga0187855, IMG submission 132969) | Peatland microbial communities from SPRUCE experiment site at the Marcell Experimental Forest, Minnesota, USA - June2016WEW_8_10 | ecosystem: Environmental > Terrestrial > Soil >...
CAAGCGCGCCACCGCGGCGACGTTGCGCGCGATCGCCGAGCGCGCCGACGTTCAGGTCACCTATGGGGCCGAACCTCCCGGATCCTCGGGCACGCGGGTGCGCCTGCCGCTGCCGGCGCGCGATCTCTCGGAGAAAGAGGCCGCCCCGGTGCGGGGCGCGGCCGACGCCATCGCGCTCAAGCTGCGCTATCACGACACCGCGGTCCATTCCCGCCGCGCGCCCCAGGGCGAGACCGCGCGCAGCATCTTCGAGGGCGTCGAACAGGCCCGGGTCGAGGCGTTGGGCGCGCGGCGCATGACGGGCGTGGCCGGAAACCTCGCCGCCATGCTCGACGAACGTTATCGCCGCCAAGGCTACGAACACATCGCCGAGCGCAACGACGCGACCCTGGCCGAGGCGATCCGCCTGCTGGTGCGCGAGACCCTGACCGGCGCTCCGCCGCCGCCCGCCGCCCGCCAGGTGGCCGAGCTGTGGCGGCCCTATCTCGAAGGCAAGGTGGCGCGCGACCTCTTGGAATTGCAGAAGCACGTCGCCGACCAGGCGGCCTACGCCAAGACCGCGCGCCAGCTGATCCACGATCTGGACCTCGATCTCGGCGAGGCCGAGGAGGAGGACACCGGCGAGAATTCCGAGGACGACAGCGACAAGATTGAGGACGGCGACAGCGAGAACCAGGACGGCGAGGGGGCGAGTTCGGGCGCGCAGGGCGCGCTCGAAGGCGGTTCGCCCGACAAGGAGAAGGAAGACGGCGACGCCGCGGGCGCCGAGGAGGTCGAGGGCGAAGCCATGCCCGGCGCCGGCGACGAGGATCCCGGCCGGCCGGGGCGGCCAGGATTGCTGCCGCGAAACCGGGGCGCCAACGACGATCCCGCGGTCTACCGCGCCTTCACCGCCGAATGCGACGAGGTGGTCGAGGCGGCGAGCCTGTGCGACGCCGACGAGCTGACCCGGCTCAGGGGCCTGCTCGACCAGCAGCTGGCGCATCTGCAAAGCATCATCGCGCGGCTCGCCAACCGTCTGCAGCGGCGGCTCCTGGCCAAGCAGGCGCGGTCGTGGGAATTCGATCTCGAGGAGGGCATGCTGGATTCGGCCCGGCTCGACCGCGTCGTCACCAATCCGATCTATCCCTTGAGCTACAAGCGCGAGAAGGAAACCGCGTTCCGCGACACGGTGGTGACGCTGCTGATCGACAATTCCGGCTCCATGAGGGGCCGGCCGATCACCGTGGCGGCGATGAGCGCCGACATCCTGGCGCGCACGCTGGAGCGCTGCGGCGTCAAGGTCGAGATTCTGGGCTTCACCACCCGCGCCTGGAAGGGCGGCCAGTCGCGCGAGCGCTGGATCGCGGCCGGCAAGCCGGCGAACCCGGGGCGCCTCAACGACCTTCGCCACATCATCTACAAATCGGCCGACGAGCCGTGGCGCCGCGCGCGCAAGAGCCTGGGCCTGATGCTGCGCGAGGGCATCCTCAAGGAGAACATCGACGGCGAGGCGCTCTTATGGGCGCATGAGCGCCTGATCGGCCGGCCGGAGCAGCGCAAGATCCTGATGGTGATTTCCGACGGCGCGCCGGTCGACGATTCGACGCTGTCGGTCAATCCCGGGAATTATCTCGAACGCCATCTGCGCGAGGTGATCGCGCGCATCGAAAAGACCTCGCCGGTGGAATTGACCGCCATCGGCATCGGCCACGACGTGACGCGCTATTACCGCCGCGCCGTCACCATCGTCGACGCCGAGCAGCTGGGCGGCACCATGCTGGAACGCCTGGCGGAACTGTTCGACGAGGACGCGCCAGCCCAGCCGGCACCGCGCCGCGGGCCGAAGCTGCGCGCCAGCGCCTAGTCCGGTAGCCGATCAAATCGAATTCCGTTCCAGGTCGGCGTCATTGCGAGGCCGCGCAGCGGCCGAAGCAATCCAGAAATTGCGCGGCATACTGGATCGCTTCGCCTGCGGCTCGCGATGACGGGTGAGAGTGGCTGATTCGATCCGTTCGGATTCCGCGCCAGTCTCTTTCCCTAGACTTTCTGGACGCCCAGCCCCGGCGGCATGGTCATAAAGCCGTGCATGACGTGCCAGAGCTGGGCCCGGGTGTTGCTGAACACCACCGAATGCGCCGCGCCCGCCAGCACCACGAACTGCCGGTCCTGGTTCGGCAGCTTCTGGAAGAAGTCGAGCACGTCGGCCTCGGTGGCGATGCCGTCATATTCGCCGCGGATGATCATGACCGGCGATTTCACCTGGAGCGGGTCGACCACCGGCAGATTGACCGTCATATCGAGATAGGTTCCGGTCGGCACGGTGTCGCCGTACTGAAGCTCGTATTTGGCGATGGCGTCGGCGACGCGCGGGTCCGAGGTTCCCGGCTTGTCGCGGGTGAAGATGCTCTGGATCATCGCCAGGTCGCGCTTGCGCCGGTTGTGGCTGCGGTAGAAATCGGAATCCTCGGCGCGCTTGCCGAGGGTGGGGGAGTCCTTCCCGGTATAGGTGAAGGCCGCCACCATCAGCCGGTCGACGGCATCGGGCCGCGCCATGGCGAAAGCGGCGGCGCGCAAGCCACCCGAGGATTCGCCGAAGAAACTGCATTTCTCCCGGCCGGTCTCGCGCCCGATCACGGTCATCGCGGCCTTCAGATCCTCGACCCCGCTCTTGACGTCGGAATTGCCCGAGGTGACGGTCGAGCGGCCATAGCCCTCATGGTCCATCGCCCAGACGTCGTAGCCCAAGCCCGCGAACACGTTCATGAGCGAATACTCGCCCACCCCCGGCGCGGTGGTGTCGAAGCTGCCGCGCGCCGACAGCGACGAGCCGTGCACCAGGAACAGGATGGGCAGGGGCTTTTCGCCCGCCTTGGGCGCGCCCTTGCGCTTGCGGTACATGGCGAGCCTGACCGGGCCCTTCTCGGCCCAGTATTCGCCGTACCAGATGCCGGCCGGGGTTGCGGCCAAGGCCGCGGATTGGGTCCATAGCCCCGATATCAGCGAAGCGCCCAAACCCAATCCGGCCGACCGGAACAGGTCGCGCCGGGACGGAATCCTGACGTGGTGATTCAAGGTTTCCTCCCCATTTTTCAAGTGCCGTCCCGCTGCCGGGGCGGCGAAGTTTTTTCGAGCTTTGTGCTATTCGCCCGGTTTGTCGCCGGCGATGCCGCGGCTTTTTTGCGCCGTCTGGCCCAGCACCGTGGCCAGGTCGCGCCAGCCATAGGCGATCGCCTGGATCGGCTGGCCCGCCACCGGGATCGGGCGGTGCATCACCTGCTTGCCGCCCAACCGCTCGTAGAAAAACCGCGCCGGGTTGCCGCGCACGACCCAGACCAGGGCCGAACGGTGGCCGCCATCCTCGAGCCGGGCGAACAGCGCGCGCAGCAATTCGCGCCCCAGCCCGCGGCTTTGCAGATCGGGCAGCACGTAGAGCGTGTAGACCTCGCCGCTGTAATCGACCGCGCTGTCGCGCTGCGTGCCGCAATTGCCGAAGCCGACCACGCCCAATCCGGATTGTTCCGCCACCCAGACATCCTCGGGCCGGTGGCGCAGGAAGCTCGCCCAGGACGGGATTTGGCGGCGCTCGGACATGTTGAGCAGCACCCGGTCCGGCAACATGCCGGCATAGGTCGCGCGCCAGGTTTCGATCTCGATCTTCGCGATCGCCTGGGCGTCTTCAAGCCGCGCCTGACGGACGACGCTCATGCCGCCTCTCCCTCACCCCTCTCAAGGGCTACGGCCATCATAAACCGTTAACGCGGCGGCTTTCGAGCGATTTTGCGCGTTTCGAGGGCGGATTCGCCGTCAAATCGCGCGGCAGGACCGTAACAATCCTTTACAAAACCGGCTCGCCGCGATTGGCAGAGCGAGATGCCTTGGCTATGTTGCTTCCATGCAACGCCACCTTCGCGGGCTCGCCGTTCTGGCCTGCCTCGCCATAGCCTATCCCGCCTGGGCGCAGACCCCGCCCAACCAGCCGCCGCCGCCCGCCAGCCCCACCGCGCTCGGCGGGGCCAAGGGCTGGGAGGCCTATAGCTTTCCCGAAAAGGGCGGCAAGACCTGCTACCTGGCCGGCCATCCGGCCAAGACGCTGCCTTCCGGCGCCGCGCGCGGCCGCGTCGACGCGGTGATCGCCCATCGCCTGGGCGACAAGGCCTTCAACGTCGTGAACTTCGATCTGGGCTATGCCGCCAAGGACGGCGCCAAGGCCGAGCTCATCATCGACGGCAAGAAATACCAGCTCTTCATCGAGAAGAACGCGGCCTGGTCGCCCGATTCGCCAACCGACAAGGCGATCACCGAGGCGATGGCGCGGGGCAAAAGCGCGGTGCTGAAGGCGAGCTCGGCGCGCGGCGTCGCCACCACCGACACCTACGCGCTCGAGGGATTCTCGGTAGCGCTTGAGGCGATCGATAAGGCCTGTAACTACAAGCGATAGGCCCGGATTTGCAGGGGCTGTAACGACAGGCGGCAAGCCCTATATTCCCTTCATCATGAGCAATCTCAAGAATCTGGTGGGCCTCTCGCGCGAGGAACTCGCGGCCGAGATGAAGGCGATGGGCGCCGAGCCCTTTCGCGCGCGCCAGCTGTGGCATTGGATCTATCACCGCGGCGCGCGGGATTTCTCATCCATGACCACGCTGTCGAAGAAATTCCGCGAGCAACTGGCCGAACGCTACGCCGTGGCGCGGCCGGCGATTTCGCGGGCGCAGGCCTCGATCGACGGCACGCGCAAATGGCTGTTGGCCTTCGCCGACGGGCAGGAAGCCGAATGCGTGCATATTCCCGAGGAGGATCGCGGCACGCTCTGCGTCTCCTCGCAGGTGGGCTGCACGCTCACCTGCAAATTCTGCCACACCGGCACGCAAAGGCTCGTCCGTAATCTTGAAGCATCCGAGATCGTCGGCCAGATCATGGTGGCGCGCGACGATCTGGGCGAATGGCCGTCGCCCCATGATGACCGCCAGCTCACCAATATCGTGCTCATGGGCATGGGCGAGCCGCTCTACAATTACGACAACGTGGCGAAGGCGATCAAAATCGCCATGGACCACGAAGGCCTGTCGGTCTCGAAGCGCAAGATCACGCTGTCGACCGCCGGCGTAGCACCCATGATCGAGCGGGTGGGGCAGGAACTCGCGGTCAATCTGGCGATCTCGCTCCACGCCGTGACCGACGATCTCCGCGACACGCTGGTGCCGCTCAACAAGAAATATCCGCTCAAGCAATTGCTCGATGCCTGCCGCAGCTATCCGAGTTCGAGCAACGCGCGGCGCATCACCTTCGAATACGTGATGCTGAAGGGCGTGAACGACAGCCCGGCCGAGGCGCGCGCGCTGGTGACTCTCCTCGCCGGCATCCCGGCCAAGGTCAATCTCATCCCGTTCAACCCGTGGCCGGGCGCGCCTTTTGAGTGTTCAACCGAGGAGGCGATCAACGCCTTCGGCGATATCGTCAACGCCGCGGGTTATGCCTCGCCGGTGCGGACGCCGCGCGGGCGCGACATCCTCGCCGCCTGCGGCCAGCTCAAATCGGCCTCGGTCAAGCTCAAGGCGAGCGAACGCGCGAAACAGCGGGCGGAAGCCCCATCATCCTGAACCCGGTCGCTTGACGGCAAGCACCGCGCTATCTATATCCGGCCCTCGGTGGCGGGGTAGCTCAGTTGGTTAGAGCAAGGGAATCATAATCCCGAGGTCGGGGGTTCAAATCCCTCCCCCGCTACCAGTTTTCCCTTCAACTGAATCTACTGGAACGCCTCGGCGCGTTTGAGCAGGTCTTCGAGGCCCGGCTCGTTCGGGTTTTTCGGCTTGCCGGGATGGATGACGGCCACCTGGCAACTCTCCGCGGCTTCGACCAGCTGCGCGTAGGTGCCGGCGTTGATGTCGGCGATATAGGCCTGCTTGTTGCCGTCATAGGCGAACATCTTGTTGTTGATCTGGGTGCACTCGTTGCAGGTCGAGCACCGCGGCGTCTCGATATAGGCCTCGCCGGGCGGGTGTTCAGGTTCCTGCTCCACCGGGGCGCTGGCCGCTGCCGGCGCGGCCGAAGCCGCCGGCTTGGCCGCCGCAACCGGCGCGGATGCCACCGGCGCCGCCGCCGCGTGTTTCTCGGCTTCCTGCCGCATGCGCTCTTCCCAGGTCTTCTTCTCGCGCGCGAGCAGTTTTTCGGCGTGCGAATTGTGCACCCCGCCCAGCTCCTGCAGGCTGTGCCACATCTCGCGGCAGCGGCGCGCCTCGCGGATCAGCCTTTCGTCGACGATCACTTTCTGCAGCACGTTCTGGGCGTCGACCATCAGCAGGCTGGGCACCTTGTCCGGCAGGCCCTTCCGTTCGCGCGTCAGCGATTCGTCCACCGGGATCAGGCTGCCGTTCCACTTTTGGCGCGGAACCCGCGCCAGATGCCGGGCGTAACGGCGGTCGCTGGCGACGAAATCGACCAGGGTGAAGGCCAAATCCTCCGACACGCTCTGATGCGCCTGGTCCTCGTAGGAAAAATTCTGGATCGGCCAATCGAGTTCCATCTGCGAATTGGCATCGAGGAAGAAACGCGACGCCCAATCCGCGCCCGCCGACGGATCGTAGGTGAAGGCCGGGAAGGCGCGCGATTCCATCGCCGCCGCCGCCATCAGATAGGGCGGCAGGCCGGAGGCCTTGGCGCTCGCGCCCGAGAACACGCTGAACAGGGCGGGCCCGCGATAAGCCAGCCCGCGCAGCAGACGCTCGCGGAACTGGAACAGGTTCGAGCTGCTCGATTGCAGCACATAGACCTGGTTGAGGCCGATCGCCATGTTGGCGATCTGCCGGCTGCGCATGCCGGTGGTGAGGCTGCCTTCGCTGTCCGGCGCCTCCTCGAGGATGTCGTCGATCTGGAACAGCACCTTGATCGGCAGGCTCGAGGACAGGATTTCCATCAGCTGGGCGTGCTCGGACGCCTGCAATTTTCCGGCGTTGACGCAGACCAGATAGTCGGGGAACGGCGCCAGCTCCTGCGGATCGAGTCCGTTCGCGCCGAATTGCTCGAACAACGCGTCGTGCCTGGCTTCGTCGTACTGCCCGTCGATTTCCAGCTCGGCGACCGCGATGGCCTTGGCGAGTTCGATCAGCTTGGGCAAACGCTCGCGGAAAGCCTGCAGCGCCTCGGCGCAGCTGTCGAACAGGAAGGCATAGGGCTTGGCGGCGGCGGTCTTTTTCGCCGGCGCGGCCGGGGCGGGGGCGGGGAAGAACTGCTGCTTGCCCAGAACGTCGAGCAGCGCGCGGATGCGCTTGCGCCGGCTCTCGGGGAACTCGTCCTTGGGCAGGGCCTTGGCGAGGATGCGCGACATCGCATCGAAGTCGAACGAATCGCCGAAGCCGGTCCCGACCGACGCCTTCAGGTGCTTGGCGCTACGCCCCGTTTCGGAGCGTTCGTCATAGGCCTTGAAAATGTCCGACAGTTTCAGCGCCAGCCGGTCGAGATTGGCGCGGAACGCCTCGGCTTTCTGCTTCTGCACCACGCTCCAGGCATGGCGCAGCAGCCGCGCGGGCAAGTCCACGTCGCAATCCGCCACCTCGCCGTCGAGCTTGATCGCGGCGCGGACGCGCTTCAGGCTGTCGGCGAAGGACTTGTCCGCGCCCTTGGTCAGCTTGGCCGCCGCCTTGTCCCACAGTACGGACAACGAACCGGTCGCGCCTTCGGCAACGAGAACGCGAATCTCCTGTTCCAGGCGCAGCGCATGGTTCCGGATGCGCTCGGCATCGGCGCCTTGCGCGGCGGTTTTGAGGGCGTTGTCGACCAGACCCGAGAGCGACTGCGCGAACTGGCCGTCGGCGCGGCCGGGGACCAGCACCAGCGGAAAATCGTAGCGCAGCCGGGAAAGCTCACGGTATCCGGCGAACAGCGCCGGGCGCAGGCCCAGCCCGTCGACCGCGTCCAGATGTTCGCCCGGCCGCCGGCCGGTCAGGAAAAAAGCAACTTGCGCTTGGGTATCCGCGTCCATGTCCTTGTCAACCTGCCTTGCTCTCTTGCCGCCGATGACGGCGCCTTACGCCACTTTTTGCTCCGCGCCTTGCGGCCAGATCGTGTACTTGTCGAGTTCCGCATCGAGCCCCGTCCGCGTCTGCTCGGCCGTGTGCAGGGTGCGGGAAATCCGCAAATCCTCGTAACAGGGCACCGTCTCGTCGCGATACAGGATCCCGACCGGAATGATGTCGCGGCTCGAGGCGATTTCGCGCGCCCGGTTGATGTCCGAGGGGTCGTGCTGCAGCTGGTTTTTGTAGACCTTCGACAGGCTCGAGCTGAGCTGCAGGCCGTTCGCGTGATTGAGCAGCTGGACCTTGCTGGGGTCGTGCAGCCAGGGATCGAACGCCTTCGGCAGCCACTCCGGACAACGCTGGATGATGCGGACGAAGGACAGTCCCTTGTGGTGGTAGGCCGCCTTGACGATGTCGAACAGCACCTCGGGAATCCAGTCGGCCGCTTGGGCGACGAACGAGACGTTCTGGACGCCGAGCGTGACCGTCAGGGGATTCATGGCCTCGAGATAGCTGCCGCGCGGGGTGGTGTTGCTCTTGGTGCCGATCGGCGAGGTCGGCGACGCCTGTTTCTTGGTCAGGCCGTAAATCTGATTGTCGTGCAGGAACACCGTGAGGTTCATGTTGTAGCGGATGGCGTGAATCCAATGCGCGGCGCCGATGCTGCAGCAATCGCCGTCGCCGGTGTTGACGAACACGGTGAGGTCGGGGCGCGACATCTTCACGCCTTCGGCGACCGGCAGCGCCCGCCCGTGGATGCCGTGGAAACCGTAGGTCTTCATGTAATGCGGAAAGCGGCTGGAGCAGCCGATCCCGGACACGAACACGGTCTTTTCCGGCCGCAACGCCTCGTCGCGGCACAGCCGCTGCACCGCCGCGAGAATGGCGTTGTCGCCGCAGCCGGTGCACCAGCGCGGCACGCCGCCCTGATAATCCTCCAATTCGAAACGCTCGTCGTGCATCTGCAGCAGACACTCGGTGGCGGACATCATGGTCATAACCTTTCCCTAACCCGCATCTACTGTTTCAGTTTTTCGATCATGACGCGGCGGATGGTGCCGGGCTTGATCGGCTGGCCCTTGACCTCGCTCCAGCAGTCGATATCGACCAGGTAGCGCGAGCGCAGCAGGATCGCCAGAGAGGAATAGCGGCGGTTGGTTTCGTCGATGATCTTGTCCTGGGGACGGTCGCTCCAGTTGCTCTCGACGGTCATGACCTTCTTGAACCCCAACATGACGTCCTTGATCCCCGGCGGCAGGGGCTGGAGGAACTGCAGGTGCATGGAGGACACCTTGTACCCTTCGGCGCGCATCGTCCCGACCGCCTCTTCGATCGCGCCCTTGGTGCTGCCCCAGCCGATCACCAGCAGATCGCCGGTGGGATCGCCGCACACCGCCGGCGCCTTGAGGGTTTTCTGCAGCGCGGCCAGTTTCAGGCTGCGGAAGCGCAGGGCCTGTTCGTTGATTTCGGCGTCGTAGGCGACGTGGCTGTCGCTGTCATGCGCGAGCCCGGTGAGGGTGTGCATGCCGCCGGGCTGGCCCGGAATGAAGCGGCGCGCGAGACCGGTGGTGTCGTCCCAGTCATAGGGCTTCGCGCCCTTGGGAACCGGGCTTTGGTCGATCGGCGGCGCCATCCAGCTTTCGCTGAATTTCGGGCGCGGGAAGGGTTGCTGCGAGGTGGCGAGGCCCGCGTCTGACAGCACCACCACCACCATGTTGAAGGTTTCGGCGATCTTGCGCGCGGTGACGATGGCGTAGAAACATTCCTCGATGGTGCCCGGCGCCATCACCACCTTGGGCGCGTCGCCGTGGCTGCCGAAAATCGCGGCCATCAGATCGCCTTGTTCCATCTTGGTCGGCTGGCCGGTGCTGGGGCCGCCGCGCTGGACGTTCACCACGACCAGGGGAATTTCTCCCATGACCGCGAGCCCGATCGCCTCCTGTTTCAGGGAATAACCCGGGCCGGAGGTGATGGTGACCGCGCATTTCCCCGCATAAGAAGCCCCGATGGCGAAGGCGCAGGCGGAAATCTCGTCCTCGGCCTGGTGCACGAGGCCGCCGACCTTCTCGAAGACCTCGGACAGATAATGCGAGGCCGAGGTCGCGGGCGTGATCGGGTACATGGCGCAGATTTCCATCCCCGACGCCATCACCCCCAACGCCACCGCCGTATTGCCGTTGATCGAGATTTGCGGTTCGGTCGGGCGCTTGGCCGGGATGGTGTAGCAAAAGTCGAGATTGGCTTCCGCCCACTTGTACCCGGCTTCCAGCAGCTTGATGTTCGAATCGACGACGGCTTTGTCCTTCTTGCCGAAGGCGAGAACGATCTGATCCACCGCCAGCTTCAGCTCGAGGCTGTAGATGTGGCACAGCATGCCGAGCGCGAACATGTTCTTGCCGCGCCGCGCGTCGGTGACGACGGCATGGCATTCCTGCTCCATCGGGATTTCGAAAACCTTGTATCCCGCGGCCACGAGCCGGTCGTGGGTCTCGATATAGGACGCCACGATTTTCGGATCGGTATTGGTGCGCCACATGCTTTCCAGCAGGATGATGCAACCGGGCTTGAGTTCCTTCGCCCGCACCCGGCCGAGCAGCACCTGTTCGTTGAACGCCACCACCAGGTCGGTCTCGTCGCCGCCGTTGGTGATGTAGCCCGAGCCGATGCGGATGCGGTTGCCGCTGGCTCCGGCGACGCTGCGCGCCGGCGGGCGGATTTCGGCGGGAATGATCTCCGTGGTCCAGACGCCGTTGCCCATCTGCGCCGCGATCGCGCCCAGGGACTGGCCGCATTTCTGCGCGCCTTCGCCGGAATCGCTGATGATTTCGATGATGTGTTCCTTCAGCGCGACGGCCGCTTTTTTCGCTTGCCGCCGCGTTCCGATCTCGGCCGTCTCAATCGTACCCTGTATGGTCATGTCGTCCATGTTGTCCCGTGTTCGCTGTCGAGCCGTGGCGCCGTCAGGCCGGGGAGTCGGGGCCTAGGCAACGCGCACGCGCGCAAAATTCCGCTCCTTGGTGTCGATGCCCAAAAACGTGCCGGCGCCGGTTTCGCTCCGGTTGAGGTAAGGCAGGCCGGCTTCGCGGATGCCGAGATA
>Ga0187855_10003771_pt1 | contig 11085 bp, 13 predicted proteins | sample June2016WEW_8_10_2_FD_132969 | JGI IMG/M metagenome (GOLD analysis project Ga0187855, IMG submission 132969) | Peatland microbial communities from SPRUCE experiment site at the Marcell Experimental Forest, Minnesota, USA - June2016WEW_8_10 | ecosystem: Environmental > Terrestrial > Soil >...
CGCCGCCGCCCGCTTCCGCGCCATGGAACTGATCACGATTCTAAACCGCTGCCATCGTTTCCGAGGTTTTGTCTACCAGCACGCCCACTTCAGTGCCGACAAGAAGAGTATCGAAGTGGCCGTCCGACCGCGCAAAGGTTCGGCCGCAGTCTGCTCGCGCTGCCATTTGCCGGCGCCTGGTTACGACCAGCTTGCCGAACGGCGCTTTGAGTTCATTCCCCTGTGGGGGTTTCTCGTCTTCCTTCTGTACACCATGCGGCGCGTCAACTGTCGCCGTTGCGGCATTGTGGCTGTCGAAGAAGTTCCTTGGGGCGACGGGAAACGCACACTGACCAGCAGACCGTCTGCGGGAATCGCTTCACTCATTGCGCCCTCATCAACCCAAACGTGTAACCATATTACGGTACCACTCGGACATCTTTGGGTAGAAGAGGAGCCTAGAGTCAGATTGGGCGTTTCCGATTCAAGTCCTTGGCGCGTCACGAGATAGATTTTGGAAAAAGGTCTATCGATACAAACTTCCATTGAGCCACGAAGGTTAGGAAATTGGTGGGGGCTTCCGAACCTTCGTTGAGGCCGCGGGGGCGCAGATTGGTAAGGACTTGGTCCGGAAATGCGAAATTGGTCTATCCCTCCGAACCTCTGGTGACATGGGAGACCACCCCTCCCAGACGAGTTTCCGGCTGATCGCAACAGCCGGATCGTTGTAAACCGCTTCCCCGGGAGCATCGCCCAACGGTGCTCCCACTGTTCCCATCGTTCCTTCGCCTTCGGAGAGGATGGGCTGGGGAAGCTGCGGAGAAGGCATAGGAACAGCGAAGCGGGTCCTTTGCGGGAATTCCCATCGCCAATTTCAAGTTTCGGGACGCGTGCGTCTGTTTTTCTGTGCTCTTGAGAAGTCACGGGAAAATTTTTCTGGAGGTAGCAATGGCACTAGCAACACTCGCAACACTCGCCGTGGAGCGTCGGATTCAAGCCGCGTTGGCCGAGTTGGATTGTCCGGCCTCGGTGTTCGCCGCAATCAGCGATGTCACCGGAACAAAGCTGACGTTGGCCTTTAACGGATCACGTCCGCTCACGAACGAAGAGGGGCGGCGACTAGAGGCAGTTGTAAATGAGATGCGCGAACTCGCGCAAGAACACGCTCCGGTTCCGGTCTCGTTCCGCAATGCGAGCCTTATCAAGCCGATCTTGGAGGAACGTCGCGCGGCTGGTAAGACAACGCAGGAAGCAGCGCAGTAAATGTCGAATAGAAGTTCGCAGTTCAATGAATGCCATCAGATGAAGTGAGAGCGCTCCGTCCACAATGACCCGGACGCGGCATCGCAAACAGAAGTGGGTCATGGAGATTTCAGATGCAGTACGCCGCCTAATACTGTCTAACGAAGAGGGGGCGGGCGAGGTTGGAAGTCTGGTGCTGGAGGTTGCCAAACTTAAAGGGCAAGTTCGGCGCTTGAAGCGAGAAATCGGCGAACAGCCGGGAGGAAAAACAATGAGTGCACAACCAGTCCTAGAACCGATAGCAGAACCAGCGAGGCAGACGGCGTTGTCTGCGCGTGAGATAAGTTTCATGCGGACTGTCCTTGCAAAACACTTTTCCTTCCCACCGGATGAGCACGTAAAAGCCGCTTTCGATAATCTTCAGAAGTTTCTCAACGGACGGTTAGTGCTTGAGTCTTTCGACCGTGACCTTCAGTTTTTGCTGCGTTCGACAGAAACACACATTCAAGCGCCATACACGGACCACCCGCGGGGTTTCATCGACAAAGTTAGTGGGCAGTACGTCTGGACTAGTCAGGTGTATTTCCCTGCGTACGATTGGACGACCGAAGATGCTCAAAGCGAAGCTGACGAAGAGTCCGAGCGCGAAAAGTATGAGGTTTCCCGTGAACACAATTTCCTGCGAGTTTTCGAGCCGCCTTTCCATCCAGAACTAGTTCAGGACGTTCTCACGCGAGTACGAACACGCTCGGAAGCATTCGCGCAGAGGATGATCGACGAAGGACTGGCGAAGCGAGGGCTGAGCGTGGAAGTTTTCGGCCCGGAGCATAGCTGGTATTACCCCGGTCGGTGTGTGCTGATTGTTTACAAGGAAGGAAAACATGTTCGGAATAATGATTAAGAATCAAGGCGTGCACGCGCCAGTTTTTGTTTGCGACGTATGCCAGAAGCAGATTGAAGACGCCGGAGACGGCGTATTGCTGTACGGAGCGGACGGGTCTGATTCTCTGGAAATCAGTGTACACAAGGGGTGCTTGCCTGTTGTGGACGATAAGTTTCCGTATTCGCATGACCTTGACGTGGCCCTAGTGTGGCTCGAAGACAATCTCAAGTTCACGAGGAAAGCTCGGAAGGAAGCGGAGTTCAGGGCGCGAATGCTCGAAATGATTTGAAAAACCTAATGGCTACCTTACGTCAAAAGCACCGTAGGGTAGCCGCTAGTTGAGGTGCTGGCTATATCCCGTTAGGCAATCGTATTTCGCCGGTAGGGTTCCAGCCGAAACAGAAAGGTGGTGACGGCCTACGGGCCGAATCTAGAAGTATCCTCGCATGGGGACAGGAAACGAATCAATGACTAACGATAAGAAATACAGTGGTGATATTGCACGCTTCACGAAGACGTACGGCTTCATTTACTGCGTGGAGTTAGGACGCCGGATTTTCTTCCATGTTTCGCAATTTCAGCGTGCGACGGACCCCGTTGTGGGCGAGAGGGTAATCTTCTCAGTCGGTCCGGCGAATAAGCCGAACCTTCCAGATGTAGCCGTAAATGTCCAGCCTACGCCGGACGGATTGGATGCGATTTCGGAGGTGTCGTGATGCCGAACCGCACCGTAAGTCAATTCCCGAACGGACCGACTCCCGTTGAAATCGCAGAGCGCATGACACAGCTAGGCGCGCACGTAATCTTCCTGCCTTTCGGACAAAAAGGCGCGAACACAAGTGGTTGGCAGGACCTTGCGACAAACAATTTTGAAATAGCGAAGTCTCGCGTTAACGGCGAACGTATGAACGTGGGTGTTGTGGGTAAGCGTGACGGGCTTTGGTTTTTCGATGACGATGAGAACGTCCTAGGGGAATACGAGGCGCAGCACGGACCCATATTGACGTACGGCACACGTACCGTCTCGGGTGGTAAGCATTTGTTTTTCCGCCAGAACGAGGCATCGTGGACGATGGGGAACATCTCGGGGAAGAACGATCAAGGTGAAGAGACATGGTCAGCGAGAGTCAAGGACAAGTATGTCCTCTCGCCGTGGAGTGCAGCTTATCCGAACAATGACACTTCTCTGCCCCTGACGTACTACGAAGCAATCGACAAAAATCTGCCCGTGATCGAAGCGCCTGACACCTTCATTGCCTTCTTGAAGGAAAAACACGAACGAAATCCTAGGGTCGTCAAGGAAAGCGGCAATGTCCGTGCCACGGCGGATTCTAAGATCGTCGAGGGCGGACGAAACAATTACCTGACTTCTATGGCGGGCTCTTGGCGCCAAAAGTACGGATGGGGTGAAGACCGTTTGCTCGTTAATTTGCGTTTGGAGAACGAGGAGAAGTGCGTCCCGCCCTTGCCTGACGCCGAATTGCGAACGATAGCGGGCAGCATAGCGAATTATGAAGTGAAGGATACGCGGTTTTTTGTTCGGGGGTAAGGAAGGCCGACAGACCGCTTCGAGTGTACCTGCGCCGATAACTCTAGACTCCGCTTCTGATGAAGAGCCAGAGATCGAAGAGACCCAGTTGGCCACTCGTCCGGTCTTCCCGGATTGGGTTATGCCGGGAACATCACTATACGAAGGGTTGGTCAAGCCGGTCGTGGAGAGTAGCTCGAAATATCCTGAGTTGGTTTTCATGCCGGGAGTCGTGATGCTGCTCAACGCGATTGCCGGACATGTGTACATCAAGTCGCACCGTTTCATGCCTACGCTTTATTTGGGCATCATTGCACCCTATGGACAATTTTTCAAATCGAGTTCGATGGAGATCGCTCAACGATACTTCGGACCCGGCTTGGTTGATACTGCGAAACGCCACGTCGCACACATGTCAGAGCCTTCTCAGGGCAAGACAATGATCGCCACTATTGGCAGTACGGAAGGCCTCGGGGTGGCGATGAACAACGTTAATGCGACCAAGGCTGTGCTGTACTTCGACGAGCTAAGCAAGTTTGTCAACAAGGCTGGGATCGAGCACTCCAGCTTCGGGGACGACATGCTCACGTTTTATGAGAGCGGTGAATTCGGGAACACGATCAAGGCAAAGAAGGAGAGCTTCACATTCCCGGCGGGCACGTATTGCTTCTCGTGGATGTGGGCGACCACTGACCGTGCCTTCCCTCGTTTGTGGGCGAAGCTGGACAACATCTCTACGGGGTTGAACGACCGCCTGTTTTTCTTGCTGACGCCGGAGAAACCACGCGAGGCCACTTTCTTTTCAGACCCGATGCTGGACGAGGGGGCAAAGCGTACCAAGGTGCTCATCGACAAGGCCATCCGGCAAGGTGTGTACGACTTCGAAGACTACCCCGCGGCTCAAGCTAAGCTGAAGACGATCACAGACCCGCGCAGCATCGGACTCGTGGAACGTCTAGCGCTTTACTTTGCCATCGACCTTGGTTTGGATGTCATCGACGGGGAGTGTCTGGACCGTGCCATCGCCCTCGTGAACTACCGCAAGGCGACGTTGGCCTATCTGGACCCAATCGAAGCCGAATCCCGCCAAGGGCGGCTTCAGCAAGAGATCACCCGGGAGCTACGCCGGAACGGGGGCAAGATGCCGTATCGGCGGTTGACCCGCGACCTGCACGCCGACCGAAAGGGTACATATTTTTGGAAGGACTCGATCAAGGGGCTGGAACTGGAAGGCGTCATCGCCGTCCGTGAGGCTAAGCCGGGTAAGGGTTCGGATCAAAGGCCGAAGATGGTCTATCTACTCAAAGACAGTGATTGGGGTTCGCAGGCATAAATCCTAGTCGTGGTGACACCGCATAATCTGTAAGTTATTGATTTCCCGTCACAGATTTACGGTGTCACCGATGTCGCCACTTGAGAACCAGGCAGAATCCAAAAATGCAAAAGAGAGGATGCATAGCGAAGAAAAAGAGAAGATTAAGAATGTTATTCTTGGTTAAGGACTCATTTGGCTCAACTTCCAGGTCCTTAAGTGCCAACATTGGTGACACCGTTGAGTACCCTCGGTCGGCTGGAACTGCTAGGCATTTGCCACGCGCATGTCCGTCTTCGTCGATTTTTCGTCACGGATGCTGTAACTATTAGTTATAATAACTTTAGGTTATACACCGCCAAGGGTTTGTCTGTGATCCGCGCCGTGTCAAAGGGCGTTGTCATACGTCCGTCAGCGTTTCCACCCGCCCTTTGAGGCAAGATAGCCCGCCAAATCGGCTGCAAATGGCACGCAGAGGCAGGCCAGAGGGTGATTTATGCCGCCTTGGAGCGGTGACGGCTAGTGCGAAGGATGAGGCATATACGTCATGAACACAAAACCTAAGAAGTACACCAAGGCGCTCTTGGTGAAGCTAGACGAGGAGACCCGGGCACGGCTGGACTTCGTCCGGGGTGTGCACGGTACGCCATTGAACGAGATCGTCCGGCAAGCCTTGGCGGCATACCTCGACAAGGTCTAACCGCGAGGCCGGAGATCGGGAGATCGTGGCAGGGTGCAGTGAAGTCCGGCCCTCGAAACGCAACATTACGTCGAGGTTTGACCTTTTGCGCCTATCGGAGACTCAACGGCTTACGAGCCGGATTTCTCAGATAACGAGACGATTCCTCTATTTTGTTGCGTTTCTCCGAGGGGACAAAAAGAAGCCCGGATTGCGCCGGGCGGGGAAATCATTGGGTTAGGCAGAACTCATAAGTCCCAATTCCTGTACCAAAGCAAAAGGTAAGTCAGGAGCAGAGCAACTGAGAGGGCAACAATCGCAATAATGGCTACGGTCCTTTTCGTCTTCGTCACGGAGGGAAGCTCCTCTAGAACAAGCTGGCTAGCGCGGCAGTGACAGCCTTACCAGTGGTCTCGTCGGTGGGCGTGGTATAGACCGCGGTGCTCGCGATGCTCTTATGACCCAAGCATTGTTTGATGATAGCGAGGTTGACGTTCGCCTCGACCAGCGAGTAACCGAGGGCGTGTTTCAAGCAGTGCGGGTGCCGCTTGTCCTTCGGCATTCCAGCGCGTTCGGCAATATCAGCGAACACGCGGTAGAACTGAGAACGGTGCACCTGTCCGCTCTTCTGAGACACGAAGACGAAGCGCGATGGGTGATTGCCGCGCTCTCCAAGCCAAGCGCGCAAGACACGCTTCTCAGATAGCAACGGCTGGCCTTGGATGTCAGCGAGAGGCTGAGTCGTCTTCAAGCTTCCCTTCAAGCGACGAATCGTAACCTCGCCGTTCTTGAGGTCCAAATCCTTCAATTCGAGGCGGCAAACCTCGGAGGCTCTCATGCCGTGCTTGTATCCGAGCAGAATCATCGCGAGGTTGCGCTTGTTCCCCGCGGCAACCCTGAGTATTTTGAGCACTTCGTCGTGGGTTAGGGCTTTCATGGTTCCTCCCTGACGCAACTTTACAATAATTACGATGCATTACCAATAGTACGTCAGTACCTTTTTTGCAAGGGCAAGTCATCGCAAGTCAGCGAGTCGGTGCAAGTCGTGGAAGGATTACCTTCGTTGCTTGAGTGGAGCCAGAGGGAAATCGGTTACGAAATTCTCTCGGCAGATATCTGGTCGGATATCAGGATTCGGTTCCGAGATTTTGGAAAAGGTAGCCCCCCGGGGAGCCGGGAGTCGTACCAGCCCCAGAGGGCTAGCTGTGGTCGGGAAGAGCACGCGTGGCAGTCTTACAGTTTTTGACGGGTGTGACAGTCATTGGTCCGAATATGCACGTATGCGTTAAAGTATCGTCGCGAGGCACTCGCATGACAGAGCAAATCCAGCCTATCGTTTTTACCCCAGAGATGTTGGCTCGAGGTGAGCGTTTGGCGAAGATATTCCTGCCGTACGCATCGAAGCAGCAACTGGAATATTTCAAGAAAACGCCAGAGCAAAAGTCGGCCCAGTTGGTTCATTACACCACGGCGGAGGCAGCTCTCAACATTATCCGAACTAAGCGCTTTTGGATGCGAAATACGGTTTGCATGGCTGACTATCGAGAGGTCCAACATGGATTCAGTATCTTCAAGAAATTCTTCGACGACGACGTCAAGCGGAAGAATTTCACGGATGCTCTTGACACTTGCTCTGCGGGCGCAGCAGTGGAAGCAATCGAGTCCTTCAATAACGCGTGGAAAAATACGATTCAAATGGAAACCTACATCACTTCATTGTCGGAGCACCCGAGAAGTGAGGACGTTCACGGGCGACTGTCTATGTGGCGTGCTTTCGGGGCAGCCCCGGCTCGCGTCGCGCTAGTTCTGAATATTCCATCAGACTCGCTCGCATCTCTTGCACTCGGCATTGAATTTAGCCCAGTGGCCTATCCGTCCGAAACGGCCGCACATGACGTCATCGACGATGTCACCAAAAACGTCCATGCCGAGTGCGAGTACCTGCGCAGGTTGGAGCGACCCATCCTCGTTCAAATGGTTTTTAGGATGTTGCTGTTCGGCGTCGTGTGCTTGAAGCACGAGGGCTTTCATGAAGAGCGCGAGTGGAGGGCGATATACCAGCCCAAAATTCGATCTTCCCGGCTGATGAAACCCTCAACCAAGGTTATCAATGGAGTTCCACAGATTGTCTATGAAATCCCGATGGATAAGACGGCCTCGGCCGAGTTGGCGGATTTGGATTTCGCGAAAATGTTCGATCATTTGATTGTCGGCCCCACGCCTTATGTCTGGCCTATGTACGAAGCCTTCGTTGATGCTCTTACTGAAGCCGGGGTGGGGGACGCCCGGAACCGGTTGGTGCCCTCAGGCATCCCTATCCGAGCCTGAACGTCCCCCGTATTCAATTTCACGCAATTCAGCAGCAAGCCGTGCCCGCCCAAGCGGGTCGGTCATACGCGGCCATCGAGCCGCGAAGGAAAGAACCATGTTATCTACAGACGTACCGTATCGCCTGAAAGCCATCCGGGCGCACCTGACGAGCGGAGCATCCTTGCCGATGAACGTAAGCCGGGAAGCCGACGCTGCCTTCATGCAAGAACTGAAGCGCATGGACCCGAAGAGACACGCCCGCTTGATTAAGAATCTTCAATTGGCGCATTTGTCCGCATTGAAAGATCAGTACGGCCCTTCAGGTCGATGCCAGAATTGTGGCTTGGTCCTGCCTACTGACATCCGCAAGGACAGCGTGTATTGCGACCGAACCTGCCAGAAGAACGCTTACCTCGCTCGCAAGGCGGCTTGATCCGCCCTAGGTAGTCCCGTATGGGCCAATAGCCATCACTTTGACCCCGTTTTTGTTGGGTTTTTGATAGGTCGCAAGCTTTCCTAGTGGGGATATAGCCAAACCCCAAAAACAACCACATTCAGCCCTCAAAACAGGCTTAGCGGTTTTCGAACCGCAAGGAGCAACATGAGTCTTAACTTAACACCCCTAGGCGGTGATACGTTCAACCGCCCGGATGAAAGCCCGCTCGATCCTACAATCTGGCAAAGCATATCGCCGGAAGACACGATGCAAATTGTCAACAACGTCTGCGTCCCGAGCGACCTCGAAATAGGATGTCTGGAGCAATTTCTTGTTACGGCACCGAACGACCAATACGCTCAGTGCACGGTAGCTAGCTTGTCCGGGGACGCGGACATCTTTTTCAGATTGCGTTTCACAGACCTCAACAACAACTACGCCTTCGACTTCGGCCCCGAAGCGGGTGGCGATATGTTCTTCTCAATCGTCGTTCGCTCAACCGAGGGAGGGTTCGTAGCTCTTTATGAGGCGCTTCTCCCAACAATACAAGTGGGAGACATTCTAGTCGCGGATATTGTTGGCAGCACTCTTAGCGCTTACCAGAACGGCAATCTATTGGTATCCGTCACAGACCCAAACGCCACTCTTGCCTCGGGCAGCGTCGCATTCGGAATGGATGCAGAGGCATGGACATGCAAAGCTGCCGGGAGTGGTATCAAAGACATGTCCGAGGAACCGAAGAGGATTTTCAAAAAGCCGTCGAGGTAGCCCGACAGAAAATCATCACGGAGCTTCGGTCTCCAGACTTTCAAGCCGAAATTTGGGAAGTAGCGAAGGAGTTTGAGTGGGAGGTCTTCGGTCGGCGTTGATAGAAACGAGCGACCGCCCTTCCGGACCGCTATCGAATTGCTCCCAACGTTGCGTCAAAGGCGGAAAACAAGTGTGGGAAAATCCAGTGCGCAAGCACGATTCCGGGAATTGTAATGGTGTTGAACTTTATCCACAGATTCCACCAGCGAAGTCGTTTCTTTCCCTCCCAGATCGCTATACATAAATGGGGAGTAAATGAAAGAAATCCCAGAACGTAAACAGCGCCCAGACACCAAGCAATCGGTTTCCGTGCTCGCGTCGGTTGAGTATCCGGCGGGATGTAATCTGACTCCAACGCCAGTAACAACCGAAGCGCTTCGGACTGGTTGTGCTGGTCGATTCCGGTGCGTAACAAGGCACGAGCCTGCTGCTTGATAGTGTCTTTGTATTCGGCTGGCGTTGGGGACGTTTTGAAGAGCATTATCACAAGGAGGACAAGAGCGAAGGCTAAGCCGATTTGATACAGAGGACGGAGTTCAAACAGTAGCCACTGTTGCCATAGCGGAGCTTCTACACTGTCCGCCCAATTTCTCAACTCCAGAAAAATGTCATACCCGATAGAACCCGATAGTGAATCGACTCGGATTTCAAGGAATTGCTCTTCTGAATCCTTCTTTTGTCCGCCCGTCTTGTTAGGCACTAAGCGCACTAAGGCTGCCGCACCGGGTGCAGTCGCCTGATATTCAAAACCGCGCGCGGTCTCGTCTTGCGACGCGATGTGGGACATCGCTTCCTTAAAGCTGTTGGTTTTTAGTTGGCGCTCTTTCGAGAGGAAAATGGTGAGTGATTTCTTGTGTTCCTAGTTGGATGCACTCACCGGATTACGAGAGCAGAATCGTTCTAGAAGTTCATCAAGAGCAAGAAGTTGGTTCGTTTCGAGCAGCCAAGGGCCACGCATTCTGAGTGCGGTCGGATAGAGTAGCTCTTGTGCCCCCACGAACACATTCTATCCGGTAAATCAGATACTCGGCGGTACTGTGCCCTAGAGATTATCTACGGCGTCGCTCCCAGTGATACGCGCCGGTGCAGTCTGCCCCGAACATCCTTGGGATTACTTGGTGATGCCTTCGCGCTTCAATGTCCGCCCAGTTCGTAAAAGGCCGCTTCGATTTGGTCGTCGTGAAACGGAATGACTTGCAACCCGGCGAGATTCGAAAACTCCTCGACGCCTCGCAATTGGAGCAGCGCGACCTTCTCAAAGCCGAGGCGTCCTTGGAACAGCCCGATCTCATGAACAACATTTTGCCGCGCTCGGACTCCGACATCCGCGGTTGAGTCCTCTCCCGTGGCAACAATAACGGCAAAGGTGCACGAATCCAGGATGGTTTTCAAAACATCCACGGAATGAAGTCCAGTTCGTGGGTTGGATTCCCACGCTTCGACATTCAGATGTAATTCGTCCTTCAGGTACATATGCACCCTTGCCCACAGCTTGTTGCGCCCGTGACCAAGGAAAATTTTAGGCGGCTTGGATATCGGCTTCGAGGTAGATTCGCTCGCAGCGGCCAGCTTATCCAGATAGTGTTCGGGATGCGCAGAAACATCGTCTAGGAGAGCGTTTAGCCTGTCCCTCATTTTGGCTCTTCTATCGACTCCATCGTACATAATGATGTGCGAATGGGGGCCGATGAGTGCATGGTTTTTGGAGCATCTTTGGAGCAGCTCAAGGATGGCTCGGAACTGGTAAGCGCAACCGCAGCAACGACTTAGATTGAATTCGCGACTGCTTAGAAGGCAGACGCTCTATCCACCTGAGCTACGGGCGCTCCCTGACTAATTTCTCACAAACGGAAGTGCCTAGGCCAGAATTTCTTACTCTGGTTTTGACTGTCCGGAAGATGTATAG
>Ga0187855_10003772_pt1 | contig 11082 bp, 10 predicted proteins | sample June2016WEW_8_10_2_FD_132969 | JGI IMG/M metagenome (GOLD analysis project Ga0187855, IMG submission 132969) | Peatland microbial communities from SPRUCE experiment site at the Marcell Experimental Forest, Minnesota, USA - June2016WEW_8_10 | ecosystem: Environmental > Terrestrial > Soil >...
CGCGCCGGTGGTGCCGTCGACCCCGGCGAAGAAGCCCCCGCATCCGTCGGACGCCAGACTGGGCGCATACTCGATCTCCCACTGGGAGGGGTCGTTGATCCACGTCCCTACAGCATCCGTGGCGGGCGATTGTGGAATGGGGAGCCAGACGCGCAGGGCTGACGGGTCCGATGCAAGGTACGCGCCACCGCCCGCGAGGTTGGCTTGCACAACGGCCGCCGGCGAGCCGATCGTGGGGAGTTGGTCGGGTAGTATCTGCTGATACGTCGTGTCGTAGGGGCAGACCTCGCTGTACGCGTAAGCGACCGCTCCGTCGATAACGAAATAATTGAGGGTTGTCGTCACGGCGTCGGGTGACGTCAAGCTGAGTAGGTAGACGGTCGCCGTACCGACCGAAGCGGAGGCTGGGGTCGCCGGAACGGTCACGGCCGAGGGGGACGAAACGATCCAGGTCTGGATGCAGCCAACCTGGTTAGCAAAAGCCTGGGAGGCGCTGAGTGTCGCCGGGCTCGAGAGCGCAACCGCTTCCCCACCCGTCACGTTCCAAGTCATTGAATCGTAGCCCGTGGAGGCGTTCTGGCCGATGGATACGGCTTGCGACCAGGGGATGGCGACCGCGTTCACCGGGGGATGGGGGCCGATTGACTTCGTGGAACTTTCCAAGACAGGTAGGGAGAGCAGCCCGCGAGTGATTGGCTGGGAGGCAAACGGCTCGGCCACCCCGGCGGATGCGGCCACCCCTGCCACCGAGGGGGCGGGTCCGGCCGGCGCGCGCTTCCCTACGGGTCCCGGGGCGACTGACCCGGCAGTCGAGTGGGATCCCGGAACTCCCTGAAGCAGGGCGGGAGCGACTATCGCGGAAAAGATGAGGAGACCGGCAAACGCCTGGGCCAGAATTCGCTTAGTGTGGATCATCGGGATCGAGGGCGAGACCTTCCGACCCGATAATTAAACCCTCGTGCGCCGTTGAAGCGGGAGTCGGGCCGCAGGACCCACCTACTGGAGCGGGGTTCTGAGGAGGCCAGTGCAGTGCTCCTGCCCGCTCCGATGACGGAGCTTCGCTGGATTCAATCGTCAGCCATCCAGTTGACTCGGGGATGGTGTCGCGATTACCCGAGGGTGTAGGGAATGCGAGTTCCTCGAGTGGTTTTAACTTACAATGCGTCCACTCACAGGACCCGGGGCGTACATCGCTCATCAGTTTGGGCATCCAGTGCATATCTCGCCCGGCTCACACCCTTCCACCGAAAAGGCCGGAGTCGCTTCCATCCGTACAAGCGATTTCATGTAATGCCGTCCCCACGCAAGTTACGTCCCGGCAGCCGACATCTCAATCCGAGTCTCTCCAAGTACATTGTCAGAACTCGAGAGGTTCCAGAGGGCACCGCATGCCAAGACGACCGACGAGACCATCACGACTCTGACGACACTTCGCCGTCACGAGCTCGTTTCGCGCCTCTGCGGCGGCGCGAGACTGTCTAGACCGTTCCGCGAGTCGGATCGCCTGGATTTCGATCATTGACTTTCTGGCCTGAATCGTATTTCTCGCAGGCGGTGGGAAGAGGCCCGAAGTGTGCGGACGCCCGTAGCCCGTGGATCACTCAATCCCACCGGAGTTAGTAGTTCTGGAAGTCGACCGGGAACTCGTTCGCGATGGCAGTCGGAAACGCTCATCGAGGGCCCCTCGGTGCAATCGCGCTTTCACCTACATTGCTCCGCCGATAGCTATAAGTAATTTTTAGCCAAGTCCAACCGTGAGTCTCCAATGACCAAGCGACTCGCACGAACTGCGCATTGCCTGCGGTGCAGCCATACCTGGCGAATGCGACGGCGAGTTCCTGCGCAGTGCCCTCGATGTAAATCGCGGCTCTACCAGACACCCAAACGCCCCTCCCGGACTGGTATTGGCCGACTCTACCGTCACTTCGACTCCCTCCCCGAGCCGAGCTGGCTCGGGGTGGGGCCAGTTCGGCTCGACCTACGTCGACGGCGAGCAAAGGATGAGTTACTCGTCAAGCACGGGATGCGACCAAGCATAACCCATGAATCGTAGGCAGTTCGCCTTCGCGATCGGCAAGGCCCGAACGGAGGACGAGCGTCTCGCTTGGTTCGGAGCCCTCCTCACCCGTGAGTCAAAGCTGGAGGGCCGACTCATTATCGTCGGTGGATCGGCGATAGAGATCTACCTAACGAGCAGCAAGTACGTCTCGATGGACATCGGCGTGGTCGGAGACAAGAAGGCAATCGCCGAAGTACTTCAGGGATGGGGGTTTCGACCGGAGGAGGGGCGAGACAACAGGCTGTACTGGGTGAGGGAGGGCCTCGGAAACGTCGATCTGGTCGGGCCGATAGATCGTTCGGGGCTTCCCCCACGAACCCACACCACCCCGTATGGCGAAGTCCTTCTCGCTCCGATCGAGTATTTAATCCTCCGGCGTTTGATGAGGTCGGGTCGGGAGCATTCGACCGAACTGTTTCGCCAGGCGGAGGTTCTTGCCGCGCAGTACAAGAGAAGCCTGGATTGGGAGTACATCAAATCGCAGTCGCTCTCCGAGAGAGTCTTACCCCTCTACAATCAACTTAGGGAGCAAGTTTACCCGGGCCGATCAAGACGAAGTGGGTGAGTTACCTAATCCTCCCTTCGGACGTGCAAGCGCGCGCGCACACTCCGCGAAGGGGTGAGATCCTGCGGGGACCGTGAAATTCGAGGTTAAAGGGCGACGTACATTGACGACCGTTGATGTCGGCTCGAGAGGAACTCGAACGCAGACTTGCTGAGATACCGGATGTGTCCCGCCGCCCGTCACGGCACGGAGACTCCCGGTCCTACTTTGTGGGGGATCGGGAGATCGCCCACTTTCACGGAAATGAGCGTCTCGACGTCCGGCTGACGAAGGAGGTTATTCGCCAGCACAAGGACCTGCACGACTTCGACGAGCGGGTTCAAACGCGGGGTCCCTCGGCCGAGTGGGTGGCGGTCCGGATCCTCAATGAACGAGACCTCCCGCTGGCCGTCTCAATGGTTGCCGAGGCGGCACGAGCCAACGCGTAGGAAGCGGCCCGGAGGATCGACAAGTTTGATGGCCACTTCAAGGGCGCCCCTGCAAGGCGTTTACACCGAACGCTCGCGGACGTCAGTTCCGGTCTGATCGGCTCGCGGCTGGAGGCGCAGGTCGAGGCGTTCAAGCGCTCGCACGAACACTTCGGTGAAGGAGACCTGTTTCACGACCTCTTGGGTCGCTCAAATACCTCGTGAGCGAGTGACACTCGGAGCTTTGCGGATGCATGGGCGAGAGATTCAACGTAACCGGCCATCCCGAAGACACGAGGGTCGTCCAGTGGCTCCTCGAGGAGGGGCAGCCTGCGGTCCGCTACCGCGCCTTGCTCGATCTACTCGGCCGAAAAGAGTCAGACGCCATCGTACGATCGACCCGCTCGAGGATCGCGCGCGTGGGCTGGGCGTACGATCAACTCCGTGCGCAAGGCCCCAAGGGGTTCTGGGAACGGAAGGGGCCGACGAACCTCAAGGGATGGATCGACTTCCTCTACTACCCGAAGTACCTCTCCACGAATTGGAGAGCTCTGGTCCTCGCGGATCTTGGTCTCACCGCTGCAGACCCCCGGATCAAGCGGATCGCTGAGCTCGTATTCGATTTCAAGCTCCGCCTCAGCTCTCCGTTCAATTTTTTCCATGAAGAAGCGTGCGTCGTGGGGAACACCGCCCGAATGTTGACGCGGTTCGGGTACGCTGACGACCTCCGAGTCCGAAAGCTCTACGACTGGCTCATCGAGGATCAACGGAAGGACGGTGGTTGGAACTGCTCCCAGGGCACACCCGGAACGCTGGATGTGTGGGAACCTCTGGCCGCCTTCGCCTCCCTGCCAAAGACGAAGCGGTCACCGAAGATGGAGGCCGCGATATCGAACGGCGCGGAGTTCTATCTGGAACGCCGGCTGCTCCGCGAAGGCCCGAAATACGCCCCCTGGTTCCGACTCCACTATCCGAACCACTACTACTACGATCTCCTGGTCGGACTCGACGTCCTCACTCAACTCGGGTTCGCAGGAGACCGGCGGCTTCGGCCGGCATTAAGGCTCCTGACCGAGAAGCGACAACCGAACGGAACCTGGCTGATGGACCGCTTGCATCCGGACGTCCTGGGACCAAAGGCCGCACAGTATCGCAAGGGTGTCACTCCGCTGCGAATCGAGGAGTCGGGGCGCCCGAGCAAATGGATTACATTGAACGCCCTGCGTGTTCTGAAGCTGGTCGAGGGGGCCAGTTAGCAAGCGCGGCGCATGACCCATCGCGACCGGCTGTCCTGGTGGGGCGTGACCCCCGTTGAAACCCCGTTGCAGCCTCGGGTATGATGAATCCCGGCGCAGGTCATTCTCTACCGCGGCTAGGGTGAAAGCGAAGTGGGGTTCAAGGCGCTCTCCAGGAGTTTCCTCTCGATGTTGGCCATCATTTCGGAGAGCGAAGACTTGCTCCGACCGAGCTTGTTCGCGAGGCCTGTAAGTGTGATCCTCCGTGGGACCGCGAAATAACCCGCGGCCATCGCCTGGGCAAGTAACTGGTTCTGAGTTGGGGTAAGCAACGGGAGGTGGCTTCGCAACCGCTGACGGCGGAGAGACACGACCTGAAAATTGGAGTCGGTCTTCCGAAAGTGTGCCAGAATTGCTTGCGCCTCCGAACGCCGCGCCACGACCTCCCATCGAATGAACCCTCCTTGAATACGAAGAGGAAAATGGATCGGTATCCCCAAGACTCGGAATAGAGGAATGGTCGGTGGGTTCCGGAACGTGATCCGATAAAGACTTCCGCTCCCTACCTCGGTGAGTGCATCGACCTTCAGGACGTCGGGATAGCTGGCGATCTCTCGGGCCCAAACTCCTGGGGGCGGACCGCTTATCCAGTAGTCCGAAACCGAAACATCTTTGCTGACATCGGAACGGTTCAAGACTTCGATCGAAAGTTCCGGATGTCGAGATGTGAACATCCCGATCCCGACCGTTGTCGGTATGCGGGCGCGTAGGACGGCGATAAGAAGTTGGTTCTCGGCTCGATCCCTTTCCTCTGAGGGACGGCGAAGAATCGTATCGGCTTCGTCCTTGGCCGGTCGGCCAATCGATCGGTAGGGTCGTTGGGTCCGTCGTTGGCGCGGTTTTTGGTCCATGTCTCTTGGCAACCGACCGGGACGAATCCTCGGCCTTCCGTCTGACTCGAATCGAAGTTGAGGATATAAGTGACGGAGCGCCGATGCCGCGCATTCTGCCTCCTTGCTGGTGCCAATCGGAGGGAACGAGACTTTTTCGGCGTGCGTGGGTGCAACAGAGATTGCATCTACATGGGAGGTCGAGAGTGCAGAACAAGCCCTGAGGCGGGGTCCCCGAAGGTGGGGTGAGTAGTCTTTTTATATGTAATGTGTATTGCTGTATTGCTCACAGCATCTTATGAGGCTCGAACTCGGTCCAGATGGCAAGATCATCGGCACACGTCGCGTCAGTCCGAACGGCCAAGTCAGCGGCCTGTCGGAGTACTCGGGACGCGAAGTGCTGGTCATCCTCCCGGGGACAGCGGAGCCTAGCTCCCCCACCCCCTCGCCTTGGCCGGGCTCGGAAGAGTTCACCCGTCTGGTTGGGGAGCAGATTCGTCAAGCGTACGACCGAACACGGATCCTGCAGGAGACCTACGCGACCCCTTGGGAGGCGACGCGGTCGTTCATGAAGACCGTCTTTGGGGCGCAGTCCCCCGATTTGATGGCAGAAGTAGACCGATGGGTAAAGGAACAGGTCCGTGGAGCTTCGCTCAGCGAATCGCCAGACCCGTCTAAGACCTCGGAAGACAATCCGGGGGCACGGGCTCGCCGCGGGGGCCAATCCGGCCGTCCGCGTTCCGGCACGGCGACGAAGAAACGCCCATGACCGGCATCAAGAAGAACGAAAACCGCGTCCTCGACCGCCGAGCTCTCGTGACCGGGGGAAGTGGTGGGATTGGGACGAGCATCGTAGAAGCTCTCGCCGAAGGGGGAGCCGACGTGGCGGTCCAATGGTACCGCAATCACACCGAGGCGGACCGCATGGTCGAGATCGTGGAGGCCCACGGCCGGCAAGGCATCGCGGTTCAGGCCAACCTACTGGATGTCAAGAGTGTCCACGCGATGCGGGATGTTCTGCACGAAAAATTCGCCAAGGTGGACACGCTCATCAACTGCGCCGGGATCAATCGGGACAGTCTCTTCTCTCGGATGACCGACGAGCAGTGGGACGAAGTGATCGATGTGAATCTTTCCGGCGTCTTTCATTGCTGCCGGGCCTTCGTTGAGGAGATTTCGGCAAGCGGCCATGGCCGGATCATCAACATCTCGAGTTTGGTCGGAGTGATGGGAAACATCGGCCAGGTCAACTACGCCGCCAGCAAGAGCGGAATGATCGGCTTCGCCAAGGCCCTGGCCCGGGAACTCGCTGCACAGAAGACCACCGTGAACGTGATCGCCCCGGGGTTCATCGACACCCCGATGGTGCAGAAGATCCCCGAGTCCGTCAAACAGAAGATTCTCAGCCAAATTCCGATGGGGCGCTTCGGTACCCCGCGGGAGGTGGCCATGAGCGTGGTCTACCTCGTCTCGCCCGAGGCCGACTACATCACAGGGACGGTTCTCAACATGAACGGTGGAATGTATCTATGAACGAAAGCAACAACAGCGAAACAACGACCAGCGTGAACAAGGCTTGGACGGACGTCGGCGAGGCGGTCAACCACGCCACGGAACTCTACGTGAAGGAGCTCTCAGCGTACTTGAACTGGGCTCACGGCTTCCAACGCGAAGTGCTCGAACAGAGCATCACTGTCACCCAGGAAGTCTCCCGGTTCGGCGCGAGACAATTGGCGTTCTGGGCCCGGATCCGAGAGAGCGTTCCGGCCTATGGCACCGTGCCCAAGGGAACGGAGACCGTCGCTGGCATGGTTGAGGCCATAGTCCAGGAGACCGAGCCCAAGGCGTGAACAACTCCCGCATCATCCGATAGCAACGATCCTGAGCACTGAGGAAAGAAAACATGCCGCAGAACAAGAAGCGCCCCGGGCGCCCCGCAAAGTCGAAGCCGAACGCAATTCCCCGCGAGGAGACCTCGCGCACGACCCCTCCTAAGGCGGCCAGCCGGACCCCGATCGAGGAGAGTCTGGACCTCTGGACCCGGTTCGCTCAGCAAACGGGCGATACCGTGACGGAGTACCTCCGACGGTTTGGCAACGAGCAGCAGAAGACCTACGAGGCATGGGCTGCCTCCGCCCGCGATGCGACCCGCCCTCCCTCCCGCCCCAGTGAGACCGAGGAGGCTCAGGCACGCTTCCAGGAATGGAACCGTCGAGCTGAAGAGGTGGGTGCCCGCATCCGGGATGCGCTCCAATCCACCATCGGGCCTCAGAAAGACATGTTCGCTCTCTGGGCCAAGCCCTTCCTTCCCAGGGACTGGACGAACGACGACCGAACCCGTGAGGCGGCGGAACTGATCCAGAAGCTCTGGACCGGGTTCTCCACCGATGTCTTCAAACCGTGGTTCAGCGCGTTCCAACCGGGTCAAGGGGTTGAGGACCTCGTCCGCGTGCAGGAAGCCTCGCTCAAGGAGTTCTCGGACTCCTTCCAGAAGCTGACGCAGCTCTACTTCACCAGCCCCGCGTTCGTGACGATGTTCGGGAAGAGTTTGGACGCATCCCTGGACAGCCAGAAGTTCGCGAAGGAACAAGAGTCCGTGTTCAGCCGGATGACGGGACTCCCGACGCGCCAGGAGCTCACCGAACTGAACGAAGCCGTCCGGGACCTCACTGAGAAAGTCTCCCGGATGAGTTCGAGGCAGGCGTAGTCCCACTCTCCTCCAACCGGGAGTCACATCTATGGCCGAGACGGAGTACGTGGTCGCCGAGATGTCCGAACCGAGGGCGGGACGTAGCGATGGTGGTGGGCGGCCCGGGGCGAACCCGGGGAGCCCTCCGCGGGTCGATCCGTTCACGGAATTCAACGAGAGGCTCTGGAAGTCCTGGAATCTCGCTCTCCACCCTCCACGTATTCTCGTCGGCCAGACCCCGAGCGATCCGATTTACACCGAGGGTCGAATGCGGGTCCTGCGCTATCGCCCGCTTCCGGGAGCCGCCGGCAAGGATCGCCCTCCTATTCTCCTCGTGTACGCGTTGATCAACAAGCCCTACATCCTGGACCTGCAGCCGGGGCTCTCGGTCGTGGAAGACCTCCTCCGACGGGGTCTTGACGTCTACCTCATCGACTGGGGGACCCCCAATCACCTGGACAAGGATCTCCGGATCCACGACTACGTCAACGGGTACATCGACCGCGCCGTGGACGCCGTACGCGAGGTCAGCGGAACCGATCGCCTCCACGTTCTGGGCTACTGCATGGGGGGGACCTTCGCCGCGATGTACACGTCCTTGCACCCCGAAAAGGTGCGAACGCTCGCGCTAATGGCGGCCGGCCTCGACTTTGACACGCAATCGGGCTTTCTCAACGTCTGGTCCCACGCGCCCGGCTTCGATGCGTGGAAGATCGCGCGGACCTACGGGTTGATCCCGCCCACCTTCTTCAATGACGCCTTCGGCCTCCTGGACCCGCTGAGGAGCAATTACGTCAAGTTCAAGGATCTCCTCAACCGAATCGACGACCAGCCGTTCGTCGAGAACTTTCTCCGTATGGAGAAGTGGACCAACGACGGCATCCCGATGGCGGGTCCCACCTATGCGGAGTTCATCGAGAAGGGGTACCAGCGTAATCTCCTCGTGAAGGGAGAATGGACACTGGATGGGGACGACCGGGAGATCGACCTGAAAGCGCTGACCATGCCCTTGGCGACGATCGTGGGACTGAAGGACAATCTCGTCCCGCCGGAATGCACCGAACGGGCCGTCGAGCGGGTCGGTACCAAGGACGTGCGGCGATTCCAATTGCCGACTGGTCACATCGGACTGTCCGTCAGCCGAACCGCCCATCGAGACCTGTGGCCCGCCTTCGCCGACTGGGTCATCGCCCATAGCCTGGGCGATTCCCCGCAGGGGCGTCCGAATCCTGCTCGCTCGATAAAGCGGTCCCGCATTCGTCGCCGGCCGAAGACCTAGGGAAGATTCGGGAGACCATGACGAGCGCCAGCCGTTCCGCTCCCAGAAAGCGGAAGAGTCCGGGGGCGACCCCCCCCGGGCCGGGTCCGTTGGTCCTCGTGGAACGTCGCGGACCCGTCGCGATCCTCACCCTGAACAACCCTCCCGTCAACATCCTTACGACGCCCCTGTTGGACGAGTTGACCGACCATCTCCTCGAGCTTTCGAGCGATCCCGCGGTCCGAGTCCTGGTGATCACTGGCGGCGGGGACAAAGGCTTCTCGGGAGGGGCGAACATCAAAGAGATGGTCACGATGAACCGAGCCCAGGCGAGCGCCTTCTCGACCAAGGGCCAGGCGGTGGCGAACATCCTGGAACGCTCCCCGCTCCCGGTGATCGCGGCGGTGCACGGATTCTGTTTTGGAGGCGGGTGTGAGCTGGTTCAGGCATGCGATTTCATTGTCGCGAGCGAGGACGCCGTGTTCAGTCAACCGGAGATCAACATCGGTGTCATCCCCGGCTGGGGCGGGTCCCGACGCCTGACCCGCGCCGTCGGGGTAGCCCGGGCTCGCCGGTGGATCATGACCGGGGAGAGGATCCCCGCGTCGACCGCGTTCGACTACGGACTCCTGGACCGGGTCGTGCCGAACGACCGCTTGATCACCGAGGCGATGGCCCTGGCGCGCGACCTCGCGACCAAGCCCGCCGTCGCGCTCGCCGCCGCGAAGTACGCCGTGAATCAGGCTGCGGATCCGGGACGATTGATCGGACTCGATTACGAACGGCTCCTGTGGGGCCTCCTCTTCGACACCGACGACCAGAAGGAGGGCATGCGGGCCTTCTTGGAGAAGCGGCCCGCGGCATTCCCGGACCAGCGCGATTGGACACGTCGACGGCCCGAATTCCCTTGGGAACGTCCAGGGAACCCCTTGGAGATCGCCAAGGAGAAGGTCTACCAACCCGAGGCGGACGTTCCCCGCCCGCCGATTTCGATCACGGTAACCGGACCCGTCGATTTCGCGATGGTCGCCGACGCATATCGCGAGGCCGGAGTGCAGGCCTTCCAGGCGTTCTTCGCGCTCATGCGCAGCGCGACCGAGAACTACCGACTCTTGGCCCAGACGGCGCAAGAGCCCTCCCCTCCTCGTCCTGCGGCGCGACCGCGCTCCAAGGGCCGCGAGACCCCCACGAACTGAACTCCGCGTCCCATCGGCTCGGGGGGCTCCCCCGGTCCGGCCCTCCACCTAGAGGAGTTCGAGCCTGCACCTCCGGGTTAGATCCTCGGGACTGACTGCCCACCCATTCGTAGAGGGTACCGGGGGTATCGATGGCCACTCGTGAGACCCGGACTCCGGCCGTTGGACTGGAATTCGGTCTTCGCAGACCTGAGGGCGTGCAACGACGTCTGCTACTCATCCCCGGAGTGGCTGGCAGCCCGGCGTTCGGGATTGGGCGCGCCTCTTGGAATCCGGTAGAAGGAAGACCATCCCCCGACGGTAGCTCCGTTATGCGGCTCTGACCGATTCGCAGCGCGATGATCATCCCCGGACTCATCTCCGTGGCGTTCTACCGTCGGCGCCCCACGAAAATTCAGTTCGCCTTGAGTCTAACCTTCACGATCGTCGTCTCGGGTCTCCTCGGGTACTGGCAGGACTACGGAACTTCACGGGTGTGGGAGAACACCATCTTCGCGATCGTCGGTGGTGTCATCCTGTACGTTGCGATCCTCGCCTACCTCGTCTATTGGTACTTGCCCAAGCACGCGAGGGCCAAAATTCCCTCGAGCGCCCCACCTCCCTGAGGTTAGGGTACTTGCACGGGGCTGACCGCTCGACCACTCGCCCCCACGTGGTTGCAACGCTTGTTGCACCCATGCCCGCCCGCGACCGACGGTCCGGGTTCAATGTGTGCAGGGTGCCTACGACCCCAGGAGATCTTTCTTCGTCAGTTTCTTTCGGACCGTCTCGTAACGGAGGAGC
>Ga0187855_10003773_pt1 | contig 11081 bp, 9 predicted proteins | sample June2016WEW_8_10_2_FD_132969 | JGI IMG/M metagenome (GOLD analysis project Ga0187855, IMG submission 132969) | Peatland microbial communities from SPRUCE experiment site at the Marcell Experimental Forest, Minnesota, USA - June2016WEW_8_10 | ecosystem: Environmental > Terrestrial > Soil >...
CTCAACGAGAGCTGGTTGCCGAAGGTGGTCTCGAAGTTCGTAGGCCGCGGCGCGAGCAGCGAAGTCCAGATCGACAGCGCGTTGAACAGGCACAGTCCGCCCACTCCGGTCGCCAGCAGCATGGGGGCCATGCGCGCATCCAACGGGACTGGTGCAAAGAGCAGCCACAGCACCAGTGCGGCGGCCACCAGCGTGCCTCCCACAAACAGGGCCGTGTAACTCGACGCGCGCAGGATCGCGCCCGGCGCAATCGGCAGCAGGAAGTAGCGCCGGAAACCGGAGGCGTCGAAGCCAAACTGGTTGGTGGACATCACCGCGGTGCCCAGGAAACCGACCACCATGAAGGCGCCCAGCGCGCGCACGAAGTAGTGCAGCGGCCCGCCCGCCGTGGGATTGCTGAACGTGACGAACGCCATCGCCGGCAGCGCGCCGATGTAGTTGAAGCGCACCTTGTTGGAACGGACGTAATAACGAAGCGATCGGCCGATCAGCGGCGCCATCGCCGGCCCGAAGATGGACGCGATGCGTTCGTAGCGGTCGTCCCATGTGACCGCCGCCGCTGCCGCGCTGCGCGGACGGGCGGCCTGCTTTTCGATCGCGGCGAGCAAAACGAGCAAGGCCGCGATCCATCCGGCCAGCAGGCCGAAATGGTGCAGCATTCCTGCACCCGCATTTACCATCAGCGCCGCGGCGGCGAACGGCGGCGTGTAGCCGAGTACCGCCAGCATGGCTTCTCTGGCCCCATGCGCCTTCTCCAGCCTGGGGATCATGTATCCCGGCAGGAGGCACGCGCCCATCAGCATCAGAAACAGGATCGCCGTGCCGCCCTTCACGTGCGAGAGCCATTCGATCAGGGTGGCCAGCACGCGCGCCAGCAGATAATTCGTAATCAGCAGCAGCAGCACCGCCGCTGCGCCCAGCCAGAAACTGCCCGCGCCAAACACGTACATGCCGGTGGAAAGTCCCAGGTAAAGGCCCAACACGAAAATCCACACCGGCTCCAGGATGCCGGTCAGGTGGCGCGCCGCCAGCCGGTCGCGGGCGCTGAGCGCGTAGCGCCGCAAAGCCGCGTCGGTGAACGCCGTGTTAATGCCGAACCCGGTGGCCACAGACGCGATCAGGGCATTCAGAAACAACCCGCCCAGCACCGCTTGCGCGACCTTTTCGGCCTGGCCCGAGCGCACCGCCATCATGGCCGCGCCGTAGCCTCCGGCGGTCATGAGAAGTAGAATGAAGACGGCGAACAGATAGCCCGCGAGGAACAAGGCGATCCTGCCGTTCCGCGTGCGCGTTTGAGCCCACAGCAGCTTGTAGCGCAAACCTACCAGGTGGAGAATCAGTGGCGCATTCATAAGCCGGATCTCCATTATACTGTATAATAGCGAGTAGACATGAAGGCGAGCGTTGTGGATCTTCGTTACCGCATGAAAGACGTGTTAAGAGCGCTGGATCGCGGCGAAACCGTGACAGTGCTCTACCGGGGTAAGGAGAAGGCGCGTCTCACGCCAATTGCCGGGGAAAAGAAGGGGAGTCTCGTCTCCGACCCGGCGTTCGGCATGTGGAAAGACCGGGCGGATCTTAAGGATGTGCCCGCTTACGTCCGAAAGTTGCGGCGCGGGCGATTCGATGATCTTTGATACCGACATCCTGATCTGGTTCTTGCGGGGAGACGGCGCCGCGGCGCGGCTCATCGAGTCGCAATCGGACCGCGCCACCTCGGCCGTTTCCGCCATGGAACTACTGCAAGGCGCTCGTTCGAGAGACGAGATCAAGGCCATTCACCAATCCATGCAGCGGAATGGCATACGGATCATTCCCGTAAATGAGTCCATCAGTCACGTTGCTCTCAGCTTAATCGAGGCGTACGCGCTTTCGGCAGGATTGCGAGTCGCCGATGCGCTGATCGCCGCCACTGCACGGGAGGCAGCCCTGCCGCTGGCGACCGCCAATGCGCGTCACTTCAAAGCAATTGCCGGGCTGGAGGTTAAAGCGTTCCGGCCAGGAGCCGAGTAATGGGCCGCATTCGCGTTCTTCCCGATCAGGTAGCCAATAAGATCGCGGCAGGCGAGGTGGTGGAGCGGCCCGCTTCGGTGGTGAAAGAACTGCTGGAAAACGCGCTGGACGCGGGCTCGACCGAGGTGCGCGTGGAAGTCGAAAGCGGCGGGCGGCGCCTGATCCGCGTCGCGGACGACGGCTGCGGCATGCTGCGCGACGACGCGCTGCTGGCCTTCGAGCGCCACGCCACCAGCAAGCTGCGCGACGTCAAGGACCTGCTCTCCATCTCCACGCTGGGCTTTCGCGGGGAGGCGCTGCCTTCCATTGCCTCGGTGTCGCGCCTGCTGCTGGAGACGCGCTCGGCCGACGAGACCACCGGCACGCGCGTGGAAATCGCCGGCGGCAAAATGCTCCACTGCGACGAAGTGGCCCAGGCGCGGGGCACGGCCGTCACGGTGCGCGACTTGTTCTTCAACGTCCCGGCGCGCAAGAAGTTTCTGCGGTCCGAGCAAACCGAACTGGCGCACATCGCGTCGCTGGTCACGCACTACAGCCTGGCGCATCCGGAGAAGACCTTCCGGCTCTCCAGCGGCGCGGGCGAGTTGCTGGCCGTAACGCCGGTCGCCACGTTGCGCGAGCGCGTATTCCAGGTGTTCGGCGGCCAGACGCTGGAGGAGTTGGTGGACCTGGGCACGCGCGAACAGCGTCTGGAACTGCCGCCGCCCTATGTGCCGCCCTCGGAAGCCATCGCGGAATTCCGGCGGGAACAGGAGGAGCCTTCCAGCAAAACGTTCCGGCTGACCGGCTTCGTCTCGCGCCCGCAGGTGCAGAAGGGCAACCGCAACTCGATCTTCATTTTCGTGAATGGGCGGTTGATTCGCGACCGCCTGCTGCTGCACGCCATTTCAGCGGCGTACTACAATCTGATGCCGCACGCGGCCTTTCCGTTCGCCCTGCTGTTTCTGGAATGCGATTGCGATGAGGTTGACGTGAACGTGCACCCGTCGAAAACGGAGGTGCGCTTCCGGCACCAATCCTTCGTTCACGATTTCGTGCGCGACACGATTCGCGAACGTCTGATCGAGACGCGGCCCGCGCCGTCATTTTCGCCGGCGGTTAGCGCGCAACCGGCGGCGCGCATGCCGTATTCGGAATTCTCGCAGATGATCGAGAACGAAGTCGCGCCAGCCGAGTCTGTGCCGCCCGCGCCTGAGGAAGCCGGACAGGCGTCTCAGCCTGTCCAGGAATTTGCACTGCCCGATTTCGCGCTTCGCCCGGCAGCCGGACCCGCGCCGCGCCTGGATTTCGGCGGCCCACCGATCGCGCTGGCGGACGCGCCGCCCACTGCCGGGCGGCTGCGCATGCCCGAAACGCATGGCGATTTCCCGCTCGACGCGCTGCCGGTTTCCGACGCGTCGCTGGGCGCGCTGTCGGATCTGCGGCCGCTGGGACAACTCCACGAAAGCTTCATCATCGCGGCCGGACGCGGCGGCCTCTGGATTATCGACCAGCACGTGGCGCACGAGCGCATTCTGTTTGAGCGCGTGCTGAAGCAGCGCGCGGCGGGCAACGTGGAGACGCAGCGCCTGCTGATGCCACTGATCGTGCAACTGACTCCGGGGCAGCAGATCGAATACGCGCGCATCGCCGATGAATTGAACGCCATCGGATTCGAGAGCGAGCCGTTCGGCAATCGCACCATCGCGGTGACGGCGGCTCCGGCCGCGGTGGGGCCGGCGGATCTAGAAAAGGTGCTCGCGGAGATTCTGGAGACGGCCGAAGCGGAGCTGCGCGGCCTGTCGCTGGAGGATGTGCGGCGGTCGCTGGCGGCTTCCATCGCCTGCCACGCGGCGATCAAGATCAACACGCGCCTCGATCATGCCAAAATGGAATGGCTGCTGCGGGCGGTGGCGGCCACGGATTGCCCGATGAGCTGCCCGCACGGCCGGCCCATTGCGCTGCAGTATTCCATGCGCGAAATCCTAAAGGCGTTTCACCGGATCTGACCGGCGCCTGCCGATATACCAGAGAGGCCCTGCCATGGCACACGAATAGAGGTGTGGAACACGAGATAACCCTTACCGTTGCCTACTTCCTCGCAGCGGCCACACCAGACCTATCTATCGCCGCTTCAATCTTACGCTCCAGGCTCCTCGTCTGACGTACCCGATACCTGCCAACCAGGTTCGAACCGGGCAATGGGGTTGATGCAAACTTTCCGATCGACGTAGCGGGGAAGCCCAGGAGCGACGGTGCGATCGCTAGTGCCATACAACCCAGGACCGACTATGTCTTGCACGCCCGGTGCAACGTGAGATTGAACCAACCCGATACCCAATGCGCTCAGGGCCCCAAAAATAACTTTGGAGCAGAGTTGCCCAGCATTTCCTTGAGCCTCCAGCATTGTGCGAGGCCGGGGCGCTGGTCATCGACAAGTGGCCTGATGAGTAAACCTTCCCCCACTACCCCCTGGGTGGTGTCCTAAAGTTGTGCAGGTCTTAGGGCGTGATACCTTCGGCTGGCGGCCCCGCAATCAGCGGTCCGGTTTGCGGACTTGCGTAGATGGTAGTGGCCCCGTAAGCCATGGCGGTCTTGCGGCCTGTGTAGGCTGTATCTTGGGCATGCTTTCTTGTGGTTTGCTCCCGACAGAAACAAGTATTAGGTTGGGCGTTTTTATTCTCGCATCGCCGTACGGAGTGCATGGGATACCGGCAGACCTAAGAGCGGTACAAAGGGAGAATTGGGCGTTTTGTGCCTCCATGGCAAAGCCTGGCCCGATAAAGGCCTGCACCCCACTGCTATGGATCGGGTCAACGGACTCCCCGCCAACATCGAAAACGACAGGACTCACTTGTGCTGGCAGCCTCTTCCAACCAGCGGCCTTTAGCGCTGCATCAATGTCCCAAGCAAGACCGATAGGCTCTGGACTACTATGCACCGCCAGCGAAAATAGTTGGTCCGGGAATCGCTTCAGCCCGGCGGCAATTAGCTCCTTCTGTTCAGGGGAGAGTCGCCTAGGTTCCTTGAATTTGGCCAATTCAAGCCTCGCCGTTTCGGCCTGCTTGCCAGCTTCAGATGCGCGCTCGTTAGCCTCTGCAATCTTTACGTCTTTTTCGCGTAGATCGGAAGCGACTTGCCGATCCATATCTGAGCGTTGTAGATCTTGCAGGCGATTGAGTTCCGCTTCCGCATCGGCCCGCCGCTTTGCCTCTCTGGATTCAAAATACTGGGCGAAAAACACTCCGAGGCTGAGCAACACCGCAAGAAGTATCAGCCACAGGTACGCTGTATGCCAACGCCCTTCAGACTGGGCTAAGCGCACGATTTGCTCTTTCGTGGACTGGATCTCTGATTTGTCCACCCTAGACAGGGCTGTTGTAGGCGTCGCGGTCTGTGCCGGATTCATGATGGGCATCCTGACATACAAAATCAGCAGAATGCAGTGCGATACTCTTAACCGTCGATGAATCGCGATCAATACATTCTACGCTAGCAGATCTGCCAAGGTCCATGCCCGATCCGTAATTCCGGCTGCCATGGCGGGCGTCATCTTGACGGTCTGGTGTTTCCAGCAGAAGTTGTAGTACGCGAAGTGGATGGCTAAGGCCGTTTTCAGGTTTCCCCATTTTTTGGAGAACGCATACGTCAGCCGGGTGAGCCGCTTGCGCCAGTCGTGCAAGCGCCTTACCCGGCTCACGTACGCTTTCAGTAAGAAGTGGGAGAACCTGAGAGCGGCGCTTGCATTGCGCTTCGCCTACTACAACTTCTGCCGGATTCACGGTTCGATCAAGACAACACCGGCTATGGTCGCTGGCGTTGCTGCCTCCCGACGCTGGCAGAGTTACTTTCCTAGGCTCGTCTGCCTTGTTGTATAGTTGTGGTTGTGATTGTCGTACAACCGATTCTATTCGCGGTTCTTTCTCCGCTGCCAAACCAGAATTTGGGCGCGAAAATAAAAAGGAGTTTCCTACCGATCATTATGAGGTCGGCCCTGTGCACTGGCTCATAGTGGCCCCAAGCACAGCAGTAGATGTATCCAACAGGTTGGGCATCACCACTGGGACAATCGGGAACGCTCTCGTTTTCGCTGTGTCAAGTTATTACGGTCGCGCCCCGTCGGTAATTTGGGATTGGATCGCGTCAAAACTGGGGGCGCCGTCGATTGCCTCCTAAAAAACCTCAACCCCCGTCCGAAAGCTCTGGCCCACCACAAAACTTCCCTGCGGTACTCCCACCGAACTACCCGGCCCCCTCGCATGACTTTACCCTCCAGGCGGTTATGCACATGCAGGAGTGTCTCGGAAAATTGACGGAGGCAGTGGAATCCCTCAAGACGCAATCTAAGGATCCAGCGAAAGAACTGAAGGACGTCGCAACGGCTGTTCACGGGCTCAAGGTTGGATTGACGGTTTCAGCGGCGATTCCTAGCGCCGTATTCGCTGCCTCAGCAGCCATTATCGGCTTCATTTTTAATCATCTGGCCGAGGTCGTTCAGGCGTACATTACGGTCAAGAAATAGTAGCTCGGTCCGCCGCGTGAATATTTAAACCACACAACCTTCCCCCACTACCCGCCCCTGGGTATGGTATATTTATACATAGTAGTGAATAATTAACCAATGGACCCCCTCGCCGGCATCGTCGGTCATCGCGGCTATAGCGGAGCCGAACTCGCCCGCCTGCTCGAACGCCACCCGCGCGTCACGCCGGTCCTGCTCGAACACCGTGAAGACACCGTGGCACATCCTCGCCCCCAAGGATCGTCCAGCCCACGCCACGCGCCCTGCACCCCGGATGCCGTGCTCGCTGAGGGCATCTCCATCGTCTTCCTCGCCACTCCGCCGCAGGTTTCCATGGAGTTGGCGCCCGCCCTGCTCGCCGCCGGCGTTAAAGTCATCGACCTCAGCGGCGCTTTCCGCCTGCGCACGCCGGCCGCCTACGCTGCCTGGTACAAGGAACCTCACACGCAGCCGGACCTGCTGGCCGAAGCCGCTTACGGCCTGCCGGAATTCTGCCGCGATCGCATCCCCGCCGCGCGCCTGGTGGCGAACCCCGGCTGCTATCCCACGGCTGCCAACCTCGCCATTCGGCCGCTCCTCGAAGCGGGCGTGGTCGACCGCGCCGCCGGCATCGTGTGCGATGCCAAGTCCGGCGTCAGCGGCGCCGGCCGCAAACCCTCCCTCAAGACCAGCTTCTGCGAGGTTACCGCCAACTTCTCCGCCTATTCAGTCCTCGACCACCGGCACGTACCCGAGGTGCTCATGATCTCCGGCCTGGAGGAGCGCGAGTTCAGCTTCACCGCGCAGCTTCTGCCGGTCGATCGCGGCATCCTGGAAACCATTTACTTTCGCGCGCAACGGTCCACCAGTGCCGCGGATCTGCTGGCCCTCTACGCGCAGCGCTACGCCGGGGAAGCCTTCATCCGCCTGTATCCCGCCGGACATCTGCCGGACTTGCACGCGGTGCAGCGCACCAACTATTGCGATATCGGAGTCGCCGTGGACGCTGCCACCGGACGCGCCGTGGTGGTCAGCGCGATCGACAATCTGGTGAAGGGCGCGGCCGGGCAGGCGATTCAGAATATGAATCTGCTGCTCGAGTATCCGGAGACCGAGGGGCTGCTGTGAAATTGCTGATCAAACTCGGCGGCACGCTTCTCGATGCGGATTCGACCCGCGAAGCATTGGCGCGCCAGATCGCGGCCATCGCGCGCGCCGTTCCGCCCGCCATTCAGATGGTAGTCGTGCACGGGGGCGGCCGGCAACTGACGCGCTACCTCGCCGAGCGCGGCGTCGAAAGCCGGTTCGTCAACGGACTCCGCGTGACCACGCCCGAGGTCCTGGATGCCGTCGTCAAGGTGGTCGCCGGCAGCGTCAATCGCCAACTGGTCGCGGCTTTGAACCAAGCGGGGAACCGCGCAGGCGCGCGCGCCGCCGGCGTATCCGGCATCGACGGGGGCCTCGTGGAAGCCGAGCAACTTGACCCAGCGCTGGGCAGTGTTGGGCGTGTCACCCGCGCCGACCCGGCGCTGCTCCATGCGCTGCTGGCTGGTGGCTTCCTGCCGGTCGTCGCTTGCGTGGCGGGGGACCGGGAAGGCCGCTTCTACAACGTCAACGCCGATCAAATGGCAGTCGCCTGCGCAGTAGCGTTCGGCGCGGACCAAGTGATCTTCCTCACCGACGTGGCCGGCGTTTTGGACGCCGAAAAGCGCCTCCTGCCGAGCCTTACCCTGGCGCGTAGCGAGTCGCTCATCGCCGCGGGCATCGCCACCGGCGGTATGTTGGCCAAACTCAACGCCGCCCATAGCGCGCTCGCCCAGGGCGTGCCGCAAGTGCGGATCTGCGCGGGCGCGGCCGATCGCGTTCTGGAACGAATACTGGCTGGCGAGGAAGTGGGCACGCGCCTGGCCGTTGAGGAGGTCGCCGTCAGATGATCAGCGGTCTCAAAGAAGATGGCATCATAGAGCACGCCGGGCGCGCCGGCGCCCCCGATGACTGCGTGGTCCGCAAAGCCGCCATGCACGATATCGGGCCCATTCTGGAACTGATCAACGGCTACGCCGCCAATGGGATCATGCTGCCGCGCACCGAGATGGAGGTCTCCGAAGACATCCGCGATTTCTCGGTTATCGTAACGGCCGGGCGGCTGGTGGGTTGCGGCGCGCTACACTTTTACACGCCGTATATCGGAGAGATTCGCTCGCTCGCCGTGGCCGAAGATGCCAAGACCCATGGCATCGGCAGGCGGCTCATCGAAGCACTGGTCCGCGAAGCGTCCAATTACTCCCTCGACGCCGTATTCGCCTTCACCTATGTGGCGGATTTCTTCCGCAAGATGGGCTTTCAGGAAGTGGAGCGCGGCGAGTTGCCGCTCAAGGCTTGGAAAGATTGCGTGCGCTGCCCGAAGTTCCAATGCTGCGATGAGATCGCGGTGATGCGCGTTCTGCGGCCGGAGTACTGCCGGCATTTTCAGCGAGATCGCCAGTTTGAGGAATCCCCCTTGGTCCAGTTGCCTGTACTGCGCGCAAGTTCCCCTACCACTCCGTGGAATACCCTCAAATGAGGGAACCGCATACTGTCCCCCGAAATAAATAATCGCACTCTGATGTGAAATCCTACTCCACATGTACTATACTCTGGATTAGGATAAACCAATCCGTAATACCTGAAGTGAGGAATCATGCGAGCCCAAACGGTTGATGTGAAATCATCGAATGGTCGGGTGCTGTGCTGCACCGTCTTTCGTCCCGGTGGAAAGAAGTTGCTGGCGAAGGGCCATGTAATCAGCGACGACGACATTCGGGTCCTCGAATCCGAAGGCATGGCATCCATCTGGGTGACCGAACTGGAGGAAGGCGAGGTCGGCGAAGACGATGCCGTCTGCGCGGTAGCCAGCGAGATGGGGTGCGGCAGCTTCGAGATCCGCCTGGCGGCGGGCGGCCGGGCCAATCTGCAGGCCACCGAGAAATGTTGCGTGCTGGTGGACGACGAGTTGCTGAAGCAGATCAACTGCGCGGCCAGCGTGGTCATCGCCACGGCGCTCAATTTCAGCTTCGCCATGCCGGGTCAGCGCATTGCGACCGTGAAGAGCGCGCCATTCGCCGTTTCCCGCACCCAGTTGGACGCCGTCGTCGGTATACTGAAAGAGCGCGGTCCAATCCTACAGGCGCGGCCCATACGGAATCCCGCCGTGGGCGTGTTGTATACCGATCCGCTCAACGGCGACCGCGCGCGCCAGTTGTTTGAGAATATTATGCACCAGCGGCTCGAGCGCTTCGGCGTGTCCGCCAGTTCCGTCCTCTCCTGCACCGAGGATGAAGCGTCGGTTGGCAGATGCATGCAGCAGTTGCTGCGGTCGAAACCGGCCGTCATCATGATCGCGTCCACCACCGCGCCGGCAGGTCCGGAAGACGTCGTCGGGCGGGCCATGGAAAAGGTTGGCGGCCACGTGGAACGCTTCCTCGCGCCCGTCGAACCGGGCAACCTGCTGCTGCTGTCCTATAAGGATGATGTACCCATGATTTCGGCTCCAGGTTGCTTCCGTTCCGCTAAAGCGAATGTGGTAGACTTGGTGCTCCCCCCGTTGTTGGCCCGTTACCGGGTCTCAGGCTGGGAAGTGGGTTGCCTGGGCCATGGGGGTTTGCTCGGGTAATCGAAGGTCTCCTCCACCCCTGCGGGTTGTAACCTCCGAGCGACCCGCAGGTGCTCCTCACCGGGCGCTTTAACGAGCGCCCGGTCTTTTTTTTTGGGCGACAGGCGCCGTCGGCGCCAACATCGACAAAAACCGTCGATGTTGAGAAGTCAGAAGACAGAATTCAGAAGACAGAATAACAGCCGGCGGCGCCACAGTTGGGGGTCTTCATTCTGACTTCTGTCTTCTGTCTTCTGTCTTCGGTCTTGGCGGCTGAGGTTTCGGCAACGGCTTGCGTGGCAGCATCTCGTCGCGCGTGGCCGCGTCGTAGACCACCGCCGCCATGATGGCGGAGGCCTCCATCAAATCGCCGGCCTGCAAATGGTCGTAGACGTCCGCGCTGGAATGATGGGTTTCCGACGAATAGTCCAGCGGATCCTGAATGAACTGGAAGCCCGGCAGCCCCACCGCGTCAAACGACTGGTGATCCGTCCCGCCCGTGTTGCGGATGGTAACCGTATTCGCGCCGTAATCCTTGAACGGGTCCAGCCACGCCTGGAAGATGGACCGCATCATGTCGTTGCCTTGCAGATAGGCGCCGCGGATCTTGCCGGTGCCATTGTCCAGGTTGAAGTAGCCCGAGAGCTTGGCATGCTCCGGTTTGAGCGCCATCGTTTCGCGATCCGCGAAGTGCTCCTTCACATATGCCCGCGACCCCAGCAGTCCCTCTTCTTCGCCGGTCCATAAAGCCACCCGCACCGTGCGCGCCATCTTCACATCCAGCGCCTTCAGGATGCGCATGGCCTCCAACGCCACGGCGCTCCCGGCGCCGTTATCGGTCGCGCCCGTGCCGCCCGTCCAGGAGTCCAGGTGCCCGCCCAGCATTACCAGTTCGTCTTTCTTGCTGGTGCCGGGCAGTTCGCCGGTCACCGTGAAAGAATCCTGGTTGTCGTCCAG
>Ga0187855_10003777_pt1 | contig 11076 bp, 12 predicted proteins | sample June2016WEW_8_10_2_FD_132969 | JGI IMG/M metagenome (GOLD analysis project Ga0187855, IMG submission 132969) | Peatland microbial communities from SPRUCE experiment site at the Marcell Experimental Forest, Minnesota, USA - June2016WEW_8_10 | ecosystem: Environmental > Terrestrial > Soil >...
ACAGGCTCGCCATCGAGATCCTCAGCCTCAAGCATCTCCACGCGGTAATGGGAATCTCGATGGGTGGCCAGCAAACCTTTGAATGGATGGTGGACTATCCCGACTTCATAGACCTGGCTATCCCCATCGTCGGCTCGCCGCGGCCCAACAGCCGCGACCTGCTGCTGTACCGCACTGACGCGGCGGCAGTGAAAGCCGACCCGGCCTGGCACGACGGCCAATACACTCAGCCGCCGTCGGCGAGCCTTGCTGACATGATCTGGCAATTGAACCTGACCACCCCGGTCAACTATGCGCGCACGCACACGATGCAGAAGTTTGAACACGATGAGTCAGAGGTCGCTGCCAAAGGAATTCTTCCCTTCGACGCCAATGATTGGCTGGCCCAGCTCGACGCCATCATTCATCTCGATGTCGCGCACGGAGGCAGCCTGGAAGACGCTGCCAAGCGTGTGAAGGCCCGTGTACTGGTGGTTTCGGCCGCACAGGACCAGATGGTGAATCCGCAGCCTGCGCTCGACTTCGCGCACCTCATCGGGGCCAAGACGATCGTGCTCCAGGGCGACTGCGGACATATCGCTACTGGCTGCGAAGCAGGAATACTCAATCCTCAGGTGCGTGCGTTTCTGGATGGCCACTGACCCCCGTTACCAAACCTGCCAATTTTTGGGCGCCCTAGGTCACTCGCAATTGGGGACTGGGAATGCGAGCGCTACCCCGTCACGATTTCGCTGAAGTCGGCGATGCCGGAGAACCCGCGCAACACTGTGTCGATCAGCAAGAGATGTGCGCCGCGCACATCGGGATCTGGATCGAGCACCATAACTCTGTCGAAAAATTCGTCGATGGCCGGACGAAGCGTCGCAATCAAAGCGAGCGCTTCCCCGTACTTGCGCTGCTCGCGCAACTCCCTCACCTTGGGGGCAAGTGAGTGTGCATTGTCCGCAAGTTTCTTGGCCTCTATAGAGAGGCCGTCCCTCTGCGCCGGAGCAAGGGTAAAATGCTTTTCCTCCGCTTGGAGCAGGATGTTCTTGATGCGCTTGAATGCCGCCGACACGGCAAGGAAGTCTTCTGAGCCACGCGCCGTCGTTAGCGCTTGGGCCCGCGCGATGGCATCGCGCACAAAACTTGCATCAGTCCCAAGAACCGCGTTCACCACATCGTAGGCGAACCCGCGCACCTCTTTGAGGTAGAAGTGGAGACGCTCGCGCAGGAAGGTCGAGATCAGGTCGCGATTTTCCCCGCTTGCGGCGCCCGCTTGTACGATTTCGCTCAACGTGAGCGGCAGTTCCGACTCTGCGAGAATCTTCACAATTGCATTTGCCGCACGTCGCAGCGCAAACGGATCCTTTGATCCCGTGGGCGCCATGCCGATGCCGAACATGGCTACGATGGTTTGTATGCGATCGGCGAGCCCGAGCAGTTGCCCTTCAATTGTCGATGGAATAGGGTCCTCAATCGACGCCGGCGTGTATTGATCGTAAATGGCCTTTGCAACCGTCTCGCCCAGACCCTGCGCTCGGGCATATAGCCCGCCGATAATACCCTGCAATTCGGTGAACTCTTTTACTAACTCGGTAGTCAGATCTGTCTTGGCAAGTTCCACAGCCTTCAGCAACGCTCTTTCATCGAAGGCGACGCCTGCATCCTCTGACTGCGTCGCCAACTCCCGCGCAACTTTGAGATTCCCCTCCGTCTTCCAGTAGTAGCTCCCCAGTTCCTTTTGGAACGTGACCTGCTTCAGGCTCTCGACGCGATCAACCAGCGGCACCTTCTGGTCCACATCCCAGAAAAAGCGCGCATCCTTGAACCGCGCCCGCAACACGCGCGCATTGCCGTGCCGAATAATCGCTGCGCCTTCCTGGTCGGCCTGCGTGTTGAGCACGGCCAGAAAATGCGGAGCCAGCTTGCCCTTCCCGTCTTCCACCGCAAAGTACTTCTGATGATCGCGCATCACGGTCACCAGAACTTCATCGGGCAGCTCCAAATATTCGGGCTCAAAGTCACCCAGGATCACCGTCGGCCACTCGGTCAGGTGCGTCACCGTCTCGACGAGCGCCTCATCCTCGCGCCAGCGGGCACCCGGAACAGTGCGTGTGGCCGCGTCCAGGGCTTTGCGAATGATCTGCCTGCGCTCGACCACATCCGCAACGACGTACGCGTTGCGTAGAGCTTCCTTGTACGCGCCGGCCGACGTAATTGCAACCGGTGCCTCGCCGTGCAGCACGCGATGCCCGCGGCTCGCATTCCCTGCGGCAATACCGGCAATCTCCAGCGGCACGACAGACGTATCCATCAGCGCCACAACCCAGCGCACTGGGCGCACAAAACGCTCGGGCTTGCCTGCGCGCCAATACATGTTCTTGGCCCAGTAAATCGCCAGCACTTCCTTTGTCAGTTCGGCGATCAGAATCTCGTTGGCCGTGCGGCCCGCGCGCTTCACCGTCGCGCCCAGGTACTCGCCCTTGGGAGTTTCCACCTTCTTGAGCTCGGCCACGGCCACGCCGGCCTTCTTCGCAAAGGCTTCGGCGGCAGCCGTCGGCGTGCCATTTTTGAAAGCCACCTTCCACGAAGGCCCAGTCAGTTGTTCCTCGGTATCGGCCTGTTTCGCGAGCACGTCAAGGGCGAGCACGGCGAGTCGTCTCGGCGTGGAGAAGGTGGTGATCCTGGCTTCGGACCCAATCAGCCGCTCGCGCTTGAGCAGATCGCTGACCCGCTTGCCCAGCTCGGCCTCCGCCGCGCCAATCATCCGCGACGGAATCTCTTCCAGCCCAATCTCTAGTAAAAAGTCAGCCATCAGTCTTTCCCGTGGACCGCGATCGCCGTCCGATCATCCCAGCTCCGCTAACTCCGCCAACTTCGCTAGCACCGCCAACTCGTTTCCTGCTGCGCCGCCCAAGCCTTCGCCACGCCCACCGCCAGATTGCGAATCCGTCCGATCACGCCCACACGTTCGGTTACGCTGATCGCTCCCCGCGCATCCAGAATGTTGAACAGGTTCGAGCATTTCAGCGCCAGCTCGTACGTCGGCAGCAGCGGGAATCTTTTCTTTGCCTCTGAACTGGCGCTTTCGTCGCTCAACACTGCATTGACCTTTTCGAGCAGAGTGTGCGCCTCGGCCTCGTAGCTATTAAAGTGCTCCCACAACCGCGGAACGTTGGCCATTTCAAAGTTGTAAACGGAGAACTGCAGTTCCTCGGCCAGGCGCACTTCGCCGTAAGTTACAGCGGCACCCGTTTCGGGGTCGCGCGCCCACACAATGTCGTAAATCGAATCCACATCCTGCAAAAACGCCGCGATGCGCTCCATGCCGTAGGTGAGCTCGGCGCAGATGGGATCGAGATCCATCCCGCCGCACTGCTGGAAGTAGGTGAATTGCGTAATTTCCAGGCCGTCGAGCATCACCTGCCAGCCCACGCCCCACGCTCCGCCCGCCGGCCACTCCCAGTTATCCTCTTCGAACTTCAGGTCGTGGTGCTTCAGGTCGATGCCCATCGCCTCGAGCGATTCGAGATAGAGCTCCTGCACGTTCACCGGCGGCGGCTTCAGGATCAACTGGAACTGCGTGTGCTTGAAGAGCCGGTTGGGATTCTCGCCGTAGCGCCCGTCGGCCGGCCGCCGCGAGGGCTGCGCGTAGCCGACCCTGTAGGGCTTGGGCCCCAGCACGCGCAGAAACGTCTCGGGACACATCGTTCCCGCGCCCACTTCGACGTCATAGGGCTGCTGGATCACGCATCCGCGCTCCGCCCAGAAGCGCTGCAGGCGGAACAGCAAATCCTGAAAGGTAAGCGAAGTAGGCTTCACACGCGGTGCGGCTTGGGCAGCGGACACAGGCAAATCTCTCTCGTCGGGACTAAAAATCGATTTTAACAGCCGAGTCCCTACAAGATCCGGCAATCGCTTAGAACGGGAACGACATCACCTGCATTAAAAAATGCAGGCCAAGCAAGAGGACGCCACTACACACTGCCACGATGTTGAGCGTTCGAGAACGCCGCTGAAGAATGTTAAGTCCCGCCCAAATCATTCCACCGAGCAGTAGCCACAGGAACACCATTCGGCTCGGGCTCAGCCAACACTCTACCCACCAAGTCCCACTGACCTGCACACCATTTGCCTGGATGGGATGAACGTAGAGCGAGTCGATAGGATGTCCGAAGATTTTCCCAAAGACAGCCGGTAACGCAAGTGGAAGGTTGCTAAATCCAAGAAAGAAGAACACGAGGGCAAACTCAATGAAAGCGGCTCCGCGAGACAGGATTGTCCGGACCGGCTCCTTTCGGAACATCAGGTACCCAATCAGCGCCGAAAGGCCCATCGTGGTAAAGCTGAAAATGAGTGGCCCACTTTGCACCCATTCCACCTCACTTTCTTTTTGCTGCACGACTGGCCTACGCCGACCTTTCACGCCCGCGAACTTTGCGATCTGCCGCCGGGAGCCGCACCGGGCCTGCATCCTTCCTCCCCAGCGCACTATGAACCATATATGCGGAGCGCGTGAGCCGCGCGGCGCGGGCGCGGCTATCGATCTCCGATATCTGGTTTTCGCGCGCGGTAATGTTGATGCGGACCGTCCTCTCCGGCTCGGCAGCCTCCACCAGAAACGCCACTGCACCCTTCAAATCAGGGTCGTTGCGGAGTTCATCGAGCGTCGATGGCTTGGGCAGGCGCTCTCCGTCTTTTCTCATCCCGGCAATCTGGAGCGAAAGGGCTTCGCCAGCCATGCGGCGCGCTTCTTCGAGCGACGCTCCCGCCGTGATGCAACCGGGAAAATCGGGAAAGCTGACGCCGTAATCCGACTTCTTGTCCTTGTGAAGATAGGCGATATATTCCATGTGCCCCCTACTTGCTGAGCTTCAAACCCGCTTGCTTCTCGATGGAGCGAAGGGTCCCAATCGGCACGTCTTTGCGCGGAACTGGGACTGTCACCCGGCCGGGTTTCGTTGCGTGTTTGAACTGCTTGTGGCTTCCTTCGTGGGCAACCTCGAACCATCCATCGGCCCTCAATCTCCTGATGATTTCGCGGCTGTCCATCGATCTTGCTCCCGGAAGCTGATCCCAGAATACACACTGCATCCACACCAAACAAGCGCAGCTTCACCCACCCAGCCTCGCCAGCGCCTCCGCGCTCTTCAGCTTCCGCTCCAGGTGGCGCTCCAGCGTCTGCAGAGTGAACCGCCGCAGATCCTGCCCCCGTTTCCGCGTCCACGGTTCGCGTGCAAACGCCGCCGCCGGCGCTTTCAACATCCGCTGCGCGAGCTGCCAGCTATCGGCCGAAAGCATGCTCGCCGATCCGTTGCGATGCAGCCCGCAAGATAGCCCGTCGGTATTACTGCCGTACGAAACCTCCGCTGCATGCAATGCCAATGCCTCGCCGCAGACGATGCAGTGCCCGATGTCGGGCAGCAGGCCCATCAATCGCGTCATCCACAGCGAGAAATAAGTCAGCGCCATCCACGGCTGTATGATTTCCGACTGGACTGCCGAGGTCTGCTCCAGCACGCTCACCAGCAGCCGGAAGACAGCGTCCTGCGGATCGCGCTCCGGCAGGGCCTCGTCAATGACCTCCGCATAAAAACTCAACACCGCCATGCGAGTGTGGTCCACGGGCGCCAAGAGCGGCGAGCGGATGATCTCCAGCTGGTCGAGCCGGATTAACTCCTGGCGTGGCCGTTCGGCAAACCACGCACGCGCCAGCGTCATCGGCTCCAGTGCGCCGCCGAAGCGTTTGCGGCTCTTGAGCGCCGCCTTGGCCACCCCGCGCACCCGGCCGTAGTCGCGCGTGAAGAGGCTGACAATCAGGTCCGCCTCATGCACCGGCCAGGTGCGCAGAACCACCGCTTCCGACGTGAGCACGCTCATCCACCCTCATCATCGCACCGGCGATTGGAGCTCGCCTGCGCCGGAGGGCCGATGGCCTTTCGGCCACTGAATATGGGAACACAACGGATCGGCCTTCGGGCCCGGAAAACTCGACCGCACACACAAACGCGCGTCCTGCTTTTGGCGGGACGCGCGCTGGGTGAACCTTGGCGTATGTGGACTTGGGAGCTCCCTTCAGCGCCCGAAGTGCTTGGCGTTCTTTTCCGCAAAGTGGGCCCATTTCTCCGGCAGGTCATCCTGTGCGAAGATTGCCGACACCGGGCAGACCGGAACGCACGCGCCGCAGTCGATGCACTCAACCGGGTCGATGAACAGCTGATCGGCATCAGCGTGCCCATCTTCATCTTTCTTGGGGTGGATGCAATCGACGGGACAGGCGTCCACGCAGGCGGTGTCCTTGGTGCCGATACAGGGTTCTGCAATGACGTATGCCATCTTGGCTCTCTCCGAAGATTATCAACGGCCGCTCGCGCGCAAACCGCTCACGACTTTACGTCGCTGATGGTAGCACACGGGCCCGCAACATCGCCTCAAGTCCGCGGACAGGGGTTTTGCCATGCGGGAAGACGCAGGAATTGAGGGGCATCGGACTCAGCGAATTTGCATCTTACCGGTTCTTCGCAGCGGCACGGGCTTTCGCGAACTCCTGGGGCGATGGGATGGGCGCCAGGTTGCGGCCGGCGAACAGATCGCCGAACAATCCGACGAGTTCTTCGTGAATCAGTCCGTTCGACGCGAGAACCTCCTCGCTCGCCAGCCGGACTGGTGCGCCAGAAAAATCCGTGACACGGCCACCGGCCTCCAGGATGAGGAGAATCCCGGCTGCAGTGTCCCAAGGATTCAAATTGAACTCCCAGAAGGCCTCCATCCGTCCACAGGCCACGTACGCCAGATCGAGCGCGGCCGATCCTGCCCGCCTAACGCCATGAGAGCGCAGCGTGAACTCCTGATAGAAGTGAATGTTGGGACTCGAGTGCCGTTTGCGGCTGGGAAAGCCCGTGGCCAGCAGTGCCTCCGCCAGTTCGGCCCGACGCGAAACGTAAATCGGCCTGCCGTTCAGCGCTCCACCCAGCCCTCGCTCTGCTGTGAACAGCTCATCGCGCAAAGGATCGTAGACTACCGCCGCGACCAGGGTTCCGTCCTGCTCCGGTGTCGTCCCCGCCGGCCTGCGCTCCAGCCCCATCGACACGCAGAATTGCGGAAATCCGTGGGCGAAGTTGGTCGTACCGTCGAGCGGGTCGACGTACCACCGGTATTCCGCCTCGAGATGCTCCCGGGTGCCTTCCTCACCGTAGACGCCATGGCCCGGGAAAATCTCGGCCAATCGCGTGCGAATCAGTTTTTCGCTGGTGCGGTCGGCGACGGTCACAAGATCCACATCCCCCTTGTATTCTGTTTCCACGCCGCGGACAAAATAGTCGCGCAACAACGCGCCTGCTTCGCGCGCGATTTCTGCAGCTTTGGGAATGAACCGGTAGGTGGGCGCGATCGCCGGTTCAGCCGGCCCCTTCACAGACCTGCCTCGCCGTTGCCGTGATTGTCGGCGATCTCGTAGCGTGGCCTACGACGCTGGCCGGCCTCGCTGATCGATCTGATCTGGTTCTTATAAATAAACAGGTTAGGCTGGCCCTCGCGCGTCAGGCGAAGCATCGAATCGTCGAAGTACTCGATCCAACCCCGAACGGTCTCGCCATCGCGAAGCTTGATGGAGACGATCACTTGCCGGTCGCTGAGCGAGCGAAGGTAAAGAGTCTCTTGTCCGGTTTCGCCCGGCGGAGGAGCCTTGGAGCGTCGGCGCGACGACAGCGGCGGTGTCATGATTCCATTTTAGATGCAGAGCCGGTCCGGCGCGGCTGCCGTGGCCTTTCAGTTCGCCGCATCTATCTGGCGGCGGATCGACACGGCGGTCGCCGTCGGGAAGTCCTCTGGCACAGGGTCGGTCACCGGACGGCGCGCCAACCACTCCAGCGCCCGCGGGATGATGGTTTGCACAGCGGCATCGCGAAGGCTCGGCGGCTGCACGTCTCCAGGCCATACATGACCGTATGTCGAGACGTAGACTCGGCCCCTGCCGAAGGTCGTCGTCCACTCCACCGGCCAAAACAATCCCAATCCCGGCTCGGAATCGCGCGCATAGGCCAGCACATGCACGTGCTCTGCCGGGCCCCTCGCATAGTAGTAGACTTCGAGATCCGGCGACAGCCATGCCCGCGGCATTCCTTTGTGGATCGGATCGTCGCCTAGCCGCGTGATCAGTACATCCCCGCGCGCGCCATGCCCCGTGCCGCGACCCGTTCCGGGTGGAATGCTCACAATTTCGCCCGAGTGGGTCAGCTGGATTGCTGTCCCATAGTCGGCAGGCCGCCAGCTGAGCCCAACCATCTCTTCATAGGCCTTCCAGCCCACAAAAGCATTCTCTGCCGAGTGGAAGATGTAGATGCCTCCGCCTTTGCGGGCATACTCCTCAAAGTCGTCCTTGACCGCCTTAGGCCATTCCGGCTTCTCCTTGAGCCCCGTCAACAGCCCGTTGCCCCCATTGTCATTGCAGGTTTGAATCACCACATCGTAGTCCGCAAAACGCGGCCGCCACGCAGTCCACGCCGCAGATGCCATCGGCGGCATCGTGCTCACGTCAACCGCGAACCCGCCTTCCGATCGCAGGGTTCCGCGCAGCAGCATCGTCGTCTGCTGCCAGTCGTGGTTGCCGAATCCGTCCACAATCATCACACGTATCGTTCCGTGCCGGCCCCTCCCCGCCGCGGGAAGCAGCCCCAAAATCACAACCGCCAGCAGACCTGCAAGCGATCGGTACCTGATTCGACGAAAGTAGGTGTTCCCAATAGCCGCGTACAATTGCCGGGGATTTATCCCATGCTCACTCATTTCGCGCCGCCGGTGAGTCCCCATAGTAGCCCGTCTTGTTGCGGATGTTGAACTCATCGCCGGCGGCGCGAGGGATGGTCACGACGATGCGATGGAAATTCTTCCCCGGCTCTTGGTTCTTAGGGTAATAGCCGAGCACATACTGGGTGCGCAGGTCGTCGCTGACCCTGGCAAAGGCTTTGTCCAGCCCGCCATCGCTCACGTAGAAATGCTTGCCGCCGGTCTCCTCGGCAATCGTAATCAATGCGTGCTCGCCTCCCAGATCGCGTCCGGCGCTGGCCTCAATTGGCACATCGATGATCGAGTAGATCATCACTTCGTTGCGCAGCGCAGCTTCGAGCGCCTGTGCGTAGGTCGAGGTCTTTGCGGTATCGTCTCCGTCGGAGACGATCACCAGCACCTTGCGTCCCTGTTCTCCGCCAAGTAGAGCGGAGCCTTGGCAGATCGCGTCGTAGACCGCAGAAGACCAATCGGGTTGGAGATGGTCGAGGCTACGATCAATGGTCGACACCTTGTTCGTAAACGGCGCCAGGACGTGAACGGTGGTGGCAAACTGCATCACGCTCATCCGGTCCTGCGGTCGCAGAATCGCGCGCACAAACCGCCTGGCTGCAGCCACCTCTTCGCTCATATCCTTGTGAACGCTGCCGCTCGTATCGATCGCCAACGTCAGGTTCAAGGACGTGGCCGACTCGCGATCGAAGATCGCGATCTCCTGTGGACGGCCATCTTCAAAAATGGCAAAGTCGTTGCGTGTGAGGCCGCCGACAATGGCCCCGTTCTGATCCGTCACATTGACGAAGATATTGACCAGATTCACCTTGACGTGAAAGGTCGTTTGCTGGGCGAGCCCAGAGCTTGGAGCGAACAGAACCGTCGAGCTCACAGCCGCGGCCAGCAACGCCAGGAATCCGAGGTTAGCCATCATGCCGGCCCCGCATGCCACCCTGGACAATTCACGCGCAAACGGCTCCGCGGGTGCCCATTCTGACCGATCGTCGATCCTCTGAAACGAAACCACGCCCGCTGGCATCACTCGAAAAGAATACCTCTTCCTTAGACGCAGCCATCAGGAGTTTGTCGGACGGCAGGTTATGAGAGCTTATAGAGAAAACCGGTAGGTGTTCCCCACATGTTGCGGGCGCGGTCCTCGTAAAAAATGCTGAACTCGATCCCCGAGAGATCGAAGTCGAAAAGGGGAACGCGGTCAAAGGTGTAATCGGAATGCGGAGAGTACTCGTCGCCCCCGCAATCCACCATCAAGGCGTCGCCCGTCGACAGCCGCTCCGGGTGGGTCAACAGCAAGCTCGCCACGGCAAACACACCGAGGCAGAATTCGTTGCCGGCCAGGGCAGCGCGCGTGCGCCGGGCGGAGCAGCCGCGGTGCAGCATACCCGCCTGCGCGGCGACAACCAGGATGTCGCTTCCCTCTTGCTGATTGGCAAGGATCGATTCGGCAAGCTTGCTCCGCTCGGTTTGTCGCAAATACGTTTCGCCCATGCGCCCGGCAATCCGGTTTGAAAACCTGCGCTTCGAAACTAGAAGATCGAGAACCAATTCCACGGCCTTGTTGTAGCTGGGCGCCACGGCCTGCCAACGGGGGATAGCGAACCAGGCTTCCGGCCCGGTAGGGAGAGCAATCCGCCCCAGTTTTTCCTGGGCCGCGCCGACCATCGGAAACATCTTCTTCAACTCCGTGACCTGCGCCTCGATGCGCCGCACGCGATAGGTGGGCGGGTAGCCCCGATTCGAGTCCACCTCTTCTCCCTCATACCTGTGGCTCACTGTGCGCGACCGCACGCTCTCGATTACCACCCTTGTGATCTCAGACTTGAGTTCGCGCGCCGCGTCCAGCACACTCTGGGCGCTTTGCCGATCGAGTTGTTCAACCACCGCGATATAGGCATTCCGGGCGGCGTTGCCGAGACAATCTTCGAGCAACTTGTTCTGATCCTCAGTAGTGTTCCCCGACAGATGCAACGGAACGACCGTGTGCGCGGTTGCCATCGTTTCCAGTCCTTCAGTCAACTACCCCGGTGCGGCAATATCTGCCTCACGGCAAGAGCTCTTTGCAACAATGAGCCATCCTCCGCAACCCCTTGCGCGCAAGTTTGCAGAACCTCCGCAGCGCGAGTACGCGTCATGCTCTGCGCTCTTATCGGCGGCTTGGCGTTCTTCTCCACCTCGTTCTCCGGATTCTCGAGTATCAGGCGGCGGCAGCCGAGTCCCGGGCGAGAATTCCCAATCCAGGAAAACGGCACAAAAAATAAGGCCGGCGCACGCGCGCCGGCCATTTGTCCATTTCTTCCA
>Ga0187855_10003781_pt1 | contig 11062 bp, 6 predicted proteins | sample June2016WEW_8_10_2_FD_132969 | JGI IMG/M metagenome (GOLD analysis project Ga0187855, IMG submission 132969) | Peatland microbial communities from SPRUCE experiment site at the Marcell Experimental Forest, Minnesota, USA - June2016WEW_8_10 | ecosystem: Environmental > Terrestrial > Soil >...
AAGCCGCCATTGCGGAGGGCCCGAGCGCCAGTACCACGGCTACCGTGAGTAAATTGAGGCTTTTCTTCATGTTCTCACCCATAACCTTTCCCATTGGCTAACAGCTGCTCCGATGCCAAAAGTTTGTTCCCCTCGGCACGCGCACCGCGGCGGAGCGTCGATTTTTCCTGCATGATGTACAGTTTCAGTTTGCGACATGCATCAGTTTGACTCTTGCGCAATATTGGGCGCAAACCACCAGTGATAGGGCGGTGGGGTTCGATTACACCAGTCACCCTTGGTGGCACCGTTGGACGAATCGTCCCATGCGTATTGTTGGTTCGGACAATTCCGGCAGAAATCAGAGACTCTGATCCACTCGCAATGGCCATCACCCAAAACAAAATTCAGCCCCCCCGAGTGCCTGCCTGTGCTCTCGTCGTACGTTCCGTCAGTCGATCGTGAAGAGAGGGAATCACCTCGAGTCTCGCCATACGTGGGCTGATAGTCGTTCTCCTCGCAGAAGATGATGGTGTTGGCCGGCGAATTCATTCGTGACGTCCTGAACCCCACCAACGTGGCTTTTGTTCCACTCACCGCATTTCTATCATGCAAACACACGCTGATTGCGTAAGTGAAATACGGCACCTGCCGCGTGGGTGTTGGGCCGCTATATCTGGCGCTGGGGCAAATCCAAACGCTTCCCTTACCTGCCATTGGCGGTGTCGGAGGAGTGGCATTGTACAGGGAGCTGAGCGTTTTCTGGTTCATGTACGGAGGAAGGACGTCAAACCAAGTGTCAACACCGGAAATGAGGCCACCGGTGTAGTCTCCATCATAGGGGTAGTAGTCCCCCCAATCATCGTTGTACAGATTCAAGGCCACTGCCCATTGGTGCATGTTGCTGAGGCACGCGGCTGCTTTGCCTTTTTCCCTGGCCCTGTTGAGCGCCGGTAACAGCATCCCCGCCAGGATGCCGATGATGGCGATGACCACCAGTAGTTCGATCAACGTAAATCCCTTGCGCCCACGCCTCCAAGGATGCGTTGCCAATCTAGCTCTCCTTTACGTTTTGTGCGGCTCTGTTGACAGCCATTGCGGGCACGTGCTCGCCGTAAGTTGCAACCGGCTCGGAAAACGGCCGCGTCTGCCTGGGCTTATGAGCGACGGCGACGAACCGTCAACAGCCCGCCGATCAGGCTGATGGCCACCAGCATGACTGTCGAGGGTTCGGGAATAACCGTCGTAAGATCCACGATCCCACGGAACTGTTCGCCCGCAGCCAATTGCACGATGGTATTCGTCGAGCTTGAGAAGGTCCCATCGAGACCCGATGCATCGGTGAACTCGTCGATGTTGGTAATAATCGCGCTGCTGCCGGTGGTCACGAACAGATCGACCACTCCATTGGTCTCGACTGCCGTGATGCCGCGGGGGGCTGTAAGTGCTTCTTCCCCCGTGAGGGTCCAATTCCCGCTCTCCAAACTCCATTTCTCGACCATACTGGCTCCGTCATCAGCGACATACATTGTGTCCGGAACCGTGCCGCTGCCCAACGTGAGCTGCACGAATGCGTAAGGCCCGCTGGGGGCTGTCCCGCTTGTCCCGGGCAGCGTAGCAACTGTCTGGCCGCTTGTCGTCGGCAGACCGGAACCAACAGCGGCAGTTCGGTAACTGGAGCCTGACGCAGTACTGAACATTAGCTGGCCGCTGGGATTGGCGGCTGTGGGATAAATCTCGACTTGGCGATTGTTTGTAGGGCTGGCTTCAAGTTGCGTCGACGTAGTGGCGCCCTTCGTCGTGTAGCGAACACCGCCCGCGCCGCCGGAGAGCCAGATGCTGTTTCCGTCCGTGGTGATGGCGCTGCGGAAGCTGCTGGCTGTCGAGGCATCCGTGAGCGCCGTTGACGTGTCGAGGTGGCCATTGGATACATTGACAATTCCCACCACACGATTGTCGGCTGTCGAAGCCGCCGTTGAGGGAGTGGCACTGCCTGGGTTGACGCCATATCCAGTCAACGCGAGGTACTGTTCATTGGGAGAAATCGTCAGCAACCCTTCCGAGGTGGAATTGCCCTGGGCCGTCAAGGGGTTGTACGCTCCCGCCAAATTGGTCGGCATTTCCATCGATCCGAGAAGAGCCCCAGCCTCAGTGTATTCGTCCAACCAGACGTCCGTCGACGCGGTCGTCCCCGCTGCGTCGCCGCTGTCGCCCACCCGGTACAAAATCAGATCTCCCGGACTGAATGGCATCGATCCGGTGATTGTTTGTGCATGGAGACTTGTTGCCAACAAGATCCCCAATAACCCGCAGAAGTACCCAGCCATGTTTCTCATCGCCTTTTCTCCTTAGTTACCCAAGCTCACCATTTGTTGAACCCACTCCGCATAAGTTCTTCCTGTCGTGGCTCGCCCACGACTCGCAACAGCGGACAAGAACTTCCCAGCGTATCGCAAAGAAATGCTAACGCTGAGTGACTATTGACCAACCTCGCACGCTGTTGGTGAGAATATTAAAATCCATACTGAACCGTCAAGTAAAATCGAGTAGTAAAATCCACTAGTGGTACGTCTCGGCGAAGAGGGTTACGGTGAGAGGGGAAACCCCGTCAAAAGAACTGGGTCACACCACCAACTATAAGACTGTTATGGCTGTTCATGTGACTCCACTTGACGCTAGCTGTGGTGGTTCGGGGCGCCGAAGTCCGCCACCCATTGAGGTTGGTGGAGTCAATCGGATAGCCTTGACGACTATTATTAGATCGCTTCACCGAAAATCCGCCCGCACAGCCGCTAAGTCTGGGGTAATCCTACTCAAAACCTGCACGCACCATGCTCAGTCGGCAACTTGACGGCCGATCTTGGTCGACCTGGCTTGCTTAGCTTCCTCGATGGCGCGACGAAATCGTTGGGAGTTTGGCTCTGTCAGCCCACCTTGCAAGAGTTGGATCGCTTTATCGTATTGGCCGTCGTTCGCCAACAGCACCCCAAGATTGTACCGTGCGTCCAAGTACTCAGGCTTTAACCGCAAAGCCTGATGGTAATGACGGATTGCACTTTCGGGCTGCCCTGACTGTACCAGGGCATTCCCCAGGTTGAAGTGGGCTTCGGCGTAATCGGGGTTTGCCTCCAATGCGCGCTCGTAGTGTGCCATCGCCTCGGAAAGTCTGTCGGCTTGAAGCAGCACGCCCAGATTGTTGTGTGCCTGCGCGAAATCAGGACTGAGTACCGTAGCTTTCTTGTAATCCTCGATCGCTTCGCGCTTTCGCCCCATTTTAACCAAGGCGTTCGCCAGATTCTCGTACGCCTCGACATAGTCCGGGGCGTAACGGATGGCCTGTTGGAATTCCTCGATCGCCTTCTCCGTTTCGCCCGCTTGCAGAAATGCAATCCCCAAATTGTTGTGAGTGGCGGACCAATCCGGTTCGATCTGCGCGGCTCGCATAAGATGTTCGATCGCCTCCGACAGTTTGCCGTTCCGCACTAGCACAGTCCCGAGGTTGTTATGGGCTGCCGAATATTCGGAGTGGAGGCGCAATGCTTCCTCATAGTGTTGAGCGGCGTCAACAAGGTCACCTTCCCCGGCGAACAGGTAGCCCAGGTTATTGTGTGCCAGCCAGGCGCCCGGGTTCTTCGCCAGCGTGTCCTGCCAAAGGGTCCGCGAATCTGCGTAAACGCCGCTCCTCGTCCGAGCCGCAGTTCCCAAAACAACCAATACCACTGCGCCGACCGACAATCCGGCATAGCGCCCGATTTGCCCCCATTGTTGGTAAATCCTTGTGGCAGTACCAATCGCCAACGCGATAATCCCGACCATCGAGAAGTATTGCCAATGATCGGCCACCAATGAGACCCCATAAAATCCCTGGTCGAAAAACCCCAGCACGGGGAATAGCGTCACCACGAAATATCCAATGCCGAACAAGGGCGCTCGCCCCCACGAATTGCGCTTCCACCAGAAAAGCGCCAGAGATCCCAGAATCGCAATTCCCGGCAGGTAGCTAACCCAATGAAGAACGTTGATCTGCCACTTTGGGTAGATCACGGATAGGTTAAACGGCCAGAGATCCTTGTACAGGTAAAACCATGGCACCCACCCCGCCACGACCAGGCGAGTGACGGGACTGTCTGTTCGTGTCGCGTGTCCCCCGAGAACTCGATGAGATTGAAACCATACGGTCACCAGCCCCAAGACCAACGCCAAAACAAAGAATGGAACAACGCGGACAACGTCGTTTCGGCGAATTCGGCCCCGCCGCCACCATAGGCAGCCGAGCAGCACCACAGGCAGCATCACCACCGCCGCCTTGCTGAGCAGCGCGAGCAAAAACGCTGCCAACGAAAGAGCGTACCAGCGCCACCGTGCGTCTTCGTCAAATCGCAGATACAAGAGAATGGAGATCAGGTACCACAGCATCGAGAGCGTGTTCTTCTGCTCACTGATCCATGCCACTGTCGCCACGTTTACCGGATGAATCGCAAATACCGCCGCCGCGAACCACGATCCCGGAATCCGCATGCGTCGCAGGACCAGCCAAACCAGGAGAGCGTTGGCGAGCTGCAACAATATGTTCGCCGCGTGATATCCCATGGCATTGTTGCCCCACAGTCGCCACTCGATCCACCACAAACTCCAGGTAAGTGGATAGTAGTCCGGCGCCTGGGTCGTAAGCCAAAAGTGATACAGGCCATCGCTGCTGGTGATCATCCGGTTCTGGACAATCATTGAGTCATCCCAGACAAACCCTCCGTGCAACGCAGGCCAGTAACTGACAAGCGTGATGAAAACAGTCAGTCCGCTCCACAACGCAAATGTTCCAGGGCGACGTTTCAATCTCCGCTTTTGAGTCGGGGGATCCACATGAAGCCGACACGTCTCATTTGACCTCTTGTCCATGACCAGGTTGGGTCTTTGAGTTCTCCAGTGATTATCCTTCCCCTTCACGGTACTACAAGCCCTTTCCGCCTTTACACCGCTGATAATCCCTGCGAGGCAGGCGTGTTTTTTCGTTGACTTTCCAGGCGCATATGCTTGATAATCAAGCCTCACTGGCTTAAGCGGGTGCATTGCCATGCCCCACAGGGACTCCAACAATGAAACGCCCTTAATGAAAGCGGTCACCATTCATATTCTTGCGGGGTGTCTGGCATGGGGCATAACAACCGTCGCTTCCGCTCAAACGACCAGAACGGTCCGCGTTGTTTGCTACAACCTTGAAGCCGACATTGACGGGGACACGGCTCCGCTGCCCGGTTTGATCGCTCCCTCCAGCGGCGGTAATGTCACGAACGGGGGCGTCCTCGAAGGGATCGGCGAAGAGAATCTGGGTGGCGACCCGGCACAGCCCATCGACATTCTGGCGTTGGAGGAGACAACCAGCAACACGGCCACCGTCCAGCCGATCGTGAACGGCCTGAACACATTCTATTCCTTCCATAATATACCCGCCGGGTACGCGATGAGCACCTACCAGGCTACCGACAGCGGCGGCGCCGACGATGGAGACGGACCCAACGCGCTGGTCTACAACACCAACACGGTCCAACTTCTCGCCTCCGTCCCAGTGGATCCACCGGGGGGGACCAGCCAATTGGGGTCCGCCAGCGGCGAGTACCGCGAGGTGATGCGGTACGAGTTTGCGCCGGCCGGTCTCACACCGACGACCACGAACGAGTTTTACCTGTATGTCAGCCATTACAAAGCGCTCCAGGACGTAACCGACGAGAACTACCGTCAAGGTGAGGCGGCGATCATTCGCACCAACGCGGCGACGTTGCCCAACAATGCGCGCATCCTCTACGTCGGAGATTACAATGTCAGCAGCAACACCGAGCCCGCATTCCAAACCATCGTCGCCCCCGGAATCAATCAAGGGTTCGACCCGCTTAATCCGACAAATTTCGTGCCGGAACGGTGGGACTTGAATTCCATGTTGAACGTGAAGAGTGAAGAAGATACCAGTCTCCACTGGCGGTTCGATATTCAGATCATGACCAGCAATGTCTTTTATGGCGTGGGCAGCGGGTTGGCCCTGGTCTCCGGGACCTATCACATATTCGGCAACAACGGCTCGGTGCCGTACCTGAACAGTGTGGACGACGGTTCCGACACGGCGCTGAACAACGATTTGACGACGAATGTCACAGGGATCACCGCCACGCAACTTTATGAGTACCTCACCACCGCCAGTGATCACCTGCCCTGTGTGGCCGATTATACCGTCCCTGTGCCCGTAGCTGCCAGCTTCACGGCGAACCCTCTCAGCGGAGCCGCGCCGTTGATGGTGAACTTCACGGACACATCAGTCGGCACGCCCACGAGTTGGGCTTGGACATTTGGTGATGGCGGCTCGTCGACAAACCAGAACCCGTCGTATACGTATGTAACTGCGGGCACTTGGATGGCGTGTTTGATTGTCTCCAATGCGGGAGGAGCCAGCAGTCCCTTTGCGCGGACGATCACCGTCTGGATGCCGCCACAGGCCAGCTTCACGGCCAGCCCAACCAATGGATCGGCACCTTTGGCTGTGACCTTCGTCGACAATTCTACCGGCGTGATCACCAATCGGTTCTGGAACTTTGGGGATGGCGCCACCACCAACATCACCACCGCCGGGGTGGCCCACACCTATGCCGCGGGGACCGACACCGTAACTTTAGTGGTCAGCGGGCCCAACGGAGCCAGTACTAACACGCAGCCCAACTGCATTGTGGCGGTGGTCACCAACACGGTCAGTGCGTCTTCGTCACCTTCGCCCGGTGGCACAATTAGCGGCAGCGGCACCTATACCAACGGGTCCACGGTCACACTGTGCGCGACCGCCAACTCCTGCTACAGCTTTGTGAACTGGACCGACCAGGACAGCAGCGTGGTCAGCACCTCGGCCTGCTATACCTTCAGCTTGGTCACTAATGAGACCTTGGTCGCCATTTTCGCCGTGAGCAGCCTGCCAGCCAACAGCAGCCTGACTAATCTGTGGATCTTTACCAACGGCCTCGACGGAGCCAATCCCTACGACGGGTTGGTTCAAGGTAGTGACGGCAATTTCTACGGAACGACTTATGGGACCGGGTCGGGACCGAGCGCCAACGGCACGGTGTTCAAGATCAGTCCGGGCGGTGTCTTGACGAGCCTGTGGTCATTCACCGGCGGCAACGACGGTGCCAATCCACAGGCTGGGCTTGTCCAGGGCAGCGACAGCAACTTCTACGGCACGACTGCGTGGGGCGGGGCCAGCGGCTATGGCACGGTCTTTCGGATCAGCCCAAGTGGCAGCCTGACAAACCTGTGGGAATTCACCGGCGGCAACGATGGAGCCAATCCGATGGCCGGGCTGGTGCAGGGCAGTGACGGCAACTTCTACGGCACAACCGCCTACGGCGGAGCGACCGGCAACGGCACGGTGTTTCGGTCCACCCCCAGCGGCAGCCTATCCAATCTCTGGTCGTTCACCGGCGGCAACGACGGCGCCAACCCGATGGCCGGGCTTCTGCAGGGCAGCGATGGGAAGTTCTACGGGACGACTTACGGGTCGGGGACGGGACCAAGCCCCTACGGCACGGTGTTTCGAATCAGCCCCAGCGGCAGCTTGACGAGTTTGTGGTCGTTCACCGGCGGCAACGATGGGAGCTATCCATGGGCTGCTCTGGTGCAGGGCAGCGACAGTAATTTCTACGGCACCGCTTCCTACGGCGGAGCCTACGGCGCGGGCACGGCGTTCCGGATCAGCCCCAGCGGCAGTCTCACGAATCTGTGGTCGTTCACCGGTGGAAACGACGGAGCCACCCCACAGGCCGGGTTGGTGCAGGGTATCGACAGCAATTTCTACGGAACGACTTCCAGTGGCGGAGCGAGCGGCAGCGGCACCGTATTCCGAATTAGCCTCAGCGGCAATCTGACGAATCTGTGGTCGTTCACCGGCTGTGGCGACGGGGCCAATCCGATGGCCGGGCTGGTCCAAGGCAGCGACCGGAATCTCTACGGCACGACCTACGGGCCTGGGAACGGTCCCAGCGCCTACGGCACGGTGTTCAGGTTATCTGTATCTTCCGCGCTCCTGCCAGTGGTGATGTTCGCAGCCAATCCGACCGATGGCGCAACACCTTTGATTGCGAACTTTACCGATACGTCGTCGAATTCACCCACGAGTTGGATGTGGACGGACACCAATGGCGACATGTCAACCAACGAGAATCCGACATTCACATACGCCAATCCGGGCACTTACACGGTGCAGTTGATCGCCTGCAATGCCGCCGGGTGCGGCACCAATGCGGCGATGATCAACGTCTACTCGCCGTTTGCCTGGTGGCAGCTCAATTACTTCGGCACTACCAACAACTACGGCAACACCGCCCCGACGGCGGATTACACGGGCACCGGCATGAGCAACACCAACAAATTCATGGCAGGCTTCAATCCTCTGAACCCGGCGGCGTACCTGCATATCATCAGTGTTGATCAGACGAACAACACGAACATCGTGGTGACCTATCTCGGGGCCAGCGGGGACACCAACTGGTCGCCGGGCGTCCGGTTCCGGACGAACGTATTGGATTTCACGACCGGCGGCTCCAGTGGCAGCTACACCAACGGCGGCTGGCAGGATACTGGCCAGACCAATGTCCTCGGTGTGGGGATATCCGTCGCTGGAGGAGAGGGCACAGGACTCGGCACGGTCACCAACATGACGGATGTCGGCGGGGCGACCAAGTCCACAACCCGATACTACCGCGTGCGGGTGCTGTTGCCATAACGGAAGTTGGAGAACCTAACACGCTGACGCTTTTCAAGGACGGTCGAAAAGCACCGTCGATTCCTTCTACGGAGGCGGTTCACCGATCCTTTTGATCTGGTTGCGGACGGCGTCGGCCAGGATGGCGTTGCCTTTGCGATTGGCCAGATCGAGGGCCTTGCGGCAATGTTCTAACGCCTCGGTTGTTTGGCCTTGCGCAGCCAGCATCAGGCCCAGATTGAAGTGTGCCTCGGCGTAATCGGGTTTCAGCCGCAACGCTTCCTTCCATTGCACCATTGACTCCGCGATACGGCCCGATTCTGCCAGGGCAATTCCCAGATTGTAGTGAGCTTCGGCGAAATCAGGTTTCAGCCGCAGCGCCTGCTCATAATGCTCGATCGCCTCTTGGAATCTATCCAGTCGAGCCAGGGTGACTCCCATATTGTAGTAACCTTCGGCCAGATCGGGCTTGATTCGCAGCGCCTGCTCAAAGCATTGCAAAGCCTCTTGCGGCTTGCCGGCCTGCCTGAGGACAGTGCCCAGGTTGTTGTGGGCCAGCCAGGCGTTTGGATTTTTCGCCAACGTGTCTCGCCAGAGGGTTTCGAGGTTGTAGTAGACCCGGGTCTGTCTCCGGCAAGCAATTCCCAGCAGCACCAGGACAATCGCGGCCAACACGGTTCCAAGCTCACGCCCTCGTTGGCCGGCCCGCTGGAAAGCCGTTGCGCCGGCGCTGGCAGCCAATGCGATCAGCCCGATGCCTGCCAGATATTGAAAATGATCGGCGACATACGAGTAGCGGAAGGGATAGATATCAAAGAAACCAAGCGCAGGTGCGAGGGTGCCCCCAAAGAACAACACGGCCACCAGCGGTCCTCTTCCAATCCGGGATCGCAAGAACCACAGCGCTACCAGCACCACGAGGGCGGCCAGCGGAAACGAATACTGCCAGGCCGCATCGGCGTTGATTCCCCATCGCGGGTAAACGAAGCTGAGATTGCGTGGCCAACACAGTTTGCCGGCGTAGAACCAAACGGCCCGTCCCGCGACGAGGCAACGCTGGACGAACGACAGACTCCAGTCCGCTCCGCCGGCAACCAGGCGTTGCTCCATGCACCTCGTCATAAACCCCGCTGCAGCTCCCAGGACAAACCACGGCACTAACCCCACGGCGTCCATCTTCCGCAGCCGGCCTGTTTTCCACCAGATCAGCAGCACCAGCACCGCTGGCAACGAACAGGTCACCGTTTTGCTGAACAGCGCGCATACGAACAATCCCAAGGCCAACCAGTAGAACCGCCAGTCCGGCGTGCGCGCCGCCTCCTTGGCCGTCAAAGGTCGAAACCGAAGCCACGCCAGTGCGGCCAGTAGGTAGAACAGTCCGGAAAGAACGTTCTTCCGCTCGGTGACCCAGGCTACCGACTCCACGGCCACCGGATGCAGGGCGAAGATGGCTGCGGCCCACCACGCCCCCGCAACCTCCAGCCGGCGAAGCACCCGCCACAGCAACACCGCATTCACGGCATGCAGGAGGACATTGACCAGATGATATCCGAACGGCTCCAAGCCCCAGAGACGGTGCTCCGCCCAAAAGCTCGTAAAGACCAATGGGTAGTATTGGGGGGTGGCCCCGGGCTTGAACCAGATCGCTTCCAATCCGCCTGGCGACCGAAGCGTCGGGTTCTCTGTAACATAGGAGTCGTCATCCCAAATGAATCCCCCGTTCAACGACGGGAAGTACGCCGCCACCGTCAGCAAGATAATGAATGCCGCGCCTGCGGATGGCGTCTTCCATTCGTTCTTCATCGGTAGGTTGGATTTCTTATGGCGCTTTCTTGTTTGTTGTGTCAATGGTCGAAATCGTCAAGTGGGTCAACGCTTTAGAAGCCGTTGAAAAAGTCGTTTCTGACTGTAGCGGCGGTCTGCGACCGCCGAAATTCCCCATGGAAATGACGACCGGTACTCATAGGGCGCCGTTACAGGCCCGTTTTTCAACACCCTCTTGACTATTGACGTTCGTCATCGGGCTCCCTCATAAAAGTTCCCGATCAAGACAAAAAGTCCCCTCGCACCGGCCCGTTTTCGGTTTTCCGACTTTGTGGTCCCGGCACCTCCCTCATCCCTCATCCCTGCTTCCCGGCCCCTCCCTCATCTTGGAGGTGACTTTCGACAGCGCACCCACTATTCGTGCGAAAGTCTTTCGGACATTGATCGACAACGGCGGCATTCTCACCACCAGCGACGTTGCCAACGCGCTACGGTGTTCGCCGCCGACCGCCCGCAGGGAGATGGAAGCACTCTGCGTCCTGGGCATTGCCGTGGCGACGAAAGAAACCGGGCCCGCCAATGGAA
>Ga0187855_10003786_pt1 | contig 11056 bp, 10 predicted proteins | sample June2016WEW_8_10_2_FD_132969 | JGI IMG/M metagenome (GOLD analysis project Ga0187855, IMG submission 132969) | Peatland microbial communities from SPRUCE experiment site at the Marcell Experimental Forest, Minnesota, USA - June2016WEW_8_10 | ecosystem: Environmental > Terrestrial > Soil >...
CGGTCCGCGCCTTCAGGTAGCGATCAAAAAACGCAACGCTGTAGGCGTCGATGCTTTCGTGATAGGTGCGGTTGAGACCAGTCCAGGCGAGATGCCCTGCGCCGTCAAACTCCACATAGTATTTGGGACGCGAGGTGAGGTCGTAGGCGCCATTGAGGCGCCGCACCTCGGGAGTAATGCCCAGGTCGAGCGTGCCTCCTTGATACATCACCGGCACGTTCAGGTGCGCGAGGTCCCCGTTCGCGACGTACGGATTGGAATAGGGCGACAGCGCGAGGACGGCTTTGATGCGGGGATCTCTCCACGAAGGCCACGCGCCCGCGAGTCCGAGGGCTGTGTATCCACCAAGGGAATGACCTGAGATGCCGACTCGGCCGGGGTCCACAGTCACGCCTTGGAAAGACTTCTCCGCCAAGGCCGCGTCGAGCACCGCTTCGATGTCGTCGCGGCGGTCGCGGTAGGTGGCGTCGCTCCATTTTTGGGGGTCACCAAGAGGTTTCTCAGGCCGGCCGAACGATCCGGAGTGGCGCGCGCTGCCGCAATGGGCGTCTTTGTGATTGGGCGCCAGGACGAAATAACCGGCTTTCGCGAAAGCTTCCATCAAGAAGATCGACTGGGTGTTGCAGCCGGTAAAACCATGCGAGAACAGAACCAAGGGATAGCCCCGCGCGGGAGGCGCGCCAATAGGCGCCCAAAGAGCCACATCGCGTCCCGCGACGCTGATGTGCTTTACGTTTTCTTCGGCGGCGCCTACAGCGTGGCGAGCGGCAAATCGCGCCGCAGCCAGAAAGACGGCGAAGGCCAATATGACGAGGATCAGTTTTTTCATGTGTTCTGCCCCGGCCCGGCCAGCGAGATACCCGCGTTGTACAGCTTTATGTATATAAGTTAGCGCTCGAAGCGACCGGTTCCGGAGTCGAATCCGCGCAGCGATGTCGATTCCAGTAATAACGGTGTCCGACGCCGCCGGACCTCCTGGCCTGAACGCCTTCGACCGTGGTCGCTCGTTTGCGGGTCGCGTGCGTTAAACTATAGGCCGGGCCAACTTCTTCTAAGGCCACCCAAGGACATCGACGACCGACCAGCCATGACCCAGGAAAAATGGACCGCAGTTGACAAGTACTTCGACAAAATCTTTGTGCCGCCCGACCCGGCTCTTGAGAACGCCATCGCGGCCAGCACCGCGGCAGGGCTGCCGGCCATCGCCGTGACGCCTACGCAAGGGAAGCTGCTGTTCCTGCTGGCGCAAATGCAGGCGGCGCGGAACATCCTGGAAATTGGGACGCTGGGGGGCTACAGCACGATCTGGCTGGCGCGAGCGCTGCCATCCAGCGGCCGCCTGATTACATTGGAATTCGATCCCAAGCACGCCAAGCTCGCCAGCGCGAACATCGCTCACGCAGGACTGAGCCAAATGGTCGAAGTGCGCGTCGGCCCGGCGCTGGACGCTCTGCCGCAGCTGGCCGCCGAGGGCCGCGGGCCATTCGATCTGATCTTCATCGACGCCGACAAAGAGAACAACGCGCCCTACTTTGACTGGTCGCTGAAGCTTTCCCGTTCTGGCACCGTGATCATCGTGGACAACGTAGTCCGCGACGGGGCGGTGATTGACCCCGCCAACCGGGATCCCGCCATCGTTGGCATCCGTCGCTTGAATGAGCGGTTGGCGGCGGAACCGCGAGTGAGCGCGACCGCCATCCAAACTGTTGGAAGCAAAGGGTATGACGGGTTCACGCTGATTCGGGTCCTAGGCTGAGGTCGCAGCGGCGACCACGGAATCCAGAATGGATTGGCTCAAATTAGGCTAAGCAATTGATTTCGCTGTGACTGTGCCGAAGGAAGGACGGACGCGTCCGTCCTTCCTTCCCTCGTTTTTCGTGACCTGGTCTTGCAGGTTCAGCTCGGCGTCGTCCTTCGCTTCGATCTCAGGGGAACGATACACGGGCTCCAGAGCGTGCCTTTGTCGGGCACACCTGGTGCGCTGGCTGAGTCGCGCAATCCGAATGGCTTTGCCACTTGCGGGGCGTAAAGGGCCAGAAATGTGTTGGTTATCAGCCGGACGAGCGAAGGAATCTTTCTTATATTGGGGAGCAAGCAATTGACGCAGTTTTCTATGAAAACAAGTTTACCATAAGATGCTGATGCTGTCAAGGGTAGAATTTACCCAACTTCGAGACTAGCGAGGGGCTTCTCAGAAGCTCCTCGGGGGCTGATGAAGTCGGTAGCCGGTGCCTTGCTGGGCGGCGGTTCAGCTGACTGGCTGCATGGTGGAGATGAGTTCGGGGATGTTGATGCGGATCAGGGTGCCGTCACCCGGGCGGCTTTCGATCTCTAAACGGAAGTCGGTTCCGTAGAGCACGCGCAGGCGCTCGCGCACGTTGCTCAAGCCGATGCCCTCGACGTAGACGTGCGGCATCTTCTCTTCCGAAATGCCGACGCCGTTGTCTTCGATCTCGATGTGTAGCCGGCCGTCGCGGTTGGTGGAGCGCAGCTGGATGCGGCCGCCTTCGAGTTTCGACGCCAAACCGTGCTTCAGGCAATTTTCGACGATAGGCTGGAGCAACATGCTGGGAACGAAGGCCTCGAGGGCGTCGTCTTCGATCTGCCGGGAGAACTCGAGATTGTCGCGGCCGAAGCGAGCGACTTCAATGTCCAGGTAGTCGTCAATAAATTCCAGTTCTTCCTTCAACGGGACAAAGGTCTCGTGCTTGCGCAGCAGCCGCCGCAAAATATTGCTCAATTTCAGGACGACTCCGCGGGCCATGTCGGGATCGAAGCGAATCAACGACGACACGGTATTGAGCGTATTAAAGAGAAAGTGAGGATTGATCTGGCTGGACAGCGCGTCCATGCGCGCCTTGAGCAGCAACTGCTGGTGGCGCTCCAGATTCATCTCGATGCGCGTGTTGTTCCAAATCTTCAGCGGCGCCGCTACCGACATCACGGTGGCCAGCACGGAGAGCATCAGCCACCAGTTCCAGTGTGGATCGATGGCGAACAGCCACTTCGGAGTCGTCGCCAGAACCAACGCCACACGTCCGAGTTCCAGGCCGACGCAGGCCAGCAGCGGCAGCAGTTCCCAGGACATTTTGGCCTGGCGCACGAGACGCAGCAGGTCCCGCGGAATATTCAGAAACGTAAACGGGCCAAAATTCCACAGATCTTCTTTGTTGGGAATCACCTGGCGCATCAATCCGCCAAGCAATCCCGCGGTAGCCGCTGCCGGCATGCTCAGCCATTCATGGCCCATCAGCGCGGGAATGGTGATGATCGCGCCACCGATAGGCCCGACCACGCGGCCACCGAGCAAGCCCATCAGAAACGCGCCTTCCACGGAGAGGTCCGCGAACCGGTACGGAAATCCGACCATGCGCAGCGCGACGCCGACGATCAGTGGCGGCGTCATGAACAACATCAACTTGAGCTTCTGATCGGGGTCGCGCTCTTCGGTGAAAAGCACGCGGCGAAACGTATTCCAGCGCGCCAACAACGCGGCGAACGACGCCGCCACGCCCACCTTGAGCAAGAGCGTGAACAGCAAAGCGGAAATGGACGTATCCTTCATCGCGTCGCGGCGGCCATACCGCAAGCAACGGGAAATGCTTGCGTCCATCAGGCGGCCATCTCGCTAACGCTAGCCAATCCTCTCCTGGTTGTAAAGCGTCGCAGAGATGTAAAGCCCAGGTAAAATGTGCACCGAAACGGGGCCAGCAACATCGAATGGTGGATAGCGTGGGCTATAGTTCAAGATCATGGCACTCCTGTTAAACTCGTTGTCTCCGATGAGCGCAATTACGCAACGCAGAACGCTATCCAAGAATGGACGAGCTGCTGCCCGCAGCGTGGCGCACGCCGAGCTTCCGACGCGTTACGGCCAGTTCACGATTTACGGTTTTGAAGGCCGCGGCCCGCAGGAAGAGGCGGTAGCGCTGGTGCGCGGTAAGCTCAATGGAAAGACCGCGCCGCTGGTGCGCGTGCACTCGCAGTGCCTCACCGGCGACGTGCTTGCTTCGCTGCGCTGCGATTGCCGCGCGCAACTGGAATTGTCGCTGAAAAAAATCGGGCAGGCGTCGTCGGGCGTTCTGCTCTACCTTCCGCAGGAAGGCCGGGGCATCGGCCTGATGAACAAGCTGCGGGCGTACGAACTGCAGGACGGCGGAATGGACACAGTCGAAGCCAATCAGGAGCTGGGATTTGCGGCCGACGCGCGCGATTACGATTTCTCGGCGCAGATTCTGAAGCAGCTGGGGGCGAAGAAAATCCGGCTGCTCTCGAACAATCCGGAGAAAGTGCGCCAGCTCGAAAAAGCCGGCATTCGCGTGGTGGAGCGAGTTCCCTGCCAGCCGCGCGTATCGAAAACGTCGCGTTCCTACCTGCAAACCAAGAAGAAAAAGATGGGCCATATCCTCGAAGGCCTCTGACCTAACGCGGCGTTCTCTTCTCGATTTTCTCGATGTACCATTGCCGGCGGGACCTGATCCGCGCCCGAAGCTGCGTTTGCCGCAAGCGAGACCAACGCCGGCCGGCTATGGAAATTCTTCTTCACGGAGGCCCTGTGGAATACCCTTGCGCCGATACCGATAGTGTAGAAACAAAGACCGCACTGGTGGTCGATTCGGGGTGCGAGATCGATGAGCTGCTCAGGAGCGTCTTGAAGGGGGAAGGCTGGAGCATCCAGCAGATCGCTGCCAATCAGGATGTTCTTTCTTTTGCCAAGGAAAACCCCGCCGACCTGATCATCACCAGCAGAAAAACCCGCGGCCGCGAAGATATCGAGCTTCTTCACAAGATCCGACGCGTTCGCCCTCACGTCCGCTTAATTATCCTGGTGGATGAATGGACGCCTGGCGACGTCATCGCGGCCATGCGCGAAGGCGCTTTCAGTTATTTTTCGGCCCCGTTCGACCCTGCCGCTCTGGTGGACATGGTGCGCGCGGCCATGGCGGCGCCTTGTTGGGACGACGGGATCGAAATCCTTTCGGCGACACCCACATGGATTCGACTGACAGCCAGGTGCGATGTCGCTACAGCGGACCGCCTGGTCCAATTCCTGCACGGCGTCAAAGACCCAAGCATCCCCGAAGCGGACTTGCAGGACGTGATCGCCGCGTTCCGGGAAATTCTCCTGAATGCCATCGAGCACGGCGCGCATTTTGATCCCAGCCAGCACGTGGAGATTTCGTTCATTCACTCGCGGCGGGCGATTACCTGCCGCGTTAAGGATCCGGGCCAAGGCTTTTCGCTGGAGGAGATTCGTCACGCCGCCAAAGACACCTCGCCCGAGGATCTCTTTCGCCACGTAGCGGTGCGGGAGGACCAGGGCTTACGACCGGGCGGCTTCGGGGTGTTGATGGCGAAGAAGCTGGTCGATGAGGTCATTTACGGCGAACAAGGAAACGACGTGGTGCTGATCAAATATCTGGATCGGGCAGCATCGCGGGTAGCCTAGTTTCTCCGATCGCCATGCGGATCGGGCGACCAGCTTGTTGACGAGGTTTATCCGCCGCCGACGAATTGCACGATCTCGTAGTGGTCACCGGGTTGGACTTGGGTCTCGGTCCATTTCTGGCGCGGCAGGATTTCCAGATTTCGTTCGATGGCGACGCGCCCACCGTCCAAACCAAGCTCGCGCAGCAGATCGATCACCGTGGCCCCAGGCTTGGTGCCCCGCGTTTCTCCGTTTACAGATATCGTCGCTTCCATGCAGTTCATCCTACCGGCGATTTTGGTTTTGCGCGCAGCTGAAATCGCAACTGACCGTGGGCGTCGCCGGAAAAAGCCTCGATCACCAGAGCGGCATCTTCATGGGCCAGGCGCGGCATATCGAATTCCAGATGAGCATGGCCATCCGCACCGGCTACGGTGCCTACCTCGGTGGATTCGGTCGTACCAGCGACCCGCGCTGTAATGCGCGCGCCGCCGGCGGGAGCCCCGCCATCCTTGTAACGCGCGACGAGATATAGCGTAGCGTGTTTCCCCGTGAGCCAGGTGCGTGGATTCAGCATCTCCACGGCGATGACTTTTGCCGGGGCGGCCGCTGGCGTCACTGGCGGCACAGTGGGCGACGCCGTGCTGGCGATAGGCCGGGCGGGCGGCATGGGCGGCGCAGCAACGACCAACACGCCACTACGAAGCTCTTCCAGCACGGTGCGATGCTGATCGTCCAAGCGGATCTTCAGCGCCTGCTCGCGATCCGCGTCCAGCGGCAGCAAATCCTGATACCTCGTGGTTCGCCGGTGCAGCACGCGCCCGCGGCAATGCACCGTGGTATCCAGCACGGCGGTCGCGATCCCGCGATCCTCCGTCTGCACGTGGAATACGGTTCCGTCCACGGTAACGTTCGTGTTGTGACCAAAAAGCATGCCGGAACGCGCCTCGACCGTTTCCTGCGGGATCGCCGCCCGCAGAATATTTGTTCGCCACATTTGACCCAGCGGCGCTTGACTCGTTATTATAGCGCGACGCCCATGAGTGAATCAGGTCTACATGCTTACGCTCCGCTTCTCATACACCTCATCATCGCGCTGGCGCTGGCCAGCGCTTTGACGGCGGCTTCCGTCCTGGTGGGCTGGAAACGTCCGAACCGCGCCAAGCAACAGGCCTACGAATGTGGCGTGGAGCCCGTCGGCGACGCGCGAGAGCCCTTCTCCGTAAAATTTTATCTCGTCGCGATGGTCTTTATTTTATTCGATGTCGAAGCGATCTTCTTGTACCCTTGGGCCTATATTTACCGAGATATGTTCAAGATTTCACACAGCTTTGGAGTCTACGGCTTCGTGGAGATGCTCATCTACATCGCCATCCTCCTGGTCGGATACATCTATCTGTGGAAAAAAGGCGCGTTCGACTGGCATCACTAGTCGGCGCAAAGCGGGGTTTCGGAGCCAGTGACGGAAAGCGACAGTCAGAATACTAATGTTGTAGTCGCCGGGTTGCGCTCGTGGAGCGCCAACGCGATCGAGGAAGTAATCGAATTCCGCGGCGAGACGACGGTCGTTGTCGCCCGAAAGAACCTGCGAAGCGTCGCTGAGCGTTGTCGCGACGATCACGGCCTGCGCTTCAACCTGCTTACCGACGCCACCTGCCTTGATCGTTTCCCGATGGAACCTCGCTACGAGTTGCAATATCACCTGGTGTCCATCCCGCTGCGCCAGAAAGTCCGTATCCGAGTGCGCCTTTTCGGCAACGACCCGGTCGTCGATTCCATGGTTCCCGTCTGGCCCGGCGCGAATTGGCTGGAGCGCGAAATTTTCGATCTGTTCGGCATTCAGTTCACGGGACACCCGGATCTCCGCCGGATTCTTCTTCCCGATGATTGGGAAGGCTATCCGCTGCGCAAGGATTTTCCGGTCGAAGGCTACCGCGACATTCCGGCCATCGCGACGCGCTACACGAAGGGGCGCCCATGAGCACGACAGGAATTTCTTTGGGCAGCAGCACGGTCGAAACCGCTACCGGGCGGGCCAGAACGATGGTCCTCAACATGGGGCCGCAGCACCCCTCCACCCACGGAGTGCTGCGCATCGTGTTGGAACTAGACGGTGAAACCGTTCTCAAAGCCGTTCCTGATTTAGGCTATCTGCACACCGGCATCGAAAAATCGTGCGAGGACAAGACCTATTCCCAGGCCATCACGCTGACCGACCGGATGGATTACCTGAATCCGCTGGGCAATAACCTGTGCTACTGCCTCGCGGTCGAAAAACTTCTCGGCCTGGAAGTACCCAAGCGCGCTCAATACTTTCGCATTCTGATGGTGGAGCTGCAGCGGATTTCCTCGCACCTGGTATGGCTGGGCACTCACGCAATCGACATGGGCGCGATGTCGGTTTTCTTGTACTGCTTCCGGGAGCGCGAAGAAATCCTGAAAATTTTCGAGTTCGTCGCCGGGCAGCGCATGATGACCAGCTACATCCGCATCGGCGGGCTGGCGCTGGAGCCGCCGACGGGCTGGGTCGAACGCGTCGAAAAGTTTTTGAAGATGATGCCGAGCCGCATCGACGAATACGAACAGCTATTGACCGGGAACCGCATCTGGCTTGGCCGCCTGAAAGGCGTGGGCGTGATTACTCCCGAAGATGCCGTCGCTTACAGCATGACGGGTCCCACGCTGCGTGCCGCGGGGGTCGCCTACGACAATCGCAAAGTTTTCCCGTATTCGAGCTATGAAGACTTCGAGTTCGACGTGCCCACGCGAACGGAATCCGACTGCTTCGCGCGCTATATCGTTCGCGTCGCGGAAATGCGCGAAAGCCTGAAGATTATCCGCCAGGTGATCGACAAAATCCCCGCCGAAGGCCCGATTCGCACCGAAGCTCCGGGAATCATTCCTCCGGGCCGCGAAAAAATGAAGACGGAGATGGAAGCGCTCATCTATCACTTCAAGATTTTCACGGAAGGGTTTGCTCCACCGCCGGGCGAGGCGTTCGCGACCGTGGAATCGCCGCGCGGCGAGCTGGGTTGCTTTATCGCCAGCGATGGCTCGCCGAAGCCGCTGCGCTGCCATTTTCGCTCGCCTTCGTTCATTAATTTGCAGGCGCTGCCGAAACTGATGGAGGGGCAACTGATTTCCGACGTGATTGCCTGCATCGGAACGATCGATATCGTGCTGGGAGACGTCGACCGGTGACCAGAATTTCACGAAGGTGTCATCCTGAGCGGAGCGAAGGATCTCAATCGCTGGCACTTGCGACCACCTTTAACGCCGGGATCCTTCGCCTGTCCCCGTCGGATAGTCTCGGGATGACAGCGTAGCCGAGCATGACGCTTTAGCGCGAGGAGCGCCGCCTGTAGTCGAGCACAGCGGTTCAGCACGAACACGAGGACCATGGAACTTTCGCCACAACTCGCCACACGCTTCGAGACGCTGCAAACCCGCTATCCCGTTAAGCGCAGCGCGCTGATCCCCATGCTGATGTACGCGCAGGACGAGTACGGCTACCTCAGCGACGAGATGATCGCGGAAATCGCGCGTCGCCTCGAACTTCACACCGTTCAGGTGGAAGAAACTTTGGCGTACTATTCGATGCTCCACCGCAAGCCCATGGGCAAGCACCATGTGCAAATCTGCACCAACGTGGCTTGCATGCTGCGCGGCGGCACCGAACTCCTCGAGGCCGCGAAAAAGCGTCTGGAGATCGGCCACAAAGAGGTCACCGCCGATGGCGTGTTCTCTCTTGAAGAAGTCGAATGCATCGGCGCCTGCACCGGCGCGCCTGCGCTGCAAGTGAACTACGATTTCTTTGAGAACGTAAACCCGCTGAAATTCGATCGCCTCATCGAGGATCTCGACGCCGGCCGCAAGACCACGCCCGAGCCGGTGACCGCCGGCGCTCTGCACCCCCGCGATCCCGCCGAAACACCGGTTATCAGCCGCCGCTTTGGCATCAAGGACTCGCACAAGATCGACGTCTATCTGCAACACGACGGCTACAAAGCGCTGGAAAAAGCGCTGCGTGAAATGACGCCGGAAACGATCATCGACGAAGTCAAGAAATCAAGTCTACGCGGCCGTGGCGGCGCGGGCTTTCCCACCGGGATGAAGTGGTCCTTCGTTCCCAAAGATTCGCCGAAACCGAAGTACGTGATCTGCAACGCCGATGAGTCCGAACCCGGCACCTGCAAAGATCGCCCGCTGATGGAGATGGACCCGCACCAGATGATCGAGGGCATCACCATTGCCGGACGCGCGATCGGCGCGCACATGGGCTTCATCTACATTCGCGGCGAGTATCGCTACGTGCTGGATATCGTGCAGACAGCGCTCGACGAATCCTATGCGCGCAATTACCTCGGCAAAAATATTCTGGGTTCCGGGTTCGACTTCGATCTCGTCGTCCACACCGGAGCCGGCGCTTATGAATGCGGCGAAGAATCTGCCCTGATGGAATCGCTCGAAGGTAAGCGCGGTTACCCGCGCATCAAGCCTCCCTTCCCTGCCGTGGTCGGACTGTACGGCTGCCCCACCATCATTAATAACGTTGAGACCCTCAGCACCGTTCCGGCGATCCTGCTCGAAGGCGGCGAAAAATACGCCAGCCGCGGCACTCCGAAAAATGGCGGCACGCGCATGCTCTGCGTCGCGGGCCACGTCAACAAACCGGGTATCTACGAAGTGCCTCTCGGGATGAACATGAAAAAGTTCATCTACGAAGTGGCCGGCGGTATTCCCGGCGGCAAGAGACTGAAAGCCGTAATTCCCGGCGGAAGTTCCTGCCCCCTCATGAAGGCCGACGAAATCGACGTCCCCATGGACTACGACTCCGTGGCCAAAGCCGGCTCGATGCTCGGCTCGGGCGGCATGGTGGTGATGGACGAAGATACCTGCATGGTGGACATGGCGCGACGCATCATGCATTTCTACGCGCACGAGTCCTGCGGCTGGTGTATTCCTTGCCGTGAGGGCACAAGCTGGCTTCGGAAAATGCTCGACCGCTTCCACGCGGGCTATGGCCGGCCGGAAGACATCGACCTGGTCGGCGACCTGGCGAGAAATATGTTGGGCCGCACGTTCTGCCCGCTCGGCGACGCCGCCGCGCTGCCGACCATCAGCATCGTGGCCAAGTGGCGCAAAGAATTTGAAGATCATTTGGGTGGACGCTGCCCTTTTAAATCCGCCGAAGCCCTAGTCGGCTCGCGGTAGGCCCGAGCCGGTTAGGCCAAGGCCCGAATAGATCGAACAACGATGACAGACCAAAAGCTGGTTACGCTGAAGATCAACGACCGCGACGTGCAAGTTCCACCGGGAACCCTGGTGATTGAAGCCACGCGCCGCATTGGCACCGAAGTGCCCTCGTTCTGTTATTACCCGGGGCTTGCGTTACAAGCCGCTTGCCGCATGTGCCTGGTCGAAGTGGAAAAAATGCCGAAGCTGCAGACCGCTTGCACGCTGGTCGCGACCGAAGGCATGGTGGTGAAAACCAACAGCGACCAGGTCCGCCAGGCCCGCAAGTACATGCTTGAGTTTTTGCTGACCAATCACCCGCTGGACTGCCCGGTCTGCGACAAAGGCGGCGAGTGCGAACTGCAGGACATGGTGTTTCGCTACGGCGCGGGC
>Ga0187855_10003792_pt1 | contig 11050 bp, 12 predicted proteins | sample June2016WEW_8_10_2_FD_132969 | JGI IMG/M metagenome (GOLD analysis project Ga0187855, IMG submission 132969) | Peatland microbial communities from SPRUCE experiment site at the Marcell Experimental Forest, Minnesota, USA - June2016WEW_8_10 | ecosystem: Environmental > Terrestrial > Soil >...
CAATCGGCCGCAGCTAACCAAGCTGCCCCACAATGGCACCTGCGCCTTGCGTACCACATACGCTCAGATTCCACCCGTGCTGTTGATGAACTGCGCCGGTCTCCACTTTCTTGTCGCGCACCCTGGAGCGCGCCGGCATTTGACGGAACGAGACTGCGCGACCTACACTGAAAGATAATAGCATCTAACCAATGACTGTTGCCGTCAAAAACAAGCCACCCGTTGTTGTCCCTCCAGCGGTGCTGCGGCGGGCGGGCTTTAAGCGTGGCCAGGATCTCGAAGTCAAGGCATCCGGCGGCATCGTCACGATCGTGCCGAAGCTCACGCTCGATGAACTGCAGGACGAACGTGAGATTCACGACCGGAAAATCCGCGCTGTGATCCGAAAGGGCCATGAGGAATTCCTCGCTGGCAAGACCCGCCCGATTGGGAAGTTCTTCGCAGAACGTGCGGCGCACGCACGCATGCGCGGTCGCCGGCCTCCTGGAGCATGACGCCTCCTTTTGCCGTCCACCCTACGTCCCATTACGAACGGCTCTCGGTAAAACTTCAGAAGAGCAACCGCGATTTCGAAGCGACCGAACGCAGCGCTGTAGCGATTCTGTCTGCGAACCCCTATAACAGGTCACGAAGCCACAAGATTAAGAAACTGGAAGCCGTCCCACGCGGAGAGGCGCAGTATCGGCTTTCGCTTGGCCGATGACGCTTCCGTTATGACATCCTGGACCAAGTTGTGCTTTTGGGCTACTGCGGCCTTCGCAGGGAAGACACGTATTAGTTGAATAAACCGGTCTTCACGGGAGCGCTCTCGTCGGGAGCGAGGATGTCATTGGGATCACCGAAACGTACAGGCTTGGCGAGCACGCCGCTGCCCGGCGATAGACCCTCACGGGGCCAGAGCGAGGAGCCAGGTGTCACCACGCGCCGGGCCGGAACTGTACCCGCCGAACATTAGTAGGGCCTTGATGATGGGATCGTAATCCATGCCGAAATTATAGCGGTTAGGCGGTACGGTGGCGGGATAAATCTCCGTCCAGTTGGTTCCGTTCCACGTCCAGGTGTCGTTTGTGGAATCCTGCCAAGCCCCGCCGACAGCCCCACCGAACAACACGACCGCACCGAGACCGGCGTCATAGGTCATGGCGGGCTGGTTCCGAGCGGACGGCGCGGATGCCGGGGACTGTTGAATCCAGGTGGCTCCATTCCAGTTCCACGTATCGCCATACGCTGCGCTGACGCCGGAACCGCCAAATAGCACGACCGTCTTCGTCGCCGTGTCGTACGCCATGGAGGCTCCCGACCGCGCGAAGGGGCTGGTGGCGGGATTCTGCTGGGTCCAAGTCTCGGCTACCCCGTCCCAAGTCCACGTGTCGCCGAGACTACCCCCGCCGGCGCTGCTACCGCCAAAGAGCACCACAGTCTTGGACGCACCGTCATATGCAAAACCCATGCACGCGCGTGCGGGCGGAGATACGGGCGGAAATTGCTGAGTCCAGTTGGTTCCGTCCCACGTCCACGTGTCGTTGAAATATGCTCCAGCGCTGTTTGCGCCTCCAAAAAGGACAATGTCGCCCGCCGCCGCGTCATACGCCATTCCAACGCAGGCGCGTGGAGACGGCGAAGTAGCAGGGGACAGCCGGAACCAGGCCGCCCGCCAAATCCAGGTGTCGCCCACATACACCTTTTCATTGTTGGAGCCGCCAAAGAGCACCGTAGAGTGCGTGGACTCGTCGTACGCCATGCCCATGGCGTCTCGCGCGGATGGAGATCCCATCTCGACCCAGTTCACCGTTTGCGCTGACATTGCGCCGGCGTGCGTCATCACCGCCGCAGCTATGAAAAGCAACAGATTCGAGTACTTCATGCATCCCTCTCCTCATTGAACTATACGCCAAGCGCGCCGACCCTGCGCGAACTGGGTCAGTTGCGTCCCACAAGCGGACACGCCCCGCCCGACCCTGCCTGAAACAGAGCCGCTTGCTGGTTGGCCCTGCACCTGCTTTAGGCATGGACCTGAAATTCGCCTTCCGATCCCTGCGCAAGAATCCGGGCTTCACATTGATCGCCGTGCTGGTGATGGCGTTGGCCATCGGCGCCAATACCGCGGTGTTCAGCGTTGTGAACGCAGTGCTGCTGAAGCCGCTCGCCTTTCGCGATCCGGACCGCATTGTGACGCTCTCGTCGCTGTGGAAGAAGGGTGGCGGGCACGGGCAGGTCTCCGCGCCGGACTTCCACGATTGGCATAACCAGAGCACGGCGTTTGCAGCCATGGCATATTACGAGGACGATTCCACGGCGGTGATGGTGGGATCCGCAGCAGAATACGCGCACGTAGCCACTCCAACCGCGGAGTTCTTCCAGGTGTTCGACGTGCAGCCGGTGATTGGGCGCCTGTTCACTGCCGAAGAGGAGAAGCCTGGCGGCGCGGGAGCGGTGCTGATCAGCTACGGATATTGGCAGAGCCACTTCGGCGGGAATGCGAGCGCTCTCGGGCAGCGGGTGCGCATGCTCGGCAAGAGTTTCGGCATCGTGGGCGTGATGCCGCCGCGGTTCCATTTTCCCAACCAGACAGACATCTGGTTTCCGGCCAACACGGTATTTTCCGAAACGGAGTCGCGCTCCGCGCAAAACTACTTGGTGGTGGGGCGGCTGAAGACGGACGTGAGCCTGGAACAGGCGCAAGCCCAGATGACGGCGATCGGCGCGCGCCTGGAGAGACAGTATCCGCACAGCAACATGGACAAGTCTGTGGCAGTGACGCGCATGCGCGACGAGATGGTCGGCAACGTCAAGCTGACGCTGTACCTGTTGCTGGGCGCAGTCGGATTGGTGCTGCTGATCGGCTGCGCGAATGTGGCGAATCTGCTGCTGGCCAAGGCCACGGCCCGCTCGCGGGAAATCGCCATTCGCGCCGCGGTGGGCGCCAGCCGCAGCCGCATCGTGCGGCAGTTGATCACGGAGAGCCTGCTATTGGCGCTGGTGGCCGGCGCGGCGGGGCTGCTGTTGGCCAAGTGGGGTTCGGATGCGCTGGTGGCGCTGGCGCCCGGCAATGTCCCCCGCCTCGCCGAAAGCGGCATCGAAGGATGGGTGCTGGTGTTCACTCTCGGCATCTCGGTGGCGGCCAGCCTGCTGTTTGGGCTCGCGCCGGCGCTGCAGATCTCGCGCGTCGATCTGAATGAAACTTTGAAGCGGGGCGCCGCGCGCGCGGTAGTGGGCGGCAAGGCAGCGCGCATGCGCGGTGCGCTGGTGGTCGCCGAGGTGGCGCTGTCGGTGGTCCTGCTCGCCGGCGCCGGCCTCCTCATCCGCAGCTTCGTCGCGCTGCACAATGTCGCGCTGGGTTTTCATCCCGAACACGTGCTCATGATGGAATCCAGCGTTCCAGCCGCGGGCCTCGAAAGCGCGCGCCGCGCCACGCGATTCTACAAGGATCTGCTGGCGGATCTGGCGACGTTGCCCGGCGTTTCGGCGGTGGGCGGCACGCGCAATCCACCAGGAACTGTGTATTCGGATGGGAGCTATTTTATCGACCGGCTTGGCGAACTCACGCCAAACACGCCGAACGCGGTTTTGTCCGTAGTGACGCCGGGCGCCTTCGCCGCGCTGGGTGTCCCGCTCAAGCGCGGCCGCGACTTCAAGGAAGGCGACACCTACGAGGCGCCGTTTACGGCCATCATTAACGAGGCGCTGGCGCGCAAATCGTTTCCGGGCCAGGACCCGCTGGGCCGCTTGATTTATTGCGGGCTGGACTCGGACAAGATCATGAAGATCGTGGGCGTGGTGGGCGATGTGCGGCAATATGGGCCGGCGGTCGCGCCCTCGCCGGAGATCTTCATGCCTTACGAGCAGCATCCGCTGCCCGCTACTGCGCTCAATATCGTGGTGCGGGCGTCTGTGGCCGGTGGTGCGCTTCAGGAGCCGATCCAGCGCAAGGTTCGCGCGCGGTCGGCGGAAGTTCCGGTGAAGTTCACCAGCGTGGAGGAACTACTTTCCGAGAACACCGCCGCGCCGCGATTCCGCACGCTGCTGCTGGGTATTTTCGCGGGGATCGCGGTATGTCTGGCCATGGCGGGCGTGTACGGTGTGATGGCGTACGCTGTGGGCCAGCGCGCGAACGAGATCGGCCTGCGCATGGCTTTGGGCGCGGGCGCCGGCGATATCCTGCGATTAATACTGCGTCAAGGGATGGCTCTTACAGGCCTTGGACTGGCGCTCGGATTGATCGCCGCGGCCGTCGCCACGCGGCTGGTCACGAGCATGTTGTTCGAGGTGAAGGCTGGCGATCCGCTGACCTATGCCGGCGTGGCGGTTTTGCTAGCGCTGGTTTCGCTGATGGCCAGCTACATTCCTGCGCGGCGTGCGACGCTAGTCGATCCAGTGGCGGCTTTGCGGCAAGAGTAGCGTTCACGGACGCGCGCGCTGCTGTTGTTCCATCAATCAGGATCACGGTGTAGTTTGAGACTCCACCAGGGTTCGCGGTATCAAGTGGTGGTTGGCCAGATGGCTCTTGACTGCCATCTCTGAGATCCCAAAGTGCTCCGCCGCGTCTTCAAACGCTTCTGGCAGGAACTCGTCGCCCAAATAGGCCCGCAGGGACTCAATCGGGCACAAAAACTCGGCGGCAAAGGCACGCTGCAGCTTCTGTCGCGCCGTCGCCGCATCCGTAACTGGAAGCCAGCGGTCCCGCGGTTCCGCGCCGAGATAGTCGGCGATGAAACGGGCAGCCTCGAACCTGCGCGCTGGCCGGTTCCTCTTGCGAAACAGCAGCTTCAATTCTGCGCGGTCCCCGGTTCGGACCGCGAGCCCCATCGGGGCGTGAGGCAACGAGTTCGCAAGTCCATTCAGATGATCGGAGCGGATCTGCAGGAGTTCCGCTAAAGCCTCGTCGTCCAGCGGCTGAGTACCCAATCGGAGCAATTCACGAACGGCATTGGCAAGCCGGCGTGCCCGCTGCCACGGTGGCATCCCGCCGTTTTCAACAATTGTCTCTATCGGCACAGAGACCCTTCCGAGAATACCGGGCCGTGAAGCGAGATTGATGACTTCATCGAGCATGTCCGTTGGATGGCTGCCTGCACAGACCGGGGCGATCTCATCAGCCGCGCCCGGACCCGCTTGAGGCGCGAGGCCGACAAAGCGTTCCACCAGTGCCACCGGCGCCTCATCCGGATCGAAGCCGAGGCGTGCCTCGAGCCGTCTGGCAGCCGATTGAGCCGGGTCGGCGCGTTCGGCGAGGACTTCCCGCCAAAGGGTGTGCAACTCCGTTTCTCCCAAGCTGTCCAATCTGCGAAGCACGAGATCCAGGAAGTTGTCCGTCTGTTGTTCGAACTCTCGTGCCGGCACGAACGCCTCGAACTCGGACAGATAGCGAACGGGTTCACTGGACAAAGCCGGGGAGCGCCGACAGCTTACCCAGACCGCCTCTCCGTCGCTTGCAAAGGCCAGTTGGGGCCAAAGAAAGCCGTAGCCAGCCGCCGGTAGCTGAAGGTCTTGCACGCGCCCGTCCGGGCGGGTGAAACGTAGGTGGCATTCCTTCACGCACACCGCGAGCGCGTCCCGGTCGTCATGCATGGGAACGGTCTCGTCCGCTTTCAGCGTGAAGCGCACCGCGCGCATGTGTTCGTTTTCAAAATCCAGCCGGTAGTGAGCCGGGCGACGCGCAGCACATCGCGGCCCTCGAGGACTTCTTGCGGGACGATGTCGGGTGGTTTTTCGCCTGTTGAAAGCGGCATTCGCTTTGATTCAGTTCAGTGTAGCCGATCGGAAGGCAGTCCAGTCATGAGTCACAGCGCACCCTTCCCCGATTGGTCCGGCCCGGTCCATCCCGCCAAAAGTAGTGGAAGAGTGCCAACCACCAGCTATACTAGTCAGACAACGTCGCGAACGACCACGCCGCGCTGCGAAGGGTTCATGAAATACCAACACCGGGTGCTCGGCATGCTGTCGCTGCTCACCGTGATCACCTATCTGGACCGCACTAACGGACCTTCTCCCACACAATCTTCCAGCGAACAACTCCGGGCTCTATTGCCTCCACGCCGCTCAGAACCAGGCGGCCATCTTCGAACTTGTACGGCCTGATCTGGCGCGATCCTTCAAAGCCGCGTCCTGTGGCAACTTCAGGTAAATGGACGAGGCGGTTATTCTTTGCGTCAATCTCATACCGCCCACAGTAGGCAAACGTGCCCTCGGCGGCTGCGAGCTTCACCTCGGTGGTCGGGTGCTGGGGGTCAACCCACTTCGGCCGGTCCGGATTTACCAGATCGGCGCACATGTATCCATCGCGGGAATACATGATGAAGCCTTTTCCATGGGGTCCATATTGAGGATATGGGCGGGTTGTGCCGTCTTTGAGGGTCTGCTCCGTGGAAACGAGTTTCCACGGGCCCACGATGCGATCCCGAATCTCTGACTCGCTTTGGGCGAACACAATCCCATTCCCCAGCAGGAGTGCCGCCAGTATCAACGTCCCACTCGTCATGCCCGATTCTCCCTAAATGCAGTTTAGCAGCAGAGATGTGGATAGGAATGGATAACGGCACATCCGGACCGTACATTGCATGATTGCAGCAATCGTTTGACGGTCGAGGAGGCCGCTTTTGCGATGGCAAAGAAACGTCCATCCGGAAAGAGGCGCCCCAAAAAGCGTGCAGATCTGGGTATTTGCCTGCTTCGAATCACTTGGATCGACACGTGCGGCGCCTGACATACACTTCATAGGCGCCTGACTCATCAGAGGCAAATGCCATCCAGCGACCGTCCGGCGAAAAGGCGGGCTGCACTTCGTTCGCGGTAGTATGCGAGAACCGTTCGGGTTTTCCCGCCTTAGGATGGTCCGGGTCTGGCACATCCAGCGGCATCGTCCAGATGTCAAATTCGCGTTGGCGCCTTGCTGATCGGCCAAATGCCGACCATCGGGGGAAATGGAGTGGAGTTCCACCCGAGCCGTGCCCTCCGGCAGCTTCTGCATGTCGCCCGCGCCGTCACTCCAGACCCACAACAGGGCCTGACTGTCTCCGCTGACACACTGGAAAACGATGTGTTTGCCGTCTGGCGTCAAGTCATGTGCGTAGGTATCAAGACCCTTCCCCTGGATTCCCAGTGCGAGACGCCGGCCATCGGGCGAGAAACGCAGCGTGAAGTAAGGGGCGGGCTTGGACAATTGCGGCTGTATCTTCCTGGAGCCGCTTGCATCTAGTTCACGTCCCGGGTGAAGACGATGTCACACGACGGTCATACAGTTTCGGCTTAAAAGTATGGCCTATTGCAGGGATGAAAAACAAACTGGAAAAATGTAGCAACAAACGAAGACGATTGAGAGTATGCTTGTCTAACCGGACGGGCTGGAAGCCAGATGAGATGAGACTGGCAGGCGCAACTCTCAGCCGGTAGCGCGTTGTCATTTGAATTTGCATCGGAGGGAAGCATGCAGAAATCGATAGCACTTGTATTGCTCGTCATTGGCTCCTCGGCTGTCGCCGCAGCACTTCCAAGTGCGCCAGAGATTGACCCGGCTTCGGGCGCGAACGCCCTAGCCTTGATCGCGGGCGGCCTGGTGATCCTGCGTTCCCGCCGCAGGAAGTAAGGAAGCCAGGAGGAAAAATGCTGAGACTGATCGCAGTAGCGTTATTGATTATCGGCTTCTCGGCTGCTCTGCCCGCGCCCCTTACGCCAGAGATTGACCCGGCTTCGGGCGCGAACGCCTTGGCGCTGATCGCGGGCGGCCTGGTGATGCTGCGTTCCCAGCGTAAGAAGTAAGAAAAGGGAGAGACGTGCATAAACTGATCGCTGTTGCCGCTGTTGCTGGTTGGTTCGTCAGTCGTCGCTATGGCATTCACCACGCCTGAGATTGACCCGGCTCCGGGCGCGAACGCCCTAGCCTTGATCGCGGGGGGACTGGTAATCCTACGTTCCCAGCGTAAGAAGTAAGAAAACGGAGAGATGTGCATAATCGTCTACGATAGGCACAAATATCGTTAGGCACATTCCGCAACGATCTCGACACAACTCTTCGACGTTCTTCAGAGGTCGGCGCGCATCCTTAGCTTCCGACAGGACGAATTAAGGGGCCGCCCAATGGCCAGGCGGTGACTCAGCGCGCAAGCCCTTGCTGATACATCCCCTACTCCCGTCATTTAAACCACATTAATGCCGCCGGGCTCACACCGCCGCCAGTTCGTACAAATACTCCACGTGCGACCGCGCCGCGCCATCCATGCCCTGAATCTTCGGATTGCCGGACTCGATCACGTAATATTCATCCGGCGCGTGCGCCCCGTTTCCGTGGCCCAACCCGAAGTGACCGGCGGGCAGCCGCAGCGGATCTCCGGTGAATACAAACCCCGGCCACGAGCCGGCCAGCCGCGGCCAAAGAATCGGATTGATGCCGTTGCGCTTATATACCGCCACCGCCGCTCGCACGATCCCCGCGTCGACCGGCGTGGTGGTCGGGTCGTAGCCGCCGGTCATGTTCACTTCGATGTCCCCGAAGCCGCGCTTTTCCAGATGCGCCCGCAGTGCGGCGACTGCGCCCGCCGCCGTCATGTCCGGCACCAACCGCATATCCAGTTTCGCGGCCGCGCGATGCGGCAGAATCGTTTTGCCGCCCGGTCCAGTATATCCGGCCGCCAGTCCTTCGATGTTCACGGTCGGCCGCGATGCCAACAATTCCAGCGCTTCGAGCCAGTCCACGTCGTGCACCCAGTGTTGGACACCCATCTGTTTCTTGGCGACCTCTTCGCTCTGGCGTTTGGCTGCCTCGCGGATCAGCGCCTTGTCCGCGGCGCTGAGCGGGCGCGCCTTGTCGGCAAAGCCGTCGATGGCCGGCGTATGTCCGTCGGGTCCCACCAGCGTTGCCAGAGCCTGCACCAAGTGCCACGCCGGACTGTCGACGCGCGCCTCGTTGCTCGAATGCAGATCCTGTTTCGGCCCGCGGCCCCACCGTTCGCCGCTCGAAACCAGCTCGACTTCAATCACGCCCTTGGCCCCTAGCGTGATGGTCACCGTACCATCCAGCGCCTGTTGCGGCATGGGCATATACACGCCCGTACATTTGCGCAAAGCCGCCAGCACCTCTGGCCGGTGGACGATTTGCGGGAAGTGCGGCGATCCGATCTCTTCCTCGCCTTCTGCCACGAAAACCAGGTTAATAGGCAGCTTGCGCCCGGTGGCGCGAAAGGCGTGGAGCGCTGCCAGAAACGTGGCCTCCGGACCCTTCTGGTTCACGGCGCCGCGGCCCACCACGATTTTGCCGAGCCCCGGTTTATCCACCAGCCGCGCCTCCCACGGCGGCGAAGACCATTCCGAGGGGTCCACCTGCTTCACGTCGTACATGAAATAGATGCCCACCGTACGCGGCGCTCCGGCATCCAGAGTGGCGAAAACTCCCGGCTGGCCATCGCTGGAGACTTTGGTCACCTGCTCGAATCCGGCCTCACGGAGCAGCCGCATCATCAGGTCGCAGCCCTCCTGCATCCCCCGGTTTTCCGCTGCGATGGATGGCTGCCGGATCCACTCCTGCAGCCGCGCGACCGCCTCGTCATGGCGCCTTTCAATCTCGGCGAACAGCGGCTTCAGTTCCGGACCATCGGCGCCCCGCGCCCGCCGGCTCGCCGCCAGCGCTACCCCTCCCGCGAAGATACTCTGCGCAAACATGCGTCGATTCATATCGCACGATTATCATGGCGCGAGCATCCAGACGTCAAGCCGCAGAATTGTCCAATGCGAGATGAGCCTGGACGGGGAGGTCGCTTCCAATGCGGCACGAGCCTGAAATGCGAAGTCGTTTCCAATGCGCGGTGAGCCTGAAACGTGAGCCGGGCGAAAAAGGGCATCCTGCTGGTGAATGACAATTCACATGAAGAATTTGGAGCGGCTGAGTCTGGCCGAGATGGAGGAGTTCGTCCGGGGCAGCCGGCAGGTAACTTTGTCCCTCGAAGGTGCAGCAACCAAAAACATGAGTCTTGACAAAATATCACATTAGATATAATCTAGATCTTTCATGGACGCCGAGGCGATTAGACGGTCCTTGGAATGCAGCGGGTTGCGGTGCACTCCGCAGCGCTACGCCGTGATGGCATTCCTGATGGAACACAACAGGCATCCCACGGCTGCGGAAATCTTCGAAGCCGTGAATCGCGTGGATCCGCGCTCTTCAAGGGCCACGACTTATAACAATCTGCGGGACTTGGTGCAGGCCGGTTTGGTGCGTGAAGTGGCCGTCGAGGGCCGCGCCGCGCGATTCGATGCGAAAGGCATGCGGCATCACCACTTCATCTGCGACCGCTGCGGCAATGTTGAGGACATTGAGTGGTACAACGTGCCCAGGCCTGCCTCGGGCTCCCTCGGTAAGCGAATTGTTCGCGAATTCGAACTCATTTTCCGGGGGCTCTGCACGAAGTGCGCTCCACGGCACGCTTCCAGTTAAATGTCGTAAGGCGTGTGCATACGGGATGACTGGCGCGAACCGGCGGCGATTGCGCGAATGGGAAAGCCAGGATGGATTCGTAGTTCGTCACAGTTTCTTTAACTAATTCGAAGGAAGGCAAACATATGGATAAAACACTCACCACCGCAGCGGGGACGCCTGTCCCCAATAATCAGGAGCAAAGCTTGTCAACCGAAAGCAAGTGCCCCGTATCGAACGGCGCTCGCAGACACATGGCGGCTGGATCCCAGGCGAATGCGGCCTGGTGGCCGAATCAGTTGAACCTGAAGATCCTGCACCAGCACTGTCCACTGTCCGATCCGATGGACAAGGAGTTCAATTATGCTGAAGAATTCAAGAGCCTCGACCTGGATGCCGTGATCAAAGACCTGCATGCCTTGATGACTGCATCGCAGGACTGGTGGCCGGCGGACTACGGCCATTATGGGCCGTTCTTGATCCGTATGGCGTGGCATGCCGCAGGCACCTACCGTATCGCCGACGGCCGAGGCGGCGCGGGTTCCGGAGCGCAGCGATTTGCGCCCCTCAATAGCTGGCCGGACAACGTGAGCCTCGACAAGGCGCGCCGGTTGCTCTGGCCGATCAAGCAAAAGTACGGGAGGAAAA
>Ga0187855_10003799_pt1 | contig 11038 bp, 9 predicted proteins | sample June2016WEW_8_10_2_FD_132969 | JGI IMG/M metagenome (GOLD analysis project Ga0187855, IMG submission 132969) | Peatland microbial communities from SPRUCE experiment site at the Marcell Experimental Forest, Minnesota, USA - June2016WEW_8_10 | ecosystem: Environmental > Terrestrial > Soil >...
CTTCGAATTTTGGACGATGCGCACGTTGTTCTCCATGTCCTCGTGCGACCAGCCGCGCGAATGGGCGATATAGGGAAATTGCGGGAACAGGAAGCCGAGCTCGGCGAAAAAGCTCAGCATCGAACCGGCGACGCCCTGGATGTTGTCCTGGCCGCCGACGATGATGAAACCCGCCACCTTGTTCCGGATGAGCAGCTTCTCGTTGCGGGAAATATCGACCTGGGCGCAATTGAGCCGCTCGACCATCTTGAAATAGAGCGAGGAGGCCGAACCCCAGCGGATCGGCGTCGAGACGATGACGGCGTCGGCCCAGAACACCAGCGCCTCGTAAACCTGGTCCATCTGGTCCTTGGGATCCATCTGCGTGATCGAGCACGGCCAGGTGCAGGCGTAGTAGCTCTTGGAGAAATAACCCTCGCAGGCCCGGAATTTGAGATCGTTGAGGGTGATGAGCTTGGTCTCGGCGCCGAGCCGCTTCCCTTCGGCCAGCGCGCAACCGAGCAAATGGTCGGAGCCGGAGAAGCGCGGATGGGATGCGTCCATCACGGTCGTCGAAATCCCGGCGAGGCGCAGCTTCCCCGGCGCGCGCACCGGCTCGCGCGAGAGCGGATGGGGCGGGTGCGGTTTCTTCATGCGCTTGGACGGGTTCGCGACGTCGACGAACACGCGGCCATTCTCGACCTTCACCGGGAAGGCGGGCACGCAATCCTCCTCGAAACCGGGCTCGCCCTTGCCGGTGCAGCGGTCGAATTTCCACCCGTGCCACGGACATTTTATGTACCCGGCCGAATCGATGCTGCCCTCGCCGAGCGGACCGCCGACGTGATTGCAGGTGTTCGCGATGGCGCCGAACACGCCGTCCTTGAACGAGAGCGCGATATCCGCGCGCTTCACCTTCATCGGCCGGCAGGATTGCTTGGAGAGCTCGTCGGCGGCCCCGACATCGGTCCAATCCGGTTCGCGAGCCATGAATGCGTCTCCTCTCAGCGCGTTTCCGTCGAACGGCGTATTTGACCGGAACCCGGCGCGGCGTTCAATCCGCCTCCGGACCGCTTCACCGTCATGTTACTTCGGTTCAACCGGGCCGCAGGTTAGATTGAATAAGGGGAATCCGCCATGGGCAGATTGGACTGGCGGCCGCTCCGCGGCATCGATCGCGGCGGCTTGCGCAAGGGGCGGCTTCAGGCCCATTACGCCGTGCAGTTTCTCGCCCGCGCGGCGCGCGCCTATGTCCCGCCGCGAGCCGATGACAGCCACACCAATCTGGGCTGGGACGACAAGCTCGACGGCTTGACGACGCATCGCCTGAGGGGCGAATCGCGACTGGGCTTGAAGATCGCCGATCTAACGCTGCTATTGCTCGACAAAGAGAGCGGGCGCGCTCAAGACTTTTCGTTGAGCGGACGCTCCGATGCGGAAGCGCGCCAGTGGCTCGGGGAACGTCTCGACGCGCTAGGCCTCGATGCAAGCGCCCTCGATAGGCCGTCTCCCTATAAAATTCCCGAACACGCGATTGCCGGGGGCGCGGTTTATGATGCGGCCGGGCTCGGCGATGTTCTGGCCGAGCTGGCGGCGTGGTTTTCCAATGCCGATCATTCGCTAGGATTCATTCGGGAAGAAATGATCGGCCGGAAATTCACGGTCTCGCCCGTGCGCTGCTGGCCCCACCATTTCGATCTGGCCACCTTGATCGCGCTCGATCCGGGCCATGACGAGAAAGCCCGCTCGGTGAATGCGGGAATGTCGCCGGGAGACGAGTATTACGATGAACCTTATTTCTATGTGAGCCCCTATCCCTATCCCGAAGCGTCTTCCTTGCCGCCTCTGCCGAAGCTCGGACATTGGCATACGCGCGACTTCACCGCGGCGATCGCGACCGCAAGCCAAGTCCTGGGGGCGAAGGACCGCGGGACCGAGACCGAGGCTTTCCTGCGCGCGGCCATTGCAGGCGCCATCAAGGCCTTGGGTTGAGACCGAATCCTCAAGCCATGGCTGGGACGTGGTGATCTCGTCGCGGGATTGGCGGGATTAGGAACACGGCCCCGCCGACTTGCCCTTTGGAATGACGCAAGTCGGAATCGACCACACGAAATCCGCCTGCAGCGCCGAGCGCGATTGCCGCGGACTGTTCGGATTGGACCAGAACCATCGCGGCAGGGGCGTTCCGTTGGGGCTGCACTGTTCCCCGGTGGGGCAGGACACGGGATTGAGCGAGGCCTTGATGAGGCCCGTGCCAAAAACATTCCGCCCCTGCTTGTTAAACACGGCGCGGGCATGGCAGGTGATGCAAGAGGCCGTATTGACGAAGCCTTTTTCCGTGACGGAATTTCCCAATCGGGTCGGCAGGCCGGTCGGATCGACGAAGTCGGTTTGACTCCCTTTGAGGCAATAATTCCGGAAAACATCCGCAAGGTTATTTTTCCGGAAAATCGCAAGAACCGCTTGCGTCTTTTCGCAAGCGGCATATCGCTGACCCGCCTTTCCTTGTTGGGGCGGAACCCATGCCACCTTGGCGCCGAAGCTGTCCCGGCAACCGAGAAAGTCGCACCGTCCGGGATTATCCTGGTGCTCGAACGTCGCCCAGGTCCAATTCGGCACCTGTTTTGAAATGATGTGCATGGACAGAAGCAGGTATTTTTTATGGTCGGAGGCGATGTTCGAGTAGTAAAGCGACTCATCGCGGCCGCCCCCCTCGGCGAGCACCCAATCCGCCTTGACCTCGATGGCATCGACCGGAAAGTCGATCGGCTGACCCGCGGCGAACGCCTTGGCCAAGCCTTCTTCGTCATAGAGCCGATTGTCGACGATAAACCGAAACGCCGGCTGATTCCGGCGCACCTCTTCGCCATTGGCGTTTTGCCCCGCCGGCGCCACGGATTGCCCGGAACCCGGAGCCGGCGATGCTCGCGGCGTCAAGACTTCCCGGTGCAATTTCTTCTCGCTTGGCGTGGCACCCGGCCAGCGCGGCGGCTCGGTGAATGTGTCGGCATCCGACGCCCAGGTTTCGAACCGGACGTCGTGGTTGCCCGGAGACGCCGCCGGAGCCGTGACCTCGGCGAACAGAGACCAGGAAACCTGATCCGCGTGATTCATGGCGGGATCGGGATCGGCCTGCGCCCAAGCGCCGCGCATCAGGCCCGCGAAAACCGCCAAGGCGAGAATTCCAGCGCATAGCTTCCGAATCACATTTACCCCCGCTTACGCCGCGCGCGGCCTTCATCCATGGAGAGCCGGACTTGACTGTATGATATATCACAAGAATCTTGGTAGCTTGCCGGACGCGGCGCGAATGATTTGGGGACATGATGAGCGAAATCCTGTTGGTCACCGGCGGCGGACGCGGCATCGGCGCGGCGTCGGCCTTGCTCGCGGCCAAACGCGGCTACGCGGTGGCGATCAATTACCTGGCCAAAAGCGATCGCGCCGAAGCGGTGGCGGCGCAAATCCGCGGCGGCGGCGGCAAGGCCGAAATTTTCGCCGCCGATGTCAGCCAGGAAAAGGACGTGGTCCGGCTTTTCGCCGAAGTGGACAAGAAACTCGGCCGTATTACCGCGCTGGTGAATAGCGCCGGCATATTGGGACCCTTGGGCCGCATCGACGCGGTCGAAGCCCGCGGGATCGAAACCCTGCTTGGCATCAACGTCACCGGCACTTTGCTGTGCTGCCGCGAGGCGGTGCGCCGCATGTCGACCAAGCATGGCGGCCAAGGCGGCGCCATCGTCACCTTGTCCACGGCCCAGGCGCGTTTGGGCGGCGCCGGCGAACTCACCCCCTATGCCGCGAGCAAGGCGGCGATCGAGATCTTCACCTTCGGCCTGGCGCAGGAGCTGGCGGCGGAGAAGATCCGCGTCAACTGCGTGCGCCCCGGCGTGATCGACACCGAGATCCAGCCGCCCGGCCGCATCGCCCAGATCGGACCCAAGCTGCCGATGGGCCGCGCCGGCCGGCCCGAGGAAGTTGCGTCGGCGATCCTGTGGCTGCTCTCGCCGGAGGCGTCTTATGTCTCGGGCGCGGAGCTCGACGTCACCGGCGCCCGCTGACCCGGCGGGATACGGCTTGACGCGCCCTGATCCTAGTTCAGGTTGGAGAGCGGCTTTTCGATGCGATAGAGGCCGACATCGATGGTGCCGGCGCGGAATCCGGCCTCGCAATAGGCCAAGTAATATTCCCACATACGCTTGAATCGCGCATCGAAGCCCAGCGCCGCGATATCCGTCCAGGCGCGCTGAAAGCGCCGGTTCCATTCCGCCAAGGTCTTGGCGTAGCTGGCGCCGAAATTCTCCAGCGACGCCAGCGAGAGCCCGGCGCGCGCGATCTGCTCGCGCAACACCGACGGCGAAGGCAGCATCCCGCCGGGGAAGATGTAACGCTGGATGAAATCGGCGGCGCGGCGATAGGTCTCGAAACGCTCATCGGCGATGGTGATGATTTGCAGCACCGCGCTGCCGCCGCGCGCGAGGCGCTCGCGCACCACCTCGAAGAATTTGGGCCAATTTGCCTCGCCCACCGCCTCGAACATCTCGATCGAGATGATGCGGTCGAACAGCCCCTTCTCGTCGCGATAATCGCGCAAGCAAATCTCGGCGCGGTCGGAGAGGCCTGCCTTGGCGAGCCGCGCCTCGGCATGGGCGCGCTGCTTTTCGGACAAGGTCAATCCGGTGACGCGGCTGCCGTAACGGCCGACCAAGGCCTCGGCCAAGGCGCCCCAGCCGCAACCGATCTCAAGCACGCGCTCGCCGCCGGCGAGGCCGAGCTGCCCGATGGCGCGGTCGATCTTGGCCGCCTGCGCTTCTTCCAGCGTCTCCCCGCCGGAATAAATGGCCGAGGAATAGGTCATGCTGGGATCGAGCCAACGCGCATAGAACTCGTTGCCGAGATCGTAATGCTGCGCGATGTTGCGCCGGCTGCCGCGCCTGGTATTGGCGCGGGTGAGATGCCGCAGCCGGTTCAGCAGCCGCAACGGCGCCGTGCCCATGATCGCCGAGCCGAGCGCCGCCTCGTTTCGCACCGCGAATTCGATCAGCGCGGCGAGATCGGGGCTCGACCAGTCTCCGTCCATGTAGGATTCGGCAAAGCCGAGATCGCCGCCCAGGATGAGGCGGCGCAGGCTCCGCCAGCGGTGGATTTGCAGCGACGCCGTCGGCCCCGCCGACTTGCCGCCGAAAACCAGTTGCTCGCCCGACGGCGTCTCGACCGTCAGCTTTCCGGTTTGCAGCCGCCCGCCGATGCCGCCCAGCAGCGCCGCCCACAGCCCGCGGCGGAGGCGCGATCCATGCGCGCGCCGAACGGGCGCGTCGACCAGGAAGCCCTCGCGATCGTCACGCAGCGTCATGTCTCTCCCCCCGATCCCCCGTAATGGATGCCGCCGTTCGCCTTGAGCGTCAACAACGATACGCGTAGGGGCCGGATCTGGCTCGAATCGAAGAAACCCCCGCCCCCCCATTCCCTTCATCGCGCCAGCGCTTGGACGTGCAATGCGGGCCGCTTGGAAAAACGGATCAACGACGGTCATAATACTGCCCATATTTTAGGCACCATTACCCGTCATATTCCAGGATGCTTTGCCGTTACCATCCGGCCGGGCCCTGGCCTTCTTCCGAATAAGCGAGGAAAATCAATTTTGTAGACCGTAGCTGCCACTTGGCTCGGGCCTTGCAGACTTTACTTGAAACCAAGACCGCCCTCGTTGGGGAAACCGCAAGTGGAAGACGCCGTGACCTTGCCGAAAACCTACGCCCAGGCCTTCGACGAGACCGGCCTGCCGGGCGAATGCCTGCCGCAATACCGGCAGGTCAGGACCTGGCTCGACAAGATGCCGCGCGATTTCCTGATGCTGAAGCGGCGCGAGGCCGAGTTCCTGTTCCGCCGCACCGGCATCACCTTCGCGGTCTATAACGACGGCGGCGATCCCGAGCGGCTGATCCCGTTCGACATCATTCCGCGCATCATCCACCCCGACGAATGGAAATTCCTGTCCTTGGGCCTGACGCAGCGGGTAAAGGCGCTCAACGCCTTCATCGACGACGTCTATCACGCGCGCGAGATCATACGCGCCGGCAAGGTGCCGCCCGAGCTGGTGCTGCTCAACGACGGCTTCCGCGCCGAAATGCAAGGCCTCGACACGCCGCGGCGCGTCTATACCCATATTTCGGGCATCGACATGGTGCGGGTGGGGCCGAAGGATTTCTACGTGCTCGAGGATAATTGCCGCACGCCCTCGGGCGTCTCCTACATGCTGGAGAACCGCGAGGCGATGATGCGGCTCTTCCCCGACCTATGCGCGCATCACCGCATCGCGCCGGTGTCGCACTATCCCGAGGAACTGCTCGACACGCTGCGCTCGGTGGCGCCGCCCAATTGCCCGGGCGAGCCGGTGATCGCGCTGCTGACGCCGGGCGCCAACAACAGCGCCTATTACGAGCATTCCTTCCTCGCCGACGAGATGGGCATCGAGCTGGTCGAGGGCGCGGATCTGGTGGTCGAGGACAATGTCGTCTACATGCGCACCACCGAAGGGCCGAAGCGCGTGGACGTGATCTATCGCCGCATCGACGACATTTTCTGCGATCCGCTGACCTTCCTGCCCGATTCATTGGTCGGCACGCCCGGCCTGTTCAACGCCTACCGCGTGGGCAACGTGACGCTGGCCAACGCGGTGGGCGCCGGCATCGCCGATGACAAGGCGGTTTATCCCTTTGTGCCGGCGATGATCCGGTTTTATCTGGGCGAAGAACCGATCCTGTCCAACGTGCCGACATATTCCTGCGCCGACGCCAAGGATCTGGGCTACGTGCTCGATCATCTCGGCGAATTGGTGGTGAAGGAGGCGCGCGGCGCCGGCGGCTATGGCATGCTGGTTGGGCCCCATGCCACCCAGGCGGAACGAGAAAGCTTCCGCGCGAAGCTCAAGGCCAATCCCCACGACTACATCGCCCAGCCGACGCTGGCATTGTCGACCGTTCCCACCTTCGTCGAGAACGGCATCGCGCCGCGCCATGTCGATTTGCGGCCCTTCGTGCTGTGCGGCAAGGGGATCCGGATCGTGCCGGGCGGCCTCACGCGCGTGGCGCTCCGGAGCGGCTCGCTGGTGGTGAATTCGAGCCAAGGGGGCGGCACCAAGGACACCTGGGTGCTGGAAAGCCTGCCCGAGAACGGCAACGATGCTCAGCCGAACCGCCGATAGCCTGTTCTGGCTCGCCCGCTATGTCGAGCGCGCCGAGAACGTGGCCCGCATCGTGCTGGTGGGTCACCGCATGGCCAGCATCGCGCAATCGCTCGGCAGTCTGGGCGACGAATGGCTCTCGACCCTGATCGCCACCGGCTGCGACCAGGACTTCTTCGAGAAATATTCCGAGGCTTCGCCTTCGGCGGTGATCGACTTCCTGGTGCGCGATCCGGACAATCCCTCGAGCATTTTGTCCTGTCTCGACACCGCGCGGCGCAACGGGCGCGCGGTCAGAACCGCGCTCACCGTCGATATGTGGAACGCGCTCAATGAGACCTGGCTCAAGGCGCGCGATTTCGCTTCCGTGACCGCGGCCAGCGACCAGGTATCGACGTTTCTCGAATGGGTGAAGGAACGTTCGCAGCTGTTCGACGGGGCCTATAACAGCACCATGCTCCGGAACGACGCGTTCTATTTCACGCGCCTGGGCACTTTCATCGAACGCAGCGACAACACCGCGCGCATCCTCGACGTCAAATACTATGTGCTGCTGCCGCAGGACGAAGGCGTGGGCGGCGCGCTCGACTATTACCAGTGGCAGTCGATCCTGCAATCGGTCTCGGCGCTCAGGAGCTATCATTGGGTCTATCAGGAGCGTCTCCAGCCCTGGCTGATCGCCGAGTTGATGATCCTCCGGCCGGAAATGCCGCGCTCGCTCTTCAGCTGCCACGAACAGATCACGCGCCAGCTCGATTCGATCGGCGATGCCTATGGCAAGCGCGGCGAATGTCACCGCCTGGCGGGCGAGACCCATGCGCGGCTGCGCTACGGCCAGATTCAGAAGATCTTCCAGGGCGGCCTGCATGAGTTCTTGACCGAGTTCATCGATCGCTCGATCCTGCTCGGCGAAGAGATCACCAAGCTTTACCTCATCTAGAACCCATGAAAAATCCATGAAACTGCAGGTGCGCCATGAGACGGCTTATCGCTATTCGCAGCCGATCACCTATGCGATCCAGACGCTGCGCCTGACGCCGCGGCCGCATGACGGTCTGGCGGTCAATTCCTGGCGGGTGCGGGGCGAGGGCCGCCATGAACTGCCCGCCTTCACCGACGGTTTCGGCAATCTCGCCCATTGCCACACCGTGAACCGGATTCACGACCACGCCATCATCACCGTCGAGGGCGAGGTCGAGACCCATGAAACCGGCGGCGCGATCAAGGGCGTGCACGAGACCCTGCCGCCGCTGTTTTTCCTGCGCTGGACGCCGCTCACCGCCTTGACAAAGGAGATCGAGCAACTCGCGGCCGACAGCGCCAAGGGATCGAAGCTGCTCGACCGGCTCGATGCGCTCATGGAAGCGGTGCGCGTGCGGGTCGATTACCGCACCGGCGTCACCGATACCATGACGACCGCGGCCGAGGCGCTCGCCGCCGGCGGCGGCGTATGCCAGGACCACGCGCATCTGTTCATCTCGGCCGCGCGTTCGCTCGGCATTCCGGCGCGCTATGTGGGCGGATATCTCTGGACCGGCACGGACAACGAGGAATACGAGGCGAGCCACGCCTGGGCCGAGGCCTATGCCGGCGATCTGGGTTGGATCGGCTTCGATCCCTCGAATCGCACCCGTCCGACCGAGGCTTATATCCGCACCGCCATCGGGCTCGATTATTGGTCGGCGGCGCCGATCCGCGGCGTATGGCGCGGCGAGGCGGACGAGGATCTCTCGGTGAAGGTGCGCGTGACGCCGCCCGGCAGCAATGGCAACGAACAACAATAATCAATAGGCTATAAGGAAGGATGCAACGGGGGGATCGATGACTTATTGCGTCGGGCTTTATCTCAAGGACGGGCTGGTGCTGCTATCCGATACCCGCACCAATGCGGGGATCGACAACATCTCGATCTTCTCCAAGATGCACATCTACCAGATACCCGGCGAACGATTCATGGCGGTGATGACCGCGGGCAATCTCGCCATCTCGCAAGCGGTGGTGAACATGCTGCACGAAGGCATCAACACCGGCGAGCGGGTGGAAACGCTTTACACCGCGTCCACCATGTTCCGCGCGGCGCAATTGGTGGGCGATGCGGTGCGGCGCGTCTATAACGTCGACGGGCCGACGCTCGAGGCGCAGGACGTCAAGTTCGATATCTCGCTCATTCTGGGCGGGCAGATCAAGGGCCGCGGCATGCGAATGTTCCAAATCTATTCCGCCGGCAATTTCATCGAGGCGACGCCCGACACGCCCTTCCTGCAAATCGGCGAAACCAAATACGGCAAGCCGATGCTTGACCGTGCGCTGCAATACGACACCGATCCGCGCGACGGGGTGAAATTGGTGCTGGTATCGATGGATTCGACGCTCCGGAGCAACCTGACCGTGGGCATGCCGATCGATCTGCTGGTCTACCGCCGCGACGAGATGAAGGCCGAGGTCAAACGCCGCATCGGCGAGGAAGACGCCTATTTCAAGATGATCCAAGAAAGCTGGTCCAAGGCGCTGCGCGACGCCTATCGCGCCATTCCGCGGCCCGACTGGTTCACGTGAGGCGGCGCGCCGCCCGCTTCGCTTAGTGCACCAGCAGGAGCGGCAGCAGGCTGGCGGCGACCAGTTCGCGCGTGGCGCCGCCGAAGAACATCTCGCGCCAAGGCCCGCGGCCATAGCCGCCCATCACCAGCAAATCGGCGTTCTCCTCGCGCGCGGTGGAGAGCAGCTGCTGTCCCGCCCCTGCCCCTGCCACGGTCGCGACCCGGCGATGCCGCGCGGACACGCCGTGCCAGCCGAGATATTCCACCACCCCGGCCACGTCCAACCCGCTTGCGTCGCCGATGCTGATGATGATGACGGCGTGCGCCGTCGTCAGCAGGGGCAACGCGGCCGCCAGCGCCCGCACCGCTTCGGCCGAACCGTTCCAGCCGAGCGCGACGGATTCGCCGATCGAAGCGGGCGGTTTGGCCGGAGCCAGAAAAACCGGGCGGCCCGAACCGATGAGGGTCTGCTCGATCGCGTCGCTGTGCGGCTCGTCGACCACGCGATCGGAACGGCCCAACACCACGAGATCGAAAAACCGCGCGCGGCGAGTCAGCGCGGCCGGCGCGTAGCCGGTTTCCTCGCGCCAAGCGGCGGAGGCGCCCGCCTTGGGCGGTTTCGCCGTTGGGCCGGATTTTGGCGGCTGCGCCGCCAGGGGAATGCCGTGACGCTTGACCGTCGCTTCGAACGCCGCCTTGGTCTTCTTGGCGGCGGATGTGACGTCCTCGTTGAACTTGTCGATGAATTCGCCCGCGATCGGCATGCCGAATCCGTCGCCCGCAGCCATGATCAGCTGCGTCGCGTCGGCGCGGACATGGAGACCCTCGAGATGGGCTTCGAAGCGGCTGGCGAGCCGGCAAGCGGCCTCGATGGCGCCGTCGCTGGCGCTACCGCCGCTGGCGGCGGCGAGAATGCTTCTAATGGCCATTGATTTCTTCACCTCGATACGAGTTCAGGATTTCAAGCATGCACGTTTCTTGATACCCTGCTATTGAGCCAGATCAAGGTATCGAAACAATCAGTAGAATAAGCGCTTAGGTTCTCCGGCGGAAGACGTGTGGTTATGACCCGGCCTTATCCCAAAGAATACGAACGTCTGGCTTCGATCGGCGCCGGAACGCGCCTGCGCATCCGGCCGATCCGGCCCGATGACGAGGACAAGATGATCGAAATGACCGAGCACCTGACGCCGGAAGACCGCCGGTTGCGTTTTTTCACCCAGATGAAGGGCCTGCCGCGCGAACTTGCCGCGCGATTCGCACGAATCGATTATGACCGGGATATGGCCCTGGTCGCCACCCCGCTCGACGGCGATGCCGTGCTTGGCGTCTCCCGTTA
>Ga0187855_10003800_pt1 | contig 11036 bp, 9 predicted proteins | sample June2016WEW_8_10_2_FD_132969 | JGI IMG/M metagenome (GOLD analysis project Ga0187855, IMG submission 132969) | Peatland microbial communities from SPRUCE experiment site at the Marcell Experimental Forest, Minnesota, USA - June2016WEW_8_10 | ecosystem: Environmental > Terrestrial > Soil >...
AACGCCGCCATCGGACCCATCAAAATCGACATCGAGCAATTCAAAATCGACACCGACGAAAAATTCCAGCCGCTGGATGCCGTCGCCAAAGGCAAGCTCGGCCAGGTGCAGATGAACGTCAAAACAACGTTCGCGGATGGCAAAGCCAAAAACGAAATGGACTCCGGACAAGGTCCGCAAAGCAAGGAGGACGCCGTATCGCCGAACGCGCTGGTGGTCAGCGCGAATTTCCCGCTCTACCCCTGGAGCGTGCTCGCCATGCGCGCGGAAATGAAAAATCAAGATCCGCAGCAGATGCCCATCTACATCCTCGGCCAGGCCGAAGTTCCCGGCACCGTGGTTTTCAAGGGCCGCGAGACCGTGGAGTTCGCCGGCAAAACCGCCGAGCTAAATCACCTCACCGTCAGTGGAACCCCTCCCGATGGCCAGCCCCTCAGCCTGGATTTTTGGGTGGATGACAACCGCAAAGTAATCAAGATCGCTGTTCCGGCCCGCGGCGTGGAGGCCTATCAGGATGGCTTCGACCGCAAAGCTCCTCCTCCGGAAGCTCCCAAACCGGCATCGAAGCCCTAACGGATTCCCTCCGATGAGTTCGCCGGAAAAGCAACCCCCAATTGAATCCGACGCTGCGCTGGATTGCTACCTGGCATCGATTCTGGATATCGCCGAAACGGTGGCCAGCCTGTGCGGCGAAATCGGCGCCTCCTGTCACGATCAATTGGTTCGCTTGCGAAGCCGCGTGGCTTATCACGCCAGCGTTCAGACGCTCGAAGAAAGCCGCAACGCGCTGCACTCCGAGCTAATCGACTTTTCGGAAAAAGCGCGCCAGTACAACAATGTCCTGGCTGAGGATGTGGCCAAGGCTCTGGCCTTGCTGGCACAGAACGAGAGCGCCGTCGCGGTCCGCAATGAAAAATATATCGGACGGCTGGCCCGGTTCGTGGAACAAATGGAACAGGTGGCGCGATCGGGCGACCGCGCGCTGGCCGCCGGGCAAGCCGTGGAGCTGCGTGGATTCGTGGAATCCATGGAACAGGACGGCCGCGCTGCCAACGCACATCTGCAGGCAAAACTTGCGGAGTTCCAGGACAAACTGCGCGAAGTGGAATTTCTCGCTTCCGTCGATCCCTTGACCGGCATCGCCAACCGCCGGGAATTCAATCGTCAACTCGAAGCACGCGTCGCCGCGAGCCGCGAATTCTGCGTCCTGTTGTTCGACCTCAATACATTTCAGCGGGTCAACTACGATCACGGACACCTGTGCGGAGACGAGATTCTCAAGCAACTGGGAAATCGCCTAAGCACCCACGTCCGTCCACGCGACTTCGTGTGCCGCTGGGGCGGCGATGAATTTGTCGCCATTCTCGAATGTCCGCTCGCAATTGCCGACGTCCGCGCCGAAGAAATCGCAACCCTTCTCAGCGGCGTTTACGAGGTGGTGCTCGAAGCTAAGCAAGTCAATGTCACCATCGGCGTCTCCGTAGGCGTCGTGGAGCGCATGCCCAGCGAGACCGCCGAACAAATCTTCCACCGCGCCGACGAAGCAATGTACGCCCAAAAGAAGCCCCGCCTCTAGCTCCACTTTCCGCACCCAACGAGAAACGAGAAACGAGAAACGGACTGCTCCCCAGCCCCGAGCCCCCAGTCCCAGCCTTTATGTACTACCGTTAATTGGAAGGCATGTGCATTCTCTGAAAAACGCCGCTGTGCTAGTCACGGGTGCCGGCCGTGGTATCGGCAAACGGCTGGCCCTTGGATTCGCGGCCGCCGGAGCCAAGGTGGGACTGCTGGCACGCAGCAAAGGCGAACTGGATCTGGCGCACCTCGAAATTGAACATGCCGGCGGCAACGCTCTCCGGATTCGCACCGATGTCACGGATTTCGAACAGCTCAGCGCCGCCGTGGATCGCATGCGCCGCGATTACGGAGGAGTCCACGTTCTGGTCTGCGCGGCAGCCGTCCAGGGTCCCATCGGACCATTCCTGGAACAGACTCCCAGAGCCTGGGCCGAAATAGTTCACATCAATCTTCTGGGCGTGATGAACGCCATCAAAGCAGTTCTGCCTCACATGATCGAGCAACGCTCCGGCAAAATTATCGTCCTCAGCGGAGGAGGCGCGGCCAACGCCCGGCCCAATTTCTCCGCCTATGCGGCATCCAAAGCAGCCGTAGTGCGGTTGGCAGAAACCATAGCCGAGGAGGTGCGCGACCACAATGTCCAGATCAACTGCATGGCCCCCGGCGCCACATACACGCACATGACAGATGAAATTCTGCGCGCCGGCGATAAAGCCGGCTGGAAAGAGACCGAAGACGCTCTCGAAATCCGCCGCACCGGCGGCGTCGCCCCCGAAAAACAAATTCAGCTAGCCCTGTTCCTGGCTTCCGAACAATCCAACCACATCAGCGGAAAACTGATCCACGTCAACGACGACTGGAAAAAGCTGAAGGACGCGAGCGTGCACCCGGAAGCCTACACGCTCCGCAGAATGCAGCGAATGTAGGCGGAAGAAGGCAGTAAGCAGACAGCAGAAGGCAGCGATTGGGTGTCGGGGATGTTTGCTGCCTTCTGCTTTCTGCCTTCTGCAGCCCGCCGCCCGCTCCTGTATCCTATTCCCATGTACCGTCTCTCATTAGCAGTGCTGCTAGCCTTCGCCCTCACCCTGACCGCCCAGCCCAAGAAGAAAAAGGTTCTCGCCATCGGCGAAGTCAAAGGCTTCCAGCACGACTCCGTTTCGCACGCCCTGGCTACCATTGAGCGCCTCGGCCAGGAATCCGGCGTCTACGACACCTACATCCGAACCGACGCCCAACTTCTGACCAAGCAAAAGATCGAAGCCGGCAACGCCAAAAACCTGAACTATTTCGATGCAGTGATTTTCTACACCACCGGCGAACTGGACATGGACGATCAGCAGAAAAAGGATCTGCTTTCCTTCGTCCACGACGACGGCAAAGGATTCATCGGCGTCCACAGCGCCATCGACACGTTCTATAAGTGGCCCGAGTACGGCGAAATGATCGGCGGTTACTTCAACCAGCACCCGTGGGGAGTCTTTGACGCGCCGATGGTTGTGGTAGATCCGAAATTCCCCGGCATGCAGCTCTTCCCATCAACTTTTACGTTCAAAGATGAAATCTATCAGGTCAAGAATTTCAATCCGGATGTAACCCACGTGATTATCCGCATGGACCCGAGCAAGCTCGACCTATCCAACCCGCGCGTCTCCGATGAACGCCGCGCGGACAAGAATTACCCCGTATCCTGGGCGAAAATGTACGGTAAGGGCCGCGTCTACTATTCCACGCTCGGCCATCGTGAAGAAAGCTGGGATCGCAAAGACGTCCAGACCATGTACCTCGAAGCCATCAAGTGGGCCCTGGGCCTAACGAACGCAGACATAGCTCCGAACCCGTAGCGCACGCACTCGTGCGTGCCGCGTCGCCACTGATGGCGACGCCCGGCGCATTAGCTCCCCACTCTCTTCAACTGTCCACAAGCCGCAAAAATATCCCGACCCCGCGGCTTCCGCAAAAAACACGGCATCGAACGGCGCACAATTGATTGAAACGCATCCACCCTGGAAGCATCCGGAGTCTCAAACGCAATCCCCGGCCCCGGATTCAGCGCGATCAGATTCACTTTCGCGTTCAGATGCGCCAGCAGTTTCACCACCCGCCGGGCGTCCGCATCCGTATCGTTCACACCCTTCAGCAACACATATTCGAACGTCAGCTTTTCCCATTTCCGCAGCGGATATGCCTTGCACGCCGCCAGCAAATCCTTCAGCGAATACTTGCGCGTGATCGGCATCAGCTCACGGCGCTGTTCTTCAGTGGACGCATTCAGCGAGATCGCGAGCTTCGGCCGGATCGGCTCGCGCCCCAGCTCCACAATCTTCGGAACAATCCCGGCTGTGGATAGCGTGATCCGCCGCGGCGACAATCCAATCCCCTGCGGATCCGTCAGCAGCCGCGTGGCTTTGATCACATTCGGTAAGTTCAGCAGCGGCTCACCCATCCCCATCATCACGATGTTCAGCCGGTCGCTTCCGGTCGAGAGCTGACGCGTTTGCATCACCCACAGCACCTGCCCGACAATTTCTCCCGCCGTCAGGTTGCGCTCCAGTCCCATCAGCGCGGTGAGGCAGAATTGGCAATTTACCGGACACCCCACCTGGCTTGAGATGCAAATTGTGTCGCGACCCTCCTCCGGCATCAACACCGTCTCGATGGTCTTCTGATCGTCGAGCTTCAATAGGTAGCGGCGCGTCCCATCCAAGGATTTATACTCCGCAGCGACCCGGGGAAGGCCCAGTGGGAACCTAGAAGCCAATTCGTTTCTTAGGGATACGGGCAGCGTCGTGATCTCGACCAGGTCCGAAACCCGCTCCCGGTACACCGCTTCGTAGATCTGGCGCGCGCGAAAGGCCGGTTGGCCTTCCAAAACCTGTTGCAGGTCCGCAACTTCAAGCCCTACAATAGTTTGCGCCACTTTTCCAGTATATCACCGTTACTTCGGGAACCGCGATAAAATAGAGTTAGTGCAACTGGTAACTGAACCCGCATCCGACAAAGTCCGCGATATCGAAACTACTACGCTGCCCAACGGAGTTCGGGTGATCACCGAGCACATGGCGCATGTCCGATCGGTATCATTGGGCGTCTGGATCGGCACCGGCTCACGCGCCGAAACTCCCGATCAAAACGGAATTTCGCATTTCATCGAGCATATGGTTTTCAAGGGCACCTCCAAGCGCTCGGCCGAGGATATCGCACGTTCCGTGGATTCCATCGGCGGCGGCCTGGACGCTTTCACCGCCAAGGAAATGGTGAGCTACAACACCAAGGTACTGGACGAGCACCTGCCGCTAGCTTTCGATGTACTGGCCGACATGGTCCTGAATCCGCTGTTCCGCGACGAGGATATTGAAAAGGAAAAAGGTGTCATCCTCGAAGAGCTGAAAATGGAGGTGGATAATCCCGAATATCTGCTGCACGAAATTTTCTCGAGCAATTTCTATAAGGACCACCCCATCGGGAAGCCAATCTTAGGCACCAAGGATACGGTGAAGAAGTTCGACCGCGAGATGATCCATCACTACTATCGCCGTTATTACTCGCCGAAGAACATTCTGATCACAGCGGCGGGAAATCTAAATCATGAGCGCCTGGTGGATCTCGCACGCCAGCACTTCGAAGACTTGCGCGTGCATGGCTCGCTTTCGCCGGACCCAGCGCCGGTCCCCCACGCCCGCTTAGTATTCCGCAACAAAGCCTCGCTGGAACAAACCCATATGTACATGGGCGTGCCGGCTTATCCTTTTCCGCACCATCTGCGCTTCGCTTGCTACGCCCTGAACACGGTTTTGGGCGGCGGAATGAGCTCGCGATTGTTCCAGAACATTCGCGAGAAGCTGGGCTTGGCCTACGCCGTTTATTCGGAGCTCGCCATGTACCGCGACACCGGATGCATGGCGATCTATGCCGGAACTTCGACGGAATCGGCAGCCAAGGTAATCGAGTTGATTGTCGCCGAATTCCGCGAGCTAAAAGAAAATCTAGTCCCTGCCGAAGAGTTGCGCCGCGCCAAGGATCACCTGAAAGGTTCATTCATGCTGGGCCTGGAGTCCACTTCCAGCCGCATGGGCAACTTAGCCCGGCAGGAAATGTACTTCAAGCGCTTTTTCACCTTGGATGAAATGATCCGGAGCATTGAAGACGTCACGGCGGAACAAGTCCAACAGATCGCCCAAGAGTTCTTCGATCCCAAGAACATCACGCTAGCCATGCTCGGCAATCTAGGCGATTTCAAAGTACGGCGCGAGGACCTGGCCTGCTGATGCGCCCCCGTAGGACAAGCCTCTGGCTTGTCCCCCTATTTTTAACGATCCCCCTCCTAGCACTCGACCTCAACTCCCTGAAGCCCGAGGGTTACGTCAGCGACTTCTCCCACGTCCTCACCCCCCAATCGCACGCTCAGCTGGAAGCTTACTGCGGCCGCGTGGAACAAGTCACCGGCGTCCAGATGGCCATCGTCACCATCGATTCGCTCGACGGCCAGCCCGTGGAAGATGTCGCCAACGCACTCTACCGCAAATGGGGCATCGGCAAGAAGGGCAAGGACGAAGGCATTCTGCTTCTCATCGCCATCAAGGATCACAAGGACCGCGTCGAAGTGGGATATGGACTGGAGCCGATTCTCCCGGATGGTTTCGAGGGCGGCGTCCTGAGGCAAGCCCGCCCGCTCCTGCGTCAGGGCGCATATGGACAAGCGCTCTTTTCCGCAGCGGAAGAAATGGGATCTCGAATCGCGGCGGCCAAAGGCGTTTCGCTCGACACCTCCCTGCGCACACGCCGGCCCGCGCCTTCCAGCGGCTTTCACATTCCGTTTATCTTCATCGCCATCGTTGTGATAGTTCTGTTGTCGCCCCTGAGCCGGCGCGGCGGAGGTGGTGGGGGAGGATTCTTGATAGGTATGATACTCGGTAACCTATTGGGGGGCGGCGGACGCGGCGGCGGCTGGGGCGGCGGCGGAGGATTTGGTGGCGGAGGCGGTGGTGGCGGAGGATTCGGCGGATTCGGAGGAGGCGACTCAGGCGGAGGCGGCGCCTCGAGTGACTGGTAACATATGGAACAGAAGCTGCAAAACCTAGTCGATCGTCTGCGTAAGGCCCACCAGGAGCGCCTGGTCTCCGTAATTCTGTATGGGTCCGCTGCTTCGGGCGATCACCACGGAGAATTCTCTGACCTCAACGTCCTGTGCGTACTCACGCGCATCACTCCCGCCGAGCTCGCGGCCTCAGAACCCATCTTCAAATGGTGGCAGGATGGCAATCCCAGCCCGCTACTGCTGAGTGAAGAAGAAGTTCGAACGTCAACAGATTGTTTTCCCATCGAATTCCACGACATGCAGGAACGCCGGCGCGTTCTGTTCGGCGCCGATGTCATCGAGAAGCTCGAAATTGACAAGACGTTCTATCGCGCGCAAGTGGAACATGAGCTGCGCGCAAAGCTGCTGCGTCTGCGCCAAAAAGCGGCTGGCGTTCTCGGCGACAAGCAGGCGCTGTTGCGCTTGATGATGGATTCAGCTTCGAATTTTCTGGTGCTCTCGCGCCACGCCCTGCTGCTGACGGGAATCGCTACAGGCTGGCAAAAGCGCGAGATCGCGAGGAATCTGGCGGCGCTGCATGTGGACGCTTCGCCCTTCGATACGTTGCTCGACCTGCGCGAGCGTAAGAAAAAGCCCGGCGATGTAGATGTGGAATCGTTGTTCGCGAATTACTTGAAACAGATTGAGACGGTAGTGGCGCACGTTGATCGTCTCGAGAAATGAGGGAGAAATGAAGATAGCGCTAGCGGTAATAGCGGTTGTGGTCTTGATTGTCTTGGGGGTTTTCGGCTGGCTCATGGGCGAAAAGAATAGTCTGGTAACCGAGCGCGAATCGGTGACCGCGGCCTGGTCGCAAGTGGACGTTGCGCTGCAGCGCCGCTCCGACCTGATTCCCAATCTGGTGGAAACCGTGAAGGGCTTCGCCAAGCAAGAGCAAGTCGTTATCAAAGAAGTCACCGATGCTCGCGCGGCTCTGGGCGGCGCGCGCAATCCGCAGGAAAAGATCCAGGCCAACTCCCAATTGGATGGCGCACTGAGCCGGCTTTTGGTGGTAGTGGAAAACTATCCGCAGCTAAAATCCAACGAAAACTTCCTTCGCCTGCAGGACGAGCTTGCCGGCACAGAAAATCGCATAGCCGTCGAGCGCCGCAAATACAACGAAACCGTACAACGCTACAACACCGATATCGAACTGTTTCCCAAGAGCATCGCCGCCAGCATGTTCGGCTTCCAGCGTAACGACGCCTATTTCAAGACCGAACCCGGCGCCCGCGCCGTCCCCAAAGTCGCTTTCTAAGCTTCGATGTGGCGCAGGCACTCTTGCCTGCCGCGTCGGCACTCTTGCCGACGCCCGGTTGTGATAGCATAAATCTTCCCTAAAATAATTAGGAAATCGGCCGCTTCCAGGAATTACTGAGCTATCTCGGAGGACTTACTATGCGCAAGCTCGCGCTTATCCTGTTTTTCCTTTCCACCGCTCCCTACTCGTTTAGTCAAGTTCAAAAACCCATCGACATTGTCTGGCTACCAATAACGGATGCTGAACGCAATATGAAGGCTCCGGTAGTGGAAAAAGACGCCGGCGTCGAAGCGATTTTCTGGCGAGTGCACGTTCGCGACGAATTCTTAGGGCAGGATTTACAAAGAGTTCTGTACCACTACGTACGTCTAAAGATCTTCGACGAGAAAGGTAAGGAGGCGGCGTCCACCATCGACCTGCCCACCAGCGACAAAATCGCAATTGTCTCGCTGAATGGCCGCACCATCAAGGCCGACGGAACCGAAATCGAACTGAAAAAGGACAGTGTGTTTGAGCGCGATGTGGTTCGCGCCGGTCGCAAACACTACCGGGTAAAATCGTTCGCTATGCCGGGCGTCGAGCCCGGAGCTATCGTTGAATATCGCTGGAAAGAACTGCGCACCGACCCGTCCATCAGGTACACGCGCCTCCAGTTTCAGCGGGAATATCCGGTCCAAAAGGTCACCTACTTCGTTCATCCCTTACCGGAACGGTACGGTGGTTACCAGATGTTCTCCACACCATTCCACTGCCAACCCTCCGCATTGAAGCCGGAGGATGACGGTTTTGTGTCCACAACTCTGGAAAACGTTCCCGCTTTTCATGAGGAGCCCATGATGCCGGGTGAGCCCAACGTTCGGCCCTGGCTGTTATTGATGTACCGCGAAAACGGCAAGTTTCCGGAACCTGAAAAATACTGGAACAACGCCGGAAAGGATATGTATAACGAGTTTTTGAAGGCGGCTTTGAAGCCGAACGATGAAATCCGGCAGGCTGCCGCCGCCTCAGTGGCCGGCGCCACCACCGACGATCAAAAAATCACTGCGCTCACTAGGTACGTCCGCAAGAATGTGCGCGGATTGTTCAGCGCTCAGGTCACCGAAGCTGAACGAGCCAAGATTCTGAAACAGATGCCCGATAACCGCTTGCGAACTTCACCGGAAGTTTTGAAAAGCGGCATCGGCACCGCCAACGAGATGAACACTCTGTTCGCATCCATGGCGTCCTGCGTCGGCCTGGAAGTCCGCCCCGCGCTTGTTGCCGATCGCGAGGACATCATCTTTACCCCCAGCCTGGCGGACCGTTACTTTCTCCCCAATGTGGATATGGCCGTCCAGCTTGGCGGGAAGTGGAGCTTGCACGATGTCAGCGCCCATCTGCTTCCGTCGAGTATGGTCACCTGGCGCGAAGAAGGCATGCAGGTTTTGCTGAGCGACTCCAAAAAACCGGTCTTCATCGAATCGCCGCTCTCTCCTCCCGAAGCATCCACGGCGGTGCGGTCGGGAAAGTTCGCGCTCTCCGAGGACGGAACGCTGGAGGGGGATGTCGATCAAGTTTATTCCGGCCACATGGCGATGGACCACCGGATAGAAATCGACGGCGAGGAGGAAGCGCGCCGGCTCGAGCTGCTAAAACAGCAATACACAACGGTGTTCCCGGACGCCGAAGTTTCCGATCTCAAAATCGAAGGCGCGGATGATCCCGAGCGGCCGTTGAAGCTTCACTGCCATATCAAATTGCCGGGCTACGCACCGCGCACCGGCAAACGGATTTTGCTGCAGCCCCTATTCTTCGAGCGTGGCGTGCCGCCCTTGTTTGCAGCCGCCGAACGCCGCCATCCAGTGGACTTCCATTACGCCTGGTTGGAACAGGACAATATTTCTATCACGCTTCCGAGCGGTTTCTCGCTCGACAATGCCGGCAATCCAGGTCCGATCACTTTTGGTGCTCCCGGCGGCTATCAGCTAAAGATGACCGTGAAAGACGGTCATGAGTTGGTCTGCTTCCGTGAACTGGTATTCGGAAAGGGAGGGAATCTGGAGTACCCGGTGAATGTCTATCCACAATTGAAAAAGGTCTTCGATGAAGTCCATCGTCGCGACGATGTCACCATTTCGCTCAAGCAAGGTCCCGCGGCGGGGGTAGCGCAATGAAAACCGCGCTGCAGCTTTTGCTCGCGAATGCCCTGATTGTCGGGACTGTTTTCGCGGGTGGTTCGGCGAAGGACATTCCTGCTTGGGTGCGCGAAGCGGCCGCGCAGCCCGTGAAATCGGATTACCCGGCCAAAGTAACCAAAGTGTCCATACTCCAGGAAGAACGTCTGGCGGTTGACCCCGATGGCAAGCGCGTAATGACGGAGCGTAGCGCCACTCGAATCCTCAGAGCCAGCCCGCGCGCTCCCGTGGCCTTGCGGGAATATAACACCAAGGCCGGCCGCATCCGCGATTTCCGGGCGTGGCTGCTGCTCCCTTCAGGCAAGGAAATCGAGTACGCCAAAGACCGTGTTCTCGACATCGCCCTAACCAACGACAAGACTCCCTACGACGAAGAGCGCGCCAAGGTGATCGAGTGCGATTCCGCCCCCCCTCCCGGCTCCACTTTCGCCTACGAAGTCACCGAGGAGGAATCCACCATATTTACCACCCATCCTTATCTCTTCCAGGAATCCGAACCGGTTTTGCTTTCGCGGTTTATTTTGTCGTTACCGCCGGGTTGGGAAGCCCGCGGAACTCTCTTCAATCACGCCGACGTTCTGCCGAAAGTGGAGGGTACCACTTTCACCTGGGAACTACACGATTTGCCCTGGATTACCGATGACGAGGAGCATAGCCCCAGTCACTCCTCCATCGCGCCGCGCTTGGGCGTGACCTATTTTCCGACCAATGCCACGAAGCCCGACCTCGTTCCCTTGAAGGATTGGAGCCGCGTGTCCGCCTGGCAAGCGGCTTTCGCCGACCCCTCCGCGGAAACCACGCCAACCATACAAGCGAAATCCGACGAACTGACCCGACAGGCCAAGACCGAAATCGACAAAATTCGCGCCATCGCGCCTTTCGTGCAGCAGACCAACTACGTGGAGGTGAGCTTGAACGTCATGCACGGCGGTGGATACATTCCACGTCC
>Ga0187855_10003801_pt1 | contig 11033 bp, 8 predicted proteins | sample June2016WEW_8_10_2_FD_132969 | JGI IMG/M metagenome (GOLD analysis project Ga0187855, IMG submission 132969) | Peatland microbial communities from SPRUCE experiment site at the Marcell Experimental Forest, Minnesota, USA - June2016WEW_8_10 | ecosystem: Environmental > Terrestrial > Soil >...
CGCTGCTTCATCACCGCAGCGAGGGATGGGCCGCGGCGCTGCAGATGGCGGCGCTTTCGCTGCGCGGCACCACCGACCCGGTGCGGGCCGCGCGGGCACTGGAGGTCCGCAGCCACACGATCGCCGAGTACTTCGTCTCTGAAGTTCTTGATCAGCAGCCGCCCGAGATCGCCCGGTTCATGCTCGACACGTCCGTCTTGGGGGAGCTGACCGCGGACGCGTGCGCCGCCGTCACCGCGAGGCGGGACGCGGCGGCGCTGCTGCACAGCATCGACGCGGCCAACCTGTTCCTGGTGGCGCTCGACGACGAGCGAAGCAGCTTCCGGTACCACCACCTGGTGCGCCGGATGCTGCGCGCTGAGCTGAGGGCCAGAGACCGGGACCGCGAGCTGGCGCTCCAGCTGCGGGCAGCGGAATGGTTCGAGGCCGTCGGCGACACGTGGCGCGCGACCCGGCATTTCCTGGCCGCGCGGCACGCCGACCGGGCCCTGGACCTCATGCAGGACCGGGTCGTGCCCGGCTTCTTGCACGACTCGGCGCTGCCGGCCGCCCTGGATCTCAGCTCGGTCGACCCTTCGCTGCTCGCCGATGCGCCCGACCGGCTGCTGGGCCTGGCCGCCGACCTGCTGCTGTGGGGTGACCCGGATCGCGGCGGCAAGTACCTGGACCTGCTGGACCGCGCCCGGCCATCGATCCCGCCGCAGTCGAGGCTGGCGGCGCGGTTCGCGGTGATGCGCTCATTCCACTACGGGATGACCGGCCAGCTCAACGAGGCCGTGCGTGCAGGCCTTGGCGCGCGGGCCATTCAGGAGCGGACACAGCTGCAGGACGGATGGAACGCCGCTGTCCCGTTGATCCTCCTGCGTGTCTACCCGTGCCTGGAAGACTATGAGGCGGTGGAACGGGAGGCAGCGGCGGCTCTTGCCCTTCCCGAGCTCGCCGAACCGGCCAGGCTGCTGCTGGTACCCAGTGCGCGGGCGCTGGCCTGGTTCGAGGCCGGCCGCCTGCCCGACGCCGCCGATGCCGCCGGGACCGCTTATGCGGCTGCCCGGCGGCTAGGGTTTGACCAGCATTTTTTCGCCGTGGATAGCCTGCGCGTGCTCGCCGGCGTAGCGCTGGAGGGGCGGGACCTCGACACCGCCGAGCGGCTCACCGAGCAGGCGCTGTCGATAACGGAACAGCGGCGTCCCCTCTTCGAGTTCCTGGCGTTGCTGGACCGGGCCGGGATCTGGGGCGCCCGCGGGCAGGCCCGCGAAGCGCTGGCCACTGTCGAGGCAGCGCGGCTCCTCCTGGCCGGGACCGGGTCGGTGCTGCTGGCGCGGGCCGATCAGCTCGAAGCATCGCTGCGCCTGTCGCTCGGGGACCTGCACTCTCCCGCCGAGCTGGCCAGTAAGCTGCCAGCCGCCCCCCGCGGCCTGCTGCTGGCCAGGATCGCGCTCGCCGCTGGCGATCACCACGCCGCCCAAGAACACCTCCAGTTCCCGGCGCTGGGCGACCTTACCCCGCGGCGCGCGCTGATGCGCCAGGTGCTCCTGGCCGCCGCCGCGATCGAGCGCGGTGACCCGATGGCCGCAAGCATCCTGGGCGGTGCCCTCCAGACAGCACGCCGGACCGGGTTCCTCAACACGGTCGTTACGGCCGCACCCCAGGTGACCAGCTACCTGATTGCGGATTCCGTTCAGGCGCGGGCGGACCCGTTTACCGAGCAGCTGCTCGCCGCGGCCCTGGAGGCACACGCCGCAGACCCGGCCGCCTCCCGGTGCCACCGGCTGCTCGTCGAACCCTTGACCGCTGCCGAGCTGCGCGTCCTCAAGCTCCTGCCGACCAGCAGCTACTCACAGATCGCCGCCACTCTTTACGTTTCCCGCAACACGGTGAAAACCCACCTCCGGTCTATCTACCAGAAGCTCGGGGTAGCGGAGCGCTCGCAGGCCCTCGAGCGGGCAGCCGACCTGCGCCTGCTCTGAGACCGCCCTGCGGTGCGGGCGCGACGGAGGCGCGCATCGGGCGGCGCTGCCATGACCGCCGGAAGAATCACATGATTTCACCCCAGCAAGGGTGAGGAATCCCCGCTGCGCTGAGCGCAGGATCAAGATCGTTCACACGTCCAACGGCACCGGGACCAAGCGTCGGGAAGCTCTCAGGGCGGATGACAGGAGGATCAGGAATGAACCGGGCTGACGACGAGACTGGGCCAAGCGCTGAAAGATCAACACGCGAGAAAGGGAAATGCCATGGCTGATCTGATCGCCATCGGATACCCGGATGAGGCAACCGCAGAGGCCGCCGCTGATGAGGCGCGTCGGCTGTCCCGGGATCTGATCATCCAGCCGGACGCGATCGCGGTGATCGTGCGGGACAAGGACGGCAGCTACCACGTCCACACCAGCCACCACGCGGTCGGCGCCGGCGCGACCTGGGGCATGTTCTGGGGGTTCCTGTTCGGCCTGCTGTTCTTCATCCCGGTCTTCGGGCTAGCCATCGGCGCCGGTTTGGGCGCGCTGATGGGCAAGATGGCCAAGACCAGCATCGACAAGCAGTTCCAGGAGCAGGTCCGGGACATGGTCCAGCCGGGCACCTCGGCGCTGTTCCTGATGCTGGAGAAGGTCACACCCGACAAGGCTGTCGAGGCGATGAGCAAGTACGGCGGCACGGTCCTGAAGACCTCGCTGTCCAAGGACGACGAGAAGGAACTCCAAGAAGCCCTGCATGGTCAGGAGGCCACGCAGTAAGCCCAGAAGGGCTCACGCCGCTAAGGGCTCACGCCGCCGCAGCCGCCTCCTCCTCCTCCTCCTTGGAGGGTGCCCAGATTAGGATCCCTCGATAGGCGGGCCGATATCGAGGGCCGGGTCAGTCCGGTGCGGGAACACCCGCGGAAACGTCGATCGCACAGTGCATGCGCAGATCGCAGCAAGAGGAGGGCAGCCGTGCGAACGCGTAATGAGCCCATGCTGAGGTGGACGGTGGCTCGTGGGCGCCGGCCGGGACACGGCGCCGACAGCAGATCGGCAAGCGTTGGCGGGGCGAGGGGCCGCGATGACTGACACGGATGCGTCGAAGGCGGGCGCGGCGGCCCGGGCGATGATCTTGCCGCTGGCGCTGGCTCAGTTCATCGCCAGCTACGCCGCCACGAACATGAACGTGGCGATCAGCGCGATCGCCACTGACCTGGGCACGACCGTGGCCGGGGTGCAGACGGCGATCACGCTGTTCACGCTCACGATGGCGGCGCTGATGATCCCGGGCAGCAAGCTGACCGACATCTGGGGCCGCAAGCGGTGCTTCGTGATCGGCCTGGTCATCTACGCCGCCGGCGGCTTGCTGGCGGCGCTGTCGCAAGGACTGCCGCTCCTGGTTGTCGGGTACTCGCTGCTGGAGGGCGTGGGCTCGGCGCTGATGATCCCGCCCATCTACATCCTGGTCACCGTGACGTTCCCCGACGTCAAGTCTCGGGCCCGCTACTTCGGCGTGGTCAGCGGCGCAGGCGGGCTGGGCGCCGCCGCCGGGCCGCTGATCGGCGGGCTGGTGACCAGCGCGATCAGCTGGCGCGCCTCGTTCGGCCTGCAGGTCCTGGTGGTGCTTTGGATCATCTGGCTCGCCCGCAAGATCGTCGACCCCGCGCAAGAAGGGCCGAAGCCCCGCTTCGACCTGACCGGGGCGGTGCTATCCGCCGCCGGGCTGTTCTTCGTGGTGCTCGGGCTGCTGCAGTCGCGGACCTACGGCTTCGGCAAGTCGCGGCAGGACTTCACCATCGGGAGCACCGTGGTGATCCCGAAAGGCAGCATCTCCCCGGTGTGGCTGTTCGTGGCCATTGGCGCGCTGTTCCTTCTGTGGTTCTTCTTGCACATCCGCTCTAACGAGAAAAAGGGCCGGGACGTGCTGCTGCCGCTGCGGCTGTTCCGCAACAAGGTCGCCAATCTGGGGCTGGGCACCCAGACCATCCAGTGGCTGATCCTGCAGGGATCCTTCTTCACCGTCTCGGTCTACCTGCAGGAGGTCAACCACTACAGCGCGATCCAGACCGGGCTGATCCTCACCCCTGCCACGATCGGGATCCTGGCCGCCTCGGCCGGCGCCGGCAGGTTCGCCCGGCGGCATCCGCAGCGATGGCTGATCATCGTAGGGTTCCTGGTCACCGCCGTCGGCATGATCTTGCTGCTGGTCCTGGTCCGGGCCCACGCGGGCATCTGGCGGTGGATACCCGGGCTGCTGCTGTTCGGCGCCGGGATCGGGGTCATGCTGACCTCCTCGGTCAACGTGGTCCAGTCCAGCTTCCCCGACGCCGATCAGGGCGAGATCTCCGGCCTGTCCCGCAGCGTCTCCAACCTGGGATCCTCGCTGGGCACCGCCCTGGTCGGCTCGGTCCTGGTCGCTGTCAAGCTGCCTGAGGGCAGGCCCTTCGCCGTCGCCCTCACGATGATGCTCGTGTTCACCCTCATTGGCCTGGTCCTTGCCGTCCTCATCCCCCGCAAGCCAAGCCAGGCCACGGAATCGGCAAGTCCAGGCGCGGCACCTGCGGCCTCACAACCCACACCGTGATGCCGTGCCACGGCCGCTATCGCGGCAGACCACGCGGTGTCCGCGATGGCCGGCGAGACGGGCCTTGCGGCGCGCATCGGCAGTTGGTGACAGAGGGACACGATGGGACAAGCCGCGGAACCGTCTGACGGCATCACAGCAGCAGCTACCGCCGGGCACCGTTGGCAGTGCCCGGCGGACCGCTGACGGCCCAGCCCGACACCGATCGCTGAGGACGGGCGGAAAGCAGCCCGGGGGAGAACCTTTGATCGCGAGGAGGGAGGGACGGCCGTGGTATTTGACCTTGTCCTGATCGGCTTGGCGATCGCGCTCGACCCGCTGCCTCTGACGACATGCCACGGTCGTGGAAGCTCAACTGTCCAGTGCCGAGAGCTACCTCGCGCTGTTCCTGTTCTGCGTCCTAGCCTCGGAGTCCTACCTCGCCATGGAGATCTATGTCGGTTTCAGGCCCGGCCAGTGTTGACGGCCTAACTATCTGAGCGTCCTGGGCGGGTGCCCGGCCGTGTTCTTTGACGATGTCGCTTCCCGGCCTGCTGCGGGCGGGTCAGGATCGTGGTGTCCCGTTGAACGTGAGGGATCCCCTCCTCGCCTTCGGCCCGACGATCACGCGGTGGAACCGGTCGCGCCGGGGGAGGCCGGAAGGGGGGCCTGACCCCTTCCGGCTAGCGTTTTGTCCCGGGCCGAGAGCGACGCCCCGGCGGCGATAACGACGTGCTGGTGAGCGCCAGGACGGCGACGCCGACTCAATCGCGAACGAGTTTCAGTGCCAGCCTGGGCACGGCAAAGGATGCGAGAAAGATCGGCAAGAACCTTTTTCCGGTGCATCGGAAGGCGACGATCTCTTCCTCGGCGGCGTCGAAGGTTTGAGTGCTGCTCGAGTTTCGTCCATTGCGAACTTGCAGGGTGTGACGTCCAGGCTCGACTGGTATCTCGATCGTGTGGTTCATTTCGACCGACCCGGCCCGCTCACCGTCGACCACGACATCGTACGTGCCACGACGGACCTCCGCTCCGATTGCCTTATGCGTCAACTTCAGCGTCGCCGACATTTGTTGATCTCCTCTTGTTTCTGAACGGCGCTTCTCTGGCTGCTTGGCGGCGAACGCAACGTGCCGTCGGCTCGGGGCAGCAGGTCGACATGATGGGCCGCCTACTTCGGCCTGGCCCGCACCCCGTTCGGCAAGTCCATCCCGGCCCGGGACCTATTCCCGCGCCAGGCGCACGCCGAGGCGATCGCCCGGATCAGCTTCTGCGTGGTGGAATCCGCGCTGGGAGTGGTCACGGGGGACGTCGGCGCGGGCAAGACGGTGGCGCTGCGCGCCGCCGTCGCCGGCCTGGACCCCACCCGGCACCGGATGATCTACGTCTCCAACCCGGCGTTCGGGACCCGGGGCCTGTATGTCACGATCGTCCGGGCGCTGGGCGCCCAGCCGCGCTACCTGAAAGCCGAACTGATGGCCCAGGCATCCGACCTGCTGGCCGCCGAGACCGCAGAACGGCACCGCCGCGTCGTAGTGCTCTACGACGAGGCTCATCTCCTGCAGCCGGATCAGCTCGAAGAGCTGCGGCTCCTGACGAACTCCGAGATGGACTCCGCCTCCCCGTTCGCTGGGATTCTCGCCGGGCAGCCGACCCTGAACCGGCAGCTGCGCATGGGCATGTTCGCCGCGCTCGATCAGCGGATCGCCACCCGCTTCCCTCAGCCATTCGGTGGCGGCGCTACCAGGTGCATGTCGATTACCTTAAGCCCGAGGCCGGTGATCCGCAGTACGAGCCCGGACAGGGCCGCCTGGTCGGGCAGCTCGGCGCGAAGGGTTGTCGTGCCCGGGCCTACGATGACCTCGCAATCATCGAATTCCGCGCGCAGTGTGGAGCCCGCTTGACCGCTGAACGTGATCTCATATGTCTGTAGTCGCACCAGGGTTACCCCTCGTGGTCTGATGGTTAACCTGCCATCAGCGTGGCTTCCGAGGGAGGCCGCGTCATCACCCACCCCAGGGTGACCCGGGACCCGGCGGCATGGCCCGCGATCGTGCTGCACCCTGCAATCAGGGCAACGGACCGGGCCTGTGGGGCCCGCTCTTGTGCAAGGGAACTGCGGGAGAGCTCACTGGAGGAACTGCCGGAGAGGTGTCGTGGCACTGGGCGCGACGGCTGGGCGCGGCGCCTCGCCGGGTGCGCGGTTCACGCTGGCCAAGTTCCGGCCGACGACGCTGCCCGCCACGCTGGTCACCAGGTCTGTACCGCATGACAGCTGTCGGCTGGGGCGAGCCAGCGCCTGACGGGCTGTCAAGATGGGCGAGGGCAGCCGATACAGCAGGCCATCGCGACCATGATGGAGGCGCACTGGTGCTCGGTTGTGCGCCCGGATCGGCTGGAGGGCATCGGCGCCTTCAACGAAGGCCAGGGAGCCGAGCTTTCAGGATCCCGGCCATGATGAGCGGGCCCGCGGGCCGTCATCGCTCAGGGAAGGTCAGGACTGGTCGAACTCGATGACGACCTTGATGTCGTCGGGTGTCCGCTACAGCGCCTGCTGGGCCTGCTCTGGGCAGGAACGCCGGGTTATCTGCGGTTCGAGCCACGCGGGGTTGGCTGCGGCCAGCACTTTCGCGGCGCGGTAGTAGTGTCGCCGGTTGGCGTTGACCGAGCCGAACACGGCGATGTTCTTGAGCACTACGTCGGTGGCCAGTGTGGTCGCCGAGACGGTGTCCGGGACGGTGGGGGAGCCGACTCCCGTCAGGCAGATGATGCCGCCGGGAGAGACGGTCTCCATCGCCTGGCGGACCAGCTGGATCATGCCGGTGCACTCCACCACGATGTCGGGTGCAGCTCCAGGCCGGCGATGGGCCCGGTGTGGTAGCTGGCGCCCAGCTGTTTGACCAGGGCAGGTTTGGGACCTGAGGTGGCCCGGTCCAGGACGTGGGTGTCGGCGCCTCGCTGCACGCCGATCAGGGCTGCCAGCAGCCCGATGGGCCCGGCGCCTACGACCAGGACCGTTTGCGGATCCCGGAAGGTACGCCGGCCGATGCCGCCGATGTGCTCCCATGCCTTGGCCACGACGGTGGTGGGCTCAAGGAGCACCCCAAGCGTCCCCAGGGTCTTGTCTACGCAGGCGCCCTGGGAGCCCTGTCGGCTCAGATTCCCAGGCCGATAGTGCAACTTCAGTGCCGCGGATTATTCATTGGCATGTCGATTTCCTGTAACCATGCCAGGTGCCTCGTTCTGGGTTAATGGCCCGTTAATGGCCCGGCGACCCTCATCCGACCAGACCGGATCTTCAGTGCAGGTGAATCAGTACGAAGTCCTTGAGCGCAACCATCACCAGCCCCAGCCCGGCCGCAATGGAAGTGGCGGCGAAGAGCTGCCAGCTGCGCAGCTGGGCGGCTCGACCGGCCAGCCATCCGTGGACGGTCAGCAGGACGATCGCTGCGACTAGCCCGACGTTGGCGGCCGTGAGGTCAGAGGCCCCGGCCAGCCGGGCCAGCACCAGTGCGAGCAGCGGCGCATAGGACGCGGTCACCATCGGCCAAGTCGCGGCCAGTGCTCCCCAGATAGATGCCCTGCGGGGCAGGCGACCTCCTTCAACTTGCTCGCCCAGAATCTCGGCGTACTCCTCGGCGAGCCAGTACACCAGCAACGTGACCACGACCGAGATCACCAGCGCAGTGGTGGACACGTGCCCCCCGGCGGTATCCAGGATCGCCGCAGTAACGATGGCGCCGTATATTCCGGCGGCGCGGCGCCGCCCCAGGTTCTTCGTGGCCGGCGAAACGGATGTACACCCGAGGTAACCCCGTACTGAAGTACACACTCGCCAGGGCCGGGCTCACGCACGCCTTCAGGCTGACGGTCAGATGATCTTCCGAAACCGCTCGATCATATCTGTAATAACCTCGCGAGCTGGGAGTTCGTGTGCAGGGATGAGTTCTCGAACCCTGAGCCCCTTGCGTCTGCGGACGCTTGCGGTGGGTGGCGTTCTGGGCGTGTTACCCTCGCACCCCGCGACGAGTCGATGAAGGGCATCAGCCCCTCTGACGGCTCACCCGAACCCACGACACGCCATCTCACCCACTGTCGTCGGCTCGCGCCCCGGCCATGCCCAGTCATCCGATTCTGCCGAATAGCGGACATTGCAGCCTCGATAACTATGCGCTGGTCCGGTTACTCCGGCAGCCGCGGCAACCAGTGGCTCGGCATAGTTTTCCTTGTCAGGCCACGCATATCACCGAATCCGGCGTCGATCGAGGTTCAGATTCGGGTGTGAAGGTCGAGGCGCGGATCGGCAGTTATGTTCGGTCGAGCCAATGCCGCATCGACCCGTCGAACGGCCAGTCACCGGTTGTGTACGGATGCAGTTCGTGAACGCGATACTCGGGTATCTCTTGTCGTGGCCTGTATTCGGGATGGGTGCAGCTCGTTTGGAGTGAGCTGATCGGTCAGGCGCTGAGCGCGTATTGTCCTTGCGTGACGCCGGGGTAGAGACGCTGGTCTGGCGCCTCGCGAGCTTGAAGGATGGTATCTGCGGACTCGTCGGCCGCCAGGGGGCTGAATGTTTGGAGTACGTCGGAGCGCTGCGTCTCTTAGCGAGCCGGCTTCCCAGCCGACGCGGGACGCGGGACGCCGATGGCGTCGCCCACGGCTGACGTGGTCGTGGCTGGTGGTGTGCTGCTACGTCATCGGCGCGGTGGCGCTGACAGCGCATCTGTGGGTGGATCCGGCTGGCCGTGAGCAGCTCAGTGGTGGCCGCGACGTGAACTTGTTCGCGTGGTTCCTGAGCTACGCGGCAACGGCTGTCGCACACGGCCACCTGCCGTCGCTGGTTACGGTCGCGCTGAACGCGCCGCAGGGCGTCAACATGATGTGGAACACGTCGTTCCTGCTGCCGGGGGTGCTGCTCGCGCCGCTTACTCTGCTGGCCGGTCCTCAGGCCAGCCTGAACCTGGCGCTGGCGATAGGGTTCGCGGGATCGGCGGCCAGCTTGTTCTGGGTGCTGAGGCGGTGGGGGGCAAGCATCAGCGCGGCCGCGCTGGGCGGGGCGGTCTACGGGTTTTCCCCAGCGCTGCTGAACGCGGGCGGCTCGCACTACCACCTGCAGTTCGTGGTCCTGTCGCCGCTGATCATCGATGCCGTCCTGCGGCTGATCACCGGCCGTCGGCGCAGCGTCTGGGTCGGCGGCTGGCTTGGGCTGCTGGCCGCCGCGCAGCTGCTTACAGGGGAAGAGATCCTCGTGTACACGGCGGTGGCGTGCCTGATCCTGACGACGGTGGTCGCGGCGAGCCGCCCCCGTGAGGTGCCGAAACGGGTCCGTTCCGCAGCGACCGGGCTGGCCGTGGCGTTGGCGGTATTCCTGCTCGCCGCTGGGAGAGCGCTGTGGGTGCAGTTTTTTGGCCCGCTGTCCGAACACGGCAAACTGGGTGTCTCGCGGACCCTCGATCCCAGTTGGTTCGTCACGCCGTCGGCCGAGCTTCTCTTCCACACCCGTGCCAGCGCCGCTGTGACCCCGCCGGTCGTGAACGCGAGGACGGAAGATCTGTCCTACCTGGGCTGGCCGCTGATCTGCGTCCTGGTGATCGCCGCTGTAGTGTTCCGGCGCGATGCCCGTGTGCGAGCCGCGGCTGTGGCCTGGGCGGTAATGGAACTGTTCGCGCTCGGCGGCGGCAACATGACCGTAGGCGGCTTCAGCTTGTCCGGGCGGCTGCTGCCATGGCACTGGCTCCAGGGCCTTCCGGGCCTGGCCCAGGTGCTGCCGTGGCGCTTCTCCATCCTCGCCGACGGCGCGGCTGCCGCGGTGCTCGCGTTCTCGCTAGATAGGGCACGCGCGGCGGTGTCGCAGGCCGAGGGCTCGCCGCGCTGGCGACGCGGAATCCTCACCGGGGCCGCGCTGCTCGCGGTCTTGCCGCTGGTGCCGCTGCCCTACCAGTCAGAGGCGGTCCCGCAAGTCCCGGCCGGCTGGCAGCCAACAGCCACCAGATTGCAACTCCCGCCCGACGCGCCGGTGCTCATCCTCCCGTTTCCCTCCGATAGCTACAGCCAAGCAATGCGTTGGCAGGCGGATACCGGCTGGCCAGAGTCCATGATCGGCGGCTACTTCCTCGGACCCAACGCTACTGGGCAGGCTGTGTTCTACTTCTCAAACCACAACGAGCAGACGAATGTCGCCCATTACCTAAACTCGCTCTGGAAGGGACAGAACCTGCGCAGCGGCCCCTCCATTAAGGAAATCCGCGCGGTCTTCGGATACTGGCGGCCTGCTGCGATCGTCGTGGTCACCCCGCGGCCACCGATTGTGCGCGTCCTGACCCAGCTCTTCGGCAGGCCAACCTCTCACGTCGGCGAAGTCCTCAGCTGGCGGCTGCCGCACTGAGGGAAACAGCGGCGGCCGGCTCAGTCGGCGCCGGCCTCCAGCAGCCCCCATCCAGCAGTCACATGGAAGGTAAGGGCCAGTCGAAGAAGCCCCGCTGTAGGTGACGCCTAGCTCACGAGTGTCGGCTAGC
>Ga0187855_10003817_pt1 | contig 10999 bp, 10 predicted proteins | sample June2016WEW_8_10_2_FD_132969 | JGI IMG/M metagenome (GOLD analysis project Ga0187855, IMG submission 132969) | Peatland microbial communities from SPRUCE experiment site at the Marcell Experimental Forest, Minnesota, USA - June2016WEW_8_10 | ecosystem: Environmental > Terrestrial > Soil >...
AGGCCCAGCCCTTCGGGCCGGAAATGGAAGCCAGTGGACATGTCGATCACCATCGGCAGGCGATCGGGCAAGCCGGGGAAGGGTTCGGTGGGCACCAGCATGCGGCGCAGCGGCACAATCGGGAGATCCACACCCGCCATGCGAGCGACCTGAGCGGCCCAAGGTCCAGCGGCGTTCACCACGGTGCGCGCCGCCACGTTGCCGTTGGTGGTGCGGACGCCCGCGACGCCGTGTGCATCCACATCGATGCCGGTTACGGTGACGCCGCGCTCCAGCCTGGCGCCATGTTCCGCCGCCGCGGCCATGAAGCCCTTCATGACGCTGTAAGGGTCCACGAAACCGTCGGTCGAGCAGAAGCTGCCGCCCAGGATATCGTCGGAACGCAGTTGCGGCACGCGGCGGATGACCTCGTCGCGGCTGAGCATCTCGACATGCTGCAAGCCCATCGAGACCTGGCGCTCGAAGTTGCGGCGCAGGTATGCGAGATGTTGCGGCGCGGTGGCCACGAACAGATATCCGTGGGACTTGTACTCGGAGGGGTGTCCGGTGATCTCCTCAAAAGCGGCAAAGATAGGGATGGAGTACAGCGACATGCGGATGTTGACCGCGGTCGCGAATTGCGCGCGCACGCCGCCCATGCTCTTGCCGGTGGACCCCAGGCCCTGCTGGCTTTCGCGCTCGATTACCAGCACGTTGCGGCACCCCGCTCGGGTGAGATGCCAGGCGACGCTCGATCCCACGATACCGCCGCCGATAATGACTACGTCTGCCGTTTCAGACATTCGGCTACTATTTTGTCACACCTCTGTCACATCGCGCGGGGCGAGCGACGCTCCCGCACCTACCCCTCGCCGCGCCGTACGCCGTGTACGTGATAGGGCACATAATACCGCGGATCCTCACGCATCGCGATCTCGAATCCCGCGCCGGCCACGAAAGCCTTCACGAAATCGAGCGTGCGGAATTCCTCGCCTTCGCCGCGGGCGGCGCGAAAGTCATGGGCGGCGATGCACACATACCGCGCGCGGCGTAGCGCCTTCTCGCAACCGGGCAGCGCCCACCGCTCGGCGCCTTCAATGTTCATCTTCAGAAAGTCGATCCGCTGGATGCCCTGCTCCGCCGCCAGATCGTCGAACCGCACGCTCTTCACCGCGTAGCTCGCCGGGCTCGGCGCGCCTGCCCGCACGTAGTTGGACTCCCATACCGGCAGCGTCTCGATCTGCAAGTCCCCGGCCCGCTCCATGCACGCGTAATTCAGCGGTGTCACATTCGCCAGCCGGTTGAGTTCGCACATCCGGCCGAGCGCCGCAAATGAAACCGGATGCGGCTCGACGGCCCAGACGCGCCCGGCCGGCCCCACCGCGAGCGAAAAGGCGAACACGTCCTCGCCGCGCCCCGCCCCGATATCCACGATCGCATCGCCCGCCTGCGGCTTGTACAAATAAAACCAGTAGTCCTCCGCGTCGCGCAGATGCTTCCGCGCCTGCCCCGCCCAGCGCTCCCAATTCGGCCCGGCACTCCCGGCTGCCAGGCGGAACATATCCGGATCGGGAAAGTAATCGGGACCCACGCGCCGCACCCACATGCCGTCCCACAGGATCTCCATATCCACACCGGGCATGGCCGCGCGCGCCAGTTCCGTCGCCCGGCGCGCCATCGCCGCCCGGTCGCCGGAATCTGCCTCAGTAACCCACATGCGTGTTCGCCCGCTTCAGCCGCAGCGCCAGCAGCCGCCGCCGTTCATCGGAAAGCCGCCCTCTCCCACTCTGCCGGCGCCCGCCCGCCCGCCTTCCGGGTGACAGCAACACCTTTTCCAGATAGGCTTCGAACGGCACGGCGTTCAGGTTGCGCGCGTATTCGAGCGCGACGCGGCGAGACTCGGCGGCCAACCACCCGTAATGCGCGCGGTCCGTCAACAGCCGCTCCAGAACCGTCGCCCACGGCCCCACGTCCTGCGGCGGAATCTCCACCGCGGGCACCATCAGTTCGTCCACCATGGGCCGATAGCGCGCCACCGGATTGACCGGCAGCAGATAGTCCATGCCGAGCATCGCCTCCGCCAGGCCGCCGACATCGCTGGCCATCACCGGAATGCCGCGCGACATGGCTTCCAGAATCATGCGCGATCGCGCTTCGGCCCACAGCGACGGCGCCAGCATCACCCGCGTCTGCCGCAGCAAATCGTCGATGTCGTCCACGGGCGGCAGAATCGAGATGTTCGGCAACTTCCGCAAGGCCGCGAAATCCGCCGCCGTGGTGCCCCACGTGGGGACGGCGGCGAACTCCACATTCGGAAAACGCTCCGCCAGCGCCAACAGAATCGAGATGCCTTTCACCGCGCATGGATTCACCATGCTGACGAAGCGGTTGTCGAACCGGCCCAGGTCCGGGGGGCTGCCGGGATCCAGCAGCGAAATCGGCACGTGGATGGCCTCCACCCCGCCCCATTGCCGCGTGTATTGCGCGACGTACTCGCTCACCGCCACCACGCCATCGGCCTGCCGCAGAGCTTCGGTCTGAAACTCGCTCGGCAATCCCGTATCCGGCCCGAACGGCAGCGCCACCGTGGCGCGCACCAGGTAGACCACGCGCGCGCGCGGCGACCGCAGCGCGATCTCCAGCATCAGGTGCGCCGGATCGTCGGTCGAGGCGAGGATGATATCGGGCGCGAACGCGCGCAACTGGGCGGCGAAATAAGTCCGCAGGTTCGGGTCGCGCGTCAGAACGCCCACTTCCACGCCGTTCAACTGGAACTCGACGCTGGCCCGTTCGTGCCGCGGGGCGGCGCCGCGGGCGGTCAATTCGCGCACCAGCGCGGCGTGCGCCTCCGCGCCAAAATGTTCCACGCGCGCCACCACCCGCACCGCGTGTCCCCTGGCCGCCAGCGCTTCCATCAGCAGACGGTTGGATTTGTCCCCGCCGCCATAAGACGGATAGTAGGGCGAATTATGTGCCAGCAGGATGCGCAAGTCTCATGTTGACACACGGCGCCCCTGTGGGGCTTGGTAAGCTGCGGCCGATTGTCAATCGGCCAGCAGGCTGCCAGCTATTCCAAATCGGCCGAGAAGCCGCGTTTTTTGGGGGAAGTGGAAGCGGTCGGGCCTTTGACGTCATCGCACCCGCGGCAGCATCGCTTCGATCGCCGCGAGATCCGCCTCGGTGAGCCGCCATCCCGCGGCGGATGCGTTGGCCTTCACCTGCTCCGGCGATTTCGCGCCCGCGATTACCGACGCCACCGCGGGTTGCGCGGCCAGCCACGAAACCGCCAGTTCCAGCATAGTGTGCCCACGCCCAGCCGCGAACTCCGTCAACGCCTCCACCAGCGCCAGATTCTCATCCGTGAACACCTTCGGACCAAAACCATCCCGTGCGCGGCTGCCTTCGGGAAGCGGCTGGCCGCGGCGATACTTGCCCGTGAGTAGCCCATTGGCCAACGGGAAAAAGGGCAGGAACGCGATGCCCGACCGCACGCATTCCGGGATCGCGTCCGCTTCCGGCTCGCGGACCACCAGGCTGTATTGGTTCTGCACGCTGACGAAGCGCGCGCCCCCTTCCCGCACGGCCGCCCCGGCCGCGCAGTTGATCGCCCGAAAAATTCGAACAGCCAATCTCGCGCACCTTGCCGGCGCGCACCAGGCCGTCCAGCGCACCCAGCGTTTCCGCGATGGGAACTTGCGCGTCGGGCTGGTGCAGTTGATACAGATCGATGCGATCCGTTTCCAGACGCCGCAGGCTGTCCTCGGCCGCTTGCCGCACATATTCGGGACGCGCGCCGCGCCGCTGTTCGTCCATCTTCATGCCGAATTTGGTGGCGATCAGCGCCTCGCCGCGGCGCGCTCCCAAGGCCCGGCCCAGAAACTCCTCGCTCTGGCCCGCACCGTAAATATCCGCCGTGTCGAAGAAGTTGATGCCGGCGTCCAGCGCGGCGTTCACGGCAGCCGCGCTCGCGTCCGCGTCGATGCGCCATCCGAAGTTGTTGCAGCCCAGGCCCACCACCGATACTTCGAGCGATCCAATCCGTCGCGTTTCCATGCTTGCCTCCTCCAGTTGGTTATATTAGCTGGATGCAGTGGTTCGAAAACGAAGCCTTCTGGCAGACGTTTTATCCCTACATGTTCGGCGAGCGCAAGATGGCTGCTGCGCCGGTTGAAGTGGAACGCGTCCTGGCGTTAAGCGGCGTCGAGCGCGGCCGTGTTTTGGATCTGTGTTGCGGCCCGGCGCGTCATAGCCTGATTTTGGCGCAAAAGGGATTCGAAGTCACGGGCGTGGACCGCTCCCCTTTCCTGCTGAGCAAAGCGCGCGAGGCGACCGCCGGCGCAGGGGTCGAACTGGTGGAAGCCGATATGCGCGATTTCGTGCGGCCAGCCGCTTTCGATCTGGCGCTCAGCCTGTTTACGTCCTTCGGCTATCTCGATACGCGCGAGGAAGACCTCGCGGTGCTGCGCAACGTACGCGCCAGCCTGAAGAAGGGTGGCGTATTCGTGATCGATGTGACGAGCAAGGAATACGTGGCGTCTCAGCGCCAGACGACACACTGGGAGCAGTGGCCCGGCGGCGGAATCCAAGTGTCGCACTATGACGTTTTTCCCGGCTGGGGGCGCATCCGTGTCCAGTGGCTGCTGATCGAAGGCGAGCGCGCCCGCCGCTTCGAATTCGAGCACAATGTCTACTCGGGCCAGGAACTGGCGGCCCTGCTGGAGCGCGCGGGCTTCGCGGACGTGCAGATCTTCGGGGGCCTCGATGGCTCTGCGTACGATGCCGCGGCAACCCGTTTGGTCGCCCGCGCCAAGGCTCTCTAGGTGGGGCGGGCGTCCACGCCTGCAGCGAGTCTCCAGACCCGCAGCGAGCGAAGCTCGCCCTTTTCGGCAACCGAAGCGCGGCAACCCCACGCCCGTCGCCAGTGCTACGATGCGTAGATCGCCATGTAACACCATGCCCTCGATTCACCTGAACACCCCTATCCCCGGACCCCGCTCCCGGGCGCTGGCCGAGCGCCGCAGCCAGGCCGTGCCGCGCGGCGTCTCGCAGGTGACGCCCATTTTCGTGAGCCGCTCCGAAGGCGCCGTCATCGAGGACGTGGACGGCAACCGCTACCTCGATTTCGCGGGCGGCATCGGCTGTCTCAATGCCGGGCATCGCGAGCCGGGCGTGGTTGCCGCGCTGCACGCGCAGGCGGATCGCTTCCTGCACACCTGCTTCATGGTGACGCCGTACGAGAGCTACGTGCGGCTCGCCGAGAAGCTCAACGCGCTGGCGCCCGGCAACACGCCCAAGAAAACGATGTTGCTGTCGAGCGGCGCCGAGGCGGTCGAGAACGCCATCAAGATCGCGCGCGCTTACACCCGGCGCCCGGCCGTGATCTGTTTCGACGACGCATTCCACGGGCGCACGCTGCTCGCGCTTGCGCTCACCAGCAAGACGCATCCCTATAAGGCCGGCTTCGAGCCGTTCCCCAGCGACATCTATCGCGTGCCGTACGGCCAACCCGCCGCGCGGCTTGAAGACACTTTCCAGCGCGTGGTAGCGGCTGAATCGGTGGCGGCCCTGATCGTCGAGCCGGTGCAGGGCGAGGGTGGATTCATCGTGCCGCCACCCGGATGGCTCGCCGCAGTCGCGGACATCTGTCGCACCCGCGGCATTATCTTCATCGCCGACGAAGTGCAGACAGGCTTCGGGCGCACCGGCAAGATGTTCGCCATCGAGCACGAAGGCATCGAGCCCGACCTGATGGTGACAGCCAAGAGCCTCGGCGGCGGGCTTCCGCTGGCCGCGGTCACGGGCAAAGCGGAGATCATGGATCACACCGCGCCGGGAGCGCTGGGCGGCACGTTCGGCGGCAATCCGCTGGCCTGCGAAGCCGCGCTGGCGGTGATTCAGGCGATCGAAAACGGCGGGCTCTGCGCGCGCGCCCAGCGCCTCGGCGAGCAATTCCGCCAGCGCGCATTGGCCTGGAAAGACCGTTTCCCCCTGATCCGCGAGGTGCGCGGCCTGGGCGCCATGCAGGCGTTTGAACTCGCCGATGCGGCCTCCACCAAAGCGCTGGCGAAGCATTGTTACGAGCATGGCTTGATCCTGGTGACCGCCGGCACCTGCGGCAATGTGATTCGCATCCTGATGCCGCTGGTGGTGACCGATGAGCAAATGGACGAGGGGCTGGACGTGATGGAGGCGGGCCTCGCGTTTCTGAAATTGGAAGACATCACAGGCTGAAGCCAGCCTATGCCACCATGTTGGGAGTATTCTGGAGTAATGCATCGGCAAATCCGCAACGTCGCCGTCCTGCTCCTGGCGGCCTATCCGATCGTGGCGCGAGCCGCCGATAACGGCTACCTCGCCAACCTGCCCACCGGCGATCGCTGGCTCATGCATCTCAACACCGACCTGCTCCCCTTCTGGACCATGCCGTCCGCCCTCGGGAGCCCGCTGGGATCGTTTCCCTCCACCCGCTGCGATGATGGCTCCCTGCTGGACTTCAACAACCCATGTGCGCCCATCGCGGGCAACGCCTATCTGATGACGCCCGACCAGTACTTAGTGCCTCTCTCGCGCCAAACCTATGGTTACGGAGTCGCCTACCAGCTTACCGGCAACACGGTGTATCTCGACTATATGAAAGCCGGTGTCGCCTATATCCGCCAGTACTGCATCGATCCGGCCGGCGGGATGTTCGAACAACTTGACCTTACTACCGGTCTCTGGGGACCCAACATCCTATACCGCGATCCGCAGCAGCTTGGCTATGGGCTGTTGGGCATGGCATTCTATTACTATCTCACTCGCGACGACACCGTGCTGCAGGACATACTCACCATCAAGAACTATATCTTCGCCAGTTATTACAACCCGTCGTTAGGCGCCAACCAGTGGCTCCTGGCGAATGACAACGGGACACTGGCCGATTCCAAACAACTGGTCGCCGATCTGGATGAGATGAACACCTACCTGGTTCTGCTGACGCCAACGCTGTCCGAACCGTACCAGACTCAGTGGAAGCAGACGCTCACCATGGACGCCCAATCCATCCTCGGCACCTATTACTCGCCCGAAGACAATCTCTTCTTTTTGCAGGCGGACACGCCGCAGGAAATGGATATCAATTACACCGGCGTGGACGTCGGGCACAGTAGCAAAGCGCTGTGGATGCTGCGCTGGACCGGCCTCCTCACGGGCGACCAGGGTCTGGCCAGTTTCGCGCAGGCCAACGCCCGCCGGCTCCTGGATCGCGCCTACATGCCCGAGAGCGATGGCAGTGGCTCCTGGGCGCAAGGCGTGCTGCAGGGCGGCGCGCAGGACCAGGACAAGACTTGGTGGGTGTACGCCGAGCTGGACCAGTTATCCGGAACACTGGCGCTATCGGACGTAGCCGCCGGCCAGTATCTTCCCCAAACGGCCGCGTATTGGTTCAATTACTTCGTCGATCATCAGTATGGCGAAGTGTGGAATGGGTTGAACTACCCCGCCAACACGCCGCAAAAGAGCTATCCGAAAGCCTGGCAGTGGAAGAACGCTTATCATGATTTCGAGCACACGCTGGTGGGTTACATCACCTCTCACTGGCTGCTGGGCCAGCCAGTGACTCTGCACTACGCCTTTACGAATCCGGTGGATCAAACGACCATCCACCCCTACTATTTCTCCAGCACGATCGACTCTCTCACTACCACCCAGGACAGCCAGGGCAACTCATACCAGACAGTCACATTCCACCCCGTCAACGTGGGATCGGCGCCGCCGGTGGTGGCAACTTCCGCCGCCAGCTTCCTCGCCAGTCCGCTTGCCGCGGGATCGATCGCTACCTTGTGGAGTACGGGCCTGCTGGCCGGCCCCATCTCGGTTGCCGACGCCAACAGCGTATCCCGCCTGGCGCAAGTCTTCTACACCTCGCCAACTCAGATCAACTTCCAGATACCACCCGGCACCGCGCCCGGTCTGGCAACCATCACGGTCGCGTCTCTGGACGGAGTATCCGCACCAACATCCGCCACCGCCCAGATAGTCACCGTCTCTCCCGGCATCTTCCAGTTGAACGGCACCGCGTTAGCTGCCGCGCAGGTCTTGTGGGTGCCGCCGGACCGGCCGCAGACGACCGGACAGGTGTACCAATTGGACGCCTCCAATAACGTCACGCCGCTGCCGATCAGCGTGGATCCCACCAAGGGCGCTGTCTACCTGTCGGTGTACGGAACAGGCATCGCGAACGCGCAAACCGTCGCCTTAACAGTCGGCGGTCAGCCGGTGCCGGTGACTTACTTCGGCGCTCAGGGATACTCTAACCCCGACGGCCTGGATCAGGTGAACATTGGCCCGCTGCCTCCATCGCTGGCGGGCAGGGGCCGGGTCAATATCATACTGACTGCGGACGGGCAGACTGCCAACCCGGTGGAGATATACATCCAGTGATGTTGCGCGCGGTAACTTCGCGCTTTACACCTTCTCCGGAACTACGTACGGCGCGCGATAATTTCGCGTCAGCATTTTATTAGCTTCATCGTCGCCCACGAATCGCTCCGTCGCCGGATCGAACTGCAGTTGCCGCTCCAGCCGGTACGAGATATTCCCCAAATGCGCCAGTGACGACGCCAGGTGCGCCGTCTCCACCGGCCCGTTCAGGTCGCGAACGTCTTACGCGACTGGCAGAAGCTGTTGCCCGGGCACGCCAATCCAGTGGAAGTGCACACCTACCGCCGAGGGCATCCGATGTTCATGGCCACGCCGGCCACTTATGCCAAGCTCATCCCCGCCGCGGGCCAGCCGATAGAGTGCATCTTCTTTGCGAACACGGACCCACCGGTCCCGTGTCCATGACCAGCGGGGCCATCGCGGCTTCCGAGCGGGCGATCGGGGAGATGAGGCGCATGGGGCAGCGAAGTCGTAGTCAGAACCGCTGCTGATATCTTGCGCTGATGCGAGATAAGGCTGCCGCATAGTCCAGCCTCGTATCGTTGTAGTCGGCCCACTCGAACGCGTAGGGCGGCGCATTAGTAGCTTTAAAGCGAAGGAGGAGAAATTCGTCGAACTCCGGGGCTGCCTCAACCCGCAATCGCCGCTCCGCCGCCGGGGCCTCCTGGCACGGGTGCAGGAAGCCATCCTTGCCCGTCGTCGGAAACGGCCGGTCGCCTTCATATCCAATCGTGTGATCAGCCTGGTTGATCCCGACGATTGCTACGCATATCGGATTACCGCCTCCGCGCTTGAACTGGGCCACCTGATTGCGGAGATCGTTAATCACGCGGTCGATCTGCTTGATCATGGCTTTTGCCAGCACCTTGACCTCAATACCAATTTCGACCGTGGCAATCGGCTCTCGCGCCACGAGGTAGCCGGCATCGATGATAGCGGTCTCACCGGGAATGATCTCCCCAAATGTTCCATCGCCGCGCCGGGCAGCCACACCCCGGCGCCTATTTTGGACATTCAGCACACGTTCCTTCCGGTTCATAACGGCGTCTGTCAATTTCGAGGAGCGATCAATGGCGATCAGATCCTCGTAGAGATGCATCGCCACGAAGTCTCCCTGATTGGAAGCCCTATGCTTGTAAATCTTACCCCCAAACAGTCGCCGGAACTCCGTCAGTAGCCGGTACTCGGGTTGTGCGGGTCGCTCTGTCAATGATGACCTCGGCTTCGGTTGCGCCAACGAGGCGGCGTTGCCGCGCTGCCTTCGAGATGCGCTGTCCAGCGATTTCGACATAGGCCGCTTCGATCTCATTGGCGATCGAGTTTCTGCCTGCAATAATAGCAGCCTGCGACGTCGAGCCGGTGCCTGCAAAAGGGTCTAGGACGGTGTCGCCGACAAAGGAAAAGAGCTTGATAAGCCGGTCAGCCAGCTCAACCGGATACGGCGCGGGATGTCCATCGCGAGTTGAGGCCCCGCGCAGATCGGTCCAGATCGAACGTTGCCAGGTCTTCATTTCCTCACGGGTTAGCATCGAAAGAGCCTTCTGTAACTGCGACGCCGTACGGTATTCGCCACCTTTGCGGAGGAACAAGATGTACTCAATGTCGTTCTTGATGATTCCACCCGGCTGGTAGGGCTTGCCATAAAAGCCCGCCCCGTTGCCCTCCGCCTCCATCACGCCATTCGCAATCTTGTGCCAGAGGATCGGTTGCAGACAATCGAGGCCCAACTTGCGGGCGCGAACCTGAATGTCCGAGTGGAGCGGAACGATGTAGTGCCTGCCGCCCTTCTTGCGCGGTATGCAGACATCGCCCACGACGCAACAGATCCGGCCGCCGCCTACCAGAACGCGCCGGCATTCGCGCCACACCCGATCCAGTTCCGAGAGGAAATGTTCGTAATCTTCGAAGTGGCCCATCTGCGCTGCATTGCCGGGCGCGTATTCCTTCAACGTCCAGTAAGGAGGCGAAGTCACAACCAAATGGACGGAGGCATCCGGTATCCACGACATATCGCGTGCGTCGCCGCGATGAAGCCTGTGCGTCGTGCGCGTGTACGGGTCCGGCCAGGCCACTCCACGGTAATGCATGTTCGCGGCAAGCAGCGCCTTTAGCCCCTCGGGCGTGTTGTCCTCGAAGGGAAAAGGCGCCGGCGGCCGCCTGGGTCGCGTTACTTCATGATTCTCGAAGAGAGCGTCTTGGGGCAGTCTCGCGTCTGTTTTCGCTTTCCTCAATCGTCTCCTGACCGGCCGCTTCTCACCAAAAACAGGTCTAGAAGCGTCGATAGGAATTGTACCGCTTTCCAACGTCGGTTCGCCCATCCTCCTTCTTATCGGCCACCGCGTCCGGATCCGGCTGTGTGGAACGGCCAACTTTCTCATACACGTGCGGATCCTTGAAAAGCCGGCCGCCGCTGATCTTCCGCACGGCCAGCCGCACGTCATTATCAATCCGCATGGCAATGGCCCGCGGCACCGCAGCGTATCGCCTTTACACCTTCTCCGGAACTACGTACGGCGCGCGATAATTTCGCGTCAGCATTTTATTAGCTTCATCGTCGCCCACGAATCGCTCCGTCGCCGGATCGAACTGCAGTTGCCGC
>Ga0187855_10003820_pt1 | contig 10995 bp, 10 predicted proteins | sample June2016WEW_8_10_2_FD_132969 | JGI IMG/M metagenome (GOLD analysis project Ga0187855, IMG submission 132969) | Peatland microbial communities from SPRUCE experiment site at the Marcell Experimental Forest, Minnesota, USA - June2016WEW_8_10 | ecosystem: Environmental > Terrestrial > Soil >...
GCGACGTGCCCTACCTGCGCGGAATCGAGACCCTGCTCAACGCGATGCTGGCCACCGAGGCCGCTGCCCACGGGGCCACGTTCGTCAACACGTACGGGCCCAGTGTCGGGCACGACGCCTGCCAGCACGCCGGGGTCAAATGGGTGGAAGGCCTGATCCCCACCTCGCTCGCCGTTCCGTTCCACCCGAACGCCCAGGGCGAGCAGGCCATGGCCCAGGAGATTCTGCGCGTCCCGCGGTGAGCGCGCACCAGGGCTCGTTCCGCCAGCCAACGCCGGTGAGCTAACTCCCGGGTGCACTAGGCTGACTGGCGCCAGGGGCGGGCGGCCCGGATAGGCAGCACGAGGAGCGTTGTGACCGAGGTTCGGATTCCTGGATCTAAGTCGCTGACCGCACGCGCCCTCTTCCTCGGGGCCTGCGCGTCCGGGCTGACCTACCTGCGGCGGCCGCTGGTCTCCGACGACACCGAGGCGTTCGCGGACGGGCTCGGCGCGCTCGGCTACAGCGTGCAGCGCTCCAACGAGGACTGGGTCCTCATGGGCAGCCCGCCGGGACCGCCCGCCGCGTCGGCCGATGTCTACTGCCGCGACGCGGGCACGGCCGCCCGGTTCCTCCCGGCGCTGGCGGCCACCGGGCACGGGACGTTCCGCTTCGACGGCTCCCCGCAGATGCGCCGCCGCCCCGTCGGGCCGATGGCCGCCGCGCTGCGCGACCTCGGGGTGACCGTGACACACGAGGAAGCCGACGGGCACCTGCCGCTGACCGTCACGGCCGACGGGCTGGCCGGCGGCCGGATCACGCTGGACGCGAGCGTCTCGTCACAGTTCCTGACCGCTCTGCTGATGGCCGCGCCGCTGACCGCCGACGGCCTCACGATCACGGTGACCGGCCTGGTTTCGGCTCCCTATGTGACGATGACGGTCAAGATGATGCGGCAGTTCGGCGCCAAGGTCACCCAGGACGGCGATGATTTCGTGGTCAGGCCCGGCGGCTACGCGGCGCGCAGCTTCGAGATCGAGCCCGATGCCTCGGCGAGCAGTTACTTCCTGGCGGCGGCGGCCGTGACCGGCCAGACGGTGACGATCCCGGGTCTGTTCCCCGATTCCCTGCAGGGCGACATTCAGTTCGCGCGCGTGCTGGCCCGGATGGGTGCCTCGGTGCGCTTTGACCCCGACGGGATCACGGTCACCGGTCACGGGACGCTGCGCGGCACCGAGGTCAACATGCGCGACATCTCCGACACGATGCCGACGCTGGCCGCCATTGCCCCGTTCGCGGACGGCCCGGTGCGCATCGTCGACGTGGCCAACACCCGGGTGAAGGAGTCCGACCGGCTGGACGCCTGCGCGGTCAACCTGCGGCGGCTCGGCGTCCAGGTCGCAACCGGCCCGGACTGGATCGAGATCTGGCCCGGCCCGGCCAAGCCCGCCGAGATCGAATGCCGCGGCGACCACCGCATCGCGATGAGCTTCAGCATCACCGGCCTGCGCACTCCCGGCCTGACGCTGGATGACCCGGGCTGTGTCCGCAAGACCTTTCCCGGCTTCCACGCCGTGCTCGGCGACCTGCGCCGGGAGTGGGGCCTCGACGAGCGGCGAAGCCCCGTCCCGTCCTAGCTGGCGCCTAGTGCCGTGCCGGTTTCCAGCAGCGTCTTCAGCCCGCTGAGCACGAACATCCAGCCCTGGCCGGAGACGCTGGCGGCGGTCTTCGGCGATCCGCCGAGCTGGTCGTGGGTGAGGGTGAGCAGGCAATATCCGCCGTCCCGCGGCTCGATCTCCCAGGTGACCCGACTGGCCGGTTCCCGCGCCAGCTCAGGGTCATACAGCGAGCGCCACTCGTGCACGAGCCGCCGGGGCGGGTCGAACTCCGCGACCTTCTCATCAGCCCAGATCGAGCCGTCGGGTCCGCGCGAGAGGTGCTGGTCCGGGGTGTTCTCAATCCGGGCCCCGTAGAAGTAGCGGGCGGTGTATTCGGGCTTGGTGATGGCCGCCCAGATCTGCTCGGGACTGGCCTTGATGAACACCTGGTAGATCTGGGTCGTGGTGCCGGTGGTAACGCTCATTGGTCGTCCTCCAGGGCGTGCTTGATATCTGCGAGCAGCGCGGCAGGGCCCTCGGTGTACTTGTCGATCCACCGGTCGTGGATGAGCCGGATCGGGACCGGGTTGAGGAAGTGCAGCTTCTCCCGGCCCGACCGACGGGTCACGATCAGCCCCGCTTCCTCGAGCACCCGAAGGTGCTTCATAACGCCGAACCGGGTCATGCCCGTATCTCCTTCTAGCTCAGTGAGCGTGCGGCCGTCACGTTCGAAGAGCCGGTCCAGCAGGAGGCGGCGGGTCCGGTCCGCAAGGGCCTTGAAGACACGGTCGTCGTCGTCCATCACGACGAAAATAGGTGACCATATAGTCACATGTCAAGGGCCGTAGCCACGCGGTCCCCACGCCCCTGAGCGGGAAACACACTCCTGAGCGGGAAAGCAGCCACGTCCGCCCACGTACAGCGCCGCCGGCCTGCTCTCACTCGACGGCTGGCGGTACCGCCTCGCGAGCAGCGTGAGGGTCCCGGCACTCGTCCTTTACTTCGCGCCGGGCGGCGGAAGCAGTTCGGTCTTGTAATCGGCCGCGAGCGCCTTCGACTTGGCGATGAAGGCCGCCCGCGCGCCGGCGTCGAGCGGCGGTGGCGCCTCGGTCCGGGTGGCGACGGGCTGGCCGACCAGGGTGAAGAACTCCTCCTGCCCCGAGGGAGCGCACAAGCACAGCAACCGCGACGGCGTGTCTGCGGCGTTGGTGAACGCGTGCGGGGCGTTGGCCGGCACGTTGATGGTCTCCCCGGCGCGGGCAATGAGCGTCTCGCCGCGGAAGGTCACCTGGACTTCGCCGTCAAGCACGGTAAACATCTCCTCGAAGTCGTGCCGGTGCGGTGGCGGCCCGCCGCCCGGCGGCACGTGCATGTCGATGAGCGTGTACTTCCCGGCGGTGTCCTCGCCGGTGACAAGGATCGTGTAGGTGTCGCCGACGAGCCCGATGTGCGGGAGGCTCTGGTCGTTATCCGGCCGCGCGACCGTTAGGTTGCGTGACAGATCGTCGGGCGGGACGGGCGTGGGCTGACTGGGCATACTGTCTCCTCGCGATTGACGGGTGCGGACCTGCCGGGAGCGCCGGCGATGAAGTCCTCCATTGAGCGCGCTACAACCTCAATCCTCCGAAATCCTCAATTCTTCAAACCGGAGGATTTCGTCCATTTCGAGTGTAGCCGTCCCCAAACGGGAATCGGAGATGGGGGTCATCCACCAGGAGGATCGGAACACGTGCCACCAAACGTCGGCCGACCGGCAATAGGCGCCGTCACCACGCCGGAGATCGGCAAAGCTGAGCCGGCGGCTAAACGTACTTCGTGACGTCGGCGACGGTGAAGCCCTGCGCCTGGATGTGCTTGTAGAGGCGGATCATCATGCGCACCATGGTCTCGCCATCGAGCTGTGCCGGGCCGCGGAAGTGGCAGAGGATGATGTCTCCTGGCTTGAGCCGGTGCGCGGAAGTCTGGTACTCCATGTCCGAGATCTGCATGGTCTCCTTCCAGAGCATCACGCCCTTCAGCCCGGCCTCGCTGGCTGAGGCGATCGTTGTCGCGTCGTAGTTGCCGCCCGGCGGCCGGAATATGTACGGCGTCACCCCGTACTCCTTCCGGAGCTTTTCCTGCTGGCCGGCGATCTCGTAGAGCTGGCGCGAGGCCGAGAGGCCCGGCATGTCCAGCGGGTGGGTAACCGTGTGGTTCTGGATCGATATGTAGCCGGTTTCGTACAGCTTCTCGAAGTAGGCGTAGTCGTCGCTGATCAGCACGTCCGCGAGGCTGATGGTGATGGGGATTTGGAAGTCCCTGACCATCTGGATGAAGTTGGGGTCCTTCTCGATGCCGTCGTCGATCGTGACGAACACGACCTTGTCGGTCATCGGCACGTGCGAGAACACCGTCGGGCCGGACGCGCTCAGCGTGATCGGCTTGACGGCCGGCGGCGCCGGCGCGGGCGCGAACGGCGCAAGGCCCTCGTAGCGCTGTCTGATCAGGTCGGCGTCGACGCCGGAGGTGGCCGGGATCGATCTGGGGGAGGCGCTCGTGCCGCTCGGCGGCGAGGCCGGCGCGCGCGACGTAGGGGCGCTCGCCGGCCGATCCGCGCCGCCCCCGCACGCGGCCGCGAACGACCCGAGCGCGGCCACACTCACCGCGCCACCCAGGAACCGTCGGCGCGACCAGCGCTGCGAGCCGGTATCCGTCACGATGTTGGCGATCTCCATGAGCGGCAAACTAGCGGAGCAGCGATGGTTCTGTCCCGCTTTGACGGACAGAATGATTGTTTGTCAGGTACTTGGATCCTCCGCCGCCCGCTCTTGCCGGCCCAGGACCGGCCATCTGCCCTCAACCCCCGCCGCCATCACCAGCCGGACCCCCGTCCCGTCAGCAGTGCACGGCGACACTATCCAGCCAGCGCCAGATCCCAGCGACGACACGCAGAGTGATTTCAGGTGACTGATAGGTAAGACTCGTCGGCCTGCCGGATCATGACCACAAGCCAGGCATGGGTCGCATTCGAGGTGAGGGAGGGTAGTGCCCGGAGCCGTCCATGCCGTGTGGCGGCTCATCGGGTTACTCCGTTCGTAGCGGGTTTCGGTGCCGGGCATTCTGGACGATCAGCACCCGATGGACGTGCATGACTCGCCAGCCAAACCCACGGTGTCATGGGCGGCTCGCGTGGCGGTCAGATAAGGGGGCTCCGGCTTAGTCATAACGAAAGACCGCGACGCTCACACCGAGGAGTTCATGCTGACCCAGCAGGGTAGGAGACCGTCCCGAACGTAGCCGGTTCCACTGGGCGGCGGCGGGAGCTCGCCAGCACGGAGACGGGACGCGAATCTGTCCAGCGCCAGGAACGGATGGTAAGTTCTCGCCAATAATCTAGTTAAATAGCCGACATAATCTGGAACCCGTGTCCTGATGGAGTCTTGCCCGCCGAGGAGGCCCCGTGGCACTGCCAAACTTCCTGGTGATCGGCGCGCCGAAGGCGGGTACCACGGCGCTGCACGCAGCCCTCGCCAGTCATCCGGCGCTCTACATGTCGCCGATCAAGGAGCCAAAGTTCTTCCTCAGTGACGGGCCGCCACCCACCCGGGGCGGCCCCGGTGACGCGCTGACCTACCGGGAGCACGTGTGGAAGCGGCAAGACTACGAGGCGCTCTTCGATGCCGCTCCGGACGGAACGCTGCGCGGCGAGTCGACCCCGCTGTACATGTACGACCCCGACGCCATGCGCCGCATCCGGGATCTGATCCCGGACGCCAAGCTCATCGCGATCATCCGGGATCCGGTCGAGCGCGCCCATTCGAACTGGACGCATCTCTGGTCGGCCGGGCTTGAGCCGATCGGCGACTTCGTCCAGGCGTGCGGGGAGGAGGAGCGCCGCATCGCCGCGGGCTGGGCCTCGTTCTGGCACTACATCGGGCTCGGGCGGTACGGCGAGCAGCTCGAGAACATCTTCACGATGTTCCCCCGTGAGCAGGTCCTCGTTATCCGGTACCGGCAGCTGGTGGATGAGCCCGCCGCCACCCTCGACGGCATCTTCGATTTCCTGGGTGCGGAAAAGGGCCTTGTCACCGAGATCCCGCGGCAGAACGTCACCGCGCATCCCGAGGCGACGCTCGCGCACCGGGCGGTCGCCCACACCCTGCGAGCGGGCTCAACCGTGGGCCGGTTCCTGCCGGGTTCGGCGGCGGCCGGCCTGACGGCCCGGATGGAACGGTTCCTGCAGCGCGACAACCGCGAACGGCAGCCGCTCAGCTGGCATCAGCGCCAGGAACTCATCCCGCGGTTCGAGGCCGACCTGGAACTGCTCGAACGGGTCCTCGGCGCGGACTTCAGTGACTGGCGGGCGCCGCGTGACCGTTCCGGTGGGATGGTCGGGGCCCGGCCGGAGGGACAGTCGCAGGCCAAGAACGGCCGGCCCGTCCAGCCGGGCGGAGACCCGGCTTCCGGGGCACCGGGCGATGGCGCACAGGAGCCCAGCGAGAACGGCGCACAGGAGCCCAGGGAGGCGGCGTCGCCGCGTTGGTGACCGGCGGGCGGGACAAGCGGCCGACGGGGGCAGATGACCAGCCCGCACGGGCTGGCGAACCGGCTACCAAAGTGTCCGCGAGTGCGCCGGCCTTCAGGCCGGTGGTGAAGGTGGACGGGTCCCGGCCAGGATCAGACGGGCCGGTCTTGCTGCTCAATGTACTGGCGCAGGACGGGGATGGATGCGCCGCCGGCCGATCTGGCGAAGTACGACGCGGACCACAGCCGGTTCGCCTGCCAGTAGTGGCGGGTGAGGTCGCGGAATTCCGGCCGCATCCGGCGGGAGGACACGCCTTTGAGGCTGTTCACGAGCTTCGACAGCGCCACCTTGGGCGGGAAGTTGACCCGCGGGTGGACGTGGCTGGCTTCGCCGTTGAACTCCCGCGGCTCCGCGCCGACGCCGGCGCAGACCTTCCGCATGGTGTTCCTCACAGCACTGGAGCCTGCCCGCGCCGGGCACGCCGCGCCGGTCCTTCCCAAGGCCAGATGGGCGTGGAGCGGGGAGACCGCGTGCCTGCCGCGGCGGTCCTGGTCCGCGATTGTCAGAGGCCGATGGCATGCTCTGGTGTCATGCAGGTCAGGTACCGGTACCGCCTCTACCCGTCGCCGGGTCAGCAGCAGGCCCTGGCGCGGGCGTTTGGCTGCGCCCGGGTCGTGTTCAACGACGGGCTGCGCACCCGGCAGGAAGCACACGAGGCAGGGCTGCCTTACATCACCGACGCTGCCCTGTCTGCGCGGCTCACCGCCGTCAAGACCGCCCCGGAGCGGTCGTGGCTCGGCGAGGTGTCGTCGGTCGTGCTGCAGCAGGCCCTCGCGGACCTGAACACCGCCTACCGGAGCTTCTTCGCCTCCCTCACGGGCAAGCGCAAGGGCCCGCGGGTGGCGCCGCCGCGGTTCCGGTCCCGCAAGGACCGGTGGCAGGCGATCCGGTTCACCGCCAACGCCCGGTTCAAGGTGATGCCCAACGGCCGGCTGCGGCTCCCGAAGGTCGGCGACGTGCCGGTCCGCTGGTCCCGGGACCTGCCGTCCGGGCCGTCGTCCGTGACGGTGATCATGGACGCGGCGGGCCGGTATTTCGCGTCGTTCGTGGCCGGGACTGACCCGGCCGCCGACGCCGGGCGGTTCCCGCCCGCCGGGGCCGAGACCGGGATCGACCTGGGGCTGACCGCGTTCGCGGTGCTGTCGGACGGCACCGTGATCAAGGCCCCGCAGTTCCTGCGCCGCGGCGAGCGGAAACTCAGGCGGCTGCAGCACGCGATGGACCGCAAGGACAAAGGGTCGGCCAACAGGGACAAAGCGCGGGCCAGGGTGGCCCGCGCGCATGCCCGGGTAGCGGACAGCCGCCGGGACTTCCACCACAAGCTCTCCACGAAGATCGTCCGCGATAACCAAGCGGTGTACGTGGAAGACCTGTGCGTGGCCGGCCTCGGCCGGACCCGGCTCGCCAAGTCAGTGCATGACGCCGGGTGGTCGGCGTTCACCGGGATGCTGGAATACAAGACGAAACGGTACGGCCGGTACCTCGGGAAGATCGGCCGGTTCATCCCGTCCACCGCGCCGTGCTCGGCGTGCGGGACGAACGACGGTAAAAAGCCGCTGCACATCCGCACCTGGACGTGCGGCACCTGCAGCACCACCCACGACCGGGACGTCAACGCGGCCCGGAACATCCTCGCCCTGGGACGCCGGGAGAGGCTAAACGCCTGCGGAGGGACCAGAAGCCCAGGGCTCGCCCTGGCCGGACCCAGTGAAACAGGAACCCACAGAGGTGCCGCATGACGCGGCACGGACTGAATCCCCGCCCTTCAGCTTCAGGGCGGGGAGGGCGTCAATGGAGCTCGGTGCGCAGGTCGTGGGCGCCGTCGCGCCGCGTCATCTCGTAGTAGAGGCGCTTGCGGCCATCCGGTAGTGACAGCAGGTCCAGGTACCGGAGGCCGCCGCCATGATACGGCGACCACGCGAGCGGCTCGGTGCCCACGGCGGCCAGCACCGTGGGCCCGGTGCCGGTAGCGACACCGGTCCGCTCCTCGTAGTTTTCCGCCGCCGTGGCGCGGCCGTCGTAGTAGGCCACGATCGCGTCCCCGCCGAAACAGACCGATGTGACCCGCGCGCCCCGCGAGTCCCAGTGGCCCGGCCGCCCGCTGAGCGCGGCCCCGTCCCATGTCCAGTTGATGCCGTCCGTGCTGCAGGCGTATTCGGTGACCATCTGGTCGGCCTCCGCAGGGTCGTCCAGCGGATGGCAGGTGACCCACATGTGCCACTCGTCGCCGCGCCGGACGATCACCGGGTCCTTGACGCCCTTCTTCGCGTCACCTGGCAGCACGACGTAACTGCGCCGCGAATCGAACTCGGCTGGGTGGGCCGCCTCGACCACCTCGACCCGCCAATGCTTCGTGCCCGGCGTCGCGCAGCTCAGGTACAGCCGCCAGGAACCGTCCGGGGCCCGCACCAGATAGGGGCGCTCCAGGGAGTCGGTGGCCATTTCTTCCTTGTAGATCATGGTCACCGGGTCAAAGTGCTCTCCGTCGGTGGAGCGCGCGATTGCTACGGCGTACCCCCGTCCGTGGCCCAGTGGCCGCCGCAGCCGGTAGGCGAGGAAGATCTCCCCGTCCGCGAACACCGCGGAGGGGCCGCCCGCCCAGTACCCTGCTCCCTGGCCGGGCGCGTCTACCGCCACCACTGCGGCGCCGGGGCGCGGAAGGATAAAGGCGCCGGAACGCGGCGGATCAAGCCGCGTATCTGGCGCCTCTGGAATGTCATCTGAGCCGTGTTCACCTGAAAGCACACCAGAATGATAGGCAATTAAGGTTCCCTCCGAGGCGCTATACCCCGGCCGTAACCAAGCGGGATTGACGGCTACCCTTTGTAGTCGAGGGGTGCGATGCCGCATGTGCTGGCGCCGGCCGGCGTGATCACGAGCCAAGCGACCGGGATCGGCATGTCATCGTTCGCGGCTGATAACGGCTTGTAACCGGAGGCTCACTACTCAGTGTTACTTGCCTCGGGGGTTCTCGGTGGATCGCATGCCTGTGACAATGGGAGCATGAGCGACGGCGAGGGCGGCCTCCTCGGAGGGCTTGACACTAGCCCGGAGGGGGAAACCAGGGTAGCGGCAGCGCACGGTGAGGTGCGTGATGAGATGCCGCCGGTGACCGCGAGCCGCGAGGCGCCGGAAGGCATCGCGCCGGTACCTGAGTATCACCAGACCCGAAAAAGCGGCAGCCGGCACAACGGCCACGCTGCCGCTGCCGATCACGCCCGCCCCGATAACCACAGCAGCCGCGAGGCCAGGGATAGCCACCACGGCCAGGATGACGCCGCCGGGCCCAGCCCCGAGGATCTTCCCCCGCTTCCCGCGAAGCGCTACCTCGACCGGGAGGAAAGCTGGCTCCGGTTCAACCAGCGGGTCCTGGAGCTGGCCGAGGACGAGAGCGTCCCGCTGCTCGAGCGCGTCCGGTTCCTGGCCATATTCGCCACCAACCTGGACGAATTCTTCATGGTCCGGGTGGCTGGCCTGATGCGGCGGATGGCCGCGGGCCTCCCGGTCGAGGGAGTAAGCGTCCAGCTTCCGGGCCAGGTGCTCAACGGGACCCTCGAGCTGGCGGGCCAGCTGACCGCGCGGCATGCGGCCTGCTTCACCGACCGGATTCTCCCCGCCCTCAGTGCCAACGGCATCGAGCTGCTCCGCTGGAAGGAGCTGTCCTCGGACGAGCGGGCCAATTTGCGGGAACTGTTCCGCGAGCGCATCTACCCGGTGCTGACGCCGCTGGTCGTGGACCCGGCGCATCCGTTTCCCTTCATCTCCGGCCTGTCTCTCAACCTGGCCGTCATGGTCGCCGACCCGCGGACCGGAGCAACGATGTTCGCCCGGGTCAAGGTTCCCCCGCTGCTGCCCCGGTTCCTCGCCGTCTCCCCGCAGCGGTTCGTCCCCATCGAGGACGTCATCGCCGCGCACCTGCACCAGCTGTTCGCGGGCCTGGACATCGTGGAGCAGCATGTCTTCCGGGTCACCCGGGTCCGGGACCTGGAGGTGGACGAGGATGTCACGGAGGATCTGCTGCAGGCCCTGGAGCGGGAGCTGCTCCGGCGGCGCTTCGACCCCGCGGTCCGGCTCGAGGTGGAGGACTCGATGTCCAGCGACGTGCTGGACCGGCTGGTCACCGAGCTCGGCGTGGACCGCCGTGCGGTGTACCGGGTGCCCGGGCCGCTGGACCTGTCCGGTCTGAACGCGATCGCGGACCTCGACATCGGGGAACTCCGGTACCCGCCGTTCGTGCCCTCATCGTCCGCGATCCCCAAAGACACGGACATCTTCGCCGCCCTCCGTGAGCACGACGTCCTGGTCCACCACCCGTACGAGTCGTTCACCACCAGCGTCGAGCGGCTCATCGAGGCGGCGGCGGCCGATCCCAACGTGCTGGCCATCAAGCAGACGCTGTACCGCACCAGCGGCGATTCGCCGATCGTGGACGCGCTGATCGACGCGGCCGAACTCGGCAAGCAGGTGGTCGTGGTGGTCGAGATCAAGGCCCGCGGCGACGAGCGGGCCAACATCGCCTGGGCCAGGAAGCTGGAGGAAGCGGGCTGCCACGTCGTCTACGGCTTCGTCGGCCTGAAGACCCACTGCAAGGTCCTGCTCATCGTCCGGGAAGAGGCCGATGGAACGCTGCTGCGGTACTGCCATCTCGGCACCGGCAACTACAACCCGGCGACGGCCCGGCTGTATGAGGACGTTGGCCTGCTGACTGCCGACCCGACCGTGGGCGAGGATGTCACTGACCTCTTCAACCACCTCACCGGGTACAGCCGCCAGGACTCCTACCAGCAGCTCCTGGTCGCGCCGGAATCACTGCGCGCGGGTCTGGTCGGACGGATCGCGCACCAGACGGATCGC
>Ga0187855_10003821_pt1 | contig 10995 bp, 12 predicted proteins | sample June2016WEW_8_10_2_FD_132969 | JGI IMG/M metagenome (GOLD analysis project Ga0187855, IMG submission 132969) | Peatland microbial communities from SPRUCE experiment site at the Marcell Experimental Forest, Minnesota, USA - June2016WEW_8_10 | ecosystem: Environmental > Terrestrial > Soil >...
ACCGGCATCGGCATCCCGCAAGAGAAACAACGCATCATATTCGAAGCCTTCCAGCAGGCGGATGGCACCACCAGCCGCAAGTACGGCGGCACCGGACTGGGCCTGTCGATCAGCCGCGAGCTCACCCGGCTGTTGGGCGGCGAGATCCGGCTGCAAAGCGCCCCTGGGGCGGGCAGTACGTTCACGTTGTATCTTCCGCAGACCTATGTGGCCCAGGTGTCCCCGGCCAAGACCGAGATGCGGACCATGCAGGGCGTCGACAATCGCCCCGCACAGGCTCAGGTGGATGGCGCGGGTGTGGCTGATGCCGGGACCCTGGATATCATTCTGCCGGCTCCATCCTCGGCGCCCATTGCCGTTGTGCATGACATTGAAATCGACGACGACCGGAACCTGATTCATCCTGGCGATGCAGTGCTGTTGATCGTCGAGGATGATGTCACCTTCGCCCGGATTCTGGTGGACCTGGCTCACGAGCGATCCATCAAGGCGCTGGTCGCACTCCGGGGCGGCGCGGCGCTGACACTGGCCCGCGAGTTCATCCCCGGCGCCATTACGTTAGACATCAATCTGCCCGACATGGCCGGCTGGACAATTCTCGACCGCCTGAAGCACGATCCGGTTACCCGCCACATACCCGTGCACGTGATTACCGGCGATGAAAATCGCCGCCGCGGGCTGGCCCTGGGCGCTATGACTTATCTAGAAAAATCGCTCACCAAGGACAATCTCAACATCGCGTTCGACACCATTCATCATTCCCTGGAGCGGCGCACCAAGAAGTTGCTGATCGTCGCTCCGCAGGAATCCCGCCGCACCAATTGGCGGGAAGCCCTCGGCGGATTCGATGTAGAAACCATTGAGGTGAGTTCCGGCGGGGAAGCTCTGGCTGTCGTCAAACAGCAATACCTGGATGCCATCGCGCTCGATCTTCGTGTCGACGACATCCCGGCCATTCAACTGGTAGAGGAGATCCAGGCCGAAACCAATCCGGCGCCACCGGTGGTCGTGTATGGCCCGCGGCGGCCCAGCCCCGAGGCCGAAGCAGCCATCAAAAACCTCGCCCGGCAGAGCGTGGTCAGGTACGCGGAATCGCCGGAACGCCTGTTGGAGGAAACGGTGCTGTTGCTGCACCGCGCCGAAGCGGATCTCTCCGAATCGCAACGGGAGACTTTGAAAGCCCTGCGCCAAGGCAGCTCCCTACTCGCCGGCAAGAAGGTTCTGGTGGTCGACGACGATGTGCGCAATATCTTTGCGCTCTCGACGGTTCTTGAGCAGCACGGTTTACAGGTCGTTCACGCGGAGAATGGCCGCACGGGTATCGAGATGCTGCTCAAAACGCCCGGCATCGATGGCGTTCTAATGGATATCATGATGCCCGAGATGGATGGCTACGAAACCATGCAGGCCATCCGGCAGATTCCGGAATTCCGTTCGATCCCCATCGTGGCAGTGACGGCCAAGGCCATGAAAGGGGATCGCGCCAAGTGCATCGACGCGGGCGCGTCGGATTACATCACCAAGCCCGTCGATCTGGAGCAACTGTTCTCCGTGCTGCGCGTGTGGTTGGTCCGGGCGCATGACTTGCTGCCGGCGGCAATGACGGTCGCCGGATAGGGAACCTATGTCGTCTGCTGGCAACGGAGTGCAAACAGCCCGAGAGCCCGACGTAGAGCGGAGGATGAAGATCCTTCTGGTGGACGATACGCCGGAGAACCTGGTCTCGCTCGAAGCCACACTCAGTGGTTTGGGCCAGGATCTGGTACTGGCGCATTCCGGCAGGGAAGCGCTTCGGCACGTCTTGAACGACGATTTCGCGGCCATACTGTTGGACGTAAGAATGCCCGATATGGATGGGTTCGAAACCGCCGAGCTGATTCGCAGCCGCCCGCGATCGCGCGAGATTCCTATTCTGTTCCTGACTGGCTACAGAAACGAAGAACATCTGTTTCGAGGTTACGATCTTGGCGCGGTCGATTTCCTGTTCAAGCCCATCGTGCCCGAAGTTCTTCGTTCCAAAGTGGCAGTGTTCGTGGAACTCAGCCGCGGCAATGCCAAGCTGAAGGAACAAGCGGATGAGTTGCGGAAGCAAGCCGAAGTACTGCAAAAGGCCGAACAGCGCTTCCGGTCCTTGCTCGAAGCCGCGCCCGACGCCATGGTCATGTGCCGTGAGGACGGGAGAGTCGTCATGGTCAATTCGCGGAGCGAGGTACTATTCAACTGCGGCAGGGACAAACTGCTATCCAGGGACATCGGAACTCTGGTTCCCGGTTGGCGGTTCCGTCTGCCGGCCGATTGGGATGCAGACTCTGGCCCCGCGGCGGTCGTACCCGTGGAGCGAGGCGTGGAGTTGCATGCGTACCCGGAGGGCCGTGCCCCGTTTCCAGTCGAGATCACCTTCAGCCCGCTGCAAACCGAGGAAGGCGTGGTGATTACGAGCGCCATCCGCGACATCAGCGAGCGGAAGAGAACCGAGGAACAGATTAGCCAACTGAATACGAACCTGGAGGAGCGCGTCCTCGAGCGAACCGAAGCGTTGATGCGGTCCAACGAAGAACTTCAGCAGTTTGCCTACGTAGCCAGCCACGACTTGCAGGAGCCGCTGCGCACCGTCTCAGTCTATGCCCAGCTTTTGGCGAAGCGCTACAGCGGGCAACTCCAGGGGGATGCGGACCAGTTCATTAGCTTCATTGTGGAGAGCGCGGAACGCATGGAAAAACTGATCCACGACCTGCTGGACTTTTCTCAGGTTGACGCGCGGGGGGCCGACTTCTTTACAACGGTGAGTTGCGAAACGGCCCTGGATGACGCACTCCGCAATCTTCGGTCGTTGATTGAAGAAAGCGGTGCGATCATTACGCGGGAGCCCTTACCGGTGGTTACCGGCGATGCCGTCCAGTTGACGCGGCTCTTCCAGAATCTGCTGGTCAACTCCGTAAAGTACCGAAGCCAGGAAGCCCCCCAAATACACGTCGCGGCAAAGGGGGCCGGCGGTGAGTGGCTCTTCTCGGTAACCGACAACGGTATCGGAATCGAGCCCCAATATGCGGAGAAGGTCTTCGGAATTTTCAAGTGCCTCCAACCGCGGGATAGGAGCTCCGGAAGCGGTATGGGCTTGGCCATTTGCCGCAAGATCGTGAGCCGCCACGACGGCCGCATATGGGTCGAATCCGAGCTTGGCAAAGGCGCGACTTTCTACTTCACTTTGCCGAGGAACGAGTAAGGCAGTCGCGCAGTTCGGTCCCCTGTTTTACAGAATTGACAGCGCAAGGTCGACCGATACGCCAGTTAACCAAACGCGCACCCTCATCTTTCGAGAAGTTGGAGCAGATCGCCGGTCGGCTGAAGATACCTGTTTTCCAACTGTTCAAATTCACCGATCACAACCGCGAGTAACCACGCAATAGTGCGGCTATCCGCGAGGGCTTCTGGAATAGTCGGCCCCAGCCTCATCGCCAGCCCTTCGCCAAGGTCGATTCTCGGCACAATTGCCTTGCCTTTCAAGCAGTTCGAAGCGATCCATGTCATGACCGCGCAGAGCGCGGTACCAAGGAGAACGATTATGACGACCTTTACCATCGACGAACAAAACAACATCACGGCGTTTGCCACTCAAGAAGAGGCCGCCGCCGCAACTGCCACCCCGTTCGATTCCTTCAGCAGCCAGCAGGAACTCACAGAACTTGCCAAGGCTTGGCCGGCGGAGCGGCTGGTCGCAGTCTGGAACAGCCTACCGGGCGTCACGCCGGTTACGAAGTTCAAGGACCGCAAAACAGCCGCCAGCCGCGTGTGGCAGCGCATCCAGGGACTTGGCGAGACGGCGGAGTACCGGCAGCGTCTGCGAAGCCGAAGGCGGAACGAAAGGCCAAGGGTGGCGCACGGGAGAACAACTCTTCGTCTGGCTGTTGTACGAGCATTTCTACCGGCACCTCAAAGCCCGTGGGCTGGCGGTTGACAAAAAGCGCAAGCGCGCGTATTTTCCGCGTACCGAGGCGGGCGAACGCCCGGTCCCCTACCAGGCCCGCTTGCGCCGGGCGACCCGGGTCGTCACCAAACCCGTGGTCTCCCGCACGACACAGAAGATTCGGTACTGGGAGCACAAGGCGTTTTACTTCTCGTTCGAGTGCCTCGCCGACACTTGGGTCCTGCAAATTCTCCCCGGCTACGTCTTCACCACCGACGGAAGGTACGACCCGCTCAATTCCCAGCGTGTGACGGCGCTTGCGACACGGCCGTCGGATTCGCACGTACCTCGCCGCATTTGTCGCCGTCTTCGAAAAGTGGTCAGGGCCAATCGATCCCAAGGGCGAGGTCGGCAAGTGGCTACGGTGGGCGAACCAATACGCTGACAGCCTGGATCCGTTGTGTCCAAACACTTAAGTGCGCCTGCTGATCGAAACGGCAGCCCGTCCCAGACTCGGTATAGCGCGGTCTCCGGCACCCCTGAGGCCTGTTCACTTGGATCGGCTAACCAAATGCCAGTCTTTCGGGATGTGCCTGGAACCCGAGCCAGATACTCTTCAAACTGCTGCGCGAGAAACTCGCAGATTGCCTCCAGGTACACAGGGCTGCGGGTTTTGACTAAAATTGCGTCACGTTTAATCCAGCCTCGCACGTGCCCAGCAGGCTTGACTTCTCGGCAAGTTCGCCGTGGCATGGCGTCGGGCGTACCAGATGCAGAAAAGCCCGCCGCGGCAGGAGCCGGGCGGGCCAGAAGGGATCGGCCGATGCTACTTGTTGATGCGGTACGTGCGCTCGCCTTTGTCGGATTTGAAGGACTTGACCGTGTATCCGGCCTTCTTCATCGCGCCGGCCATGAACCCGCGGACCGTGTGCTTTTGCCAGTTCATCTTTTCCATAATCTCGGCCAGCGTGGCTCCGTTCTTGCGTTGGAGCATTGCGACCACCTGAGCCGTCTTGCTGCCTTCGCGCGGTGCCGTGGCTTGCTGCGCGGCCTGTTTAGCCTTGGGCCCCAGACGCTTACGGCCGCTGAGAAGCGGGCCATTAAGCGGGAGGCGGAACGGGCCGAAGCGGGCCAGATGTCGTTTTTCGACGGCTGGGAGCCGGAGGAAGATCCTGGTGATTTGTTGACCCGGGATTTCCGCCGCGCTCTCAAGGCGCGTGCGATGCAGCACAAGATGCCCATACAGATCGGGCGGGACAACGTGTTCGTCGATGGCGAGGGAAATCAGGACCCCGCTACCCGCGCCTGGAACATGAGCGTGGCTTTGTACTACAAGGCGGGCGGCATCCCCTGGCGGCTGAAGCTGGACGGGCCGCAGACGTGTTTTGTGGGCGTAAGCTTTCACCACATGAAGACCACGCGGCGGCACTTCGTGCACTCCAGCATCGCGCAGGCGTTTTCATCGGACGGCGACGGCTTTGCGTTGCGCGGCGAACTAGTTCCCTGGAACCCGGAGCAGGGCCGGAGGCTGCACCTGAGCGAGGCCCAGGCTTGCAAGCTCGGCGAACGAATTTTGAACGAATACGCCGAACTGAACGGCACCGAGCCGCGCCGCATCGTCCTCCACAAAACCAGCAAGTTTGATGACGCGGAAATCGACGGGTTCAAGGAGGCATTTGCCCGCGTGCCCATCGTTGAACTCATTAACCTGATGCCGACGATGTTCCGGCTCTTGCAGTACGGGGCCTATCCGCCCGCCCGCGGCACGCTTTGCACGTTGAACGGCGCCGGGTTTCTATTTACGACCGGGTTCGTGCTGGAGTGGGGCACATATCCGGGCCCGCACATCCCCGCGCCGATCCGAATCATGAGCCCAGACGAAATCGACTTGCAGCGGGCCGCCAGCGAGATTCTCGGGCTGACCCGCATCAACTGGAATACGGCTCAAAATACGAGCGGGCAGCCGGTCACGCTGCGATTTGCTCGACGAGTCGGCGGCATCATGGCGGAGGTGGGCAAAGGAGACCCCGAACCCTCCTATCGCTACTACATGTAGATAAGGCTCTCCGGAAACTGCAGGCCATGAGCGCTTGGTAGGGCCTCACAGCTTTTTGATGCTCTTGATCGCGCTCTCCACTTCGTCTTTCTGCGTCGTCAACGTGAACTCCGCTTTCAGGTGCTCCAGCAGTCAATCGCCCGCTGCTTCGGCTTTTCGTTGAAGATCTCCTCCCTGCGCGGAAGGTTAACGGAGGATTGGTGTTCCTCCGACTGACCAAGAACGAATCCGCGATTGCCTGTGGCACGGGCTCACGGGTTGTGCCGATCCTAAACGGGTGGCCGCCACCCCCTCCCGCTCCAGGCCAGGTCGTTCTGGTTGCCGGCTTTCCACGGGCGCTCAAGACGGCCGACGGCCGGATAGGCTCCGAGCCGGTCGGGGCTATGTTCCGCGTCACGAATGTGAGAGAGGGATACTGCGACTGTCAGATAGAGGATCGGGACCTAATCAGCTTCGGTGACGGTCCGTTGCCGTCTCGTGATGGAGACATGGGCGGCTTGAGCGGTGGGCCGGTGTTCGGCATGGGTGCGCTCTCCTATCCTCTCATGGGGGTGGTCACGGACCATTGCCGCATGACGATTGCCGAATTTCAGTTGCTTCGGATAGCGACCTTGGACAGCATCGCCGAATCTGATCTGCTCTAGCGATTTAGATCGGCCCGACCGGAACTTGCGCAAGCGGGTGCCTATCGTGACAGTATTTTCCAAGTGCTTCGAGCAACCGATGCACCAGATCTCGGCAGTGATTAATGAAGGCATCCGTCATATAGAAGATCCAAGGCGTGTCGCCATGCATTGCATTGGAGAACAACGTCTCCCATCCCTCGTCGGCGACCTCCTTTGCAAAATTCGCCAACTCGTTCGCCGGCCACTCGAACCCGCAATGGAACATCTTATTTCGGTAACGGAAGAGCGCCTTCAATGCCGGGAGCAGATCGGATGGAGGCGTAAATCCAATGGCTTCAGCAAGTTCGATGACGCCTAGGACCAGATCCTTCCGTGTCTTGCTCTTGGCCTTACCACTGTAGACAAAATGGCAGTCCCAAAAGTGCTCGGGATTGGGAATCCCGCTCCGCAGGGTGCCTGCGGGAATCGCACCGCCGTAATACTCTTTCCTAATCCCCTGGAAAGCTTGGAAGAAAAGCGATTCGAACAGCGGCGCCAGCATGCCGAGCGCGGCCATACTATGGGCGGCTCCTTGGTAGATCGAGACGTAGAAAAGCTCGCCATATTCGCCTATAGCCCGCTGATTCCGCCTTCCTGTGGTTCGGCCCGCGTATTCATCGAGGGCCTTCATCTCGGCTTCGACCCGCTTATCGGCTTCATCGTTCCGCTGCAGGAGGCCGGATATGGCGATAAGTTGCGCCTCGTAGTCTAAATTTGGCAGGATGACGCCGGCCATGTCGCGGTTGCTGATTTCGGGTATTCCGGCGCCGGCGTCTCGGACAAACTGCTCCAAGAGAGACGGTGGAGTCTTCGTTTTGTCGTCCATAGTTTTGTCGTACACGATCTGGATGCCGACTGCCAAGCGGAACCGGCTCATGACTGCGCGAAGCCGAGAAGGCACCACGCGGAGCGCCAAACTCTAGTGTCCGGGCTATTACGCTAGCCCGGCGGCGTCGCCCAGGATAACAGTCGGCATTGGAGTATAGGCAGCTACGCAAGTGTACCGCGATTCATAGCGTGAGGAACGTGGCTGGGAGCAACAGGTCGAGATTATCGGCGTAGAGAAGCGCGATCTGGATATACGCCGTCCAACCGCATCCTGATTCCGTCTGCGTGATTTTGAATCTCTCGTGCTTGCCGGCGTTTACAACCAGCGGCGGCTCCAGCGGTTCTATCCAACTGCCGGGTTTTCCGCCGCGCAGTGAGACCGGGTATCCGGTGCCGCCCCGTGCTAAGGTGCTGATTGTGAGTCTATCTATTCGCATTCTGACATGTGGGTCCGGCGTCTGCTGGCCGCCGTGACGCGGACGTGACATTGCCAATCGAACGCCGCGATTCGCGGCCGGCACTGGGACGTTTCACTTGATCGGAGACAACGCCGCATCGAAGTTCAAAGCGAACTCTAATCCCACAGCAGCGAATTCCATGTCGCGCGGTGGCAGCAAACCTTGTGGTGTTCCGTAGTCGTTGATATTCGAGGTGACAAAAATACAGTGTGTCGTCAAGCCGCCGGCGCGCAGGTCTCGACAGAAACTCAAGTACTGTTCAATAATTACACAGTCCTTATATTCTTGCTTTCCCTTCTTGGCTGGAGCGAGGCCGTTGACTAAACGCCTATGCGCGTTCAGTATCTCGTTTGGCTCGCCTTTTAATATCTCGGCACATGCAAGCACTTGAGCCGCAATGTCGTGGAGTTCGTCATGGAGCCGCAGGCCCGTCAGACTCAAGCGCGGAGGCTGCGTAACGGTTGGCAGAAGTCTCGCCGCAGCGAGCACCTGATCCACATCACGCTCGATCTTGCTGATCTGGACCTCCACGTCTTTACTGATGTTTTGTGCACGCGTTGCCCATTCTTCAAGTATGAGATCCGAAGCGATAATCCACGCTCCGCGCGGATTTGTTCGCGTTCGCTGCGCGATCGTTAGTGCTGCAGTGATTGTTCCCGACGGGATGTTGGTCCTTGTTGGCTGCCTAACTACGTCAAGCAATGAGCACGTGTCAAGCAACACCACCGGGCCAGGGCTCGCCAAGATATCAGCAACCACCAGCGGGTGCGCCTTAGCGGCTGGTATGCTCGTCATACGTTTTCAGCAGCGATCGCCCCCGCTCGTACTGGATCGTCAGTTCCGATGCCGCATCAAGCGGCCAACGCTCTTCTTCGATCAGCCAGCGTTCTAGAATATCGGTGTAGATTCGATCACTGGCCAGGTGTGCCGAGATAAGGAATTGTTCCCAAAGTTCTCGATCGGAAGGGTGCGACGACCCCGAACTGCGGTTTGCGGTTTCGGAGAAGCGGCGCAACAGCCGCGCTGTTTTGGGGGACGCAAAGTCCTCCAGAGTCACGTCTGCCTTGCTGAGTGAGGCCTGAAGGCGTACACCGTCTATCTCGGGTTCGACGAAATAATGGAAAAACTCGTTAAGAATCAGGTTGTACTCGTCATATGAAAGGCTGGACTGAGCGCGTGGCACAATATTGCCGACCCGCAGGTTGCTCCGATCTCGACTGAAGCTAAGCCACAGGTGCGCGGCTCGTCGGTTGTTCGCCGCGTCGCAGGCGAAACAATACTGCGGGGCAGCACCGTATCCTCCCACCTCTTCCTCGCGCTTGAGATCTCTGGTCCAGCCATTCGAAAGGTTCTTCTCTATGGTAGATGCAAGCTTCATCAAGTCGGGGCCGGCACCTATGACCTCTAGCCTCTGAAAGACCCTCATGTTCAATCCACCTTGTTCACAGTTAGAAAATGACACGGACGCCTTTGGGGAGCGAAATTGTGATCGCTTCGGGAGACGCCTCCGCTACACACTCCCAGGATCACCCCCCTGCTAACCTGCAGATCGCCTGCGGGTCCGAGATTAGGAAGCCTGGTCCGTCAGCGTGCGGCAATTGGCATTCTCGCCAAGAAAAACCAAACGGAAGACCTCTGCGTCTTGCGAATTGTAACATGTTCTGTTGCTCGAACACCGCGGGGTTGGCTAGCGCACGGGCCATGTGCCACACCGCGGCTGTGCGCTGCTCATCCTCGGGCAAGGTACGGGAGTAGATCCGCGCCGTGATGTTCGATGTTCGTGTCGCAATGCCCGAGGTGAGCGGACACTGCCGGACGTGGTACGGCCAGCAAAATCAGATGCGATGCGTGCGAGTGCAGCAGCGTGCGGAAACTGGTGTCACGAATGCTGGACTTGCGCCACGGAAGCCAGTTGGCAAGAGCGCTTTAATGTCTTGGACGACTATTCGACCCGGTATCCTCTGGCGCGTTGTGCGTCGTCCCCTGTCGTCCCCTGAAGCCCGTAACTCTATGAAAATATGGTAGCGCTAACGGGAATCGAACCCGTATTTGAGCCTTGAGAGGGCTCCGTCCTAACCGTTAGACGATAGCGCCATGGCGGACAATTTCGATTCTAGCAGCCCGCTGCGGCCGTTGTCAGCCGCCCTGCGCCTTACCTCAACCTGTTCCCCCACGCATTCGCTCCGGCCAGCTTCTCGAAATACCGGTACACGATGCGCGTCACCTCCGGCACCGGAGTCCGCCGATCGTCGATGAACGCCGACATCACGCTCAGCACGAACGTCCTACCTATGGCGTGGTGGTCGGCGGCGAATCCAACGGGCGCCCCGTAGTTTACGGCATCACTCTCTTAGGCGGAACCGGATTAGGTGTGGATTAGGTGCCGTGTTCTCCCTGACACCTCCTGCATCCCCGGGTGGCGCCTGGACTGAGACCGTGCTCCACAGCTTCGCCGGCGGGCACGACGGGTCTTATCCCACAGGTATCGTAATCGGCCCCGATGCGCTCTACGGTACGACCAGCGATTTCTACGGAAATTACCCATCGGGGGCTGGCACCGTGTTCAGTTTGAAACCGCCGGCGTCTGCCGGTGGCTCTTGCGGACGCTGCACGATTTCTCGCTGGATGGCCCTAATGGCCGTTCCTTCCCCTTGGGAGGTGTGGCGATTGGCCGGGGCGGAGTGCTTTACGGCACCACTTCGGTAGGAGGGACTTCGGACAATGGCACGGTGTTCTCGTTGACCCCGCCGGCATCTTCAGGCGGCGCGTGGACTCTGGCCGTGCTCTGCAATTTCCTGGAAGGCTTCGCCGCTACCGCTCCCGAAGCAGGCGTCGCGATCGGCCATGACGGAGTGCTCTACGGCACCACCACCGGAGGTGTGTTCAACACCGGCACGGTATATTCGCTGACCCCGCCGTCATCTGCGGGTGGCGCGTGGACTGAGACACTGCTGCACACTTTCACTGGCTATCCCAGCGATGGATCCGGTCCCGAAGCGGGTGTGGTCATCGGCCACGATGGCGTGCTCTATGGCACTACCCCGATTGGCGGGGCTTCGAACAAAGGCACGGACTTTGAGTTGA
>Ga0187855_10003822_pt1 | contig 10993 bp, 7 predicted proteins | sample June2016WEW_8_10_2_FD_132969 | JGI IMG/M metagenome (GOLD analysis project Ga0187855, IMG submission 132969) | Peatland microbial communities from SPRUCE experiment site at the Marcell Experimental Forest, Minnesota, USA - June2016WEW_8_10 | ecosystem: Environmental > Terrestrial > Soil >...
CTGAAGGTCATCGTGCCCTGGCGCGAGTGGACGCTGCAGTCGCGTGAAGACTGTCTCGACTATGCGGAGCAGCATGGAATCCCCGTGGCACAGAGCCGCGAGAAGATCCACAGCCGCGACCGCAACTTGCTGCACGTGAGCCATGAAGGCGGCGAGTTGGAAGATCCCAACAACGCGCCTTTGCCGACTACGTGGACCTGGACCAACTCTCCGCAGGAAGCACCCGATGCGGTCGAGAAGGTGACAATCGAGTTCAAGCACGGCCTGCCAGTCGCGGTGAACGGCGTCGAGCTTGACCCGGTCGCAACCCTCGAGGTGCTGAACGAAATTGGCGCGCGTAACGCCATTGGCCGCGTCGATCTGGTGGAGAACCGCTTTGTCGGCATCAAGTCGCGCGGCTGTTACGAAACGCCGGGTGGCACGTTGCTGCTCAGCGCACATCGCGAGCTGGAAGCGCTGTGCCTCGACCGCGATCTGTCGCACTTCAAGCAGCACATCGGGGTGAAGTATGCAGAGATCGTCTATTTCGGTCTTTGGTTTACGCCGCTGCGCGAATCGCTACAGGCGTTTGTCGCGAGTTCCCAAGCCGACGTGAACGGTACGGTCACGCTGGCCCTCTACAAGGGGAATGTCGAGGTCGCGGGCCGCAAGTCGCAAACCTCGCTCTACCGGCCTGACGTTGCCAGCTTCACCATGGGCGCCAGCTACAACCAGAAAGACGCCGAGGGATTCATTCGCATTCTTGGCCTGCCGGCGCGCTCGCGCGCCATCATTCACGCCAAGCAACCCGAGGGCGTGCGGCCTTTGCGTTCAACCGCGCGCAAGGAGGCGGTGCAATGAAGATGTGGTCGGGCCGCTTTACTCAGGGGCCTGATGCCGAGTTCGAGCAGTGGCAGCGGTCGTTTCCCTTCGACCGCGTGTTGTTGCCGTATGAAGTTGCGGCCAGCATGGCGCATGCCTCCGCGTTGGCGAAGGCTGGCGTGTTGGGTGCGGAAGAACTGGCAGCGACGCTGTTTGCGCTGGACCAGATCGGGCGCGAAGGGACGCCCGAGGCAGACGAGCCGACGATTGAGGACGTGCACCATTACGTTGAGACGCGACTGGTCGAGCTTATCGGCGAAGTTGGCTATAAGCTGCACACCGGCCGCAGCCGCAACGAGCAGATCGCTACCGACCTGCGCCTTTATGTACGCGAGCAGATCGACGAAACAACGCGACTGCTGGCAGAGTTCGCTGGCGCGTTCGTTAAACCAGCTGAAACTGCCGGCGATAGTGCTATGCCAGCCTATACCCACTTGCAGCGCGCCGAGCCTGTGTTGGTAGCGCATTGGCTGTTGGCCTACGTCGAGATGTTCCTGCGCGACATGGATCGTCTGTCCGATTGCCGCAAACGGCTGAATGTTTGCCCGCTGGGCTCGGGGGCGGTCGCGGGAACAATCCTGCCTCTGGATCGCGAAGCGATTGCAGCGCAACTCGGATTCGACTCGCCGACGGCGAACAGCATGGATGCTACGAGCGATCGTGATTTCGCCGTCGAGTTTGTGCAGGCGCTATCGTTCGTTGCTTTGCATCTCAGCCGGTGGGCGGAGGAGTTCATCCTGTTCTCGACCACCGAGTTCGGCTTCGTGAAACTGCCGGAAGAATACTCAACCGGCAGCAGTGCGATGCCGCAGAAGAAGAATCCCGATGCGCTGGAGTTGATTCGCGGCAAGGCAGGCAAAGTTTTCGCCGGAGCGACAGCGCTGTTCATCGGCATGAAAGGCCTGCCGCTGGCTTACAACAAAGATCTGCAGGAAACACAGCAGCCTGTGTTCTCGGCAGCACAGCAAGTGACAAGCATGGTCCGCGTGGCTACCGGCTTCATGGGCGCGGTCGAATTCAATTACGCCCGCATGCAACAGGCTGCGACGTGCGGATTCATGAACGCCCAAGCGGCAGCCGCTTATCTTGTGCGCCAAGGTATTCCGTTCCGCCGGGCGCATGAACTCATCGGCAAGGCGGTGCGGCTCTGCGTCGAACAAGTGTGCGAACTTGAGCAACTGTCGAAAGAAGACTACGCGCTCTGCGGCATCGCTGCCGACCAGCAGTTTTACAACGCGCTGGCACTCAAAGAAGTGTTGGCCATTCACAACGTCCCGGGAGGCACTGCCCCAGCACGTGTTCGGGAGTCCTTACAGACGGCGAAAGAGAAACTATCCCAATATTTTGGAGTCGCCCATGCATGCACGTAGCGCCAAACTTCCCGACGCATTTGTCATTGAGCAGTTGATCCAGGTCCATGTTGGCGACGGCACGCTGTTGCCGCGCTCGCTGGCCGAGATCTGCGAAAACATCCGCGATTTCACCGTGGTCGAGCACGAAGGGGAGATCGTCGGCTGCGGCGCGCTCCATCTCTACGGCATGCACCTGGCGGAGATCCGCTCCATCACTGTAACCAACGAAGCGAAAGGCAGCGGCGCGGGCCGCGTGCTTATCGACGCACTCTTGCAGGAAGCGGAGAAGCAAAGTGTGACCTGCGTTTGCCTGTTCACACGCATTCCCCAATTCTTCGCTCGCATGGGCTTTGACGAAGTGAAAAAGGAAGCTCTGCCTGACAAAGTACTCAAGGACTGTGTGCGCTGCCCTCGCCAGAACGCCTGCGACGAGATCGCGATGTACCGCGGCACTCTGCCGAAATCTACAGCCCGTCGTCGGCCACATGCTGCGCAGAGCTATGTGCACATCGCACCGCAGCAAGCTTAAAGCGAACCCGCTCGGGTAGTGCCGGCCTTCAGGCCGGCGTCAAAGGCATCATACAAAAGCTGGGGCTGCGAGGATCATTTTCGAATGATCCCCGCAACCCGAAGAGCTTATTTGTTCGCCCCGAACGCGGGCGCTGAAAGCCTGCCCTGAGCGCAGTCGAAGGGCGCCGCCCTACCCGTACTCCAGATCTTAATCCTCACTTCAAATACTGCAGCAACTCCTTGAACTGCGGCGTTCCCGAGCAGCGCAGCAACTCGTACATCATCATCTCCGTCGACGAGATGACCGCTCCCGCCGACCTCATGCGGTCAAGACCAATCTTCCAGTTCCATTCCGCGCGCGATCCCACTGCATCGGAGGCGACGTGCACCAAATACCCGCCATTCAGCGCGCCCAGCGCTGTCTGCATCACGCAGATGTGCGTCTCCATCCCGCAAAGTAAGACGGTGTTGCGACTTCCCGGCAGCGACTTCAGGCGCGTGCGAAACTGATCGCTGCCAAAGCAACTGAACTCCAGCTTGTCGAAGGCCGGCACGTCCGTTAGCAGCGATGCGATATCCGGCACCGTCGAGCCAAGTCCCTTGCTGTACTGCGTGGTCACCATCACTGGAATCGACAGGATCTTTGCCAGCCGTATGAGTAGCTGCGAATTCTTCACCAGCGTTTCTTTGTTGAAGATCGGCGGCAGTAGTTTTTCCTGAATATCGACGACGACCAGCGCACACTGCTCCGCTTCCAGCGGCCGGCGCGCGACCTCGGTCAAGTCGCTGGCGATTGCTACGCTCCCTATCATTGATGACATAAGCCTTCTTCAGAACATTAAGTCCGTGACATTAAGTTCGTGCATTTCATTCTACCTAGTTCCAAGGTCCGGGGCGCGTTCGAACTGTACAGATCAGGCTTGCGGAATGAACGGGCCGTTTTGGCGTCAGTCACAATCGTAACCCTTGGGGCTGTTGCGGCGGTCCAATGAGCGGCATCTTGATCGGCACCGCGATGCCGATAAATTCAACCAGGCCAATGCCGCCTGGATTCATCTGTACGGTTTCGTATGTTTGACTGAAATGCTTAAGCTACTTGATAATTAAGTCACTGCCCCCTCGTTCAACGGCAGGACAGCTGACTCTGGATCAGCATATCGGGGTTCGAATCCCTGGGGGGCAGCCAGAAAAATCCAATAAAAAGTGGCCTTTCTGAATCATTCTACGACATCCCTCCCAAAGCAACTCGTTATGTCCGCACTGTGTCCGCAATCGGCAGGCGGCTAAACCTGAGCACAGATCGTAAGAGAGTAGCTGAGCGGGCGACAGCAAGGGCCGCTCAGCTTTTCCAGCCGTCACCGCTGCGAGGTTCGCACGCGCTGCGTTGGGTGCGATCCCGAATCGTCCTTCCGGACGGGACGACTTGATGTCAAGAAACAAACGAAGGAGCCAACTCATGAATCGTAAATGCTATCTCACATGGGGAATATTTCTTGCGGGCATGTTGCTGAACGGGGTCGCGCAGCAGTCTGCTCCCGCGCCCGCGCCGCCTCCGCTGGTGGGAACGCTCGCGGCGCATCCGGACTGGCCTGCGGCGAAGAATCCGAGCGATGTGGACACAGTGGATCACCTCGTCGCTTCGCTCTATGATGTGATCTCCGGTCCTGCCGGCAAGGCTCGCGACTGGGACCGCTTCCGCTCGCTGTTCCTGCCAGATGGGCGGCTTGGCGTAGTTGTCCCAGAAATGCCCGCCACAAAAGATGCACCCGCGCGCAAAGGCGATGCCGTTTTCCTGACTCCCGACATGTACGTCCAACGAGACGACTCCTACTTCAAGACGCACGGCTTCTTCGAGCGAAGCATCGCGAACCGCGTCGAGGAGTTCGGTAATCTCATCCACGTGTGGAGCACATACGAGAGCCGGCACGCGGAGAATGATAGCCAGCCATTCACGCGAGGCATCAATTCGATCCAGATTGTGCATTCTCGAGGACGCTTCTGGATTGCTAGCGTCCTCTGGGATGATGAACGACCAGGGCTGACGCTGCCCGAAAAGTACCTCAAGTGAACGGTGTTCTGTGCGAGACCGTGCTTCTGCTGCCCACGATCTTCTAAGGGTGCAATCTTCGCGATTGAAATCGGCTTAGAGATTGAGCGCGTCAAACTTGCATCCTTGCTTCGACCAAAACCACTCGGGAGAACGTGATCATGAGTTCATCCGACTCATTTTCCTCAGCCTCGCTCTCGCCGTAACGAATATCGCCGAACCCTCACTCGAGCAATCTCCCTCGGTGCCCAGAAGTTCGGATACAAGGACCTCAACTGGTCCTATCGTCAGTCGGGCCCGAAGCTTATCTGCCTTTCCTACCACCTTGGTGAGATCCGGCCGCGCACATGTCCTCGAAGCCGCCTTCTGGCCAATTGTGGTTGACCGATCGGCGGCGAAGAACCGGTTCAGAGTAAATTGACTCCCACTAGTGAGCGCCCCTATCATCAGACATCTGTTTCAGCGGCTTCGTCATGATTGACACGACGATCTCGCACTACCGTATCCTTGCCAAGGTCGGCGGCGGGGGAATGGGTGTGGTTTACAAAGCCGAGGACGCTCGGCTGCACCGCTTTGTCGCGCTGAAGTTCTTGCCCGATGAGGTAGCCCGCGATCCGCTGGCTCTGTCGCGTTTTCAACTTGAGGCGCAGGCTGCCTCGTCGCTGAACCATCCCAACATCTGCACCATCTACGACATTGGCGAAGAAAACGGCCGAGCCTTCATGGTCATGGAGTTCCTCGAGGGCGTGACCCTGAAGCGCGAGATCGGTGGCCAGCCGCTGGAGACCGAGTCGGTTCTGAATCTGGGAACGGAGATCGCCGACGCGCTGGATGCGGCGCATAGCCAAGGCATCGTTCATCGCGACATCAAGCCGGCCAACATCTTCGTCACCCAGCGCGGTCACGCCAAGATTCTTGACTTCGGTCTGGCCAAGGTAGCCGCCAAAATTGCGAGTGGCAGCGATGCCGTCGAAACGCTGGCCCAGGATCCGGATGCCCAGCACCTGACCAGTCCGGGAGCCATCCTGGGTACAGTGGCCTACATGTCACCGGAGCAAGTTCGCGCCAGGAAACTGGATGCGCGCTCCGACTTGTTCTCCTTCGGAGCGGTGCTCTACGAGATGGCGACCGGCAAGATGCCGTTCGATGGCTCCAGCTCGGGTGAGATCCACGGCGCCATTCTGCACCAGGAACCTGCGCCGCCGTCGCAGGTGAACCCGCAGGTCTCTCCGGGACTGGACGCAGTGATCCGCAAGGCACTGGAGAAAGACCGCGATCTGCGGTATCAGCACGCTTCGGAAATGCGCACCGACCTGCAACGGCTGAAGCGCGACACCGAGAGCGGACGCTATGCGGTAGTGGGTCGGAGCGCCATCAAGAAGCCTCAGGCCAGACGCCAGAAGAAAACCTGGGCAATGGTCGCTTCGGCTGTCCTGGTCATGCTGGCGCTTATCGTGGGCGGCCTTTATTACCGCTCACATCAAGCCCAGCGCCTGACGGACAAGGACACCATCGTAGTCGCGGACTTTGCCAATAGCACTGGCGATGCGGTGTTCAACGACACTTTGAAAACGGCGCTCACCGTGGCCTTGAACCAGTCTCCTTTCCTGAATGTGCTCTCCGACAACAAAGTTGCAGCGACCTTAAAGCTGATGACCCGCCCAGGTAGCGCTCAGCTGACGCCCGACGTAGCGCGGGAGCTTTGCCAGCGGACAGGCAGCAAGGCTTACATCGCGGGAGCCATTGCCAGCCTGGGGACGGAATATGTGCTGGCTTTGAAAGCGGTGAATTGCCAAACCGGAGACCGGCTGGCCGAGGAGCAGGTGACGGCAGACGGAAAAGAGAAGGTGCTGAACGCTTTGGGCAAAGCTGCAGCCAAGCTGCGCACGGAGTTGGGCGAATCGTTGGCCACGGTGCAGAAATTCGACGTTCCGCTGGCACAAGCCACCACTCCTTCTCTCGATGCCCTGCAAGCCTTCAGCCTTGGCGAAAGGACCCGCCGTGAGAAGGGCTCAGAGGCTGCTCTGCCTTACCATCAACGTTCAATTCAACTGGACCCGAACTTTGCCATGGGATATGCAACCGTGGGAAATGATTACGCTACGCTGGGTGAACTCGGTCGCGCCAGCGAGTACCTCACCAAAGCCTTCCAGTTGCGGGAGCACGCCAGCGAATGGGAAAGGGTGCACATCAGTGGCGACTACTATCTCCAAGTAAGTGGCGAACTGGACAAGGCGGAGCAGGCGTATCAGGAGATGACGGACAACCATCCGCGAGATCCCAACGGATACTTGTCGCTCAGCACCGTCTACGGCTTGCTGGGGCAATATCAGAAGGCAACGGAGTTGGCCCGCGAGGCCCATCTCCTCGCCCCGGATCGCGTCCCCGAATCTGAACAACTCGCCAGCGTACTGCTTGCCTCGCAGCGCTTCGACGAAGCCAGGCAGACGGCTCATGCGGCGCTGGCGCGGAAGCTGGACGATTTCGTACTTCATGGTGTGCTCTATGCTCTTGCCTTTCTCGCGGCGGATCCGCCGGCGATGGCGGAACAGCAGCGCTGGTACGCAAGTAACCCCGGTTTGAAGAACATCGGGCTTTCGCTGGCAGCCGATACTGAGGCCTATGCGGGTCATCTGACCGAAGCACGACGGCTGACCGGGCAGTCGGTGGATTCTGCCATTCGGGCGGACAGCAAGGAAAACGGCGCTATCTGGTGGGAGAATGCCGCACTGCGCGAAGCTGCTTTTGGCAATCTGACGGAAGCGCGGCAGGCAGCGGCTGCGGGGCTGAAGCTGGCTCCGGCCAGCCAGGGCGTCGGGGTCGAAGCTGCGCTGGCCTACGCTATGGCCGGCGACACGCCGCAAGCCCAATCCTGGGCGCAGGACCTGAACAGGCGTTACCCACTCGACACTCAGATGGAGTCGCTATGGCTGCCTGCCATTCAAGCGCAATTAGCGATAAACCGGAGGAATCCTGCCGCAGCAGTCAACGCTCTGCAGAGTGCGTTGCCACCCCTTGAGTACGGACAGATCGTCTTTGTGGCTAATATCTCCTGCCTGTACCCGACCTATATTCGCGGCGAGGCTTCTCTCGCGTTGGGGAACGGCACCGCGGCTGCGGCCGAGTTCCAGAAGGTCCTCGACCACGGCGGCCTCGTCTGGAACTGCTGGACGGGAGCGTTGGCGCGCCTCGGCGTGGCCCGTGCCAACGCCTTGCAAGCGAAGAACGCAACCGGCGCCGATGCCGATCTCGCCCGCGTGCGCGCTCTCGCCGCCTACAAAGACTTCCTCACCCTCTGGAAAGATGCCGATCCCGACACCCCCATCTACAAAGCAGCCAAAGCGGAGTACGCGAAGTTGCAGTAGCAATCGCGAGACAAGTTCAATGAGAAACCGTGGTGGGCTGACTCCCGGGAAGTCCTGTTCGGGGAAATGTGGCGTGAGGTTGCATCGCGTGCGCCCCGATCTCCCCGAATCCGGTTCCTGGCCAACATCAGCGCGAATAAGTGAGACAATTCGCTGCGCTCCAGAGACTTATCTATCCCGGAGAACGCGGCGATGAATCCCCGCTGTCCCATGCGATGACTCGACTTTCCGCATAACCGGCGCCCTCTAATTCACCCAATCGGCAATGAAGATGTTGGTTTCGTGCGGTTCCTTGCCGTTGCGGTTCGAGGCCCAGACCAGACGCTTGCCATCTGAGGTAAACATGGGGAACGCGTCGAAATCCGGATAGTAGGTGATACGCTCCAGCCCCGTCCCATCCTCATTGATGATGTAGAGGTCGAAGTCGCGCCCGCTTTTTGGATTGGCCATGTTGGAAGCGAAGACAATTCGCTTGCCGTCAGGATGAAAGAACGGCGCGAAGTTGGCGGCGCCGTTATGCGTGACCTGATGTTTGTGCTTGCCGTCGGCATCCATAACCAAGATTTCGAGATTACCCGGACGAATCAGGCCTTGCGCATACAGAGCTTTGTAGTCAGAGATCTCCTGTGCCGTCTTGGGATGTTCGGCGCGATAGACAACCTTCTTTCCATCCGCCGACCAGAACGGCCCGCCGTCATAGCCCAACTCGTGCGTCAATTGCTTCACGTGCGTGCCGTCGGCATTCATGGTGTAGATGTCGAGGTCGCCATTGCGCGTGGAGGTGAAGACAATCTTCTTGCCATCGCGAGTGATGGTCGATTCGGCGTTATATCCGGGAGCGTCGGTCAGGAGCTTGATGTCGCTGCCATCAAGCTTAGCAGTGTAGATCTTGTAGCTGCTGTAGATGGGCCAGACGTAACCGTGCGAGTAGTCCGGCTTCGGAGGGCACTCCGGACTTGTCGCCTGGGTCGAGGAATACAAGATGCGATCGCCGGAGGGGAAGATATAACTGCACGTGGTGCGTCCTTTACCTGAGCTGATCAGCTCGGGCGTTGCTGGTTTGCCATCAGGAGTGTCCACCGGCATCGTATAGATCTGGTCGCAAGGAACGCCTTGGCCCTGATGCTGGAAGCTCAACATGCGGTCGTCGGCGGAGAAGTAAGCTTCTGCATTCTGTCCGCCGAAGGTGAGCTGGCGGATGTTGCGCAGGTGTTTCTCCTCGCCGGGGAACAGCAACGGCGAAGAGGCACTATCTGTGCCGCTTGGCTGCTGGGCCCGCAAGACGGGTAACGCTGCGACGAACAGGACCAGGAGCACAGATGACTTTCGGATGAAATTCATGAAGTTCAAGCGGATGCACTCCGGGTGGCTTCTCTCATAAACAACGTCAACTCGCAGTGGCCCATTACTTTCGCTGCTCCAGTTTCACGCTGGCCGTGATCGGCTGGCCGTCGCGGAGCACCTTCACCTCGACCACCTGCCCCACCTTGCTGCGGCGAAGGGCGTCGGTGAAATCGTAAAGGTTGTGGATCGGCTTGCCGTCGAACTGCACCAGGATATCTCCTGCCTTCAATCCCGCTTTTGCCGCCGGGGATCCCGGGCGCACATCCGAAAATCGCACTCCATCCTTCACTTCGGCGAAGTCGGGTATTGAGCCGAAGTACGGTCCGTATCCTCCACCGCCCGACAACCCGCCCATCGGCTTGTCTTCGGCAACCGTGATGAACGCAGGCGGCTGGGGCGCGTTCGCCAATTGCAACATCACATCGGCAACCATGTTCAGCATCTGCGCCGCCGATGGCGCGTTGATCTTGTCCCAGGTGTCGGACGGCTTGTGATAATCGGCGTGCAGTCCGGAGAAAAAGAACAGCACGGGAATTTTCTTCGCAACGAATGAAGTGTGATCGCTGGCCGAGTAGCCGCCCGGTGAATACTCGACCTTGAAATCCGTCTTCTTCTGTGCCACTTCCAGAATCGATTTGAAGGTAGATCCAGTACCGACTCCGCCGATGAAAACTTTGTTATCGCGAATGCGGCCGATCATGTCCATATTGATCATGGCTACGCATTTGTTCAGCGGCATTGTCGGGTTCTTTACCCAGTAAGCAGAACCCAGCAGCCCAAGCTCTTCTCCGGAGAAAGACATAAACAGAATGCCACGGTCCAGCTGGCCCTTCAGCGGCGCGAACAGCCGCGCCAGTTCCAGCACGCCCGCCGTGCCGGAAGCGTTATCGTCAGCTCCGGGATGGATCTGCCCGATCTGCGAGGGCGCCAGCGAGTTGGAATCACCGCGACCCAGGTGGTCATAGTGCGCGCCTATGATGACGTACTCACTTGTCCTGCCGGGCAGATACGCCAGCACGTTGTTCACTTGCGCGTGGGTCTGCTCGATGTTGATCGCGCCCGCGACTTGCAGAGGTTCCGGAACCGCGAACGACGCGGGCTTACCGGTGGTGTTGATCTGCTGCTGCGCATCGGCCAGCGACTTCCCTGCCGCCTTGAACCACTCATCGGCGACGGCGTTCTTTACTTGCAACAAGAAGATGCCGACATTCTCCGGACCGCTTACGCCGCCGAAATGCAGCAACGAATCGTCTTCGCCTTCGGCGAGCTTGCCATTCACCAGAATGACGGCCTTCGCTCCGTGGTCGCGAGCATTGATGGCCTTGGTGACCAGTTGCGAATGCTGTGTCAGCCCCAGGTGCCCCGCTTTCGCCGCGAAGCTGTCAGGCTCGTATCGCAAGAGGACGACGATCTTGTCCTTTACGTCAATTCCGGCGTAGTCGTCGTACTGAAACTCGTCGGCCGAGGCGCCGTAGCCTGCGAAGACTAGCGGACCGTTGAATGATCCTGCAGAC
>Ga0187855_10003829_pt1 | contig 10968 bp, 3 predicted proteins | sample June2016WEW_8_10_2_FD_132969 | JGI IMG/M metagenome (GOLD analysis project Ga0187855, IMG submission 132969) | Peatland microbial communities from SPRUCE experiment site at the Marcell Experimental Forest, Minnesota, USA - June2016WEW_8_10 | ecosystem: Environmental > Terrestrial > Soil >...
ACTGCTGCGTGCTGTTCGAACGCTTTGCGGGCGTCTGACACCAGCCGCTTGTGGTACTCCTTCTGCAGCTCGTAGTCATGCACCAAGCCGTCTTCCACGGTCTGGCTCGTCAGCATGGCCACATACATGTCGTTGGGATTCTTGATGCCGAGACTGCCCCCGGCCAGAGCAGCCATCGAGCCCAGGCTGCTGATCTGCGAACTCAGCGCGGCGCCCAGAGACGAACTCTGCTGCGGCGGCAGCAGGATGACCGTAGCGGTGTACCGCTTCGGCAGGAGAAGGGAGACGATCAGCGCCAGGATCGCGCACGTTGCCGTGACCAGCACGATCGTCCATTTGCGTTCCGCCAAAACGATCAGCAGATCCAGCAGCGAAATCTCTTCTTCATGACTGCGGGGTGGGTCCGGCGCCTGCGACGTCGGGGGAGCGCCGGATGATTCTTTCAGATCGGGATAGCGTGTTTCTGTTGCCATGAATTGTGCGAAGGCCCGGGAAGGGCGGCGCCTTTTAACCGTATCTTACAGGGTCAGAAGGCGCGCCGTTCCGATTACTGGATCACGCTGAGCGACGCAGCGCCCAAAGCAAACTGTGAGAAGAGCTGCGACATGTCAAGAATGCCTCGCAGAGCTGAAGGCTTAAAAGTCTTCTCAGGAACAACGATCGTATCGCCCGGGTTCATTCGCAGGTTGTCGAACTCGTTGCCCCAGATGCCTTTTTCGGCCTCGCGGCTGATCACCGATCCATCGGCGCGAATAATAAAGATATGTTTCCGGTCGGCGTCGCGATTCGGGCCGCCCGCGAGATGCAGATAGGTGCCCGCCCGCCGGATGCTCTCGTAGAGGAAGGAGTTCTGATCGTAAACCGCACCGACGACATTCACGCTCGCGGGCACGGGAGGAACCACAAAACGATCCCCGTCTTCGAGGGAGATATCCGGCAGGACATCGAGGCCGCTGCTGCCGGCCTTGAATTCCAGCACGATGCGGCCAGTGGCGCGCATCTGGCGCAGCCGTCCAAGCAGCTCCTGCTCGCTGTTCTGAGCGGCGGCGCCGCTGGCCAGATCCTGCGCCGAAGTCGCCGGCGATGCTGCGAGCGCCAGATTGCCCCGCTGCATCTGCATCTCCAGCGTCTGGACATATTCGTCCATCCGCCGCTGTTGCACCGCGCGCGTGGATTCGCGCGTGAATTCCGAGCCGTACAGATAGGCTGCGGTCGTAAACCCGCCGGCGCGCTGCACCAGATCGCGCAGGGTCTCGCCTGGCTGCACCGTGTACACGCCGGCGTGCCCGAACTCCCCGTCCAGCCGCACATACTTGGTCTGCTGCGCGATGGGAACGCGAATGTCGCCCTGCGAGAAAATGGAAACAACATCGCCGGGTTGCAGCGCGAGGTCCTGGGAAGCATCGTGCTGGAGCACCAGCTTGCCCAGGTCGAACGGGATCAGGATTGTCTTCAGAGTGGCCGGATCCAGCCGTTCGATCACGGCGTAGTCCCAGTCGATCTCCGGCGCGAACGGGCCTACCTCGGTGCGCATCGCGGCGGGAGCCTGCGAGTAGGTGGGTTGTTCAACCGCCAGGCTCGCGCTGCCCGCTCGCTGAGCAGCCGAAAGGCTTCTCGAAGACCCCGTGATCGTGCTGGAAGCGCCGGTTTGATCCTGACTGGACATCGGGGGATTCTCGCCGGGGTATTGTTCGTTGGACCCCGACGAAGGCTGGCCCGTGTTCGCTCCGGAGGTCGCCCCGCCACTGGCAGGCGATTGGATCAGCTGCCGTCGCGGCAATTCTGTCGGAGAAGAGGGCTGGCGCAGATCCGGAAAACTCTGCAGCGGCTCAAATTCAGGAGAGGGAAGCCCGAGCTGCGCGCGTCTCCACCAGTAATTGCGCGTAATCAGGGAATCCTTATCCGGAATCAGATCGCTGATGTGCATGCCCGAGTGCCAGGCGAAATGGCCCTGATTCGCGGTATTGCCGCGCAGGGTGACCGTCTTCTGATACATCGGGACGATGGAGAAAACGCGAACCAGGTCGCCGTCGGCGAGCTCCGTCGCGAGGCCGGCCTGATCCCAGGCAACCTCCATCGCAAAGCGGTCGCGATGCTCATCGGTGCGCTCGATGGAAATCCGCGCCTGGGCGGCCACGACAGAGGCGCCTCCCGCATCGGCGAGCGCCTCGGCCAGCGCGTCGCTGGCGCGCAGCTCATAGATCGCCGGGTGTTTCACGCTGCCGGTCAGGGCCACCTGCGGGCCAACCGGAGGAATGAACAGTACATCGCCGTTCTGCAGCGTCACGTCCTTCGATTTGTCGCCGCGCACCAGCAGCGAATACAGGTCGAAGTCGGTGACCACAGTGCCCGCCCGGCGCAGCTCGATGTGGCGGAACGATCCGGCCGTCGACGGACCGCCGCCGGCAAAGAGTGCGTCCACCAGAGTGCTGAGCGAACTCACCGTGTACAGGCCGGGGCGGCGTGCTTCGCCGGCGAGATACACCTGAATCGCGCGAATCTGGCCGACATCCGCCGTGAGATCGAAGTTTCGATAAACTCGTCCAATCGCGGCGCGAAGGTGCGCGTCAAGGGCCGAGGATGGCAGCCCCGCGACCTGCACCCCCCCAATCTGCGGCAGGTAAATCTCGCCGGAGCGATCGACGCGCACGTCGGCGCGGAAATTCACCTGTCCCCACACCCGAATGCGCAGTTCATCCCCCGGGCCGATCACGTAATCGGGGGGCACGGGAACCATGTCGAGTGGCGCGAATGTGGTCGGAACCTGGCGAAACAGGCTCTCTCCATAAATTGGCAGGACCTGACCGGTGGTGGAGGCCACGAATTTCTGAAACTCGGTCAGCGGCTCGGGGGGAAGCGGGGGTTGCTGTTGAGGCCGGATCGCCGGTTGCCGGCCAACATTCTCGTTGTCGGTGTAGTTGAAATTGAGGGGCGCCTGACCGCCATTCTGCCCCGACGGATTCCCTGGAGACAGCGAAATCGGGTTCTGATTCTGAGCGGCGCACTGTGACGAGTTCGCCAGGAGGGGATCGGAGCAATCCGGCGTGCCCGACGAGCTTTGCGGAGTGCCGGGGAGGGTGTCCTGTGCCCCAGCGTGCAGGACAACGGCAAGACACGAGGCCGCCACAAACGAAGCGAGTCGGTTCATCATACGGGGCTGATGTGCGAAGCGGAGAGGGTGCACGGATGGCGCCGCGAAGCGGTTTGTCTCATTGATTCGTGCGGGGTAATCCCTGTGGGGACAGTCTAGCATGCTGCCGGAGGGTCAGTACCTACGTATACCTTTGGGGGATTGAGATGCCCCTTTTGGGAAGGTTATTGTCGTAATGACACGGGCGTGACAATAGTGCACCCGAGTCCAAAAAGCATGATCGAACCACTTGCATCCCTGGTATACTGCAAGCATAGAAACACGCAACACCGTTGGTTACAGTTTAGTAACAACACACCAGCAAAATCAGCCCGCCGGAATCTGATCTGCTTCCCTTAGGTTTGCGAAGGTCAAGAATACCGCGTTCGTTGTGATGGGTGGAATGAGCTCGCTTTCTTTCGATAATATTCTTACTCCGGACTCCGCTGACAGAGCAGAAGCGGTTGCGCATCTTCCTTCAACCGGGCGGACTCCGCGATCGGCCGCTCACGTCGGCGATTCCGCGCGCGCTGGTACTGCACGCGCACGAACAGCTGGGGATGCGAGCCCCTGGGCGCTTTCTTCGCTGCGCCGCGCTTTGGAGGTCCTCCTCGCCTCCCTCGCTATTCTCGGATTCCTGCCGCTGATGGCCTGCGCCGCCATCCTTGTTCGTCTGGGCTCAAAGGGTCCGATACTCTTCCGTCAAAAGCGCATGGGCCGGAATGGCCGGGAGTTCATTCTCTACAAGTTTCGCTCCATGTGCCCCAAAAAGGGGAGCAACTCCTCCATTACTGTGAGTGGCGACGTCCGCATTACCCCCATGGGGGCCTTGTTGCGCCGCTATAAGCTCGACGAACTGCCCCAGTTCTTTAACGTTCTGCGTGGTGATATGTCGCTCGTGGGCCCGCGCCCTAAGCTCCCGCACCATGAGGCGCTGCACATGGCCTGCCGTCCCGGTATTACAGGTGTGGCCACGCTGGCCTTTCGTAAGGAAGAGGAATTTCTCTCCGAGATTCCTGAAGATCAGCTGGAGACTTTCTACGAGATGTTCGTCAAGCCGGCCAAAGCGCAGCTGGACCTGGAATACATGCGCACGGCGACCCTGGCGAGCGACCTGAAGGTCCTTTGGCGCACCGCAAGCGCGTGCCTGTTTGCTACGGAGGATTCCCAGGCAGAATCCGCCGAGACGATCACCCAGTATGAAGCGACCGCGCGGGTGATGTTCGGAAAATACTGGCAAACCTCCGAGAGCCGCCCCGTGTTGCCCCAGGGCGTGTATGCGCCGGGCCTGAATTCGGAACTGTAAACAGCCAATCCTCTCGTTGTGACCTCCCGCGGGCGCCCACGCGCGCCCCGCGCCCGCCACGCCTCTGACCCCCTTCCCGAACCGCCGCGCTCACTTCGCGCATTCCCATCTCGGTTTCTCACGGTACCTGGGGAACCTGTCGCTGACGAACGTAACGTCCGCGTTGCCTCACATCGTCTGAATAATGGGCACATCCCGTCGGCGCAGCCTGCGGCATCGAGCCCCTTCTGCGGGTCCACCGGTGCGGGAAAGCGACGGCAATCGCACGCTGGAAGTCTGTGGAGTGACGACTTCGGGTGCCGGGATTGCGGAGAGGCGTCACTTTGGGCCCAGAGAAACGGTGGACCGCCGGGAAGCCAACCGGTCGTCGAATGTTCCGCAGTGGCACGCTGACAGCGATCATCCTCTTTTATGCGGGCCTCGTCGGCATTGATGCTGCCGGCGGGGTGGCCGCGTGGGCCCAGCAGCCCGCGCCCGGCTTCCACCGTCGGGCCTCGGTCAATACCGACGCGGATCGGCCCGCGGCCCTCTCTTTAGCTCGTCGGCCACCCCGGAATGCGGTCCCCGCCATCGTCCTGGTGCGGGCGCGCGCCGCTCATGCGGCCATGGTCCGGGCTCAGGCCACAGTAACGCCCTCGACGACATGGCAACCCGTCGGACCCTCCCAGGTCAGCACCTCCGCATGGAATCTCGTCACCGGGCCGGTCACCAGCCTGGCGGCCGATCCCTCCGACACTTCCGGAAACACCGTCTACGCAGGCACCGATGGCGGCGGCGTATGGAAATCCACCAACGCCGCTGGCAGCGCGGCGGGTGTCAGCTTCACTCCGCTCACTGACGCTCTAAGCGCATGGTCATCGGCCGCGCTCACCTCGCTCAGTATCGGCGCGGTCACGGTGCAGCCCGGCGGCACCAACGTGATCCTCGCCGGAACCGGCGACCCCAGCACCGGCACCGGCTCCTGGTATGGCGCAGGCGTCCTTCGCTCCGCCGACGGAGGAAAGACCTGGAGCCTCATCGATGAAACCTCCACCGCTCTGAATTCACCTGGATTGCCCTACAACTTCCTCGGAAGCGCCTTTGCCGGGTTCGCCTGGAGCGCCACCAGCCCGGATCTCGTCGTTGCAGCGGTAACCGAATCGGGAAGCGCGGCGTACGTCGGGACCTGGAGCAACACCAGCCCCTTTGGCCTGTATTACTCCCCCGACGCGGGCGTGAGCTGGCAACTGGCGACCATTGAAGACGGCAACCAGGTCATTCAGTCCGATCAGTTCTCAAACACCATCAGCAATCCGGCGACGTCCGTGGTGTGGAACCCAATCCGCAAGCGCTTCTACGCCGCCATTCGCTTTCACGGATACTACGAGTCCACCGACGGCATCACCTGGACGAGGCTCGCGAACCAGCCCGGCACGAATCTGACCACCACCATGTGTCCCACCAATCCGGGAGGGACGGGCTCGCGAGCTTGTCCCATCTTCGCTGGAGTGCTCGCGGTTCAGCCCGCCACGGGTGACATGTTCGCCCTGACCGTGGACCAGAACAACCTCGACCAGGGCCTGTGGCAGGACGTTTGCCATCTCGGCTCCGCTGCGTGCTCCTCCCCCACCGTGCAGTTCGGCACGCGCATTTCCGATCAATCACTCCAGACCCCCGCCGGCAGCGGAACCATTGCCCAGGCGGATTACGACTTCTGGCTGGCCGCCGTGCCCTCGCAGCAGGACACGCTGCTCTTTGCCGGCACCCAGGACATCTGGCGATGCAGCCTCGCGAACAGCTGCGCCTGGCGCAACGCCACCAACACGCAGACCTGTGCCGCCGCCCAGGTCGCTCCCGCGCAGCACGCCATCGATGCCACCTTCGGCGCCACCGGCCTCCTCTACTTCGGCAACGACGCGGGCCTGTGGCGCTCCACCGACGCCGTCAACCAGCAGGCGCCTGCCTGCTCCAGTGACGACGCAAGGCATTTTCAGAACCTCAACGCCGGGCTTGGCTCTCTGGCTCAAGTGGAGAACTTCGCCGAAGATTTGAATGAACCCTCCACGTGGTTAGCCGCGCTCGGAGGTCTGGGCACAGCCGCTCCGGTCTCAGGCGCGACCGCCTGGAATCAGGTTCTCAACGGCGAGGGCGATGGTGTGGCCATTGATCCGGCCAACGCGGACAACTGGTACGCCACCTCCGAGTTCGGTGTGGGCATCAACCGCTGCACCGAAGGAACCTCCTGCAACACCGCGGGGTTCGGCAAGGTGGCCATCGGCGAAGCCCAGGTCGACAACGATTTCCAGACCATTCCCGCTCCCTGGATTCTCGATCCGCAAAACACGTCGGACGTGATTCTCGGCACCTGCCGCGTCTGGCGCGGGCCGGCCACAGGCGTCGGCTGGAGCCAGCTCAATCTCCTCAGCACCATGCTCGACAAAGACCAGGGATCGTCCTGCGATGGAAATGCCGAAATCCGCGTCCTGGCCGCCGCTCCCATCACCTCTGGCTCGCCCGCTGCCGGATCGGAACAACTCTATGCGGGCATGGCGGGCGTGTTCGACGGCGGAGGGCTCATCCCCGGCCACATTTTCACCGCGGCCGTCAACAACGCATCGCAGACCTCGAACACCCAATGGGTCGATCTCTACTCTTCTCCGGTGACCAACTCGGGCATCACCGCTGAGAAGTTCAATTCGGGAGGATTCGGAATATCCAGCATCTTTCCCGATCCGCACGATCCAGCCGGCCAGACCATCTACGTCACGATCCAGGGGATTTCCGCCATCTCCGCCTACACCCCCATCCTCTATCGCTCCACCGACGCGGGCGCGCACTGGACCGACATCAGCTCCAATCTTCCACCTGCTCCTGCCAACAGCGTGCTCGTCGATCCCAACAACGCCAATATCGTCTATGTGGCGCTCGATACCGGAGTCTACGTCACGCAGAACGTCGCCAATTGCGCGTCCTTCACCGGAGCCTGTTGGAACATTGACGGCAGCGGCCTGCCCAACGCGCCGGTCATGAGCCTGATGAGCTACAACCAGGGCGCCACCCAGACACTGCGCGCCGCCACCTGGGGTCGCGGCATCTGGCAAGTCAATCTCGCGACGGCCGGGATCGCTCCCACCGCTGCGACGATTCTCCCCGCGTCGCTCACTTTCCCCGGCCAGCCACTCCAGACCGTCAGCGCGGCGCAAACATTGACCCTCACCAACGCGGGCAATCTAAACCTGAACGTCACCAGCCTCACCATCACCGGTGACTTCCTCGAAACCGACAACTGCAGCGGTCAGCCGCTTGCGCCCCAGGGAACCTGCCAGATTTCCGTGACCTTCGATCCCTCGCAGAGCGGCGCGCGCCCCGGGCAGCTCACCGTCTTCGGCAACGTGAAGGGAGGCCAACTGACTGTCTCGCTTGCCGGGACAGGTCTGGCGCCGGCTTCGATGGTGCTCACGCCGGCCTCGCTCACCTTCACCGCAACCACCGTCGGATCCCAGTCGTCGCCGCAATACGTCACCATCGCCAATACCGGAGGCGAACCCTCGACGTTGACCAGCGAGACGGTGACCGGCGACTTTTCCGTGTCCGCCAACACCTGCGCCAAAACGCTGGCGCCGAATTACAGCTGCACCCTCGGGATCGCCTTTACCCCGACCGCCTCCGGCACAAGAAATGGAACGCTCACGGTTACAGATTCGGTGGGCACCCAAACCGCCCCACTCACCGGCACGGGCCAGGCTCCCGCCACCGATGCGCTTTCGCCGTCCTCGCTAACCTTCGCCGCGCAGCAGGTGGGAACGGTCAGCGCCTCCCAGCAGGTCACCCTCAGCAACAGCGGCGATCAGCTGTTGACCGGCATCGTGGTAGCTGCGACCGGCGACTTTACGGCAGTCAACAACTGTGGAACCACGCTGCAGGGCCACGGAACGTGCTCCATCGCCGTCTCCTATGTCCCCACCGTCGCCGGCGCTGAGTCCGGTTCCCTCGCCGTGACCGACGAGTTTCGCAAGCAAACCGTCGCCTTGACCGGCATCGGAGTCGCCCCGCCCGGCGCCTCCGCGCTTCCCGCGTCGATTAATTTCGGAGGCTTCGCGGTCGGGACCACCAGCACCGCTCAGACCGTCACGGTCACCAACAGTGGCGGCTACGCTCTCACCAGCCTTGCCGCCGTCGTCACATCGGGCTTCGCTCTGGCCACCAACAATTGCCCCGCCACGCTGGCCGTCGCAGCAACCTGCCAGCTAGGGGTCACCTTTTCGGCCGTCGCAGCTGGGGCAGCCACCGGAACCCTCACCATCTCCGCGGCCAACCTCACCCAATCGCTCACCGTCGCGCTCTCCGGGCAGGGCGACGACTACAGCATCGCCGTCACCGGATCCTCTTCGGCCATCGTCACCAGCGGCCAAACCGCGACCTTTGCCCTCCAGCTGCAGGGACTCGGCGGAACCTCAGGCACCGTGGCCCTGTCCTGCACCGGCGCTCCGCAGTATGCGACGTGCTCTCTGAATCCGGCCAGCATCGCCATCACCGCCCTCAACAGCTCCAGCGTCACAGCCTCAATCGCCACCGGAGTCTCGACCTCCGCTTCATCCGCCCTGAGGCACAATCCACCCTGGAAGTCGCTGTTTCCCGTCCTGGCCCTGGCGTTACCTCTGGGTTTCGCCGGACTGCGCCGCGGAAAATCGGTTCAGACCATGCTCCTGCTCGCCATCATCGCGCTCACCCTCGCCGGCTGCGGCGTCACCGCCAGTTCCGGCTCAGGCAGCGACGGTGGTGGAGGAAGCGGAGGAAGCGGAGGAAGCGGCGGGGGCGGAGGAGGTGGGACCCAGAATCAAACCCCGTCCGGGACCTACACCATCACCATCACGGGCACGATGTCCAACATCACCCACAGTGTGCCGGTCACTCTTACCGTTCAGTGACTTGTGCAAACAAAAAGGCCGCTCCGAACGGAGCGGCCTTTTCCCTGAGAGAAACGCAATTACTCGTGCACGGTGTCCACAAACGCCCGCAGTTTCCGCGAGCGCGATGGGTGCCGCAGCTTGCGCAGTGCCTTCGCCTCGATCTGCCGGATGCGTTCGCGCGTCACCTGGAAGCTCTGCCCCACTTCTTCCAGCGTGTGCTCCGACCCATCCTCCAGCCCGAAGCGCATCTTCACCACGCGCTCTTCGCGCGGCGTCAGCGTGCGCAGCACCTGCGACGTGTACTCCTTCAGGTTGACGCTGATCACAGCATCGGAAGGCGAAACCGCCTGGCGATCCTCGATGAAGTCGCCAAGATGCGAATCCTCTTCCTCGCCGATCGGCGTTTCCAGCGAAATCGGCTCCTGCGCGATCTTCAGCACCTTGCGCACTTTCGCCACAGGAATATCCATCCGCTTCGCGATCTCTTCTGAAGTCGGCTCGCGTCCCAGCTCCTGCACCAGCTGCCGCGAAGTCCGGATCAATTTGTTGATCGTTTCGATCATGTGCACCGGGATGCGGATCGTCCTCGCCTGGTCCGCAATGGCGCGCGTAATCGCCTGCCGGATCCACCACGTCGCGTACGTCGAGAATTTGTAACCGCGGCGGTACTCAAATTTATCCACCGCCTTCATCAGGCCGATGTTGCCTTCCTGAATCAGGTCGAGGAACTGCAGCCCGCGATTCGTGTACTTCTTCGCGATCGAGACCACCAGGCGCAGGTTCGCTTCAATCAGCTCCCGCTTCGCCTGCTCCGCGTCCATATCGCCCTGGATCATCTCGCGCTGTGTGCGCTTGAGCTCGGCGATGATGACGCCCGCCTCTTCCTCCAGCTTTTCGAGGTCGATCTTGCAGTTCTTCTGCTGCCGGCGGTATTCCTTCCTCAGCTCTTCGCTGCGTGACTGTTCATACTTCCCGTCGAGCGAACGAATCTGCCGCTCCAGCGTCCGCATCGCCTCGACCGTCTTGTTCACCTTGTCCAGCAGCCGCTTCCGCTCCTGGTTGGTGTACTTCAGCTCGCGCACAATCCGCGAAACCAGCACCTTCTCGCGCGCAATGCTCCAGCGCAGTCGGCGGTGCTCGCGCGGCTTCGCTTTCTGCGTGATCGTTGCCAGCTTCTCCTCGAGCAGCTGCGCTTTCTTCTGGTGCTTTACCAGCGTGTCCGTGCGCGTCACCGTCTGCCGCACCCGCGCCTGCACTACTTCCTCGGTCAACTCCTCATCGTCGAAGATGACGATTTCCTTGATGTTCCGCACGCCGCGCTTCAGATCCTCACCCAAAGCGATAATTTCGCGAATCACTACCGGCGAACGCGAAATCGCCTTCAGTACGCGCATCTGCCCGCGCTCGATCCTCCGCGCGATCTCCACTTCGCCCTCGCGCGTCAGCAGCGGAACCGTGCCCATCTCGCGCAGGTACATGCGGACGGGGTCGTTTGTCTTTTCCAGCGTTCCCGGTGTCAGGTCGAGCTCGACGTCCTCGCCCTCTTCGGGCTCAAAGTCGTCGCGCTCGGGGCCGCCGATCTTCGGCCCGCCCTCGAGAATGTCGATTCCCTGCGTGCCGATGGTTGTAATCAGATCGTCGAG
>Ga0187855_10003835_pt1 | contig 10950 bp, 10 predicted proteins | sample June2016WEW_8_10_2_FD_132969 | JGI IMG/M metagenome (GOLD analysis project Ga0187855, IMG submission 132969) | Peatland microbial communities from SPRUCE experiment site at the Marcell Experimental Forest, Minnesota, USA - June2016WEW_8_10 | ecosystem: Environmental > Terrestrial > Soil >...
CTTGCCCACCGAGAAGCCGGGAGTACGCGTCGGAAACAGCACCAGAGAGATGCCCCGCCGGCCCGGCTCTCCGGTGCGCACAGCCAACACGATGAAGTCCGCGCGCGCCCCGTTGGTGATCCATAGCTTCTGCCCGGAGATCACTAATTCATCGCCGTCGGCGCGCGCATAAGTGCGCAGGGCCGCCACGTCGGACCCGCCGCCCGGCTCGCTGATGCCCAGCGCGCCGATCCATTCGCCGGCCATAGCGGGCTGCATGAAAACCTCTTTGTGCTCTGCGGTGCCCAACTCGTTGACGATGGGAATGGTAAGTTCGGCTTGCACCATCAGGCCCATGCCCACCCCAGGACTATCCGCCCAGGCGATGGATTCCATGGCCGCGGCGGTGGCCCACCAATCCTGGCCGCTGCCGCCCAGTTCGGTGGGAATGCGGATGCCGAACAAGCCCAGGTCGGCGGCCTTGCGGAAAATCTCGCGCGGGAAAATGCCAGCCTCGTCCCATTCCTGGGCAAAGGGCGCGATCTCCTCGCGGCAAAAGCGCTTGACGGTTTGGCGGATCAGATCGTGTTCCGCGGTGAAGGGCGGATAAACCGCCTGGGCTTCCGCGGCCAGTTCGGATGTCATGCGGGCTATTGTACAACAGGCGCCCCATGGCAGAATTGGAATTGCACTATGGATCCTTTCCGCGTCGTTAAACAATCGTGGTCGCCGGGCGATACGCGCGAAGTGGAAGTCTCCCGCCTCGACCGCCAGATCGGTGTGGAGTACGATTCATACCGGCGCATCTACTTGGCAGACGGCCATGAGTGGATCATCGCCGGCAAGATCGCCCGCGAGGACGGCAAGACCTACTACATCCTCGAGTGTGTCTCGTGAACCGCGCCACGGGGCTGTTTTTGAAAGCGCTGGGCGCGATTTACCTGATCGCGTTCGTGTCGTTCGGCGTGCAGGCCAGCGGCCTGATCGGCTCGCTGGGCATCCTACCGGTGGCAAATTACCTGCGCGGCATGCACCAGGCGCTGGGCGCGCGCGCATTCTGGTACGCGCCCACCGTCTTCTGGATCGGTTCCAGCGACGTGGCGCTGCATGCCGCCTGGATCGCCGGCGCGGCGCTGGCCATCGTTCTGATGCTCGGCTTTTTCCGGCGGGTGTGCCTGATCGCCATGCTGATCCTGTACATTTCGATCTCCACCGCCGGCCAGGATTTTTGGTCTTTCCAGTGGGATATCCTTCTGACAGAAACGGGCTTTCTGGCCATTTTCGCCGACGCCTCGCCCGGGCGCACGTGGCTGTTTCGCTGGCTGCTGTTCCGGCTGATGTTCATGTCCGGGCTGTGAAGTCGCTAAGCGGCGATCCCACCTGGCGCGACCTGACGGCGCTCAGCTTTCACTATGAAACCCAGCCGCTGCCTACCCCCATCGCCTGGTACATGGTTCAATTGCCCATGTGGTTTCAGAAGGTAACCACGGTCTTTGTCTTCTTTGTGGAACTGCTGGTTCCTTGTCTGATCTTCACCCCGCTGAAGCTACGGCGCATCGCGGCGGGACTGCTGATTGGGCTGCAAATCTTGATCCTACTGACCGGCAATTACACGTTCTTCAATCTGCTGGCGATCGCTCTGTGCGTGTTCCTGTTCGTTGAGCCGGACCGGCAGCCGCGGCCGCGCAGCCACCGGACTCTTACAATCGCGTTGATGGCCTTCGTAGTCACCACCAGCGGCCTGCAGTTCCTGGAGACGTTTCGCGCGCCATTGCCCGCGCCGGCGCAGAGCTACCTGGCTTGGATCTCGCCGCTTCGATTGGTCAACTCATACGGGCTGTTCGCGGTGATGACCACCACGCGTCCGGAGATCGTGGTGGAAGGCTCTAACGACGGGACCACTTGGGCGCCCTACGAGTTCCGTTACAAGCCGGGCGATGTGAAGCGCGCGCCGCCCTGGGTGGCGCCGTATCAACCGCGTCTGGACTGGCAGATGTGGTTCGCCGCCCTGGGGAATGCCGACGAGAACCGATGGTTCTACAACTTTGCCGCGCGCCTGATGCAAGGATCGCCGCCGGTGCTGGCCCTGCTGGCACACAACCCCTTCCCAGCGAGCCCGCCACGCTATATCCGGGCGACGCTGTACGACTATCGGTTCACGGATTTCGCGGAACGGCGGCGCTCCGGCGCATGGTGGCGGCGCGAGGAGAAAGCCGTTTACTTGCCCGCGATCTCACTGAGACACTAACTACCCCCACCGCTTCACTTCCCCGCCCAGTCCCTTATATCCGTTCTTCATCCTCTCTTCGATCTTCGCCCACACCGCGGGATCGCAGCCCTTCCATTGCTCCACGGCGGTGTTCCCGAGATACGGCAGATCCGCGATGCCGACCTTGCTCGAATAGAAGCCATTCAAAGTCAGATCCCGGAACTGGCTAAAGAACTCCGCCCAGCGGCGATCCTCAGGCGCGGCGCGCTCCGGCCACGCAATGCGATCGAGAATCTGTTTCTGCTGGTCCACCGGCACGCCGCCAAAAGCCTTTCCAAAAAGCCGCGACGATTCGCGATCCAGCCAGGCTAGGCCGCCGAGCATCTGGGCAGTCAGATCGTCGTGGCCGTCTTCCTGTTTACGGAAGTCCAGCCAATCGTCGATGAACTCGGGCACGCCTGCCGCGGTGGCGCTGCCGCTGCGCTCGTCGGCGGGCACGATCAAGTCGCAAAGCACGTGTACGGTATGCCAGTCGTGCTCGTCGAATACCTTGCGCTGATAAGCGCCCGCGTGCGTGTCATGGGTTTGAGCCACACCAGCACCCGCCGTGGCCGCGGCCAGCGCCGGCACGGAACCGGCTATCTGGAATAGCTCGCGCCTGCTGACTCCCGATTTCTCCGTCATAAGTTCCTCTTCTTCACCTGTTCCGCAATGTACTCCGAAGTACGCCAACCTAGCGCGGTAATCGTCAGCGTCGGGTTCTTATCCGCGTTGCTCACAAAAGGAGCCGCATCGGTGACAAACAAGTTCTTGCAATCCCAAGCCTGACAATACGGATTGAACACCGAGGTATTCGGATCGGCGCCCATGCGCGCCGCGCCCACCTCGTGGATGATCTCGCCCCCGCGCGAGATGCCCCAATTGTTTTCGGCGGTGGCGTCGGTAAAGTACTTACCGCCCGCCGCGGTAATGATCTCTTTGAAGGTATCCTGCATATGCTTCGCCTGCAGGATTTCATCCTGGCTCCATTTGAAATGGAAACGCAGCACCGGAATGCCCCACTGGTCCACCCTGCCGGGGTCCAGATCGCAGTAAGAATCGGCATTGGGAATCATTTCGCCGCGCCCGGAGAAACCGATCCCCGCACCGTACATCTTGCGGACGTTGCGCTTCAACTCCACGCCATACCCGCCGCCCAGAATCCGCCCGGTACCCCTGACGCGGCCTGCATCCGGCAGCCCGCGCCCGCCGCCGAACTCGATGTGATAGCCGCGCGCAAAGGGCATCTTGCCGGCCTTCTGGTCTTGGTAGTGCCACCAGGGCATGTACATGTGCATGCCGCCCACGCCGTCTTCATTGCGCGGCGGTAGATCTTCCAGAATCGGAAGGTAGCCGTCCACATCCGATCCCACCGTATCCATCAGGTACTTCCCCACCAGTCCGCTGGAGTTCGCCAGGCCGTCCGGAAACTGGCTGCTCTTGGAATTGAGCAGGATGCGCGCGGTTTCGCAGCAACTTGCCGCCAGCACCACCACCTTGGCGTTCACCGTCACCTCGCCGCGCGTCTTCTTGTCGATGTACGACACACCGCGCGCCAAGCCGTCCCGCCCCACCACCACTTCGCGCGCCATGGCGCCGGTGCGCACCTCCAGGTTGCCGGTCTTGATCGCTGGAAAAATGTGTACGCCGGGAGAATTGAAGTTGGCGTTGATGCCGCACGCGCGCCCGCACTGCGCGCAGTAATGGCAGGCGGGCCGCCCGTGAATCCCGCGCGTGAGAATCGCCAGGCGCGATGGAATGCACGGAACGGCGATCTTATCGCAGGCCAGCTTCACCAGCCGCTCGTAGCCGCGCGGCGCGGGCGCCGGCAGAAACTTGCCGTCAGGCGTATTCTCCAGGCCCTCGTGGGTGCCGAACACGCCGATTAGTTCCTCCGCTTTGTCGTAGTACGGCGCGAGTTCCTCGTAGGTGATGGGCCAGTCGAAGCCCCGGCCATCGCGGCTGTAAGGCTTGAAATCGTAGGGACCCATGCGCAGCGAGATGCGCCCGTAATGGTTGGTGCGGCCGCCCAGCATGCGCGCGCGCCACCACTTCCAGTCCGTGCCGGAGGCGTTGCTGTATGGTTCGCCCGGCACCTGCCAGCCGCCCAGCAGCGTGGCGTCGAAGTAGCCGAAGGGCTTGTCCTTGGTTTCCGCCGCGCGATGCGGCGCGTTATACGGCCACTTGAACATGTCCGACTGCTTGGTGCCGTCGTACCATCCGCCGGCTTCCAGCATGCAGACCTTGGCACCCGCCAGCGAGAGCACGTGCGCCGCGACGCCTCCGCCCGCGCCGGAACCGACCACGATCACATCGTATGTTTTGGAATTTGCCTTCGCCTGCGCCATGCCGACTATTTTAGCCCAGCCACCCCGCATGGACCGCGGCCGGCTGGACGCTTGACATCTGGATCGCCGTCTGTAAGATATATTGCTATGGCATATATGGAACAGGCGATCCTCGACCGCGAGTTGAAGAAGGGCAGCGCCGAGTTGCTGGTCCTGTCGCTGGTGGAAAGCCGCGCACGGCACGGCTACGAGATCGGCAAGCTCATTGAGCAACGCTCCGGAGGCGCACTGCGCTTCCATGTGGCGTCACTGTATCCGCTGCTGTACCGGCTGGAGAAACGCGGCTGGATACAAGGCCGGTGGGTGGAGAAAGACGGGCAGCGGCGGCGCCGTTACTACCGCCTGACCGCCCTTGGAAATAACGTTCTGGCGGCGCAAAAGCGCGGCTGGGCGGCATTCGTGGAGGCCATCCAGCGCGTTACCGGTGCCGAACATGCCTGACTGGAAGAAAGAAACCGACCGGCGGTTAGCCGGCTTGCCTTTGGCGACCCGAGCTTGAGGCGGAAATCCGCGACCACAAACTGCTGGCCGCGCAACTGCGCCAAGTCGAGAAAGTCAGGCCTGCATCCGTCGTCCTGGGGACCAGGGAAAGGAGCAACATCGTGACCGGCTTATGGCAAGACATTCGTTATGGCCTGCGTTCGCTGGCCCGGAATCGCGGCGTCATGCCGTAGCGGTGGGCGCGCTGGCACTTGGTATCGGGGACAATACGGCGGCGCGATCTCGCCGCCGGACTTTGTCGAACACCGCCAACAGAACACGGTCTTCGCGAATCTGTCCGCGCTTGCGCAAATCGATCTGACCTTGACCGGTTCCGGAGGGGCCGAACGCCTTCCGGCAGCCGGCGTCTCGGCGGGTTTCTTTGAAACGCTGGGCGTGAACCCTGCCCTGGGACGCGCATTTCTGCCGGCCGACGAACAAACTGGCTGGCCCCAGTCCGCCATCCTTAGCGATGGATTGTGGCGCCGTCGGGATTCGATTTCCCGAAAGATGCCCAGATCTGGGAGCCGCTTCCTCTAAGCTACGCGGAGATGCGCGTGCAGCGGTTCCATTTTCTGCGAGTCGTCGGCCGTTTAAAGCCGGGCATCGCCATCGATCGCGCCGAGGCGCAGATGAAATCCATATGCGCGAATCTGGCGCGGCTGTATCCGGATTCCAATCGGTATTACAGTTCCCACCTGGAGCCTCTTCTGGATCGGTTTGTCGGCACTTTGCGCCCCACGCTCCGGCTGCTGCTCATCGCGGTAGGCTTCGTGCTATTGATTGCCTGCGCCAATGTCGCGCATCTACTGCTGGCTCGCGCCGCGGCGCGGCAGAAAGAAATCGCCATCCGCAGCAGCCCGGGCGCGAGCGCCGGCCGCGTATTCCGCCAGTTATTGACCGAAAGCGTTTGGCTCGCGGCGCGGGTGGACGCCATGGTGGTGCTGAGGCACGAATAGCGCCGCCCGGGATCAAAAGTGAAATCCTACAGTGGCCGTGATAGCGCGCGGGGTGACGTAATGCGTGCCACTGAAAGTCGAAAGGAAGTTGTAGAGCGCATATCGGTCCGTCACGTTCACCGCCGCCAATCGCAAGCTCACCTTGTATTTGTCGCCGCGATTTACGTTATCGATACCCACAGCCATATCAAACAGGCTGCGGGGTTGAATGCGCGGTGGATTGTGGTCGTCGTTCTCCGTGCCGGCCGCAGGTATCTTTACCAGGTTGGAGCCGTATTCCGATGCCGGACACAACCCATTCGGACTGATAGGCGTGGTCGGGGTGGCATGCACGCTCCCGCAATAAAGTCCGGCTTGGAATTGTTGATCTGGCGTGATTCCGGAAACGTCGACTATGGAGTCCGTCCCATTCGGTCCATTCGCGCAATTGCCTCCCACGCACGGTACTGGACCGGCCACCAGGCCGCTGTCGTACCGCCAGTTGAAGCCGAACCACGGCCCGTTCTTCCAAGGCTGGTACTGCAAGTGAGTGGTCTGGTTGAAATTCTCGTCGTGGTCGATGCGAAAGACCTCCGACCCCAGCGGCGCGGCGCCGATGCCACTGACTTGCGGCTCGAAGAATCGCGCCGCCACGTGCGACATCACCACAAAGGCCGTCAATCCGTGCCAGTTCGGGACGCTCACGCGGAAGGCGTATCCCGGTATTTTCGAGCGGTCCCATTCGATCGGAAACGTGATGGGCGAGTCGCCCAACACGCTGAAGTCGTAAGCCTTGTGCGTGTACTTCCAGATGTACTCGCCATCGAAGACCAGGTACCGCCCAAACGCCTGCTCCAGGCCCACATGGAATTCATTGCGCCAGCCCGGACTGAGCGGCACATTGCTCACGCAGGGCGCGATCGTCGACGCCATCAGCGCGTTGATCACCGCATCGTTGCAGCCCAGGCTCGAAAGCACGAGGTTCTCATTGAACGGGGTTTCCATCGTGCGGGCGTAGGAAATCCGCAGCACCGTATTGGTCGGCTTGATGTTGTACGCGATGCCCAAGCGGGGCTCCGCTTGGGTCTCCGTAACGATGCCATCGTAATAGTCGAACCGCAGTCCCAGATTGAAGGTCCAGTTGTTCTTCGTGATGGTGTCCTGGATGAATGCGGAAGGCTGCCGGATATCGGCGTGGCCGTACCAATGGTACAGGCCGCTGGTCGAGTTCGGGCAACCGTCCGACGCCGGCAACGCCGCCGTTCGGGTCAAATCATAACAGGCCAGCAGCGGATTGAAGCCCGGATTCGGCGTCAACGGCCCGGTGCATTGTGCGGGATCCGTCAATCCAGCGCCGGTGTAGAAGCTGCCATCCGCATTCAGGCACACCGCATTAGCCGTCGGATCTACAATTCCGAAGGCATCTTTTTCCGTCAGAAACGTGTCTTCGAAGATGATCCCAGCCTTCACGTTGTGGATGCCCTTTGAGTACGATACGCTGGCGCGCAGACCGGTGCTGGTCAGCGTGCGGTTCTGGCCGATGGTCTGGAGCTGTAGATCGGGTTGCAGGTCGGCGAAAGGATTGTCGCTCGGATAGTAGTTGTATTGATCCTGCCGTACAAAAGCTCCGAAAGTGAACACCGTGTTCGCATTCACCACCCGCGTCCAGGTGGGCGCCACGTTGAACGTCCTGATCTGCGACCGCTGATCCGTGGATCCTACGGGCACACCGTTGGGTCCGAGTCCATTGTTGTCCACCACCAGTCCCGTCCAGGCGGTGGCGTCTTGGGCGTCGAACGAATTGGGCGTCTGGAACCAGGATCGCGTAAAGCCCAGATTCACGCTGAGCGTATCGGCCGCGGAAGGCTTGAAATCCACGCGGTCGAACAGGTTCTCTTCGTTGCCGTGATCGTGCATGACGGTGAATTCGGGCCCGTCCAGGAACCGGCTGGTGTTCATGCCGTTGGCCGAAATGAAGTTGCCCCAACGCTGGCCGCCCCAACCCAAGTCGAATCCCTCGTTGCTGGTGCCAAAGGTGCCGTAGGAAGCCGTGACGTCGCCGTGCGGCTGAGTTTGCCCAAGTCCCGAACGCGTCGTCACATTAATCACCAGGCTGGTCTTATCGCCATATTCGGCGGGAGGTGCGCCTTGAATCACCTCCATCGACTGTACGGCGTCGAGCGGGATCTGGTTCGAGAAAACCTTGCTTTGCTGGTCGGTGATCGGTTGGCCGTCGAGCGAGAACGAGTTCGAAGCGTGATCGCCGAATGAATGAAACAGCCCGTTGGAATCGGCCGCGATTCCTGGGACGGAGATAGTGACCAGGGAACTGAGCTCGGACGACTGGCTTTCGAGAGGGAGCTTGTCAAACAGGCCGCGATCGACGTCCGTGTGGCTGGTGGAAGTGTTCTCGACCAATTCCGCACCAGCCTCCACGGTGACGGTCTGCGTCTCCCTGCCCAGGGCCAGGTTGATCTTCACCTCCATGGGCACGGCGGACCGTACGTTTATGTCCTCGGCCGCGACCTGGAACCCGCTAGCTGTAGCCGCCGCGGACAGATGGTAGTTATTGTACGGAAGGTTCTCAAACTCGAACTTGCCTTGGCTATTCGTCACCGTGCTGCGGCTGTAGTGCGAGACCGGGTTGTCAATCGTGACTGCTGCGCCGGGTACAGCCGCTCCCGAGGGATCCAGGACCGATCCGTGAACCGTGCCGCTGCTCGATTGCGCCAAACACGACAGTGCGCAACCAAGCAATAGCAATAGGGATACAACCGTGCGACCCAAGCGAGGGATAGTTTTAAGCATTGTTCCCAAATGCTACAACGCTATCTCGGTCCGTGCCTAGCGAAAATCGATAAGCGGCCTACAACCTCGATATGTGGGCCAGAATTGGCGATGAGCGGACCGTTAAATCCATCACCAGTGGAGAAGCTCGCGCACACTACGCGCCTGTCTCTTGCTGGCCACGAATTCCTGGCCGTTGGCCAAAGTGATCAACCACCGCTGGCTGCTGAGCGCGCTCATCTTCCGAACGTGATCGACATTCACCATGGCGTTCCTGTGAATTCGCCGAAAGCCGCAATCATGCAGCCGCTCCTCCAGGGTTTTGAGCGTCTGAGTCGCCTCATAAGTCCTGTTGGCGGTGATGATCCGCACCAGGTCTCCCTCGGCTTGGAATGCGTGGATTTCATCGGCATTCAGCAAGAAGAATTCCTGGCCGGCCCGTCCGACGATTCTCCTCTTTCGCGGTCCCGCGGCCGGGTCCGCGATGTCCTGCAGCTTGGCCAGCCTATCGACGGTTTCCCTGCCGCTAAGACGCTTTACCCGTTCCAGAGCCTCCGCCAGACGCACATGCCCGACGGGCTTTAGCAGATAGTCGACGGCCCCAGCTTCGAACGCCTGCAGCGCGAATTGATCGTAAGCGGTGACGATGACAATCGCCGGCACGCGCGCTCCACCCTTCAAACTGCGTACTACATCCAATCCGCCCATGACTGGCATTTGTAGATCCAGCAGAACGAGATCAGGCTGATCCTTAGCAATCCTAGCTAAGGCCGTGGGGCCGTCGTCCGCTTCTCCCACGATCTCCACGTCTGCGATGGACTCCAACTCCTCCCGCAAGACTTTACGGGCTAGCGGCTCGTCGTCCACAATCAGCGTCTTCAGGGTCATGCCAGCAGTTGTATCTTCTTCTATCACGGGCGCCGTGGAATGTCTAAGGATTTCTCATGAATGGACATGAAGTGTCGGTATGCGATCTGGAATACCTAATGAGCGGACGAGTGCGCTCATCAGATGGTGTAGCCTTCGGCGCCCGATCCCCGTCCGAGGCAGATCGCATTCTGCTTCTCGCTCAAGTGCCCGCTCATCCGACAAAACAGATCAATCATCCAAATAAGGAGGCCGCCTATTGGAAATACCTTTGGCGCAGTAGCTACCTGGAGTAAAGTAGCACTGTGCGTGGGCCGGGCCAGGGAAAGAGGAAGCTTCCGATTTCGCGAAAAGAGGAAGTCCGCACGCTGCTCATGATCGGTGCCGGCATCGGTATTCCCTTCGCCGGAGCACTACTTGCGATTTCTGTCACGAGCCGCCCCGACCTCTCCGATCTGGTCCCGATTAAGAGTTCGGAGGGGAGCCACATCCTGCTCCACTGGTCCGCTCTGTTGCGCGATCATCCGCAGTCTTTGGACGCCGGATCCCCGCTCTTCACTGGAGCGAAGGTTCAAGCTCTCGGATATATGCTTGCAAGCGATCGTGCAAGCGGCGTGGGAGAGTGGGTCCCGGATTTCGTCCTGCTGCCCGACGCCGGAAATCTGTTGCACCCGGCGCATCGATTCGGAGATCAAATGATCGCCGTGCATCTCGAGCCGGACGCCCGAGTCCGGTTCGTGTCCAGGGCTCTGGTCTGGGTGCGGGGAACGTTTCGTGCCTTCGCAGGCGATCCGGCGGGCTCGAAGCCACTTTACGTGCTTGAGCGGGCACACGTCCAACCGGCCAACAAAGAGGAGATCCCGAAGTATTTCAACGAAAACTAAAAGTGCAAGCCTACCGTGGCCGTGATGGCGCGCGGGGTGACGTAATGCGTTCCGCTGAAGGTCGAAAGGAAGTTGTAGAGCGCATACTCATTCGTCACATTGACGGCCGTCAGGCGCAAGCTCCACTTGTATTTCTCGCCATGAAACAGATTGTCGATACCCACTGACGCGTCAAACAGGCTGCGGGGTTGAATGCGCGGCGGATTGTGGTCGTCGTTCTCCGTGCCGGCCGCCGGTATCTTTACCAGGTTCGAGCCGTACAGCGACGCCGGGCACAACCCGTTCGGACTGATGGGAGTAGTCGGCGTTGCATGTACGCTGCCGCAATAGAGCCCGGCTTGGAACTGCTGGTCCGGCGTCAATCCGGAGACGTCAACCTCGCTGTCCGTTCCGTTGGGCCCATTCGCGCAATTGCCTCC
>Ga0187855_10003837_pt1 | contig 10947 bp, 7 predicted proteins | sample June2016WEW_8_10_2_FD_132969 | JGI IMG/M metagenome (GOLD analysis project Ga0187855, IMG submission 132969) | Peatland microbial communities from SPRUCE experiment site at the Marcell Experimental Forest, Minnesota, USA - June2016WEW_8_10 | ecosystem: Environmental > Terrestrial > Soil >...
GATGCCGGGCTGGTGACCGACAGCAAGGCTGGAACGCGGCGGCTGTATCAGTTGAATCCCGCAGGCGTGGCACGGTTGCGCGCGCACTTCGATCAGATGTGGACCGCGGCGATGGGCGCCTTTCAAGCAGCAGCGGAAGAAAAACCATTGGGAGAGAAACATGGCAAACACCGTGGAGGGGGCCGTCGTACGTAAGACGGTGCGCGTACAGGCACCCATCGAGCGCGCCTTCAGCGTGTTCGTGGAGCAGATGGAGACGTGGTGGCCGGCGACACATCACATCGGAAAAACTCCCTTCGAGGCAATCTTCGTCGAGCCGCGCGTAGGCGGCCGGTGGTACGAGCGGGACGTCGAAGGCAATCTGTGCGACTGGGGCACGGTGCTGGCTTGGGACCCACCGCATCGGGTCACTTTCTCGTGGCACCTTGGTCCGGGACACGATCGACCGGATTGGAAATTCGATCCGGACATGGCCAAGGCGAGTGAAGTCGAGATTCGATTCACCGCCGAGGGACCGGCAACAACCCTTGTAGAGCTGGAGCACAGCAAGTTGGAACGCCATGGCGAAGGCTACGAGCAGTTGCGCGCGCGCTTCGACGGACCGGGCGCGTGGGGCGACATTCTGGCGCTATACGCCAAAGCCGCAAACGGAGAGCGATCGTGACAAAGTCCGTTCTTTCCCTGCGCATCGCAGCGGTCCTGACCTTTGTTCACGCCGTGCTGCACTCTATAGGCGGAGTCTTTGGCAAGGTAGGTCCGGGCCCCGCCAGCGCTGCCGTCGAGGCGAAATAACGACGCTACGGAACCAAACGCCGCGCGCCCGCCGTTTCTCGGCTATTGCGGAATCTGGTTGGTGTCGGCTTCGACCTTGGGTTCGGAAATTTGCTGGGTTTCGTCGACGGAGAAGAGCAAGTAATTGCGGAAGTAATGGCGGCGGTGCATGCGGCGCCCGTGGAAATCAAAATACAATTCGGCGCTTTTGGGGAGCCATAGGACCTGCTTGTTTTTTCGGAACTCCACGGGGGCGTATTCGATGAAAGAGTGCTCGGTTTTAAGGCGTATCGCGGGGATGGGGGCGAGGATGTCCGTCTCCATGCTGATCACCTGGTAGGAGTTGATGTTAATCCAGGCGCGCCCGCGAAGCGGGACCTGGTAGAAATTTTCGCCGAGGCGGTAGCCGCGAAGGCGGGAAGGTTTGTCGGGCCGCTGCCGGAAATGCACTTGCCACGCGAGTCCGCCGCGCCAGCGGCTCAGGCCTTCGCAGGAAAAATCGTAGCTGTCGCGGAAGGCGGGATCGAAAACCAGCACCATCGCGGGCAACCCGACGGTGGCGATGTTCTCGGGAAAATTGTCTAAGCCGCGTGAACCATTTCGAAATTCCTGAAAATCGACCATGCCTTGATTGATCCGGGAAACGGAAACGATGTAGTTGTAGTGGCGCTTCTCGCGGCGCTTGGGGATACCGGAAGCGTCAATGGTTTCGTTCTCAAGGAACTCGGTCGCACTGATGCGGTTAACGGCGTTGATAAAGTCGTGCACGCGCTCGCCCGTTTGCTCCTCGACGGTCTGAAGCGGGCAAGCGACGCCAGGCTCTACCGATGGCATGTTGTCGTCGACATCTGGGGGCATCCATTTGGGCGGCGGCACGAGATCCGCCATGGCCAAGGCCGTGTTCGCGCGGGACTGAGGCAAAGGTATGAAGGCGAAGTCGGCTGGCAGGGGAGTCGTATCGGCCGTAGCGGGAGCTGGCTCGCGCAATTTGGCGATCCATTGGCGAACTTGCGGAGCCTTGGGCGATGCCGGAGCAGCGGCGAGAAAAGCCTCGAGCGCGGTGATGGCGTGCTCGCGATCGTTTCGTTTGGCGGAAATTTGGGCGAGGATCAACTGCGAGTCGGCCGCATGCTCTTTGCCGAGCTCGATGGCGCGGATCGCGCATTTCTCGGCCTTGTCGGGCTCTTGATGTTGCATGTAGGCCGCTGCGAGCCGCTGCTGGTAAGACCACGACGTTGGCTCAGCGTCAACGGCGCGCTCCAGGTAACCGATCGCCGTGGGGAGATCTCCATCATTCATCGCCACTTGAGAGAGCGCGGCAAGCGCGAAAACATGGCGTGGATCTTCCTGCAAGGTTTTTTGCCAATACTCCCTGGCATGCGCCGGGTCGTGGACTTGCGCGTAATACGCGCCCCAGAGATAGTTCACGTCCGGATACGACGGCGCGGTGCGCGAAACTTTCTCTAGGCGCTTTCTGGCATCCGTGGTGTTGGCGTGTCGCAGGTCTTCCAAAACCTTGTCGAGCTCCTTCACTGCGCCGGGTGCGAGAACCGGCACGGAGGAAGAAGACGATGGAGCGGGGTCAGCAGATTCGGGGGTTAGAGTAATGAAAACTTGTTCGCTCAGGCCAGCCACTTGAAGATCGACTGGCTGAGTTGCCGTCTGATAGCCGGGTGCGGTGACTTCCACGGAATAGCGTGCGGGCTGCAGGTCCCGGAAGATGGCTTGGCCGCCTCTGGGAGTGGCAGTACCGATGGGGGAGCCGCTCGCAAAAGGGTACAAGCTGACCGTGGCCTGGATGTCGGAAGGCGATCCATCCGCAGCCCGAACGTTAACGGTCACGGTGCACGGAAGCGAGGGTTGCTGCGCATTCACCGCAGGGCCGAAAAATAACCAGAGCGCGCACAACGCAAGGAAGGCAGGACGTAAGCCCCTATGGTAAGGCGTTGGAGTAAACCAGACCATGAACTCCTTACGGGGGACAGGATACCCCTGCCGCTGGTGCTGAAATACGGGCGAGTCGAGCGAGCCGGTTAGGCGTCCGCTCGGCGGATTGTACTCCAATCGCGGAGACCAAGTGTCATCAGGAGTCCCCGGAGTCAACATATTGCGGCGGAGTGAGCCGTCCCATGATGCCGGTCCGCCGCGGCAAACCGCGTAGCAGCTAATGCGGCCGGACGGCGATGACTTCGATTTCGACCAGGACGCCGGGGGCGGCCAGGGCAGCTACCTGGAGGGCGCTGCGGGCGGGTTTGTTGGGTTGTTCTTTTGTGCCGAAATACTTGGTGTAGCCAGCCATGAACCCTGCGAAATCCATCTTGTTGTCTTTGCTGGGATCGCCCACCAGGTAGACGTGCATCATTACGACGTCGGCCAGCGTCAGCTTTTGGGCTTCGAGCGCTTGCTCGATGCGCTGCAAGGTCGCTACGGTCTGCGCTTCGGTGTTGCCGCCATAAGATTCAACGCTGCCTTTTGGCGCGGACGGGTTGGCGACTGGCGGGACATTGCCGCTGAGATAGAGAGTGTCGGAACCCGCGGGAACCCAGACGCCCAGGGAAATTGGGAAATCGGAATTGGGGATGGGGATGCGTTGAATTTTGCTCGCGGAAGGAGTTTGTGCTTTCAAGGCGCTTAGAATAAATACCAGGCAGCAAGCGGCCGCAATCGACGCGCGTACTCGAGTCTTCTTTGTCATCACAATCCTCTCCAATTTATTTTCTGGGTTCGTGCGGAACGAGTTTACCGGATTTTTCGAGTCGAAACGCGCAACTCACGCTGCTGGAGCCGGCTTTCCGCCGAAGGCTTGATCGATCTTGGCGACGGCGCGATGTGCGGAGAGCGCGGCGCCCTCCTGCCAGCCGACCAGGTGTGTGACGTGATCGCCGGCCATGTAGATCGTCCCGTCGGGCTCACTCAGGCGGGCGTAGCCTGGGAGGCCTTGTTTTTGGCCGAAATGGGTGATCCACGAGCCGAGGTTGTAGGGAATGTGGCCCCAGGAAATGTAAACGGGGTTCGTGAGTTCTGTCGAGCATCCAGGGTGAAGGTGCTCGACTGCGTTGCGCGAGGCGGCTAGCTTGCCTTCGAAATTCAACTTGCCGAATTCGGTGTCGTTTTCCACGCCGTAGCCGGCGATGATTACGCCTTTCTGCGAAAAAATTTTCGCACTGGGGTACCACACGACGCTGACGGTTTGTTTGGTGAAGGAGATGCCGCCGTAGATCGAGTAATCCTGTTCCCAGAAGCGGCGCGACTCCCAGGCGATCTTGTAGGCGGAATCATATTTTGCTCCGTCGATGGCACTTTTGAAGTCAGGCGAGAAATCGGCGTCGATGGTCTTGAGGATGGAGAGAGGCATGGCGCAGACACAACAGTCGGCTTCGATGGAGCCGGCCGCGCCGGTCCTACGGTCGCGATAACCGATGCGAACTCCCTTGGGCGTCTTGCGAATCTGCTCCACGGCGGTTTCAAATCGAATGATCTTGTCGAGTCGCGTTTCGAAGGCTGCGGCGATCTGGTCCATCCCGCCAACCGGCTGGAACATGGTGGCCTGCATGTCGTACATTTCCTCGAAAAGCATTGCTTCCCAGAGACTGGCGTTCAGCAGCGCGTGCATGTCGAGTGGATCGCGCGGCACGCCGAGCTGGTCCGCGGCGCCTGGGTGTATTTTGTAGCCCGAGCGCGCCGATCCTTTGTAAAAATTATCGGAAGAAAGATCGCCATACTTGCGAAGGAATTCGAGCATGCGCTCTTTGTCTTCCTTGGTCAGGTCCTCGTCGAGGGCTTGTTTGTTCAAGGACTTGGCGAGTAGCTCGGCGACGTGCCCACGGGTATCGTTCATCACCTGGCGCTGCTCGACGGGTTTACCGTCATTGAGTTTGTCGCACTGCAGGAGGGAGCTGCGCGAACTGTTCACTTCGACTTCCAGCGGCACGCCAAACTCGCGGCAATAACCGAGGATGGTCTGGTGCTGTGAAGGCAAGCGAGCGGGGCCGGCATTGAAATAGTGGCCCTCGGCGAACTTGCAGGTCTCCGCGGTGCCATCGGTCATTTCGACGCGCGTGCCGTTGCGAATCGTCCAATTGCGGCCGCCGGCGCGATTGCGCGCTTCCAGGATCGTGCAGGTGTAGCCGGCTTTCTGCAGCTCCCAGCCGGCCACCATCCCGGCGATACCGGCGCCCAGGATAACGACGCTCTTGCCCTTGCCGGAATTTTCCGGAAGCGCAATCGTGCTTGCTTTCGTTGCGGGAATGGCCAGCAGTCCCAGCGACTGCATCATCACGTACGCAGCACCGAACCCGCCGGCTTGGCCGACTTGGGTGAGAAATGTGCGCCGGGTGGTCATCACAGGACTCCCAGAAGGCTTCAATCTATCCGAGGGGAGGGGACGAAAACAACTCCCACCAGATGCGCGACGCGAAAATCCGCATCGCGCATCCGTGGAAGATTAGGGGTTAGAAAATAACTTTCAACGCGAGCTGGATGTTGAACGCTTCGCCCGGCCCGATGCCCGGAGCGCCGTTGTAGTCGCCGATGGTGTCGGCAGTGATGCCCAGTCCGCTGCCCACGGTGCCGCTCGGCGGCGCCAGGTTGATGCGGTTGAAGAGGTTGAACATTTCGATGCGGAACTGCGTGTTGATGCGTTCCGTGATCTTGGTGTTCTTCACCACGGAGAAGTCCGTGGAGGCATAGCCCGGTCCGTAGTAGCCGTTGCGTGGGCTCGTTCCCAACTCTCCTGGAGGAGGATTCACAAACGCGTTGGGATTGATCCACGTTACGCCGGCGGCGTTGAAGGCGTGGGAAACGCCGGCAAATGCAGGGGCAATCTGGTCGGCGCGCTGTTCGCCTTCGCCGGTGCCGGTCGTGTCGGTCGATGAAAAGACAGTGAAGGGTTGCCCGGTGTGGATCGAGACCAAGCTGCTGAGAGCCCACCCGTTGAGAAGGGGCTTCCATCGCGAAGCATTCGGCAGGTCGTAATTCAGCAATCCGGTGAAGTTTTGCCGGGTATCGAAGTCGGAGTTTCCGTAGTCGCCCTTGAGGTCGGTGCTGTCCTGGGGCAGGGTTCCACGATACTGAGTCATATCGTCAAGCGCGTGACCCCAGGTGTAGGTGAACTGACTGGTGAAACGATGCCATTCACGGACTTTGAGGATGGCTTGCAGAGAATTGTAGTTGGAGTTGCCGTTGGTTTCGATCTGGTTGATGATGCCGAAATCCGGGAACTGCGCATAGTAGGGGCGCGTGGCTTGAAGCGCGGCTTGCGCCGCCGCGGTTTGCGCCGCGGTCGTGGCGTTGAGCAAATTCGAAGCCAACGTCGGATTGATAGCCGTCTGGTTGATATCCTCGGTGGTCAGGAGGCGATGCCCAGCGCTACCCACATAACCGAGCTGTAAGAGGAGTGCCCTGCCCAAGGTTTTTTCCAATTGCAGGTTGTAATTGTAGTTGTAGGGCGTGCGGAAGTCTTGCGAGACGGAGAAGATATTGTAAATCTGCCCGCAGCCATTTCCGGTCACGCACGGCGTGGCCGAGGGGCTGAAGATCGGCACTCCAGACTGAATGGTAAAGTCGTTGAGAGGAATCGTCTGGACCGGAGAAGGCCCTGCCGGATTTCCTTCCAGACCGTTGGGAGCGCCGTTGGCGGGGCGGTTGTCCAGGAACGGATTCAGGTTCGGCGTATCGAAATAGATACCGAAGCCGCCGCGAACGACGAGGTCGCCCTTGTCGCCAACTTTGTAGGCAAATCCGACGCGCGGAGAAAAATTGTGGTAGTCCTTGGGATAGACGCTGCTGAGCCCTGCGCCCTGAAAAACGAGGCCGCCGGCGCTGGGGTCAAACACGGACAAGTCTTTCTGATTGTCTCCGAGAGGACCCTCATAGTCCCATCGCAGGCCGTAGTTGACGGTCAACTTCTGGTTGAGCTGCCAGGCGTCTTGGGCGTACAAGGCAAAAGTTTTTACGAAGACCAGGCGCGTCGGATTGCCCACCGCGATGCTGGCGCGGCTCACATCGCCGGCAAGGAAATCGGCTAGCGCCAGGACGTTGCTGGAAACGGTAGTGTCGTTCGCCCAGGGGCCCTGCGAACCGTCAAAAACAAAACTCCCCAGAGCATGCCGGTGGTAGAACTCTTCCAACTGAGCTCTGCGGAATTCGCCGCCGAAACGAAACTGATGTTTGCCGGTGGTGTAAGAAACCACGTCGGTGAGATGTCCGGTGATATCTTCGCGGCCTTCCGGAGGAGTCTGCCCAACACCGTCAAATCCGGTGATCTGAATGTTCGGCGCACCCGGGATGTCGAAACCGTTGTAGAGGTTGAGTCCATAGCTGGCCAAATTGAAGCTGGTGTCGAAGTCGCTGAAGGTTTGATGGAAATAGTTCACGCCGGCCAGCAGTTGGTTCGATATGTTGGAGGACAACGTGGAGTTCCAAGCCGCCGCGTAGTTCGACACGTGGATCGGGGCGACTTCATAGTAGGGCTTCAGCTCGGAAGCGGCTTCCGATAGCGCGGTGCCTCCCACCGGAGCGACCTGGTTTCCTTGGCCGACGAAGTAGTGAAACGAGACAGTGTTCTTGTCATTGATCTTGAAATCCAGCTTTGCCAGTCCGTTGTAACTGTAGCCGTATTCGGGGTCCGGGCTGGAATAGTTGTTAGGCGCCGCGGGGCCAGTCAGCGCATAGCCAGGCCAGAGATTGGTAAGCAGGCTGGCGCTGACGGGGTTTTCCGCAACACCATATTTGGCCAGTTCGGCGAGCGCTTCGGTTTGGTAAGCCGCGGAAGGTTCGGTCGCTAATCCCGGCAAACCGATGGTGAAGCGCTGCTTCTCGAAGGTGGTAAAGAAAAACAGGCGATCTTTGATGAAAGGCCCGCCGAAGGAAAACCCGTATTGCTGGTTTCGATTTTCTCCTTTGGAGGTGACGAAGGGGCTAGCCGCCGCGAAGGCTTCGTTGCGGACATAATCGTAAACCGAGCCATGAAAATCATTGCCGCCGGACTTCAGGGCCAGATCTATGGTGCCACCCGGGTTGCGGCCCGATTCTGGAGCCGCTTGCGTCTGCACCGAGAATTGATCGACCGCATCGATAGGAAGCACGATTCCGGCGATGCCGTTGACGCCGCCTTGATTTACCGCTGGAATGTTGTGCCACAAATCGTTGTTGTCCACGCCATCAATCTGCCAGTTGATCTGGTTAGCTCGGGTGCCGTTCAACGAGCCATATCCGCCCGCCGAATAGCCGGCGAAACCCGGGGTGACGGCAATCAATTGCGTGAAATCACGGCCGTTCAAGGGCAGATTTTGCAGATCGCTGCCGGTCACCAAAGTGGTCTGCGTCTCCGAGGTGGTGTCGAGGGTGAGAGCGGCAGCGGAGACCTCCACGGTAGTTGCTTGCTGCGATATCGTCAAAGTCGCGGGAAGAGTGTAGATGGCGCCCTGCTCTACCGGCACGTTGTCCACGGTGAGTACAGGAAAGCCCTGCGCTGTGATCACGACGGTGTAGGTGCCAACCGGAAGATCTTGAAATGCAAACTGGCCGTCGCTTGTGGAGACCATGGCATGCTCGATGCCCGTGGCTTTGTTGGTAATTGTGACCCGTGCGCCTGGCACAACCGCGCCCGAGGGGTCGGTCACCGTGCCATTGATCGCTCCGCGAAATGTCTGCGCCATGGCAGGGAGCCCGACGGAAAGTACGAACAGCAGTGCTGCGATAAGTCTTCGCATCAGTCTTCCTCACAATCAAAATTTGGAAACAGAGACCCGAGGCCGCCCCTGGGCGGCGTTACTAGAACCAACGGCGATGCAGCGTTGCCTCGACGGCAACCCACGGTCGAAATTGATGGAAACCGAGGCCCTGGAAATAACGAGCAGCCACACCCTTTGGATCTATCCGACCACATCCTCGTCCGGGAGGAGTGCAATGCGACCTGACGGCGACAAAGCCGAAGTTGCGGCATGCTGCGCTGAATGGCGGGTTAAGTCAAAGTTAAACTATGAGTTTCACGAATTGGTAAATTCTATCGGCCGCGGACTCCGATGTAGAGTTCGCCGCAAATTGTCGAGGCAGGCGCTGCTAGAAGTTCGGCCGGGCGGCCGGGGCTGTGTCCGGCTCCTTGCTCACGGTAGGAGCGGCGATCTTTTGGTCTTCGTCCACGGAAAACAACAAGTAATCGCTGAAGTGGTGGCGGCGGTGAATTCTGCGGCTTCCCAAGTCGAGAAATAATTCTGCATTTTGTGGGAGCCACAACTCTTCCTGATCCTTGTGGAACTTTACGGGCGCGTAGTCGATGGCGATGTGCTCGGCCTTGAGTTGGATTTGCGGGATGGGGGCCACGATATCGGTCTCCAGGCTGACGACTTGATAGCTATCGGCCGCGATCCATGCCCGCCCTCGAAGCGCGACCGGAAATACTTGCTTCGCCACAGTATATTGGCGCAAACGGACGGGACGATCGGGCCTTTGCCGGAAGTGCACCTGCCATGCGGGTGAACCGTGCGAGCGACTCAGGCCCTCACAAGATACTTCGTACTCGTTGCGATAGGCCGGATGAAAAATCATGACCAGGGCGCCGAGTCCAAGAGACGCGATATGTTCGGGAAAGACATCCATCCCCGTCGTTCCGTTTCGATATTCCTCGAGGCGGTACGCTCCCGGCTTAATTTCCTGAAGGGACTCCACGTAACTGAACTTCCGGGTTTCGTGCTTGGAGGTGCGCCCGTGCTGGTCGATTACCTCGTGATCGAGCACCTCGGTCGCACTGATGCGGTTCACACCATCGACAAAAGCGCGGACGCGCTGGGCGGCTTCGTCCTGCACCTTTTGCAAAGGACAGACGACGTTCGATTCCACCGCAGGGATGCTCTCATCCACGTCGGGTGGCATCCAGGCCCGTTCAAGCTTGTTTCCCCGACGGGCTTCCGGCGTCTTACCGAGTTCCTCTCGCGAATCTGCGGCAGGTCTCGGAGCGCCAGAAGGTTCCGGGACCGCACTAGCGCCGGAATCCGGCCTCACCGTTATATACACCTGCACCCGTTCACCCCGTAAGGCGATGTCCGCTTCCTGGATAACCTTTTGGTATCCGGTGGCGCTTACTTCGACGGAATAGCGTCCTTCCGATAACCCTTCGAAATCGACTTGCCCATCTTTCATCTTGCCGGTGGCAACGGACACGCCGGCGAGCGTGTACAGATTGACGACCCCGCCGTGGTGGAGTGACGCCCCATCGGACCCCTTAACATTCACAAGCATGGAGGCAGTGTTTTGCCCGATCAGCGGGCAGGGCGCCGACAGCAAACACAAGGCAGCAAGGATCGGCAGATGGCGCATACAGGAAGACCTGGGATTGCCGCGCCTGCGGGAAAGGTCTGAATCGAGGTCATTCTACGCCTTTTCCGATAGCGTCAGTCAAACCCGTTTCTTTAACGATCCCGTCTAGCATCCACAGTTATGCGCCAAAAACGGCGAAAAAGTACTATTGACCCGGTACCTTGGTCGCAGTACCTTTGCATTTCGCTCCTCCCCCGGTCCGTAGACTCCTTTTGGCGCGAGGTCAGCATGCTAACCGGCACCTCTAGAAACGCAACTTCCCCAGCTTTGCAGGAACGATGGGCAAGATTACGAAGCCACAAACGCATCTTTTCCAAGGTGAAATTGGTGGTCGAGTGGGACGAGGATTCCGCGGAGCAGCGTGCCAATGCGGTCACCGTGGATGTCAGCCACTCAGGTTGCATGGCCGTAGTGGGAGCGCCTCTACCGCTGCATCGCCGGGTACGGCTGGTGCATCCTGTCACCGGCCGCAAGGCGGAAGCCGAGGTGGTCTGGCGTGACCATGAAGCTTGGGACGTTGGTCTGGAACTGGTCAAACCTGATGCCTCGTTTTGGGGACTCAACCTGTAAATAACTTGCTGCAATCCTGGTCGCCGTCCTGTGGCGGCTGGGTGACGCGTTAACTCTCGCGCACTCTTCTTGTATCTGAATCTCTGCAAAAGCAAACTCCTTCTCGGCGCCGGGATGGCTCGCGCACGCGCCACTGCTTGTCCGCTCCTAACGGATTACTAATGCCATTCAAGCTACACTTACGCGTAGCTGAACTTAGTCGGCAGGTTCTTGGTCGGATTGAGTCAAGGAGGACAGGATGGACGCGTTCAGAAACGACCGTGGCGATGGCCGCGAGTTTACGATGAGGCC
>Ga0187855_10003846_pt1 | contig 10929 bp, 3 predicted proteins | sample June2016WEW_8_10_2_FD_132969 | JGI IMG/M metagenome (GOLD analysis project Ga0187855, IMG submission 132969) | Peatland microbial communities from SPRUCE experiment site at the Marcell Experimental Forest, Minnesota, USA - June2016WEW_8_10 | ecosystem: Environmental > Terrestrial > Soil >...
CCGCCATGCATTACCGTGGGATGCTGCGCGTGGCGCGGCGCCAGGGTGGCATCCGCATCTACACCGCCCACCAGCACGGGCTCGAACCGGCGGACGCAGCCGAGCGCCGCGCGCGGCTCGACGTGCTGGTGGATGCGGCGGTGCGCATCTACGCGCCGCTGCCCGCTGCCTGCCTGTCGGACCTTGTCCGCCGGCTGCGCTTTGCCGTGCCGCAGTGGCACGAAGAGTTGAAGGGTGCCTTGCAGCGGGCGAAACAGCGGCTCTCGCATGCGCGCGTCGATGGCGTCGACTGGTATTGGCCGGCCGAAGAAGATCCGGCGCGCAGTGCCCTGCAAGGCACGGTGCGCTTGCTGACGCCCTTCGATCCCTTGGTGTGGGACCGCGACCGCTTCGAGTTGTTGTGGGGCTGGACGTACCGTTTCGAAGCCTACACGCCCGCGCCCAAACGCAAGCTCGGCTACTACGCTCTGCCGCTGCTGTGGCGCGACCGCGTGATTGGCTGGGGCAACCTGGCAGTGAAGAACGGTGAGCTTAAGTCTGAGCTCGGCTATATCGAATCGCCGCCGGCCGATCGCGTCTTCAAGCGCGAACTCGATGCGGAGTTGGATCGCATGCGAGCCTTTCTGGATCTCGAATCCTGAGGGCATCTTGCAGAAATGCCCGCCGCCGCCCAGCACCAATTGGCGCCCGCGACGGGATCGAGAAGAGCCAGCTCACGAATCGCGCCGTAGTGAACATCCGCCGGTCTCGTACGCAAGCGATGAAATCCGGGCGCATGCGCGCATCCGCACCGCCTACTTCCGCGCCGCAGCTTGTCCAGCGGATCTCTACGCCCATGGACTGGAAGACGTAGCTGGCCTCGGCCTTGGTATGCTCGATCACGTGAGCCGGTAAGTCGCCCATATTGCACCAGTAACTGCCTCTCATATCCTCCTCACCCAACGGGAATCGCAACTTGCTCGAATCCTGCTGTGACACCCGGCAAGAACGCCATAATTCGTGTACAGACTCAACAGCCAGGAATAATTTTTGTGGAATCGAGGGGCCCGAGCCGGTAACCGCCCTTGACAGCTAGAACCGGTTATTCATTGGCATGGCTCCCCGGCGTGCCGGCCTACTGCAGAATTTCCAGCAGTCGAAGCCGCGCAACGCGCCACTGGCGGCGGACCGAGCGGCTCGAGATGCCCAGGATTTGCGCAACCTCGGTTTCGGTGAAGCCGCTGAAGTACCGCATCTTGACGAGTGCCGCCAATCCGGGGGACCGCACCGCCAGATCGTCCAGGGCGGCCGCGACAGCCCGGGCCGCGCCGCCATCGTCTTCCGGCGCAGACGTTGCGTCATTCCATTCGATCCACTGCACGGAACCGCCATGAGTTGCCGCCTTTCTGCGCCGCGCGTGATCGACGAGGAGATTCTTCATCACACGGCTGACCAGCCTCACATAGTGGGAGCTGTCGTTAACGTTCAATTTCCGTGACCTGGCGAGCGAAATCCAGGCCTCGTGAACCAACTCGGTGGGGCTCAGCGAATAGCCATTTTGTTCGCCGCGCAGATACTGACGGGCCTGCGCGCGCAGTGCGCCATAGATGGATTCGAAAGTGTAATTCCCGGCTAGTAAGGGCGTTGGAGCGGAAGCAGTCATCTTGTCTCCTCCGTATGTGGATGGAGACGAGATCGGGGTGGGAAATCCTTCAAGAAAAGCGCGGGAAGCGATTCAGTGGGCGCTTCCCGCGCGTTGGGGATTAGCCGCCGGTGCCGCCGCCGGTGATTGGGCCGCAATTGCCGGAACTGGAAAGAAGCACTCTATCGCGGTCGAAGGGCAGATTCTTTGGTTCGTCGTCCTGAATGAGCCCAGGATCGTGTGGGTTCGTGTATCCAAGGATCTGCCAGAGAAATAGGTTGACCTGGGCCCAGGACAAGCCGGCAGGTGGAGTCGCGAAAATTGTACGGAACAACGAAGGGGAGGTGTCCTTCCAGTCAACCTGCGCGTTCGCCCCCAGAAGACCTGCCGCAGCAGCAAACGCATCCTTGGCGTGCTGTTCTGTTTCTTCCTTCTCGCTCGAAGCGTAAATATGGATTGACTGGAAATCATCGGAGGGACCTCCGGAAGGCCAACCGTAGCCGGACTCCTGGTCCCAGAGACCGGGCCGGTTGCCGGCATACCACTTATAAACCAGGATTGGAATCACGGTCGGTCGGGGCGGAACCGGGGGATAGACGTAGGACCCGTCTGGTTGCTTCACCCTGATAAATACCGACGGCGTGGTTTCGATCAATCCAGGCAGTATAGCCAGTGGCATGGGAGCCGAGATATCCAGACGGGCATTCTGAGGGCAGAGCTTCTCGGTTCCCACCGTCGCGATGATGTCAGTGTTCTCTTCCGGGACTGCACGGGCGCGGTGTCGTCCGTACTGTTTGCGGTCCCCGAACGCATTCGTCAGGCTCAGGACACGGGGGAGCTCAGGCGCGTTCTTCCAATCCGTGAGCCAGGGTCCTGCTTTGTACACATGATCGCAAAGATATGGGGCCAGGATGCGTAGCGTGTCATGGTCAGGGTTATCCGTAACTTGGTGATACAGGGCGAACTCGCCCTGCAAGACCACATACAGGGTTCGAGTCTGCGTCCAATCGTACGTTGCCTTATGGCATGCTTCACTCATACTTTTTCTCCTCTAAATCCACCAGCCTTGTTAGGCCGCACCAAAGACATCGAAGCCGGCCCAGAAATACGGGTGACTCCAGCCTGGGGACGCCGCAACGTCCGCAGCGGCCCCGGATAACGCCTCGGGCACGGACTTCCCCGAGACGAGACGTGCGTAAAACCCGTCCATCAGTGCGCGCGTGGCCTCGGAGTCGATGCTCCATCTGGCGGCCACCACGCGGCGGGCACCAGCGCCGAGCAGCGCCTGCACCAGGCTCTGGTTGTTCACCACGCCGCGAGTCTCACCCGCCGCCGTCAAGCATGCCGACAAGACCGCCAGTTGGCATCGCGACCAATTCTGTTCGGCGAGATTGGCCGAAGTGACGAAACGCGGCTCGCCATTCGGTCCGGGAGGCAGAATCAGCGCGCCATTCCCTCCGTTTGCCCAGCCGTGCCCGCAAAAATGGAACACGCTGGCGCGAGGTGCATTCGCGGCGAGCCACTCCACAGTCGCCTCGCGCTGCATGACTGCGTTGGAAAATCGCGCCGCCACCTGAGCCGCTTCCCGCTCCGCCGTCGGCAGGATGGGCAGCGGACGCCGACCCGGCGCGACCGCCGCGGGAGCAGTCACAATCAGCGCCGTCGATTCCGGCGCTATGGCACCGGCGGTCCCTTCAGCACCGGGCCCATAGCCCTGCACGAAGTGAAATCGGCGGAACAGATAGTCGCCCGAGTCGTCGGTGAGAGCCCCAAAAGGTATTTCGGAAAGCCATGATTCCGTCGTCAGGAAAACTGTTCCGGGGCCGAGCCTCCGCAGCTCCGGACTTACCAGTGCGCGATATAACCGGTTCCCTTGCCGCCGTATCTCGCTCGGGTTCGACGTGGGTGAAGCGCACAGAGCCAGAAACTCCCCGCTGGCGCGGCGCAGTTCCTCGGCGTCGCCTTCCACCCACCTCGCCTTGACGATATTGCCGTCCGCGGTCAATATTGCGATGCCGGCGGGCAGTAAAGCCATGATGACCGAACGCCGCGCCTCGCCCGAACCCGGCCGGAACTGGCGCCAGGTCGCCAGGGCCTTGGCTGGATCGCCATCCCGGACGAGTTCGATCTTTGTCAGATTCCGGTAAGCCGGGGCAGCCGACTCGATGATAGGAATGCGTCGCACCCACAAGGGCGCGGATTGCGCTGCCTGCTTGTTTAACTCAACCGCCCGGGAGAACGCGGCCGTCGCGCCGTGGAAATCCCCGCGAGCCTGCAGCGCGATGCCTCGCGTCTGTTCCAGATCGATTCGTTGCGTCGCCTCTCTAGCCGAAGCTTCGGCGGCAAGCCGATCCAGCTCGGGCAGCGGGTCTCTTTCTGCCTTCGTCGCGATATCGGCTGCCACGCGGCGCAAGGCGGCCTCCCACAGCATATTGCGTACGTCCGGGCTTTGGCTGGCGCGATCCAGCAAGCGGCTGACCTCGTTCAGTTCGCGCACTTCGCCGGGATAGTCTTCCAGTTGCTGGAGCACCTGCGCGAGGCGCGAGCGAAGAGATGCTTCCATCTCGCCGTTGCCTGCGTCATGGGCGAAGCGAATCGCTGCACGATAGAAGACGACGGAGCATACGCGCCAGCCCAACGCCGAGGCCGCCTGTTGCAGTGCAAACTGAGACGCCTGCGCCCGGTAGGGGGACGCCTGGGTGGTCCAATAGCGGCGAAGCCCTTCCGGGGCCGTCTCCCAGACCGGACCGTAGTTCCCGGTGTAAGCGTCTATGTCGCTGATCGACAGGGTGGCGCGTAACGCCGCGGGCCACAAACCGGCCTGTGCCAGCTTGGCGCCAGCCCTTTCGACTTCGGTCCTGGCCGGGCCAGGCTCTCCCAGACGCTGCAAGCATGCGGCATGCTCGAGATGCGCGTTTCCCGCAATCCACGGATATCTCGGCCCGAGCGAATGCAGCAGCAATTCCGATGTCTGCAGGCATTCCCGGTTCATGGCGGCCCACCGCGTGGCATAGACGAATTCATTCCGCGCGAGCGCGGCGGCGCCCCGCAAGCCCGCAGCGTCCAGCTTCGCGGCCGCTCCGCGCGCAGTGGCGAGAGCGTCGCTCGGATGTCCGCTTCGATTGGCGGCCATGGCGCTCGCGAGCAGCGCCAGACCGCTGTCCTTCGCCGCGCTCGCGGGAGCGTCGAGGCTTTCGATAAGGGAATACTCCCCGAACCGCGTGAAGCCGCTCGCGATCAATCGCGCCGCGCCGGCCGCGGCCTTATCGCGCGCCGCTTCCGGCAGCCAATCCATCCAGAACACGTCGTACCACGGGAGCGGATCGAAAGCCGCCCCGGAATAGGCGGCCAGAAACTGGCTTGGGTCGTGCAGAATCCGGGCGTCGGCCTTCTTTTTCTCGGCCTTGATCTTCTCCATCGCGGCCAGATGCGTCTCGGCTTCCTGCCGCCATCCCCCGGCGGGACTCTCGCGCAGGAACTGGCGCCAGGTCTCGATGGCCTCGTCGACCAGCCACAATTTCTCGTAGGTGAGCGCCAAGTTGAACAGAATGCGCTGATCGGCAGGCCGCTGCTTGAGAGCCTGCAGGAAGAGCTCCATGGCATGGCCATAATCGATGTTCCGATTCTCGGCTTCGCCGCGGACCGCATAGGCGGTCGCCAGATCGGCCAGCGCATCCGGATCGCCGCCCGCCGCCGAGGTCGCGCGAGTCAGGGACTCAATGGCGGATTCGTAGTCGCGTTCCAGCAGTTCCGCGCGCCCTTTCAGCGCAAAAAGAGCGGGAGCTTGCGGCCGGGACGCCAGGCCGCGGCGAATTGCCGCGACGGCGGATTCCAGCGCCTCCGGGCGGTCGAAGGCGGACCCGGTTCCGCGTTGCTGCCGCACTGGCGCGTAGCCCGCATCGGGCAGCCGGTAGGCGAACGGCCGCTCCGCTGTGTATGCCCTGGCGAGCAAAACCGCCGTATCGGAGGTGCGCCGGCTGCTCCACCACAGCGTCGCGCCGCCCGCTATAGCCAGAAAAATCGCCGCGGCGGCTCCGTATTTCCAATAGGGCGGCCTGGCGGTTGGGCGCTGGGCAGCGAAGGTTTCCGCCATCCGGCGACGCCATTCGCGCCCGCTCGATATCGACAGCGGAGTCGCCGCTTCCGCGGTTTCCGGAATTTCCGCCAGACTGTCGCGGAGAATTGCCGCACAGCGGTCGCAACCGCCGATATGTTCGGAGATGGCATCCGAGCCCTCGCCCGTCTGGCCTCCGCTGGCGTAGCTGGCTAACTCTTCCATAGTCGGACACTCAGGGCCTACCCCAGCCGTGGGACCGGCGCGGACAGGCGCAATCCAGGCGCGTGCATCGCGCCATTGCGCCACCCGTTCCCGGCACTCCGCGCACGACTCCACATGCAGCGCGGCCGCGGCATCGCCGCCCCCGTCCGTCAGGGCAATGATCTGCCCATCGGTCAGGTGCGCCGTCTCATGCTCAGACACGCAACACCTTTTCCCGTTCTATGAAGACGTAGTTCACGCGCGACCTCCTTCAACAGCCGTACGAAAATAACCGCCTCTTTTCATGCAATCGGCCACCACTTTTGTCAAACGGTAAAGAAGCGTCTCGATCCCGCTGGTCCCCATTTCGATCGCCGGTAGGGCCGAAATCGATTTCGGCGTGAATCCGTGACGGTGATACAGCCAGAAAATGCGGCGGTCCCTTTCCTTTTGAGCGGCAAGACATTTGTCGATCCGATCGAGCAACAGGTCGCGCTCGATTTCACGAGAGGGACTGTCGTCGGCGACAACCGGGGCTCTTTCGAGATCGTCCAAAGACACGGCGGGCGCATGTTCCGCACGAAAGCGATCCGCCGCCACCGATGACGCGATCACCCTTAAATATGCGTTCAGAGCCGCGGAATCCCGGCCGCGAAAGTTCCGCAGGGCGCGAAAGTCGTGCGCGCAGAGCCTGGCAAAGGTATCCTGAATCAGATCGTCGGCAACGGAGCGATCAGTGCGTCCCCAGCGCGTAATGGTTCGAAAAACGGCCGTGGCGATCACCGGTTGCGCCAGCCCAATGAACGCCTCCCAGCGGCTGGGTGTCCCGGTTTCGAGGCATTCGCGAAGGATTTGCGCGATATTTCCGGATTCGAATGTAGAGTGGATTACAAAAGTATAAGGCTTCGGGAGTCCTTACGTCTTCTCGATGGCGATGCCAATCGCCCCCGTGCAGTAAAATAGAAACACGCTCCCAGAGTCGCGATCAAAGGAAGGCCATACCGGAAAGCCCGCCTAACCGGACACTCGGCATTGCCGGCAAACGGGCACTTGTCCAGGGAGTCGGCCACTCGGGAGAACGAATATAATGACGGCCTCTCGTCGCCCCGCTCCCCCAAACGCCGCCTCGCGGATCACCCCCTCGTACAAGTTGGTTTCCAGAGAGTCCCCCCAAAGAATCACTTCTCCGATCAGCCGGTGACAAATCGGCAAATAACCCCTTCCCCTTTCCTATCAATCTCTTGTAAGCCAGTTTCGCACGCATCCTTTTCCCCACAGCGGACAATGGAATCGGGGAAGGATCTCCGCTCCAAAATCAATCGCCCAATGAGTCAATCAATATCAGCCGACACTAGACCAACGCCAACCGCAAAAACACTCACCAACACCCGCCGCCGCGCCTCGCCGACCCAAACAAATGAAAAATTACCGAACAAAGCCAAAATATGAGGGTAGCGCCATGCCCTCAAATAGGGGTATTTTGGCGAACAAAAGACGAAGACGCCTCTCCATCCGCCAACACCCCGCCGCCACGCAACCAATGTCGTAAAATAGAAACACCTCCCCACAGTCCGATCAAAAGGAAGGCCATGCCGGAAAGCCCGTTCGTCCATCTGCACTGCCACACCGATTACTCCATGCTCGATGGCGCCTGTGAAATCGGGCAGCTCATGGACACCGTCGTCGAGCAGAAAATGCCCGCCGTCGCCATGACCGACCACGGCAACCTCTTCGGAGCCGTGCAGTTCTACAACACCGCCAAAGCCAAAGGCGTCCATCCGGTCATCGGCTGCGAAGTCTACGTCTCGCAACAGGGCCACAAAACCCGCACCGACACCGACCGCTACAATCACCTGATCCTGCTCTGCGAAACGCAGGAAGGCTATCGCAACCTGATCAACCTGGTCTCCACCGCTTTCCTGGACGGCTTCTACTACAAGCCCCGCATCGACAAGGACCTGCTCGCGCAACATGCCAAGGGCCTCATCGGCATGTCCGCCTGCCTGCGCGGCGACATCCCCGAAATCCTGCTGGCCGACCGCTACGACGAAGCTCGCCGCACCGCTTACACCTACGCGGATCTGTTCGGCAAAGGCAACTTCTTCCTCGAAATCCAGGACCACCATCTCGATCAGGACAAGCGCGTCGTGCCCGCGCTACACCGCCTGTCATCGGAAACAGGACTCCCGCTTGTGGCCACCAACGACGCGCACTACCTGCGCCGCGATGACGCCCGCGCCCACGAAATCCTGCTCTGCATCCAAACCGGCAAGTCCATGAGCGACCCCGCGCGCATGCGCTGGAACACGCCGGATTTCTATCTGAAATCGCGCGCCGAGATGCTCCAGCTCTTCACCGGGCTGGAGGACGCCGTCGACCGGACCTGGCAGATCGCCGAGCGCTGCCACGTCAAGCTGGAACAGATCAAAGAGCCGTTCCCGAAATTCGAAGTTCCGGCCGAGCATTCCACCGACACCTACTTCGAATACATCGCGCGCCAGGGTTTCGAAAAGCGCAGGCCGCGCCTGGAGGCTCTGCGCGCCGCCGGTCGCCTCAAGCACGACCTCCCGGAATACACCGAACGCCTCGACCGAGAGATTCAGATGATCCAGAAGATGCGCTTCTCCGGATACTTCCTGATCGTCTGGGATTTCATCCGCTTCGCGAAATCGAAGTCCATCCCCGTGGGCCCTGGCCGCGGCTCGGCCGCCGGCAGCCTGGTCGGCTACGCCATGGAGATCACCGATATCGATCCGCTGCAATACGGCCTGCTCTTCGAGCGCTTCCTGAATCCCGAGCGCATCAGCCTGCCCGATATCGACATCGACTTCTGCATGAACCGGCGCGGCGAAGTCATACAGTACGTCACCGAGAAATACGGCCGCGAGCAGGTAGCCCAGATCATCACCTTCAATACCATGGCTGCGCGCGCCGCCATCAAAGACGTAGGCCGCGTCCTCGACATGAGTTACGCCGACGTGGAGCGCATCACCAAGCTGGTGCCCAACGTCCTGAACATCTCGCTCAGCGACGCCATGAAAGCCGAGCCCGGCTTCGGCGAGCTGGAGCGCAAAGATCCGCGCGTGACCGAGATCTTGCAAGTCGCGTTGCGTTTGGAAGGCATGGCGCGCAACTGCTCCGTGCATGCCGCCGGCGTGGTGATTTCACCGCAGCCGCTCAAGGACCTCGTCCCGCTCTACCGCACCAACCGGGAAGAAATCGTCACCCAGTTCGACATGAGCGGCCTCGAGAAGCTGCAGCTTCTCAAGATGGATTTCCTGGGCCTGACTACCCTCACGCTCATCGACGATGCACTGAAGCTGATCGAGAGGCGTCACGGTGTCCATCTGGTTCCCGAGGAACTGCCGCTCGACGATGCGGCCACCTACGAGATTTTTTCCAAAGCCCTCACCAGCGGCATCTTCCAGTTTGAATCGCCCGGCATGCGCGACATCCTGCGCCGCTACCATCCCAGCCGCATCGAGGATCTCACCGCGCTGAACGCGCTCTATCGCCCTGGCCCCATTCAAGGCGGCATGATCGACGACTTCATCGAGCGCAAACTGGGCCGCAAAGCCGTCGCCTACGATCTGCCCGAGCTGAAGGCCCTCCTGGAAGAGACCTATGGCGTCATCGTCTACCAGGAGCAGGTCATGCAGATTTCCAACGTCCTGGCGGGCTACTCGCTGGGCGAGGCCGACATCCTGCGCCGGGCCATGGGCAAGAAGAAGGCCGAAGAGATGGCCGCGCAGCGCGAGCGTTTCATCAAGGGCGCCCTGGCGCGCAACTTCCCGCAGAAGAAGATCGAAAAAATCTTCGACCTGATGGAGCAGTTCGCCGGTTATGGCTTCAACAAATCGCATTCCGCCGCGTATGCCTATCTTGCTTTTGTCACCGCATACTTGAAGGCGCACTATCCGGTGGATTTCATGGCCGCCCTGCTCACTTCGGAAACCGGCAACACGGCCAAGGTCGTGAAGTACATCAATGAGTGCCGCGAGATGGGCATCACCGTGCTCCAACCGGATGTCAACGCCAGCGACTGGAGCTTCACGCCCGATAGCACTGCGCCCAACGGCAAAGGCATTCGCTTCGGGCTGGGCGCCATCAAGAATCTCGGCCCCAATGCCGTCGAGGCCATACGCGCCGCGCGCGAAAAGCTGGGCCGCTTCCTTTCGCTTTACGAATTCTGCGAGCACGTGGACCTCAGTTCCCTCAACCGCCGTATGATCGAGAGCCTGATCCGCGCGGGCGCCATGGATTCGCTCGAGGGCACCCGCTCGCAGTTGTTCGCCGCGGTAGAAGGCGCCGTGGAAGGCGGCCAGCGCGCCTGGCGCGATCGCTTGAATGGGCAGGGCGGCCTCTTTGGCGATCTGGCCGCGGAGGAGGCGCCCGTCGAAAAGCCGCTGCCGCAAGTGCCCGACTGGACCAGCCGCGAGAAGCTCCAGGGCGAAAAGGAGGTTCTCGGTTTCTACGTCACCGGAAATCCGCTCGATCAGTACGAAGACAAAATCCGCGAGTTGGCCACGCACGACACCAGCAGCCTCGAGGGTCTCGAAAGGAATGTGGAAGTGGCCGTCTGCGGAGTGCTCACGGGCATACTGCGCAAGCGCAATCGCGAGCAAAAGCCCTGGGCCTCGATGACCATCGAAGACCGCACCGGTTCGGTCGATGCCATGGTCTTCTCCAATAGCTTCGAGCGGCTGCTGCCTTACATCGTGGAAGATAAGGCGGTGCTGGTGCGCGGGCTGGTATTGCCCGAAGAGAGCGGACCGCCCAAGATTTCCGTGCAGGACATTCAGCCGCTGGAAACCGCGCGCCTGAACCTGCCCGCGCTGATCTCGATACGCGTGTGGCTCAGCCGCAATGGCGCCGATAAACCCGCGGCGTTGCAGGAACTTTTCCGCACCAAGCCCGGCGAGTCGCAGGTGCGTCTGCGGCTCGAGATGCCGCGCGATTTCTCTGTGATCCTGGACGTGCCCGCCAAAGTACGGCCCGACCGCGAATTCAAGGCGGCGCTCGAGAAAATCTGCGGCGCGGATTGCGTCGA
>Ga0187855_10003848_pt1 | contig 10926 bp, 16 predicted proteins | sample June2016WEW_8_10_2_FD_132969 | JGI IMG/M metagenome (GOLD analysis project Ga0187855, IMG submission 132969) | Peatland microbial communities from SPRUCE experiment site at the Marcell Experimental Forest, Minnesota, USA - June2016WEW_8_10 | ecosystem: Environmental > Terrestrial > Soil >...
CCAACCAGAAGGGGCAGCTTCCTCTTTCCTGTTGAACCGTTTCCATATCTCCTTGAACATCTTCACATCCCCCTTGATTTAGGTCGGTGGGTGTACCGAGTAGAATTGGTTAGATAGAGAACCTTGTTGATGACATTACCGCCAAATCCATATAGCCCCTTTCCCACATACGCCATGGTCGCACAGGTGATCTGGATGAATACCCCGAGACCGTGGAGGGCTTGGCCGGTGTAAGAGAGGACCGCACATGTGAGCTGCAACAGGTTGCTTGGGGATAGGGTCTTGCCTACATAGCTGAGTGTAGCGTGGGTCAGGGCCATGAGCTGGTTGACGCGGAGTGTCTGGCCTGTATACGTCAGTGCTGCGTGGACCATTCCAAAGACAACATTCACATGGAGAACCTGGGCGGTGTAGATCAACGCTGCATGGGTCATTGCCATGATGGAATTTACATGAACAGGCTGCCCGGTGTAATTGACCGAAGCATGAATCATGGGCATGGATATATTTAGGTGGAGTGCCTGCCCGGTATAGACCAACGCTGCACAAATCATGTTGATGATTACGTTTGCCACCCCGGTCACGATTGTCACGGTCTTGCCAACATAGGAGAGTGCTGCATGAGTCAAGGCCATGATGATATTCACATGGAGCGGTTGACCTGTGTAGGCAACAGTGGCGTGGGTAGTGGACATTCTGAGATTGGGAAGCAGTGTTCTGGGAGTGTATGCCAATGCCCCGTGAGTAGTGGACATACTAAGATTAGGGTGTAGAGGCTCGGGTGCATACGACAAGGTGGCGTGGGTCGTGGAGAGTGTGGTGCCGACCCCCGCCACCTTGTACGCTGCCGCGCAAGCCGCGAACGGATAAGTCGTTGGAGCCGCAAATCCTGGCTGCTGGCTACTTTTCGCTCCATTTGTGATCTGATAAACAAAACCACCAGTCAGATTGGTGTTGGCGTTATGCGAATCATAGGCATCGACGTAATTGGTTTGGGGAGTGAACGTAATGTTCCCGGAAGCAACATCGTTTACGACTGCTCCAATTATTATCCCGGCCGTTGTGCTACTAAAAGACGAAGTGATTTCCGTTCCGCTGGTTACGTTCCCGCCGGTATTGCTGCTGTCTATACCCGTTGATGCCGAGTCGTAGAGTTCAAAGAGGCAAATATTGGCGAACCCCGTTGCCCCAAGAGCTATTTGTATCGTGCAACTTCCCGCTCCGGTCACTGGAGCCGAGAACAATGCCACCGACTCGTAGGTGCTGTCTGTGCTGGATTGATTTTGGAGCGACGAATCAAGTGTCCACGATCCGAGGGTGCAGGTTCCAGCGCTCTTGGATATATCCCCTACCGCAGGCGTCCTGCTTGAACTGCCTGTGTTTTTGTTTAGTCCCACAACCAGACGGTTTCCCGCTGTTACGTTTGATCCGTATGCGAGGCTTATGGTGGTTCCTGACGATGCGAGAGTGGTCCCGTTTGGCGATTGAGCTAATCCGACCAAGTTGGAACCGTCTGCCGCCGAGAACGCACTAAATCCGTAATGGTTTCCGCTGGCAGTGTAATCAAACCCTATACCAGGATTTCCCGATGCATAGGTTGTATCGCTCACCGCCACCTGGAATATGCCATTTTTAAAGACGGTAATTATGCTCCCAATCATCCACGCCTGGATGACATCGCCTGTAACAACATTATACTGAGAGCCCGTAAGGTTATTGACCAGATAGGTAAAGCTCCCCAGAGCGCCGTTCCACTTGACCACTTCAAGATATCCAGCCGCACCCTGACCGATGGAAAACGTAATCTCATACCCCGTGCAGTTCGTTCCAGAAAGGGCGCTTCTGAGTCTCAGTTCAACCTCGGGATAGGATATACCTCCTGTAGTACCGGCATAAACCGTACCCTGTACCATCTGGTTTGCACCCCACGTTCCGGTGAGGAGTGCGGTAGAGTCGGCATAGGTCGGACTGCCTGGGCTTGCGCCAAACGCAATCTGGGTCGCACTGTCGTCAGCTAAACCCTTCTCGCAGTTATTGAAACCGTAGCTGGCACCGTTTACCCAATTCCCTGATTCAGAAAGGGGGTTTTCGGTCCCGGAAAATGAGGTGGAGTAGTTCGCCATGTCCCAATCTCTAACTCGATGTCAGGTACGTGTTGATGCGCCAGGTCTTGAAGGTGGAACTCCACCATTCATTATTGCCGTGCCAAGGGGTAGCCTGGTGCTACGGTCGAGAGCGCCGCCTGTAAATACACCCGTACACCAGGGCTGATACGTCTGGCCGCCATCCTGCGAAAGCTCAAGCGTTACCGTTGCCGAAGATGTATTGCCGGTCCACTGGCTGCACTCGATCTGAATCCCGGCAGTACCGACAATAGAGGGCGATACTCCTGGCCCGATGGTGAGGGTGCCGGTGTATGATCCTGGGCCTATGCTTGCAATGACTGTTGACATTTATTGCCCCGCTGTTATTCCCAGCCCTGTCGGTGCTGGGATCTGCGTCACGCTCACGACTGCGACCGTGTGGTTGGCCGTGATGCCTGAGAGAGTATAGCTGGTACCAGACACAACCCCGATAATTGCGCCGTCGATATTGATCTGTGACACGTAGCCGGTCTTGGGCGTGACCGTGAAGGTCTGGCTCGATCCTGTCGCTGCCCACCACATGCCTGTCGGGGTGATTGTCGAGTTGGAGTCGGATGAGACAGTGAGCATGTACGCGACAAGTTCAGGTGAGTATCCAGACTCCTGATATGCAGCAGTTGATGTGGCCGAGTTATAAGCGGTGACGGCAACGTAGAGTGGCCCTGCTACAGGCAGCCCGGTGAGCTTATACGTGGTGACGTTCTTGCAATCGGTCGGTGTGCCATAGACCCTCGATGCTGTGCCCCAGTAGAGCTTGTAGCCGCTCACCGTGGCAGTGTCGGCGGTCCACCCGAAGGTCGCAGTGCTCGTGGTCTGGGCGGCTGAGACATTCCCCAGTACCAGCATCAGGATTAACGCTATTGCTGCTGCCAGCCTCTTCATCGTATCCTCCTTAGTTGAAGTAGCTCAGGGTAACGATACAGCTCGCATTCGCCGTGATGCTGACATAGGTAGCACCACCGAGCTGCCGCAGGAGAGGGTTCAGCTCGCCTAAGGTCGTACCATTGGCGGTATTCGCTACCGTGGCAAAGTTAGCGGCAGCAGCAGTGTTCGCGGGGTATCCCTTGCCGTCAGACGCCCCGCTGAACAGCACTATGATATCGACGCTCTGGCTTGCCGAGATCAGGACGAACGAGGCATTCGCCGGTACAGCTTGGGTATAGGGGCTATTGGCCGCGAGAACAGCCGCGTTGATGTAATCCGGGGGCGGCAGGCTACCCACTGGCCAGCCGAATTGAGATGTTCCTATTGAACGCATACCGATTCTCCTTTCACGCCAAGCGCATCCCGAGGCGTTCCATGGTCTGGGTTACGGTTTCAACACGGGGCCGTTCCACGAATCCTGTCGCGAACACGCGGAAAGAGTCAGCGCCGTGGCTGGACCAGTCTTTAACGGGGTAGTTCCCCGGTTTACGCTTCTTTCTGTCGTACTCGCTGCGGTAGTTGGATAGCGCCGATAACCCGTGCTCGCAGGCAGCGGCATCGAAGTAGCATTGATTAAAGAGTCGGCGGCCCTGGTTGATACCCGCGATAACCTCCTGGCTGTCCTTGGGCTTGGCGACCACGATGATCGGTCGGATACCCAGGTCCTCAGCGAACTCCTTCGTGGTCTGGTTGGTCTGGAGTGAGGTGTTCATGGCATCGTGGGGCATGTAGTGATCCCCGTACAGGTAGGGCTTTTCGCGCAGGATCTTCGCGTAGTGGTCGAGGCCGAGGTGCCGATTCTCGTAGTAATCCACGAAGTTATAGGCGTTCCCGATATGCTGCATGAACCAGATGGTCGTGGAGTCATCAGAGCCCAGATCCCAGAAGGTATGGACGGGGTAGCCGACCTTGTAGGGCACAAAGCCAATACGACCCGCAAACCGGGCCTCGTTAATCACTCGGCTGTAGTAGGAACCGGGCAGCGCTCCTTCAAACTTGCACCAGTATTCTTGGTTGAACAGCGCGTCCCCTTCCTCCAAGCCCCATTCCCCCACCATCTCGCGGTGTTCATCTTCCAGTTCTTCCAGCGATATCAACCCGGTATCCCCGACCGTGGAGATCTCGGCTCGCCAGTCTTTCCCCATCTCCATGTCTTCGCGGGCTTGGTTAAAGAGTCGATGCCCGTGGTTATCGCCGCGAGGCGTGTACACGAACAGTGCCCAGCCTTTGTTCTGGCGCAGGATGGGGCGCATGTAGACCCATGCGAGAGGGTCCGCGAGAGAGTATTCCGAGAACACGATCCCGATGGGCGGGCTGCCCACGAGGCTATCGAAGTTGTCGCTACCCACGAGCTGGTAGGTCGAGCCGCACTTGAACTCGATCATCATCCTTTGCTTGTAGGTATTCTTGCGGATCGCGAGCGGGAATGCCTGATCGATCAGCCTGGGAGGAACCTTGGGGTCGCGGTAGGGATTATCGTCCAAGGCATCCCAGATCGCCTTCCTGCACTGCTCGTATTCCGGCAGCATATGCCAGTAGTTGCCGACTCGCTCGTGGGCAGCGACCGCGATGTGGTTCAAGGCTAGTACATCCTTACCCCATCTACAGTCAGCGGTGCCCAATTTCCACCGCTCTCCTGCCGCCACTACGAAGATAGGACCAAAGACCTTTTTGGTATTCTCTCGGGGACCACTGGTTAGGAAGAGTGATGGTGGGCACCGTTACTCCTTTCCACATGGGTTATCCAGTTACAGTTTCTGCAAAGAACTCGATACCCTTCAGGGAAACCTTCATCTCTCAACTCTGAATAGATCGCGTAGGTAGCTCCTCTACGCAAATCTCCTGTCTTAGATCTTCTATGGTCGTTACCCCCTCCATTCTTATGATCGAGATCCAAAGCCCTTACATCCGAGAATCCACAGCGAGCACACTTCGGGTCCCCTCCAGAATAAACCGTGAGAATCTCCAGACGCAGTAGAGCACGTTGGATATTGCGCCTCTCGTTCTTTTTCTCCTTGTATCCCGGCCTGCTACGGTACTCTTTGCAATAATTCTTCATGTATTCCTTGTACTCAGGGGACTGTAGAAGGGCTGCACGTTTCTCTGTCATCTTGCAGACTCTACCCATAAACCTTTACTCCCTATTCTCCCGACTTAATCTTGATCACCAGCGGCGTGGCGTCCTCGCCTATCGAGCCTTCTTTCGGCTGGCCACCCCAAAGCTTCACTAGATCGCGGCGGGCACCTTGCTGCGTGGCCCAGTCTCGCAGCGGCTCGGAATACGTCCACATATGCTGCTTACGCGGGCCATCGTCGGTCTCCAGTATCACCTCGATCACCTGGGACTTGACCACGGTCGCTTCGAGTTCTTGGCCCAGCCGCCTAGCAATAAGATCCGGGGTCAGTCCATATGACGCCATCGCCCGCTGCATTGGGGATTCACCTCGGAACTTATTCCAATCCTCAACGTCCGTGGGCGTGAGTTCTTTGTCTTTTGGGTCGGCCATGATTATATTTCCTTATGGAGTGCGGGTGGCACTGGGCCAGGGAGGACGGCTAGACCAATGTTTTTCCCACCCGCACACAGTCACGTCAAAGGATACGGTGTTGGCACCGTTGTCATGGGGCATCACCCCCTATCGCGTTTCTTCTTCCGTTTCCCCGTGGGCTTCCACCCGTGGTCAATAGCGTTCAGCAATCGTTCCTGTGCAGCAGCCTTGGCGGGTGTAGTAGCCTTAGCCTTGACACCATTCGGTGTACTCACTCGCACCTTCCCGCTTTTCAGCCTACGCTTCTTGACCGGCATCACACCCTCCATGCCCGGTGCGCGGTACACTGCGCTCGCACGCTCGGGTTGAAGTTGCGCCAGTTTCCAAGATGCCCGTGGATCAAGTGGCAGTTGGAATCCCCACCGTCCTCGCAGAGAGTGATGAGATTCCAGGGGTCGAGTTCGAGCGCCTTGGCAAGGTGGAATGGCGTGATGTGGTGGACTTGGAGTCGGTCCACACCCCCGCACCACTGGCAGACCGGCTCGTCCTTCAAGTGCTGCTTCTCCACCGCATGCCAGCGGGGGGATCGCAGAACTGCCGGTTTACCCTTCAGTATGTCTACCGCGAGCCGTAATAGCCTATGCACTGCCGAAGTCCTTAGCGAGAACGCCGAGCAGCCCGATGGCTGCCCCGGTCAAGAGGGATTCCAGGGTGAAATGCCCCTGCTGCAAGAGCGGGAGGATCGCTACTGCTATCCCGCCCACGATACCGGTTAGAGTGGTTTTCCAGTCCTTCATGGCCTACCTCACACCAAAGAGGTACAGGAAGTTCTTCCACGAGGCTTTGGCATCCCACGAGACACGCTTCCCGGTCTCGGCGGTATCGATAACGATCCTCGCCTTGGCCGATGCTGGGCCGTTGTAGGCAGTGCATAGCCCCGTGCAGAAGGCTTGGATATCCGAGAGCGCTTGGCTCGACTCGGCATTGCCAACCGCCGATGTAAGCTCGGAGTACGCGGAGTTGAGCACGACCACGGCAGCGTCCGCGACCGGGGTATTGGCCGCGTTCAGGGCCGTCCAGAGATTACTCACGTCCGTGTTGATCGAGGCGAGTGCCGCAGCAGGTTCCGTGGCCCCCGATACCGCGCAGAGACCCTCGATACTGAGATTGATCATCGTGACATACGGCCCGACCGCCGGTACGAGGGCCGCGACCTTGGCGGCTTCCCCGATGCCTTGGCCGAGATCGGCAAAGTCTGTCTGGAGCGTTGCGGGGGAGATCTGACCCGCACAGCCAGCCGAGACCACGAGAGCAACTATCGCTAATACTTTCAATACCTTATTCATCCTACCCTCCGTATTTGATCATGTTGATCACGATCATCCCTATTGACGCCGAGACCAACAAGAATGAGAAGCACTGCTATACCGAGTACCCAGCCTAGAGCCTTCAAGCCTCTAATCCTTTTCCGAGATCTTGTGGATTTCCAGCATCCGATGTTCGAGGTCTCGATACGATACCGAGAGCTTGCTCCACGCTTCTTCCCACTGACGGCATTCGCGACCCTGGGCATCGCACAGGCTTACCAGCGAGTCGTAGCTGGATCCGTCAGCCGCGAGCCTGCGGATCTCCAGGGTGAATTGTGCAATGATCTCCACCAGCTTCTTGTGGGGCACACCGTGGAGAACCTTGGCCGGGTCACCGTCCGTGATCTTGCCGAGCCAGTCGTTTAGCTCCGGTATCGGCATCTCGTCAGGGGATCGCAGCGGGCTGATCTTCATTGTTCCTGATCCTGTATCGCGAGAAGATCCGCTGTCAGGGTGTTGTAGTCGAAGCCCGGACAATACCCCGGCTTGGTGGCCTCGATGGGTAACACCGCCCAGCATTCGTCTACCTGCTGCACCCAGCAGTCCATGGTGATGGCCGCGATGCCGCCCCATGTAGCGACATAGAGCAGGTTCTCATCGACCGCGAGAAGGCCGATCCCGTGGCCACCCTCGTTGCTGCCGGTGCCATCCCACGGCTGGTGGGCCTGGAATTGATCCGCGAAGTTATCCTGGCACTCGATACCCGTGGGGAGATACCCGGTCAGGTATAACGCGAGGCGAACGTGATCCAAGTTAGTGGGGTCGATATAGACCGGGATACCGGGTTTTTCCCCGAGCAGGCTGTTCTTGGCTGCGTATTCGAGCGTGGATTGCACGTTCAGGCCGGAATCCTTTCCACCCGTCAGCTTGCAATACGCCGCCTTCACAGCATCTGCCGGGGGGATATTCATCTTGCTAACCAGCCCGTTATAGACCGTGATCCCGTGGGCCCACATAGCCATGACGCAATCCCCGAGAGTGTCGTTGTAGTCAATCGGTAGCAGATTCGATACATCTGTCGCTTGGATAGGGTTCGCGCATGGCTTCAGGTCAAGCGATGCGAGCACGTTCGATAGAGAGTTGAACACGGTAGGCGGCACCGGGAGATCGACCGCGTACATGTAGCGAGACATCTTCAGCGCTCCCTTGAGCCGTTCCTTGTCCACGGGAAGCTTTCCAGTCTTAAACTTCTTCATCTCTAGCCCTCCAGCATCATGGTTGAGAGTGTCTTGTACCGGCTGGGATCTTCTTCAGCCGCGTCTGAGTTCAATAGCTCTTCTGCCGCCCGCTTGAAGTCTCCAGCCTCGACCGCGCTAAGCATCACGTGGAAGCCTGCTAGGCCGTGCGAGCCGAGGTTGAAGCACATGTCGAGCAGCACCTCCTGGCGAGGATCGGACAGCGAGGAGAAGTTCGCTACCAGGGACCGGGTCGATCCGGTAGCTTCTTGGATATCCCGTTGCAGCATATCGTCTGCCTGCTGCTGGCTGATCGGGAACTTGGACGCGAGGAACTCCCGCAGCATGGCGGGGCCCATATGGGCTTGCAGGTTGTGCCCGTAGCCGATTGTCCACACGCCACGGGTGTCCTTGTACGGTGTCAGCCTGCACCCTTCCTGGGCCTTGATCATTGCCGTCAGACGATCCACATCCATCAGATTATCTCCTTGCGTGAAGCCTTCCAGCGAGTCCAGTTGATCAACTCGCTCGGCCATGCACACCACATAACGCGGGAGAACCTGCAACCCTTTATCTTCCCATCCTTCTGGAATATAACGTTCAGATGCTCCAGCTCCCGTCTGTGTCGCTTCTTGAGCGTTTCGGCATCCATTCCCATGAACATTGCTATCTGCTTCCAGCCGCGCAGAGGGGGCGCGTATAGACCTCCAAACTCTTGAAGGAAGTCGGTGGCTTCTTTCTTTACCTGATCGGATAGAATGTAGTGGCCCGGTTTGATCCAAGGTCGATAGGGCTCTGGATCGTTCTCGCGCTCCTCTATAGCCGATGCTAACGCCATCTTGTGGGCTTTGAGATCGTCCTTGACCTGCTGTAGCGTGGGTACTGGGATGGAGGCGGGGGAGACCTTCGGCAGTGGGCGGCTGCCTTCTTTCGGCCTCCCCCGTTTGGGCTGGAGAGTTACGGGCGCATGGGAAACTGTGTCGAGCGATTCTTCCGTATAGGTCCTTCCACGCTCCGCCAGACTCGGGGCGATACCCAAGTCGCGGCCTGGAGCATAGCTGTACGTTATCCCTTGAATCTTGGGGGGATCTCTATGGCATAGCGGTAGGGGATGTCAAGATTGAATATTAGGCAGGACTGACATTTTTATGTACGGACTAACAATATTTAGGCGGGACTAACTTTATTTATCCGGGGTATCGACCTCGGGCAGGTATACTCGAACGTGTTGCGTGAACCACCTGCAATCCTTGCACGCTTTCATTCCTCTTCCTCCTATAGCTCGTTCATGTAAACGTCCGCGATCTCCTCGGGCTGGATGCCAAGGTAGTCTAGCGTCTGCCGTTGCCCCGCGTGATTGAAGCACACCATGAGATGCGGGAGCTGTACCTTGAACCCGTGGTACTGGTGGTATCCCCAGGTCTTCCTGAGCGTGTGGCTCGCGTAGTTGCCGCGCAGACCGACCCTGGCGCACCACTGCTTCACAAGCCGCGACAGCGAGGGCACGGAGAGGGGCCGATTCGTGTCAGGGTCCGTGAAGAGATAATCCCGGTCCCCGGCACCGGCTGGCACCCAAGACAGCCCGTTCAGGGCCGCGATACACGCCGCGTTCATCGTGATCCTTCGCCGCTTGCCGGTCTTCTTCTCCGTAAGCACGAGTTCTCCCCCGACCTTTAGGCCGAGCACCTGCCCCACGCGGATCGCGAGGAGATCCGAGGCGCGGAGATTGGTGTTGACCCCGAGCGTGAAGATCGCGAGATTCCTCGGCCCGAGCATCTTCTTAATCTGCTCGATCTTCTTCCGGTCGCGGATCGGCTCCACGAACGTGGTCGAGCCCTTTGCCGGGTGGTTGAAATTCTCACCCTTTTTCATCTCGATCCTCCCATCCCGCCCTTTAGCTCGGCAGCGGTGTAGGATCGCTTACCGCACATCGGGCAGAGATACTTCGGCCCAACCCTCTGCCAGCCGTGCTCAGGGCATTCTGCGTTGAATAGCGAGTCTGGGGCCTCTATACCCTCCTCCAGCACGGCCCATTCCTCAAGGGTCGGCGCGAGGGCTTGCAGCTCGATCACAGCCCGACTCAGCGACTCGGCAGCGCATTCCACAGCCGTGAGCGCGTTGGTGAACGCCGCGTGGGTATTCCACCCCTTGGGGGGCGCTACGATCCGGTTTGCCATTGTACAATCCTCCTTGTTAAGTTTACCCTAATATACTCATTTCTTAACCTAATGTCAACCCCCGATCCTCGATATCGATCCGTTTTCCTCGATTCTTGTACCTTGTATCTATCTGATATCATTATATATATCGGTAAACGATGATCATTTTTCCGTTTCCCGCCAGGGTCCTGGGGGAAATAGAGGCCCGGACACCGTCATAGAGGGAGGGGGGTGGTGGGCTGGCCATAGGGGGCTAACCGATATGGGGCTAACTCGTTGGATATGCTAACTCGTTGGATATACAGGCAAAACGGCCATAGGCATGGTTAACTTTTGGGTAGAACTTAACCAGCGACAATGATCGATTCGACCGATTGCCAGAGGCAGTGGGGCACTGTGGATAAGTCCGGGCTTTGTGACTGGCTTTGTGACTGGCTTTGACTGGCTTTCGGCAATCGACCCGCGACGAATCGGCAATCCGAGCAATCCGAGCGGATCGGAGATTGAAAATTTTTCTCGAATAATTTCGAGAACTTAGATAGTGGTCGATGATTTTTTTTGTATCAACACATTGCAAATTTCCGGCCGAATTGTTAAGTTTTTGGCGGATGAACGCGAAAAAACCTACAAAAAAAGGGAGCCGGACATGATGAAAGTTAATATCGAAA
>Ga0187855_10003850_pt1 | contig 10925 bp, 7 predicted proteins | sample June2016WEW_8_10_2_FD_132969 | JGI IMG/M metagenome (GOLD analysis project Ga0187855, IMG submission 132969) | Peatland microbial communities from SPRUCE experiment site at the Marcell Experimental Forest, Minnesota, USA - June2016WEW_8_10 | ecosystem: Environmental > Terrestrial > Soil >...
ATATACAAACTATCGCTTGCAAAAAGCTCCTGAGCCTTCGGTCGCGGAATTTCGCGCGGTAGCTCCGTCAAAGGGCGGTCAAGAACCAAATATTCGAGCCCGAGCAATGCAGCGAGATGGCTATTGTAGCCGCGAAAAGTACCGGGATAGTGGCGCAAGGCGAAATCCTCGGCATCCTGCCCGGGGCCGACGGCGCGTTCGTAATCGTCGATGCGCAAAGGATTATAGCCGAGCGTATTTTCGAATTTGAGAACCATCGAGGCATTCTGCCAGGGCCCTTTGAGACCGAGGATCTCGACACGCGGCCGGTCGCCGTCGCGCACCCTGGCGGCGATGTCCTGGCGCAGAGCCTCGATGCCGGCGGCATCGGTTGGCCTTATGCCGGCATAGACGCTATAGCGTTCGAGGGGTTCCGCGTTGAGCGAGGAGGCGGCATTGCGCCAAAGGATTTCGGCGCCGCTTAAAAGCACGAACACACTCGCCGCGAGCGCCCGCTTCTGGCGCGTTTGAAGCGCAAACAAGATGGCGGCGCCAGCGGCGGCCAGCATGCCAGCGGCCACGAGCGCGGCAAGCGAACTTATCAGGCGGCCTTCCTGCAAGGAAAAGGCGATTCCCGTGCCGATCAGCGCCACGAGCGAAAGCGAGGTTACCCCAATGAGTGCGAGGGCCAGCCATTTCGGCAGCGTGCAGAAGGGCCGTGGCAGCCCTTCCTCGATATAGCGGTGCAGTAGAAATCCGGCGGCGAAAGCAAGCGCGATATTGATCAGAAATGTCGCGTCGGCGGGTCTCCGATAGAGGGATACGCCGGGTATCCTGTCAAATGCGAGCGCGAAGAATGGCGTATAGCGCCCCAGCGCATAAGCGGCCGCCAGCACCAGCAAAATGAGGAAAAATCGCGCGCGCCGAGCGAACAGCCGGCCGGCTCCAAATCCATGCCAGGCAATGAGCAGGAATGGGAGGGTGCCAATAAAAAGATAATTGACGGCGCGGTCGGTCCAATCGGCGCTCGGCATGGTGTCGTAGTCGGGCCCCCAATAATCATAAAGATGATCAAGGGAGCCAAAGAAATTCGGCACAAACAGCGTGATCAGATTGACCGGCGCGAGGGAACCAACCGCGGCGACGCCGAAAGGAAAGCCCGGCCGGTTCGAGTCGGCAAGAAACTGCATGGTCAAGAGCGCCGGCACGCTCAAAATCGCGAGGATGAGCACGGCACTCGACGTCAGAATGCCAGCCCGGGCGCGCAGATAAACCAGCGCGTGTCCAGATTGGACTGCGGAAAAGACAAGATAACCAACAAGTACCGCGCAGAGCAGGAAGGCGACTTGATCGCGGCCGAGCGCCATTAAGGATGCGGCGAGGCCGAAAGCGATGGCAAAACGATAGGAACGGCGTTCAAGCGCGATGTCGAGGCACCATAAGGCCGCAGGAAAAAAGGAGTAAGAAATAATGATGCCGGTGTGCTGGAGCCTTGAGGACGCGGCGCCGCCCAGCATGAAAACGATCGCTGCCAGCACCGCGCCGGCTGGATGCCAATTCCAGCGCCGCGATAGGCCAAGGATGCAAATTCCGCCGGCAAGAAGATGTGCGAGGATGACAGCGTCGAAAAGCTGCATCGAGGCGTTTGGCGTGATCAATGCAAACAGCAGCATGGTCGGGGTGAAGATCAGGGATTGCGGATCTGCGATCGCCGGATGGCCGCCGAAAAGATAGGGGTTCCAAAGCGGAATCTCACCATTGTGCAAAGCATCGCCCAGGAAACGGAACATCGCATAAAAATGGTTTTTCGAATCCCATGGCACGACCGTTCCGGTGAGGATCCAGGAGGCCAGTGCGAGCCCGTAAAAGAGGAGGAGGCTTAAGACCGCGAGCTGGAAGCTGTTGCTTGTCCAAACTTGAGCCGAATCTTTCTTTTCCGGTTTAACCGAACTAAAGCTCCGCTGTACATGACGGATCGCCGGCGTTGCGGAAGAGGTGACAGTGTCGAAAAGCGGCATGAAGAAATCCGGTGGAGAATGGTTCGATACGGCTAACTCAAATGGCTCTTAATCGATGCATGACATTCTTCTGCGGCGGACCTTATGCCGGACCAGTCCATGGCACGTCGCAGCCGGGGAATGCCGTGCGAGACAGGGTGGGCAGGAGATGTGGCGGCGTTATGACCTATGATGTTTGAAATAATTTCTCGCATGACTAGCCAATATAAAGGTAGAAACCCCGCAGCCTAGCCTACACTGATTGGTCCCTAAATGGACGTTTTCATGGCAATTGATGCCGCTTCTACACCATGTTTGGAGTGTACGGAACCGTTGTTTGAACGTCGCCATGCCGAAACCTCTGGCTCGATGATTTGGACTTTGGCCGTGAGGAGGGGACTGTGGTGGTGGAATTCAACCGTAACAGCAAGTGGGTCTTAATCAGGAAAGCATGAACCCTCTATGAACGATACCATTGCGCTTCTGCGGGCAAGACGTTCGGCGCCCCCGGCGGCGATGTCGGGGCCCGGCCCCACGTCCCAAGAGACAGAAATTCTACTGGCGCTTGCGGCGCGGGTGCCCGATCATGGCAAGCTCGCGCCCTGGCGTTTTATCCTCTTCGAGGGCGCCTCGCGTATGCGTGCAGGCGAGATTTTCGCGGAGATCTATGCCAAGGCGCATCCTGGCGAAGACGATAGGCGTGTTGAGGCTGAGAGGAACCGCTTCTCCCTCGCGCCGCTGGTCGTCGGCGTCATCTCACGCGCCGCGCCGCATCCCAAGATTCCGGAATGGGAACAGATTCTGTCGGCCGGGGCGGCGTGCATGAATCTGATGGTGGCCGCGAATGCATTGGGCTTTGCCTCGGTTTGGCTCACCGGATGGCATGCCTATGACCGCAGCGTGCTGGCGCGGATCGGCGTTGCAGAGCACGAAAGAGTCGCGGGATTTATCCATATCGGGCACGCGGATGATCCACGCGAGGATCGTCCCCGGCCTCTGCTTGCCGATATCGTGACACGATTTTAAAGCCTATCATGACGAGCGGCCGACAGCGGTGCGCGCAATAGGAGACTTTGGGAATGGCGAATATGTGGGCGCGCAAGCCGATAGCAGTGCTTCAAGCCGAAGCGATGGAAGGCGAGGTCGGAGCGCTGCCAGGCGAAGCACAGTTGCACCGGACGCTTTCGCTTGGAAGTCTTGTCGCGCTTGGCATTGGCGCCGTCATTGGCGCCGGCATCTTTGTCCTGACGGGGCATGCCGCCGCCGCTCATGCAGGGCCGGCTGTCAGTCTCTCTTTCGTGCTCGCTGGAATTGTCTGTGCCTTCGCCGGTCTCTGCTATGCGGAAATGGCCTCGACCGTGCCGGTTGCGGGCAGCGCCTATACTTACGCCTATGCGACGATGGGGGAATTCGTCGCCTGGGTCATCGGCTGGGACCTGATCCTCGAATATGCCTTCGGCGCGACAACCGTCGCAATCGGGTGGTCCGGCTATGTCACAAGCTTTCTGCGCGATCTTGGTCTGGTCATTCCTGCGGAATTCTCGTCGGCGCCGCTTACCTATGATTCGGTAGGGGGAACTTTGTTGCTGACGGGTGCGCTGGTCAATCTTCCGGCGGTGTTCGTCATCCTCGTGGTGACCGCCTTGCTCGTTGTCGGGATCAGGGAATCTGCGCATGTCAACAACGTCATTGTCGCCCTTAAGCTGGCGATCGTTGTCCTGTTCATCTTTGCGGGAGCCTGGTTCGTTAAGACCTCGAACTGGGTGACCCCCAATAATCCCATGGGCTCGTTCATTCCCCCGAATGCCGGTCCTGGCCAATTTGGCTGGAGCGGGATTGTTAGCGGCGCCGCAGTTGTTTTCTTTGCTTACATCGGGTTCGACGCCGTCTCGACTGCCGCGCAGGAGGCCAGAAATCCGCAAAGGGACATGCCAATCGGTATGCTCGGATCGCTTGCGATCTGCACTTTGCTGTATGTCTTGGTATGCGTCGTTATAACCGGCATCGTCCCGTTCAATCAGCTGGACGTGCCGGATCCGATTGCACTCGGCGCCGATGCGATTGGGCTTGGATGGCTCTCCGCCATTATTAAATTTGGTGCGATCCTAGGGTTGAGTTCGGTCATTCTGGTGCTCTTGCTTGGCCAGCCGCGGATTTTTTATTCAATGGCGCGTGACGGTCTTTTGCCGCCCTTCGCGGCAATCGTGCATCCAAGGTTTCGCACGCCCTATATCACCACGATAATCACCGGCGTTGTTGTCGCGATTCTGGCGGGTCTTCTGCCGATCGGTCTTGTCGGCAAACTCGTCAGTCTCGGCACTCTCTTCGCATTTGCCGTGGTTTGCCTTGGTGTTCTCGTTTTGCGGATCACCCACCCGGAGATTCACCGTCCGTTTAAGACGCCGGCTGTATTTGTGGTGGCCCCGCTTGGCGTCGCTTCGGCGGTGTTTTTAATGCTGAGCCTGCCGAGCGAAACCTGGCTAAGCGTTGTCGTTTGGTTCGTGATCGGCCTCGTCATTTATTTCTTGTACGGCCGCAACCACAGCCTTTTGGGAGGGGCCAAGAAGGCGTGGAGACCTGGCATTGGAAATAGCCGGCGTGCAGGTTCCGACCATTGAACTTCTTCCGACGCAATTGACCGGCCATAGCGCAGCAGCAATCCATGATTGCCGCTGCGCTCGCCTGTTTTTCACTGCTGGCCTTTCACAGCCTCGATCAATTGCTTCAGACTGAAGGGTTTCGGGAGGAAACCGAAATCCTCTCCGTCGGGCAGGTTCTTGGCGAAAGCATCCTCGGCATAGCCCGATACGAAAATGACCTTGGCCTTGACGCCGCGTCTGCGCAATTCGCCGAACATGGTCGGGCCATCCATCTCCGGCATGACGACGTCGGACACGACAAGATCGATCTTGCCGCCGTTTTCTTCGACGATCTGCAACGCCTCGATGCCCGAGGCCGCCTGCAGCACTGTGTAGCCCCGCGAGGTGAGGGCGCGGGCGCCAAAAGCCCGGACCGCCTCCTCGTCCTCGACGAGGAGGATCGTGCCATGGCCGGTGAGATCGGCGGCCGGCGGGGCCGCTTGCTCGACGGGGCGTGATGCATGGGTTTCGTCTGGAACATAACGGGGCAGGAGAATCGTAAAAACGGTTCCCTTGCCGAGGATGCTCGAGCAGAAGACATAGCCGCCGGTCTGCTTTACGATGCCATAAACCATGGCAAGGCCGAGACCGGTGCCCTTGCCGACTTCCTTGGTGGTAAAAAACGGCTCGAAGATCTTGTCCTTAACGTCCGGTGGGATGCCATGTCCGAAATCCTCGACTTCAATTGCGACATAATCGGCGGGAACCAATGATGTCTCATTGAAACCAAGACATTCGGCGGCCACCAAATTGCGGGTCCGCAAGATGATCTTGCCGCCCTCCGGCATCGCATCGCGCGCATTGACGATCAAATTGACGAGGACATGTTCGAACTGGTTGACGTCGGCTTCGACGAGCCAAAGGTCGCGGCCGTGGCGCAGCTCGAGATCGATTTTTTCGCCGACCAGCCGGCGCATCAGCATTTGCAGATCCGATAAAACGTCGCCCAATTGCAGGACCTGTGGCCGCAAGGTTTGACGGCGCGAAAAGGCCAGGAGCTGCCGCACAAGTGAGGCCGCGCGGTTGGCGTTTTGTTTAATTTGATTGATGTCCTGAAACGATGGGTCGGTCGGCCGGTGATTGGCAAGAAGCAGGTCGGAATAACCGATGATCGCGGTCAAGACATTGTTGAAATCATGGGCCACGCCACCGGCAAGCTGTCCGATCGCTTGCATCTTCTGAGATTGTGCGAAATTGCTCTGCAGAGCCCGCTGCTCGGTCGTGTCTAGCGCGTAAATCGTCGCGCCGTTTCTGTCGCCTTCTTCCGCCGCCGAGACAAACAGTCTTGCCGAGCGCTCGCCTTCCCCAGCGAGGCCGACATCGACCGGCGAGATATCTGGCGTCGACCGGAAGGCCGCGGCAATGGCGGTTTCGAGGGCGGCGTGATCGCGATCGAGAATACCGGCGAAGATCGAGCGCGCCGCATCGCTGGGTTGCTTCAAAGTGTCTGGCATGAGTCGCGCGAAAGCGGCGTTCGAACGCGTGATCCGTCCGCTCTTGTCGAGGATGGCGATCGCCATCGGCGTCGCATTGAAGACCCGTGCGAAGCGCTCCTCCGCAGCGCGCAAATCCTCCGCCGGTTCCTCGGCAGACGCGCGGTTGAGGACGAGCGTGCGCGACGGCCCGGGCAGGCCATCTTGACCGAACGCGACACTGTGGAGTACGCGAGCGGGAAGATTTTGGCCATTACGGCGTTTGAGGTCGATGTCGAATTGCTCGGTGCAGACCTCGCCCGCGCTGCCGGCGATCGAGGTGATAAGCGCGCCGCCGCCAGCGGCCACGAAGTCGGTTAGCTTGAGACTTCCGGAACCGGCCTCCGCCGGATCATAGCCGAGCCAGCCGGCAAGGGTAGCGTTCATGTATGAAACGTCACCGTTCCGGCGGCAGGAAAAAAATCCGGCTGGCGCATGGTCTAGAAAATCGATGGCATGCCGCAATTCCTGAAAGACGTTTTCCTGCCTTTCCCGTTCGCGTGTGACATCGGCGACGGTCCATAAGCAAGCGCGCCCGATTCCCAATGCGAGAGGTCTCACCTTGATCTTGTACCAGCCGGCCTCGCCTTCATTGTTAAGAGGCGGCGACAAACGCACTTCCTCGACACTTGCCTTGCCTTTGCGCGCGGCTTGCGCGAGCCGGTAAATGGCCTCGGAAATCTCGGGGGATCCGGAGAATAGCCGCTCGACCGCGCGCACGTCTGCGAGGCGATGGGCGCCGGCCAAAGTCATATAGGCTTCGTTCGCGTAATTGATTTTGCCGCCAGCGCCGATAACAAGCTGCCCTTCGGCGTTGCTGTCGCAAATGAGCTTGGTGAGGTCATTCCTCGACGCGCGCCCGGAAAACCGGAGAAGGCCTGCCGCGAAGGCGAAGGAGGTGCAAATGCCGGCGATCGCGAAAAGGGCCAGCAATAAGATTACGGCCGTGACGCCTCCCTCATTGGGCAAGAAGGAAAAAGCCGTGACAGTGGCGGCCAAAAGCACAAAAAAAGCTAAGGCCAAGGTTTGATTGCTAGCGTGCCCGGTCCCGCTGCCAATGGTGGATGTCGTCTGCTCGCTCATCAAATTTTATCCGGTGAAAGCGAATGAACTCTCTTTGCACCCAATGCTCCACCTTGACGGTGAACTTCCACCATTTTCGTGCGTTCACAATGAAAGCGCAACAGCGCAATGGCGGTCTCCTTTCGCGTCGAGCCGCTCGGGACGGAGACTTCAATGCAAGTGTTTTGTAAATTCCTCGCCACTATGACCATTTCTGTTTTAGCCTCCGGTGGCGCCATCGCGCAAAATTCTAATTATTACGGGCAGCTGCCGCCAAATCCGCCGCAAAGCTGGCTCGCACAGGGCCGCTCCGTCCAGGAATGGGACCGGTACCGTTATGATTATTCTGGCACTCGCGGCCGCATGGGCCTCGGCGCAGACCCGGCACATCCGGAAGGTCCCGGTAATTTTTCATCGCCGGGCCGGTAGCTTTGGGCAGGTTAAATTTTGGATGAATATTGTTAACTATTTGTTAGCCTAACCGGCATGGCGGTTTGGAACGTGCTACGCTAAGCTAACCGCTTCCGCCATTTTCTTCGAGCGAGCCGCTACATGCCGGGCTTAAGTGAAAGTTTTTTCGCAAACAAGAGTTTCACCCTTCTCGTCGCGGCACTGGCATTCCTTGCCGCCGTGATTCTGCTTTCCGTGATTTTCCGCTTTGCCTTCGGACGAAGGCTCCGGCTGCCGCGCAACGGAAGGGCCCGGCAGCCGCGGCTTGGGACCGTCGATGCCTTCGACCTCGACCGGCAGCGCCAGCTTGTTATTATTCGACGCGACAATGTTGAACATTTGTTGATGATCGGTGGTCCCAACGACCTCGTCGTCGAATCGCAAATCATTCGTGCCGAGAGCCGCGAGCCGCGCGACTTCCGCGACGCCAGAATTCGCGAAAAGGAAGTGCGCGACAAAGAGCCGAGAGATGCGGTTTCTTGGCCTTCTCCAGCCGAATCGCCGTCGCCATATCCACCCCAGCGCAAAATGCCATATCCGCCCGCCGCCGTATTGGAGCCAGAGACCGGAGTGACGAACGCCGTCCATAATGAGGGCTCAATACCGGAGTTCACGCCTTCCACCGTTTTGCCTGTTCAAAGGCCTCCCGCGTTTCCCATGCCACCAAGACGCGCTTCGCCGGCCGCCACTCCTTTTAGCCAGAGACTCCCGAATCAACGCGAGTCTCTCCAGGGGCGCGCGGATCCCTCGCAAAGACCAGAGGCTGCGGCCAGTCCTGCCAAGGATTTTCGACGCGCATCGGTCGCGACCCCTTTTTTGCGGTCCTCGACGCAGCAACGTCAGGCGGAAGCAACGGCCGTCAGACTAGCGCCTTCAAGCGCCCCCGAGACGCTTCCAGCAGTTCCAAACGCTCCAAGTTCGCTCCACGGTTTTGAGGAAATTCCGGGGTCACCGGAGGTTAACGCGGCAGCAGGGACCGGACCCTCGCTCTTGCCCTCGACGCCAACGATAGTGCCTGCGGCTTCAGTGATCGCCACAGGTGACCCAATCCAGGATGTTTCGGCGGCTGATCCGGTGCAAGTCAGCGTCGATGCGTTGGAAGCGGAAATGGCCAAACTGCTCGGACGCGCACCAGGCTAATATCAGGGTCGCGGACAGCGACTCATGCAGCCTTTTTCAAATTTTCGCATCCTAAATAGGTTTGCGAAAATTCGAGGTCGTAACCAACGGTCATTCATCATGACCGTTGGTTTAAGGCTTTTTCAAGCGAAGCAGATTCCGCTTCGGCCCGGAAAATGCCCATGCCCATGATCCGTCATGTTGCATTGGATTGAGCGATGAGCTGTTTTATCTGCAATTTATTGCATCGCAGGCTCAGGTCTCGCGGTAGGTCCGCTCGCGCCGCTCATGGCGTTCCTGGGCCTCTACCGAAAGGGTTGCGATCGGCCGCGCATCGAGCCGCTTCAGACTGATTGGCTCGCCGGTTTCTTCACAGTAGCCATAGGTGCCTTCGTCGAGCCGAGCGAGCGCCGCGTCGATCTTTGAGATCAGCTTGCGTTGTCGGTCGCGCGCCCGCAATTCGATGGACCGGTCCGTTTCGAAAGAGGCACGATCGGCGAGATCGGGATGGTTTTCGTTCTCGCTCTGCAAAACAACCAGGGTCTCCTGGCTCTCCCGCAGAATTTCCTCTTTCCATGCGATCAGCTTGCGCCGGAAATAATCCTTTTGGCGCTCATTCATGAAAGCTTCATCTTCGGCCGGTTTATAGCCGCCTCCGATCTGCTCGACAGTCACTTGCGGGACTCCTTAATCCCAAAATGCAGCCCTTATAGCGATTGCCTTCTCCATATACAATCGTGTCGGCCAAAGCCGGCACTTAGAGCGCTTTTTCTCCACGTGAAATCCCGTGATCGATAAGGAATCGCTCAGATTCTAAGAGTTGGAGCTTGTCATAACCGAAAAAGTCGAGCAATTTTTTCGTGACGTGATCTCATGCTCTAAAGAATCTTGTTCCTATTTCTTGATCCGGTCTGATTCTGAAAGCGGATCACGGGCTATGAGTCTCTTGCAATGACGCCCCCCTGTCGCGGGGTGCGGCGACGGGAAAGGGGCAGTTGCGGGGGATCAAGCGGCCGGGCTGCATCAGCCTCACGCATCGCTTCATTGGCATCCCCCTGAGCGATAAATGTCTTGTGCCCGAAATCCCAACTTCGAAACCAAACATTCGCTAAGAGTGGGAATCATCCTCGATTGCGCCTGTTAGTAAAGCCATGGCAGAGCGAGGCGCGGACAAACAGAGATAGCCCCGATACAGGGCACGCACCGGGGCCGATTCTTCAGTTGCACCGAGTGGGAGACATTCCCAGCATAAACAAAATGGTTCTAAAAGCTTGCGCGAGCCTTGCGCAGCTGGTCAAGTCTAGCCTCCCCAATAAGAATGATGGCCATTAGGCCCTCCCTCATAAGGACCCCAGCGCCATGGACCCCTATAGCCATAGCCTGGCCCCCACCACCCATAGCGCCGCCAGCCGGGCACCCATTGGAAGCCGCCATAAGGGCCACAGATCCATCGAATATTTTCCACTGCTTTCGTAGTATCCGCCGCGGTAGCGAGTGCCGGATCAAGTCCGCTTAGCGGCATGGCCGAGGCGGACGCGGCGGTGGAACCGAGGCGGCCGAGACCGATGCCCATGACCGAAGCCAACCTTAAACATGTCTTCATGGCTTTCTCCACCTTTTGGACGGAGCTTCGGCCAGTCCAACTCCGAACAATGCAAGCGCGAGACTGCCACTTCCGTGCTGAACCCCACATGAAAAATTGGTTCATCTCTTTTTGTATGCGGATTATGAAACGCCGGTCTCCTTTCGCCGTTTCCGTTCCGCCCGCCGGCACATGGCCGGGCTCCTGGCCGTTCAGAAGTCCGTTGTCCTGCAGATCACCACGAGATGATGCGATGAGGTTAGAGCTCCCATTTTTCTGTGCTTCTTTCGCTCGTGAGTTCGAGCAGGAGATGGACGAGTTCGGCTTGGCGGTGCGTCCCGGTCTTTTCAAAAATGCTGGAGAGTTGCGCGCGGGCGGTGGCGACGGAAATTCCGCGCCTTTTCGCCGCAGCCTCACGGCCGTCACCCTTGACGATCTCGGCGGCTAGTCCCGCCTCGGCCGCTGTCAGGCCAAAACGCACATGCAGATCTTGGGCGAGCCGCCGGCGGTTGATCTCTGGATCGGCCATCGTGACAATGGCCACTGGTACGCGCAATCCTAACCATGGGATCCCGGCGTCCGGGTTTTTGGTTCGAAGCGGCGTCACCACCAGCCCGAGAGCCGG
>Ga0187855_10003851_pt1 | contig 10924 bp, 12 predicted proteins | sample June2016WEW_8_10_2_FD_132969 | JGI IMG/M metagenome (GOLD analysis project Ga0187855, IMG submission 132969) | Peatland microbial communities from SPRUCE experiment site at the Marcell Experimental Forest, Minnesota, USA - June2016WEW_8_10 | ecosystem: Environmental > Terrestrial > Soil >...
GAGCTGGCCACGCTCGGCGAGCTGACCCAGCGCGCGTGGAAGCACGACTGCCAGGTCATGATCGAAGGTCCCGGCCACGTGCCGATGCAGCTGATCAAGGAGAACATGGAGCTCGAGCTCGGCCAGTGCGCCGAGGCGCCGTTCTACACACTCGGGCCGCTGACGACCGACATCGCGCCCGGCTACGATCACCTCACCAGCGCGATCGGCGCGGCGATGATCGGCTGGTTCGGCACGGCGATGCTCTGCTACGTCACGCCCAAGGAGCATCTGGGGCTGCCCGACCGCGACGACGTCAAAGAGGGCGTCATCGCCTATAAGATCGCCGCCCACGCCGCCGACCTCGCCAAGGGCCACCCGGCGGCGCAGCTGCGCGACGACGCGCTCTCCCACGCCCGCTTCGAGTTCCGCTGGGTCGACCAGTTCAACCTCTCGCTCGACCCCGATACCGCGCGCTCCTACCACGACGAGACGCTGCCCAAGGAGGCGCACAAGGTGGCGCATTTCTGCTCCATGTGCGGGCCGAAATTCTGCTCGATGAAGATCACCCAGGACGTGCGCGATTATGCGGCGACCTTAAACCACAAGGAACAGGAGATGACCGCACAAGAGGCGGGGAGCGCCGGAGGCGCGACAGGGACGCAAAAAGAAATCGACGCCGGAATGGCGTCGATGTCGAAGAAGTTCCTCGACATGGGGGCTGAGGTTTATGTCGAGGCGGAGAAGGCGAAAGAGAGTAATAAGGTGTTGTGACGGAAAATTCGCCTCTGCCCGTTTACGGGGAGAGGCCGCCGAGCGCCGAACGCGCGAGGCGGGTGAGGGGCCTCTCTGAAGCGTCATGCCCGGGCTTGACCCGGGCATCCACGTCTTGTTTGCTTGCGTCTGAAAAGGAGCCATCCCGACGTACGCGCGGTAGGAAGCGGTCGCCGTCTTCGGATTGAGCCATTAGCAAGCCCCGCAAGGAATAAGGGATAACCCGACGCGAAGACCAGCGCCGGGTTATGGAAGGCTTGGTCGACCATGCCCTGCCAAGCATCAAGGTTGAGAAAAATCGACGCCGCGCTTGCAATGAGAGTGGGCCAAGCAGGCCGCGATTGTCTTCGAGGTTGCCATAACTCGACCTTTCCTAGCGCAGCCCATAGGGCGGATTAGCGAAGCGTAATCCGCCATCTCGCGTGCTTAGCGAGCGTAGCCCGGATTGAGTGAAACGAAATCCAGGGGGAAGCCTCGCCGCATCATGGATTGCCGGATCATTTAACGCAAAGACGGCGCGGAGCCCGTCATCGGGCCGGACCCGTTGGCGCCTTTTGTCCGGCAATGGCGATTTGAGAAAGCTCGCGTGCTTTCTCATCACCTCTCCCCGGTGGGGAGAGGCAAATTGTTCGTCGGTTTGTCGCCTCCGCGCCGCCGTGCTACGCGCATCGCGCTTTTGGAACCCCGACATGCCCGACGCCCTCAAACTCCTCACCACCCGGCGCTCGTTCAAGGCGGCCGAGCTCGGCGAGCCCGGTCCGTCCGCGGCCGAGATCGATACGCTCCTCACCATTGCCTCCCGCGTGCCCGACCACGGCAAGCTGACGCCGTGGCGCTTCATCGTGTTCGAAGGCGAGGCGCGGCGCGCGGCCGGCGCGGCGATCGCCGCCGCCTTTGCCGCCAAGTACCCGGACGCGATGCCGGAGCATGTCGAGGCCGAGCACGTGCGGCTGTTGCGCGCGCCGCTCGTCATCGCGGTGGTGAGCCGCGCCGCGTCGCACGGGAAAATTCCGGAGTGGGAACAGGTGCTCTCCGCCGGCGCCGCCGCTATGAGCCTTGTGCTTGCCGCGCACGCGCTCGGCTACGGCGCCAACTGGATCACCGAATGGTACGCCTACGACCGCGGCGTGCTCGACGCGCTCGGCCTGGCGCCGCACGAGCGCATCGCCGGCTTCGTTCACATCGGCACGCCGTCGGGTCCGGCCGAGGATCGGCCGCGGCCGCCGCTCGACGAGATCGTCACGCGCTTTTCTGCTTAGAGCGGACCCTCAAAACCGCTGCGACAGCCCGACAAAGACCTGCACCGCCGGCGCCGCGCGGTTGAGGCCGAAATCGGCGCCGGCGTCGAGCTGAACGTTCGGCGTAAGCAAATAGATCAAGGCGGTGTCGAAGGTATAGATCGGCGGTGTGTTCGGGTCGGTGCCGACCGAGGAAAAGAATTCGATCGCGGCGCTGAGATTCTTGATGCCCGGCACCGCATGGTTGAGGTTGACGAGGTCGACGAAATTGGCGTGCCGGCCGCTGTCGGCGGCATCCTTGAGCGCATCGACTTCGCTCATCAGGGTCAAGCCGAAGTCGTGCGGCAGCTGGAGTTGAAACGGCGCGATCAGCCCGCCCTCGACGACGCCATTGCTGATAGTGGGAGCGTCGCTCGGGATCTTCACATAGGGGATGATCGCCAGCGCGGCGGAGCCGCCGTCATTGCCGAACAGATTGATCTTCGATTTGACAAAGACATCGCCAAAACCGGAGGCCTTCGCCACGGCCGCGCCGGTGGCATTGTCGGTCGCCGTGAGATTTTGATAGCCGTTGAATTGCAGCTCGAAATCCACCCAATTGGTCAAACCCAATTTCCACACCGGATCAAACGCCTGGTAGAGCCGCGTGGTGACGCCGCCGAAGTTGGTTTGCGAATAATTCAAAAGGTCGGTTTCGTATTGGAAATGCCCGGCGTCCACCGTGGTGGCGGAGTCGGCCTTCGGCGGCCGGTCGGGCGCGAAACTCCGAAGCTGGCTGTCGGGCGTCGGATTAAACAAGGTATAGCCGCTTTTATCCGGCGCCAGTGCTGCCGCAGGCGCATCCGCCGCCGGCTGCTGTTGCGAACCCATCTGTGCCTGGTCGGCCCGAGCGATGTGACTGGCCGCAGCACAAAAGACAACGGCGCCGCAAAATGCGCGAACCCAGGAAGATTTCGCGAAAATCAACACGAGCCCCTCTTCAGATTAGGGCCGCCACCTCATCATCACTTCGTCCGGGCGGTGGAGCCTGCGCGCCGGCGTTTTCAATGATGATGTGGCTTTGAGCATGGCCCCTCAGATGGCGCGCACGTTGTGACGGTGTGGTCAGGCGCCGCCGTCGCGCCGGAGCTCTTTTGCGGAGCGCTCACGGGTCCCATCGCCAACTTTAGTGAAGCGCCGGTCGCGGAGTCGAACGCCGATGCAAGCCGTGGAACTGCGATTGCGACCGCACCGATCCCCGCTAGTCGCAAAACATGACGGCGCATAACGTTCATGATGTGCCTTCGAGCGATAATGGTGACGCGGCAAGCGCAGTGTAATTTTCAGCTGTCAGCAAGTCAAAGACGGCACGCTCAGCCCGGATTGAGCAGCAAGCGTAGCCCGTATGGAGCGCAGCGAAATGCGGGGCCGGCCTAGCCGCAAAATCCGCATTGCGTTTCGCTCCATGCGGGCCACTTGCTGTCACCGTAATTAGTAATTGGATCAGGTGCATTGCGCCGGAAAATATGAAATGCTGCGGCGTTCCGGGGTTTGCCGTACCGGCCGCCCGGAGGTTTCGTAACGGCGCACGTCCTCGTCAGCAGGCCGGCGCCACAGGGAGGGGACTCCATGACACCTGAACTCACGCTGCTTGTTTGGTCCGCCGTTCTCACCTTCGTGCAGATGCTCGTCGCCGTCGCCGGCGCGCAGCTGCAAGTCGGCTTGCCGGCGCTGATGGGCAATCGCGAGGACCTACCGCCGATCGTCGGCTGGGCGGGGCGCGCGCGCCGCGCCCAGTTCAACATGCTCGAATACCTCGTGCTGTTCGCCATCCTGGTGCTGGTGGCGCAGATTACCGGCAAGACCAACGCCATGACGCTCTTGGGCTGTCAGATCTTCTTCTGGGCCCGCCTCGCCTATGCGATCGTTTATGTCGCCGGCGTGCCGTGGCTGCGCACCGCAATCTGGGTCGTCTCGGTGGTCGGCCTCTTGCTGATCCTTCTGCAACTGTGACGGCGCATTAAGTCCGGCAAGACGAAAAACAGAAAATCATCCGCCCCCGCGATAGCGGGGGAGGGGGACCATCCGCAGCGCGTAGCGCGAAGGATGGTGGAGGGGGCGTCAGACTCAAAGCGACGCTTTGTTGCCGAATATTCGTCATGGCCAACGCCCCTTCCACCGCGCTACGCGCAGTCCCCCTTCCCCGCTACCGCGGGGCAGGACAATTGCGATGCGTGTTATACGCGACCATGCGTTTTTCCGTGCGGAACGATACGCTTTATCGCTACAGCGCCCCGGTGGGGCTGGCGCCGCACTTGCTGCGGCTCACCCCGCGGGCCGAGCGGGTTCGCATGCTGGCGAGCGAGCTTACGGTTGAGCCGGCGCCGGCGGCACGCCGGGAGTCGGTGGACCGCTTCGGCAATCGGATCATCGAGGTGAGCTTCGCAGGCGCATCCGACCTCCTGCGCGTCGAAAGCTGTTTCGACCTGGAAATTTCCGCGCCGGCGCCGCTGCACGATTGCGGATTGCCGCGATTGCCCTGGTCATACCGGCCGCAGCGCGCGGCGGCCGACTATTGGCCCGAAGAGCGGCAAGACGCGGCGGTGCAAAACTTCGCGGAAACGCTGGCGGCCGAAAGCAGCTGGGCGGCCGTGCCGTTCCTCGAGCACCTCAGCCGGACGCTGTTCCGGCGCTTTCACCGCAACATCCGGATCGAAGGCGCCGCTCAGGCGCCGGCCCGCACGCTTGCCACCGGCCGCGGCGCCTGCCGCGATTTGACCGTGCTGTTCATGGCGGCTTGCCGCAGCCTCGGCGTCGCCGCCCGTTTCGTCAGCGGTTATCAGGCCCATGCCGAAACCGCGGACGGCGATCGTCATCTGCATGCCTGGCCGGAAGTGTTGCTGCCGGACGCGGGATGGCGCGGCTTCGATCCCACCCACGGCACTGCGGTGACAGACGGCCACGTCGCGCTGTGCGCGGCTCCCGACCAGGCCGCCACCATGCCGATCGAAGGCAGTTTCTACGGCGACGGCGTCACCGCCACGCTGGACTACCGGGTGCGCATCGCGACGCTCGGCGCCTGACGGGCAACGCGGCGGCAGCGCGCATCAGCGCGCGGCCGCAAAGCTCGTGTGCTTTTGTCCCCAATCCTTGAGGGTGCGAAGCACCGACCGCAGGTCGCGGCCCTTTTCGGTGAGAACGTACTCGGCGCGCGGCGGGTGATCTTTGTAAAAGCGCCGCTCGATGATGCCGCCGTCCTCCAGCGTCTTTAATCGCGCCGACAGCGTATTCGGGCTGATCCCCGACAGCGAAACCAGCAGGTCCTGAAACTTGCGCGGTCCCTCAACCACCAGATCGCGCAGAATGAGGATGGTCCAGCGCTCGCCGATGATCTCGAGCGTGCGGGCGATCGGGCATTTGCGGTCGTAAAGTGTCGACATCCGATTAACCGAAAAGGCGCAGCGCTGGGAGCTCGCATCGGCGAGTTCGGTCACCGCGGTTGCATCTCATCACAAACGCGAGAGCCGCGCTAGTGAGTACGTCTTTTATATTGACTATGAAATAAGAAGTCAATAGGGACGAGGATGGACTGCCGCAGCGGCCCTGTCGCCGACTGGCAAGCGTCCAAGCTGAAAGGACCAACCCCATGATCCTCATTCTAGCGATTGCGGCGCTCATCGGCGCCCTCCGGTTCGGCAGGCGACCGGCGCCTGCCAGCATTGATCCAGCCCAAGGAAAGCAAACAGTGTCATGACACTCGTCGTCCTCCAGGTCATCGTGCAGTCCATCGGATCGACGCTGCAGTGGCTCGGTTTCTACGTCGGCATCCGCGCCCTGCCCGACGAGAAGTCCCGCCGCTGGCGCTGGACCGTCGGTTCGGCGCTGGTGTTCGCAGCGTGGCTGATCGGCGTCGCGCTGTTGGCTGCGGCTGGTTTCTTTCCGTCAACGCGGATACCCGCGGCGTTAGCCACGACGCTGGCGGTGGGCTATGCCGTCCTGCTGTCGTCGACGTTCCGCGCCGTCGTCGCCGGCATTCCGCAGCATTGGCTGATCGGCATACAGACATTCAGGATTCTCGGCGGCGTCTTCCTGATCCGCTATTTCAACGGCGAGCTGCCGGCGCTGTTTGCCATTCCCGCCGGCGTTGGCGACGTTCTCACCGGCATCCTGGCGCCGCTGGTCGCCTACTGGTGGTTTGTCGGCAAACCCTATGCGCGGAGCGCCGCGATAGCCTGGAACGTGTTCGGCATGGCCGATCTCATCGACGCCGTTGCGCTCGGAGCATTGACCGGCGGTGGCGGCGGCGGCATCGTATTTCCGATCGTGCTCATCCCGATTTACGCGGTGCCGCGCGCGTTGCTCGTCCATTCCTATTCGCTCATCGGCTTGCTGCGTAAAACAGCGCGGCAGCCGCAGCCAAGCGAGTCGTTGCACTACGGCACCCAGCTTGCCTGAGCCGGCGAAGGCGGCGGCTTCGGGCCTTTCGTCCGGCAATGACGATTTGAGAAAGCTGGCGAGCATTCTCTTCACCTCTCCCCGGTGGGAGAGGTGAATCTTCAGCGGTTTGTCGCCCATGGAGTGCCGGGCTACGCGCTGCGTTACTTCGCTTTGATCTGCCCCGGATCGTTGAGAATGATCTCGGGCCTTCCGTTGTGCAGGCGCACCGGGCCGGTGACATCGACGGTCTTGCCGTTGAGCGCGTCCACATTGGAAAACTTGGTCACGTCGCGCGAGAAGATGACTGCGGTGAAGGTGTTGTTCGGGTAGCGGCCGCCGATGTCGATGAAGGTGGCGGCCGGAGGCGGCAGTGTGGACCTCGCTGACCACGCCTTCCACGGTCACGGTCTGGCCGACATGCGCCTTGGCGTCGGCTGCCGCAATCGCCGGCATCTGTGTTTGCGCCAGCGCCGGCGCCGCCGCTGCAGCAAGCGCAAACCCGAGCCCAAGTAAACCAAGTAAAAAAGCGAACACTTTCATTTTTTCCTCCGTCGATGCGCGGGCCGCCGATGATATCCCGCAACAAGGTTCGCCGCGACAAGCTCGGCGAAATCTGCGATCAACATCTGCGCATGACCCGCATATCGCGGAGCCTTGTCATCGGGCCGGCTACCAATCTCGGGTGCACCCGAGATTGGCAATCAAACATGCATATATCGGCAGCAGCCGACTTGTGTGGGCCGGATTTGTTGCCTCATGCGGGCGAAGCGACCGGATCGACTTTCAGATGAAATGGCCCTCTTGGTTCAAGCCGAGCTCCCGCCGCAAACCGGCGGCGCCGGTATCGCTGACGCAATGTCCGCGCTGCGGCGCTGAAATGTTCATGGTGGACAAGAGCACGATGTCGGGCCGCGACATGCGAACCTACCGCTGCGATCACTGCCAGGAAGAGCACATCGTCGACTACGGCATTGCGCTGTGGAAAGCCATGTCGGGGCAGTTCGACGACTGACGCGCGTTGGGTCCCCCGTTCGCGCCATGCGCACCTACGGATAAAATTCCACGGGCCACATGGCTAGATGGGCTAGCGCACCGAAACGCTCAATCCGCTCAAATCGAGGTTGACCTGCAAGCCGACCTGCCGGCCGGTCAGCGTCAACACCGCGCCCTTTTCGTTGCGCAGCACGATCGCCTGGCCGCCGACGCCGACCGCGGCGCCGGCGCCGGCGGCGCCATAGACGCCGGAGACGTCGTACGGGCTGTTGATATGGCTGACGGAGCCGTAGAAATACGTCTCCGACGCCCCGAACACCAAGCCGGCGCTCAGGCCGCCGATCGAAATCGGGTAGCGCTGGCCGTGGAAGACCAACCAGCCGCTGCCGCCGGACGCGCCGATGAACCAGCCGCCCTTGAGCACCCGGAAGCTGATCGTGCCGCCGTCGGCGTGAGCGGCGGAGGTCAAGCCGGCGCCGGCGAAGGCGACCATCAGCGCCATCAGGGCGGCACGAAATCCGGATGAGAGTCGCATGGTGATGTCTCCCTTGGAATGCTTTGAAGATTGTCGTTGTTTCGGTGTATCGCGTAAAGCCAAGCTTCGCTGTTGCCGCCGCCGTAACGTCCCCTACTTCCCCGCGGCCTTGCGCAACGCCACATTGATGCGCTCCTGCCAGCCGGGGCCGTCTTCCTGAAAGAAATCGAGCACGTCGCGGTCGATGCGCAGCGACACCATCTCCTTGACGCCGGGCAGCGCCGGCGTTTTCGCCGGCGCTGCCGCCGGCTTGGGGGCGGTTGCGGCCTTGAAGGCCTGTTCGGCCTGCCAGCGGGAATCGCTCGTCGTGCGTCGTGCCATATCGGACCTATAGCAGCCGGACGTATAGCAAATGGTGCCTCAATTGAGGAGACAGTATCCGGGGGGCGGCGTCACCTTCATCCCCGGATTTCACCGTGGGCCTTCGCACTTCGCTACGGCGCGACAAGGCGCGCAATCCGCGCTACGCTCGGCGATGCTCGCTGGCTGCACTTGGCGCGTGACCTTTTGGGGAACATCATGAGCAACTCTGGCTCGCTTTCACTCGCGGAGATCGACAGGCGCATTGCCATCGTGCGTGACAACATCCGGCAGCTGATCGAGCAAGCGGCGGCTCTCTCCGGCGCCGAGGACGAAGCGAGAAGCGCCGATCGGATCGCGCAACAGAACGACGAGCTTGAACGGCTGCTCAAGCAGCGCGACGCGCTGCTGAAGAAATAACGTATCGACCAAGGCGCGAGCGGCCGCCTTGGCGGCCGGCCACCGGGAGAAAGCCGGCGCCTGTCATTGGCCGACCGGCAGCGGCGGACGCGGCGGATCGGCGCTGACTGCACCGGAGGCGGGACGGAACATTTCGGGAATTTTCTTCAGCGTCGACAAGATGCCCTTGTCCTCTTCGTGCGCCGAAGTCGCCGGTTCGGGTGGGGGCGAAGCCTCGACGGAGGCGACCGGCCGCGACTTGATCTCGACCGGGGTCAGCGGTTCGGGCTGGACCGGAACCTGCTGCGCCGGCTCCCGTGCCGCTTCGGCGGCGGGCGGCGTCACGACGACCGCGGCGGCGGCAGGCGGTGCCACAGCGACCGCGCCGGCGGTGCCGAGGACTGGACCTTCGGTCGGCCGCGGCTCGGCGGCGGCGGCAGGCGGCGCCGGCGGTAAACTCACCGTCTGCGGCGCCGCGTCGGATGGTGCCGGCCAATGGGCGTCGACCTTTTCCAGCGCGGCGCGCACCTGGGCCTCGACCGATTCCGCCTCGTGCGGCTTGCCCTCCGGCGCATCGGTGCCGGCCGTTATCGGCTTGCTCTCGGCCGTGCCGGCCGTCATCGGCTTGTGGGAAGGCGCCGCCTGGGTGGCATTCGCGGTCGTCCGTGCCGGCCGCTTGGCGGCAAGACCGGCATCCGGCGCCGCCGCGGGGCGCGGCTCATCGGCATCCGCGGAAGCGGGCGGAACCGGCTGGGGCGGCTGGGCTCGCGGGGTCTTGGACATCACCCCGCTCGCGCTCGGAACGGCCTGGATGGCGGCCGGTGTCGGCTCCCGCGCCGGCCAAGGCAAATAGCCGCCGAGATGCGCCACCAGATAGCCGCCGACCGCCGTGGCGATGCTGGCGGCGCAGATCTCGACGAACTTCATGGTGAAGCGCGAGAAGTAGGAAACCTTGTCCGGCACAGACATCCCCAGGAAGCGCCCGTCGAACCCGCCTCGTCCCGTATAGATACAAACGGCCAGTATCGGGCGAAATTGAGATGATCGCGGCCCCATGTCGATACCAAGGACCGGTAAGCGGAACCGGAACCGAGCCGCGGCTCCGGCGCGATCGAGCGTAGCGAAACCCACGGCAGGGTAGGATCGGGTGCGCTAAGCTTGCGCCACCCTCCTCCTGCGCTTGCCAAAGGCCTCCCATGCCCGACACCCTCGCATTCGATCCCGCCGTCACCGACGAGCGCGCGGTCTACCGCCTGCTCATCGGCTCCGTGGTGCCGCGTCCGATCGGCTGGGCCTCGACGGTGAGCGCGCGCGGCGTCGCCAATCTGGCGCCGTTCTCCTTTTTCACGGTGGTGTGCGTGAGCCCGCCGATGATCTCGCTGACGATTCTGCCGAAGGCCGACGACAGCGAAAAGCACACGCTGAAGAACGTGCGCGAGACCGGCGAGTTCTGCTTCAACGTAGTGACAAAGCCGGTGTGGAAGCAGATGGCGGACTCCGCCAACGGTTTTCCCGAGGACGATTCGGAATTCGCCGAGACCGGGCTGACACCGATCCCGAGCGTCAAGGTGAAGCCGCCGCGCGTCAAAGAGGTGCCGATCCATTTCGAGTGCAAGCTGCATCAGGTCCTGGAATTCGGCCGCAAGCGCAACACGCTGGTGATCGGCGAGGTGGTCTATATGCATGTCGATCCGGTCTGCATGACCGACGGCTCTATCGACATGCGCAAGCTCGATCCGATCGGGCGCCTCAACGGTTTCTACTACGCGACGCTCGGCGAAATCCTCGAGCGCGAGTTTCGCGACGGCCGGCCGCGCTGACCAGCTGGCCTACTCGCCTTGTTCCCGACCTTTCTCCTTCCAACACGTCACAACGCCGCTTACGTTATAACAAACCCGAGAGTGTCATGAGCGATCTGCCGCCAACGCCCGCGCGCCGCATTACCGTGCGGGCGCTGTTGCTCGGCGACCGGATCGAGACCGCCGGCCTCGAACGCAAGGACGTGCTGTCGACGGTGCCGCTGGCGTTTCGCGCCGGCGAGAACGGTGTCGTCGCGCTGTTCCGCTATGGCGTCGCCGTTCTGGTCGGCATGTCGCCGCTGGAGGAGGAGGAAGTGATCGAGCGTTTGGACGGCCGCATCGTCGCTCCGGTAGCAATCCGCGAAGAAGAGTCGGTGCAAATCGAGGTCGCGCCGGACAAGGACGACCAGCTCGCGCCGTCGGGAATTATTGTCGTGAAAACGCTGACTACCGAACACACGCTGCTGATCGCCGATGCGCTTGCCACCAGC